>ERZ773100.1377-NODE-1377-length-11348-cov-5.036748_pt1 | contig 11348 bp, 1 predicted proteins | sample MGYA00511119_ERZ773100 | MGnify/ENA primary metagenome ERZ773100 (study PRJEB29015, sample SAMEA2738000) | human oral metagenome | biome: human oral; feature: human-associated habitat; material: dental | place: China | collected 2111 ...
ATGTGATATGGCAGATGTTACGACAATTATAACAGATAAGAGTGTATCGGAAGAGATACTGGAAGAGTATGAAAAAATAGGAATTGAATGCATTTAATTGAGAGGCTGATGCCTCTTTTAAAATTATCAAATATATCAGTAAATACCTAAAAAATATGAATTTAATTTCCTTATAAATAAAAAAGAAGGCCGCCATTTCTGGCAGCCCTCTCCAATCAAGCTATTTATTGTCGCCGTCAAGGCTTCTTCCGTTCATCGTTAAAATTTTCTGTAAGACCATGACTAGTACATTACTTTCAATCCTAATCCTGCTCTGAAGTTATGCCCCTTCGTATCGTATCCTGTGTTTACTGTCATTCCCAGTCTACCGTTGTCAAGTCCCAGTTTCAAGTCAGACTTGAAGTTTCCTCTTCTGTCTTCCTTGTCTCCCTTGATTGTGTAGTAGTCTGTCCATGCTCCTTTAATTCTTGCCTCGTTCTCTACCTCGTTAAGTCTTCCTAGCTCGTTTTCATAGCTGAATCCTAAGCTTGCTGTGAACTTAGAGTTCTTGAACACTGGCTGACTGTATCTGAAGTCAATTCCAGCTTTTGGCTTGATTGAGTAGTAGTCATCGCTCTTAACTTTAAGTGCCATGTCCCCATCTTCATTTACAGTTGAGAATCTTCCGTATTCGAAGTTCAATCCTACGTTAGGTACTATGCTGAATCCTTGGTTAATTCTGAATACTTTTTCAAGGTTAGCATTTAACCCTGCTCCGTATGTATAGTAGTTAGATTTAGCTCTGAATTCTTTATCCACTACCCAGAATCTACGTTTAGTGTCAGTTCTTCCGAAGAATCCTTCCCCACCTACAGTTATAGTGAACGTTCCGTTCTCATCAAGCGGAGTCTGTTTGAATACCCCTGCTTTAGCCATAGCTTGATTTTCATAAGATCTAGCTAAGTCTTTGAATGTGAAGTAGTTGTTTGTTACACCTGCATAGAATCCTGATTTTTCTCCAAGTTTAACTGTTTCGTCTTCATGAACGTATACCATACCTCCTGCGTTGCTCTTCCAGTCTGGAATTCCTGCAGTGTCAGTCTTGTATTCGTTTCTTTGTCCGAATGCTTTGAACTTGTTAGAATCTTTCGATCCGTTTGTTTCACTTCTCAATTGTGCAACTTCGTTGCTCAGGATATCTGAAGTTGACTTAGTTCTTTGTTGGATTCCACCATAGATGTGTCCTCTCATCTGGTCGAATGCCTGTGCAAGAATATGCCCTTCCCCGTTTCCTAGGCTGTTAAGTTTGTTGAAGATCATTTTCTCTTCGCTTCCACGTCTTGCTATCTCATAGATGTTGTCCAAGTTGTTAGTGAAGTTCACTAATGACTTGTCGTCATCGTATGCGAATGAGTGGTATGGAACCTTACTCATGTAAAGCTCTGAAATTTGGTTGTTGTCGTCAATGTTGGCTGACACTTGCCATGTCAAGCTTGATGACAATGCGTTAACTGTTGCTCCTCCCGGCAATCTTCTAAGGGCATCATTGAATGGTTTAAGGATGTTGCTCTTGATGATTATGTCATTACCGCTAGCATCTTTTTCAATTCTGTCTCCAATTCTGATTGCTTTAGAGTTTGTATATTCTGTAATTTCAGGTCCGAAGTAAAGGTTTACTTTACCTAATCTAGGCAAGTTGTCTAATCCATTGATTGGGTTAGTGTACTTAACTCCTGAAGTGTCCACGTACATTCCTACGCTTGTTACTTCAGATAGCTGCTCGTTACGGTATCTTGGCCATGCAGGGTTACCGTATTCGTCTCTTGTCCACAATCCGATTCCCATTACCGGCTCTCCGTTTTCACCTGTCTGGATGCTGTTTCTAACTTCGATAGTTTCTGCCCATTGTCCAGGTCTTGAAGCGTCATTCTCAAGTTCATAGATTGGTGTCGGTATTCCGTCAACAGTGATTGTAGTCAACGGCACGATGTCAGGTCTTGTGATTGTTGTTCCTACACCTGTTGTCTTAGGATTTCCTGATGTACCTTCTTCAATAGAAGTTTCAGTTCCTCCGTAAAGGTCTGCGTGTCCGTGTCCGTTAGCCTGTCCTGCAGTCACTCCAGCCTTGTATTCAGCAGAGTCTGTGTCAGTTATGTATGCAACAGGGTTTCCGTTGGCGTCAAGAGTGAATTTAGAGCTGTCTGTTACAATTCCTTTAGATCCTGAACCTTCAACGGTAATTGTTCCGTAGTTCTTAATGTATCCTCCGTTAATTGCGATTACCCCTTTAAGGTTTTGAGCATTACCTTTAATTACCCCTGTAGCCTCATTTATACCGACAGCTTCCCTGTCGATGTACATTCCAATTGCGTTATCCCCAATCAGGTTGATTGTACCTCTGTTGATTGCTTTAGATCCCTTACCAGTTGCAAGCATACCGATTCCGGCATCTTCCTGAACGTTGATAGTTCCTTCATTGACTACATATCCTTGACCTTCAGTTCTGTCGTATACCGACTCACCTTTGTTGTTTGTTCTGTAGTAGTTACGTCCTGCTCCCATACCTACTGAGTACATCATGTTCTGAGTATCAGAAAGCCCAGTTGTGATTGTACCTCTGTTGATTGAAGGATCAGCAGTGTTTTCTGAGATGATACCCACACTTCCGTATCCTACAGCCTTATGGTTAGGATCTGAAAGACGTTTCTCAACATCATATTGTGATCTAAGGTCGATAGTTCCGTAGTTGTCTACGCTACCTTTTGTGAAGTATGCAGTGTTGTAGTCTCCGTCCATCTTAACATCAGCATATGTAACTGCATGCGATCTGTTGTCTGCTGAGTAGTAGTACACAGCGTTCCCTTGTTCCTCAACCTCTTTAGAAAGTTTTGGATCTTCATGCGGTTTTTCTGAATGCACATGTTTACCTTTGTTGTCGTCTGTAGACCATGCCACCTTAATTTGTGGGCTGTTAGATGCAGAACCGATTGTTACGTTTGTCATCTGTCCGCCATCTTTTTCAGCAAGCACGATTCCGTGTGAGAATCTGTCAATGTTCATGTCCGCACTTACTTCCACGTTTCTCGCAGTATCTGACAGTCTTCTGTTGTTGTCTATGTATACCCCGATTGACGAATCTCTTTCTCTTGGAGTGTCAAGTCCTGACAGAAGCTGCGCGTCTGTAGCATAGTTTCCGTTTTGTCTGTCGATTGTGTAAGTCACGCCATCAATTGTCTGTGTGTTCTGTTTGTGTCCAAGTACAGTGTCGTTACCTACGTAAATCTTAGTACCTTTCTGAATTTGAACGTCACCGTCTCCTGAATAGATTCCGTAGCTGTTCTTGTTGATTCTGTATGTAGAGTCTGTTCCGTCAGCCTTGGCACCAGTTTTTACGTTGTATCCGTAGATAGCCCAGCTTCCAATGTTAGTATCTTGGTTTGCACTGTTTGCTCCGTCTTTTACATCTCCGATTGTGATGTCACCATAGTTTTCGATGTATGTGTTGTATCTTGCGTTTGCAGAATGGTCATTTGCCATGATTCCAACATTTACTTTCTTCATGTCAGCTGTTTTTACGTCACTTGCTTTCGCTGGCATTAGAGACTCGTTAAGCTTGATGTCTCCCCAGTTTTCAAATGTACCTTTGTTTACAACAGCCCCATAAGCTCTAAGGTTAGTTACTGAAGATTTATGTTCCTCAATGTGTCCCTTGTTGATTACCCTGTCGCCAGCATCATTTGTGTTGACAAGTATACCTGCGATACCTTTTGTTGTTCCTGAAGTCGCTGGCAGAGTAGCCTCTTTCTGAAGGTTAAGCTGTTTGTTGTTGTCCCCTCTGTTTGAGAACTTGATATCCATGTAGTTTGAAGCAGTTGTGTATCCGCCATGAGTGTTCTTTCCTCCAAATGCCATTGCGAATCCATTCTTGTCGTTGGCTCCGTTGTAGTTGTACTGGAATGTCTTGTCATGGTCAGCTCCCACAGCTATGTGAGTGTCGTCCATTGCCCATAGTCCTACCCCGTTGTCCTTAGTAAGCACTGTGAACTTGTCTGAAAGAACTTGGATGTCTGCGCTTTCTGCATAGATACCTACACCGTTCTTACCTGTAAGGATGTCGTTCTTACCTAAGTCAAGAGTCAATCCATTCGATCCACCCAATGTTGCTAATGAACTGCTACCAGGCAGTGTTGAAGCAGCGGAAGGCATTGCTGCTGTTCCCAGGTCACCATCACTTGCACCAGTAAGCTTAATTACTCCACCGGCATCTACGGCTCCGTTAGCATAAGTTGTGCTGCTTCCGTTTACTAATGCAATACCTACACCTCTTGCATTTGATGAGTCTAAGTTAGGATTTGATACATCAATACCTGTTCCTCCTGCATTTTTGTTTACGTATTCAATTTCAACGTTTGATGCAAGAGCGTTGTTTCTGTTTTCAGCGTAGATACCTGTAGCCTTGTCTCCTTCAACATAGATTTTTGCATCTTCGTGTCTAACTTTGATTAGTTTTATGTCGTCCCCAATACCGCTATTGTTAGCTGTATTGTAGTTTATCTCTCTTGTGTCAGAGATTCCTACAATACCGTAGTTTTCTCCGCTTGCTTTTGATTCTGCCGTTCTAGTGACATTTGACCCTTTGTTGGCAGGATCATATTTACCAGTTGCAATAATTTCACTGTTCTTCAAGTTTTGAACTATACTTCCATCAGTTGCAACCAATGCGTTTCCGTGATCAACTCTTACAACACCTCCAGCAGATCCGTCCCCGTTCTTAAGAGTACCGAAGTTTACAAGAAGCCCTGTTACAGAAGTTGTTTCAGAACCTCCCCAGATGTCCACAATACCTTTATTTGTGATTCCTGATTCAGAGTTCTTAGTCTTTCTCCAGTTATCATTAGTGGCAGTTAATGTCAAGTCGTCCCATCTGTTTAATGAGTTACCCATTGCAAATCCTACGTTGTTTCTTTGGAAGTTTTTGGCATAGCTTGGTCCTAAGTCTCTGTAAGAAGCATCTCCGAACACCTTCTTACCAGATTCAATTGAAACAAGGTTAGATTCCATGGCTATGTCATTAAATGGATCGTTATTTTTCTTGTTACCTGTAACAGCTTTTACAACACTGTCAGTATTCTTAGTTCTTTTAACATCTTCAATTACTACGTCCTGATCAACTTTTATTCTTCCATTAATTACAGTACTGTAAATTTCCCATTGTTTTCCATCATGTCCGTGTTCATCTGTATTATTCGTGTTATTTGCAATTGCCATACCATGGTAATCAGTACCTATACCTTTTAGATATCCGTCAGTTCCGTCTCCACCAGCTTGCTTATTATCCCATTTAATTTCTTCTTTAGGCTGGTTAATTACACCGATGTTAACTCCACCATCTTGGGACTTACCTTGTGAAATATATGTTGTAACCTTTTCCATTCCACGGTATTTAGCCGCTGCCCATTCAGAAGTGTTGTCGTTGTCTGATTTCTTGTAGTAGTCAGATAATGGCTTGTTACCATTATTTCCCCAGATACCGAAGCCATATTTGTTTCCTGTGTAAAGAATACCGTCATACATTCCAATGTAAGTTTTTCCAGTAAAGTTGATATTGGCAATCTGATCTCCACCTGTTCTGCTTACATAGAATGGTGTCGAATTAGTATGGTCATTTCCAGCTGCACCATTGTTTATACCTTTTCTTTTTACAGCAGTTGAACCAGATGTAGTTACATAACCACCAGCAGTAAGACTACCTTTACTACTATAGTTAGCTGTTACTATATCTGCAGCTACGTCTGTAGTTATATTGTTTTGGTTTGTTATGTATCCTGTGAAATTAACCTGTCCTTCTTTTCTTGCGTATACCCCTGTATTAGGACCTGTTACAACATGAATTCCTTTACCAGTTGCTCCTTTGATATCAATCAAGCTTCCTCTATCTTCAGCAAAAGCTCCAATACCATAAACTAATGATTTATTATTTATTGCTGTTGCGCTTGCACCATCAACTTTATTTGCATTTTGTTCAACAGCTTTATCTTCTGGCACTGCACCGTCAATTTTAACCTGTCCACCCATTCTTGCGTAGGCTCCAACATTCTGATAAACTTTTAATCTTTCTGCTGGAGTTCTTTGTGTATAATCACCTAAGATCAGATAGTCGGCAGCTGTAATATTCTTAGTTTCAACTGTTGAATTTCCAGCACTTCCGGCAAGTGTACCAGTAGTGTCATATCCATCTGCATAGGCTACGATTGACTGTCCTCCACCAGCTCTTGTATCTTTTGTATTTGTTACCTTACCACCGTTTTTAGCATAGTAAGCTATACCTTCTTTGGCAACCATGTCTACTTCTGTAGTGAATGCAACGGTAGACTGTTTCTTAGGAGCTGAACCAGCAGACAATGCGTAGTTTGTAATATCACTGAACACACCGTCTCCATAACCCATTATTGTACGGTATGAAGTGTCTCCATAATTAACATTGGCAACATTATATCCTCTTTTCGGAGTAGTTCCTGCACCAATTCCACCATCAGTGATGGCTGTTACAGTTCCACCGTTTCCATCATCATATGTTGTATCTGTTTGAACATCTACTATAGTTCCATTTTTAGCGTAAACTAGCACACCATTTCTAGAAGCACTTCCAAATGCTACGTTTATTTTATCTACTGTAACATTTGTCGATGGGTCACCTAGGTTAGAGATAACACCTTCACCTAAATATTTATTTTGTCCAGAAGCTGCATAGATAGCTACGTTATTATTACTGTAATTTGCACCGTACTGTCTAGCTTCTCCACCGATAGCACCTTGGATATGGATTTTACCACCGAAAAATCCTGCAGGTGCGATTGTACCAGTAGAAGAATTTACTTTCACTCTAGGTCCTTGAAGGTTAACTATTGCATTGTTGTCTCCTACTATCTGAGCATCCCCTAAAGTGATTTCTCCATCTTTAACATAAGCTATTCCATCATAAATAACATTGTTATTACCTTTTAGGAAGATTCTACCCTTACCAACTTGAGCTTCAGTTGCTAAATTATCAGTTCCAAGGTTAGCAGTTGCACTCTGGTCTCCGTTAATGATATCTACTTTATTCACGAATCGATTAACTTTATATACACTGTTATTACTTCCATACATTATAACATCAGCACCTGCTTTACCACTTGTAGTACCTAATGTTATAGTTGTCCCGTCAGTAGTATCACCATTTTGTAAATTGAATGCAACGTTGTTATCCCCGTCTGCTTCATATAAAGTTTGTTCGTGATTAATTTTGTTGTCTTTCTTAGTATTGATAGTTACTAATATATCATTACCGTTATTGCCTGTAGCTTTTCCGCTAACTGTACTTTTCTTGAAGTTAGTGATTTCACCTTCATGCATGTATATTGCTGTACCGCTGCTGTCAGAAGAAGCATTTGTATCAGCAACATTAAATGTCGAATCATCAATTTCTGTAATTGTTGCTCCTCCTTTAGTATCTCCAACAAGTATTCCAACACCATTACCTTTTACTGTAAAGTCATTACTTTGTATTTTTGTAACAGTAGTTCCGTTAGTTACATAAATACCATTATTTCCATTACGTGCACCACTGTCTTCTACTGTATAGCTTCCTCTTCTGTTTGTTCCTAGGATATTTATAGGAGAGGCTGTGCTAAATAGAATTACACCATTATTGTTAGTTCCGCTAATAGTCATTCTAGTTCCATCCAGCTTAATATCTCCTTTTGCACCATAAACACCATTAGAATGTGAACCGCTGACATTGAATGTTGAATCAGTGTCTTCTAATTTTGATGCATTACCACCAGAATCTAAATTAATTCCATTGACAGAACTTCCGTTTACAGTAAATGTTACACCAGTTGTAATAATCTTTCCTTCATCTCCACGAATACCGTTTGATTCTGTTCCTGTAACATTGAAAAATCCATTAGTAACACTTACAGTTTTACCTGAAGCTTTTGCAAAGATACCATTATTTTTCCAGTATCCATTTACATTGAATCCAGTTCCTGTAGTCTCTACATCTCCACCAGATGCATAAATACCATTATTTCCTGTTCCTGTTATTGTAAATGTTGAACTAGTGTCAGATACTTTTGTAGAACTACTTCCTGCAAAAATGGCTGCATTTTTGTCTTCTGTAGTACTGTTAGATCCGTTTACAGTAAATGCTACTCTATTAGTTGTCAAAGTATTGGCATTTGTGTAAACACCATTACTGTTAGTTGTTCCAGCACTTATAGTTATAAAGCCATCGTTTAGAGTTGGAGTACCACCCTGGTTATTAACACCTATATTTTTGTCACCAGAAATTGTAATTTGAGTTCCAGTAGAAGTTAAAGTACCTCCACTTAGCAATAACCCATTATTTTCACTTCCACTAACACCAAATGTATTAGTATTAGTCATATCAAGTGTTCCCCCACCAAGTACAACACCATTGTTCTTATTTCCCCAAACAGTGAATCTGTTATCACCTGTCATATTTACAGTACCACCAGTAACTTGAACTCCTGTACGATTGGCTCTTCCTGAGGTTCCTCCATTAACTACGTTGAATCTGTTTCCGTTTAAACTAACTGTCGAACCTGCAATTTTAACTGACACATCTGCCTCATGGTTAAAGTTAGTTCCTGTATAGCTAGTTTGCGAAAATATAGAACCTCCACCATTACCAGTGGGATCATAATGTACAACATATCTTGGAGTAGCAAGTGGTCCATTATCTACTACTCGTGCATACCCATTATTATTTGTAATTCTTTGAGCTTCAGCAAATGTCACTTCAGGATGAGCTTCAAGGTATTTTAATGCTGCATAGTATCGAACATCGCTAAGACTAAGAGGATTTATAGTATAATTAAGAGAGCTACTCGCAGTTCCGTCATCTATACCATAGTAACCGTAACTTCCTCCGTTCACATTTACTCCACTATAAGTACTGTCACCAGTCCAAGACCACCACCAGCTACTTAAGCTACTAGGATTAACAATACCAAAAGTACCATTATTTATTGAAGACACACTTGTAAATTGCCAGGCATGGCTACCCCACCACCAATAACCTGAATAAAGTGTACCTGCTCCACTACCGGCAACCTCAAATGTACCACCTTTAACAGGAGTATTTACATTTCCTGTAGTTGAATTAGCAGTATTTGTATGATAAGTTGCATCCATGTTGTTAAAATATCTTTGGTCTACATCTCTAGCTGTAGCTGGCTCAACATATCTTCCATCTGGTCTATAAGGAGCCTCTGGACTTACTTCGACTCTGAAGTCAGTTGCAACTCTGTTTGAAGTATAAATAGTCGGATTGAACTCAGGCGCTGTAGGCAATACCATTGCATCCAGTCTTTCAGGCACATAAGGTCTGTATGGCTCGTGAACGTTTGCCGGATTTATCTCAAGAGTGTTTGGCTCCTGGTTTCTCTGTACATGAAGGTTTGTCGCTCCATATTGGTGCTTGCTTGCATCGAACACGTACTTAGTCAGGTCGTTGTTTCTTCTGTAGTATTCAAGGTATTTTCCTCCACGTCCTCTGAACGATGTCTTCCAGTCGTTGTTAGTGAACCCTGTCGCAAACTGGAATGAAGCCCAAGGACTCTTGATCACTTGATCCCCTTGCTCCATAAGCATTACAAGCTCTCTTTCTGCACCCTTGATTGACTTTTCATTTTCCTGTCTTGCACGCAGGAATGACTGTCTAAGGTCAGTTATCGTATCGTATGCCTGTGCCGACACTTCCTGTTGCTCCTGAACTGCATCCGCACTAAGTGTCTTTGGTGCAAGTGTAAGAAGCCCTGTTACAAGGAATGTGATCAGCAGGCTGTCAGAATAGTGTACGTCTTTACATCTTTTTACAAACGATCGCAAGTCTTTTGCAATCTGTCGTAAGTTATTACTCATATCTTCCTCCTTAAAGTTTTGAAATAGCCATTAAGGACTATTATTCTTGTTTAGATGTTTCATCCATGCCCTTTAGGACGTGAATAGTCTTGTAATCAGAAAACTGTAACAAAAGATTTCAAAAACTGAATGTCCGTGACTCCAAATGACTTCGGAATGTCCTTGAAATGAGAGGAATATTTAGGTAGTCCTTAAGGGGCGCCCTAAGTGATTTTTTGATGTAAAAGTTTAATTTCTGTTAAAACATCTTTAAATAAGTGATTGATAGTGATTTCAACAAGTGATATTCTCACGGCACAGCCGTAAGTTTCTTGGGAATTATGTGAAACACATATTTGACCAAGCTCTTCGGATAGTTCCTACCCTGCCATTTTTAACACCAAAAATATACCATTTTTGAACATAAAACATTTCTAAAACAGATCAGCTAATTAATTTTTTTATAAAAAAAGCAATATTCAATCCATTTTTTCGGCGTTCTTAAAGTTCTCTAAATAATCTTCACTTTCACGATAAGCGATTTAACCCAATTCATCTAAAAGTAAAACTTCCATTTTTCAAAATTTCTAAACCATTTCTAACATTTTTTATTCCTTTCTTTAATAAAAAACGACATAATATGTATCCAACAGGCTCAAAGCCCATTAGCCATGATATTATGCTAGATTAGTCCTGATTCAGCATTTTTTTTATGGGAAGCATTCAAATTTAGTTTCAGAGATGAAAAATTTCTTATCCCAAATCATCATTTCTAAATTACATTTCCAAAATCGTCCTAAATTTCATTGCCATTCAATTTTTTAAAACTTAACGGATACAATAGCTCAATTTAAAAAACTTATTCAATTCCTCAAGATTTTCCTTTTCTTATTTAATAAAATTTTTTATCCGTATCATTTTAAAAGACTATTGAAACAATCTTAGTATACCCTATTAGAAAAAATATGTCAAGTTTTTTCGACAAATAACACTCGTTATCTTATTTTATTTAATCAAAAATTAAACCGTATAATAATATTATTTCTTTGTAAGTAAACTTTTCCCTTGAAAAAATAAGTATATTTTTTTGAGATTATAAAAAAAGAAAAAAATCATAAATTTATTATTTATGAAATTTTAATTTTAATAAGTTTTGGAAAAAAGTTTTTTTCTAATAAAATTTCTTATTTAAACCGTAATTGTTATGTTTCTGGAGTGCAACTTATTTTATTAAGCAGTAATTTTTTATTTATCTTAATGCTAAAAAATAGAATAGTATTTTTTTATGTTAAACTCCATTTAAACAACGAATCTATTACAAATTTTTCTAATTAAAGGATAAAACTTAATATTTTCAAATGATTAAAACATAATTTTTACTTTTTAAACAGATTCTAGTATAAATTAATCCGTCGGAGCATTTTTCTGTGCTGGCAAAACTGTCTGAGCATAGCGAGTTT
>ERZ773100.1382-NODE-1382-length-11336-cov-13.314422_pt1 | contig 11336 bp, 9 predicted proteins | sample MGYA00511119_ERZ773100 | MGnify/ENA primary metagenome ERZ773100 (study PRJEB29015, sample SAMEA2738000) | human oral metagenome | biome: human oral; feature: human-associated habitat; material: dental | place: China | collected 2111 ...
GGACCTGGCGGCCCTGCCCCGAAAAGACGTCACCGCCCGCTTCGGCCCCCTGGGGGGCAGGCTCCACCACCTGGCCGCCGGCACCCACCACGAGGCCCCCGCCATGCCCCGGCCGGTCCAGGACATCACCGTCGCCTCCGACCTCGACCCTCCCGTCGAACGCGCCGACACCGCAGCCTTCACCGCCCGCCACCTCGCCGAGAACCTGGCGACCCGCCTCCTGTCCGCAGGGCTCTCCGTCGGACGCCTCTGCGTGGCCGCCCGCTGCGAGGACGGCAACGACCTGGCCCGAAGCTGGATGCTGGAGGCCACTCCCACCCCCGCCGAGCTCACCGACCGTGTGCGCTGGCAGCTCGAGGGATGGCTCTCCGGACGCTCCGGACGTCCTCCCTCCTCCGGACTGACCCACCTGAGCCTGACAGCCCTCGAGCTGAGCCCGGCCACGACCTCCCAGGCAGGACTGTGGCAAGCCTCCGGCCACCAGGCCCAAGCGCGCGCCCATCGCGCCGCCGAGCGCGTGGAGTCACTCCTGGGAGCCGGAAGCATCCTGGTTCCCCGGGTCGTTCCCGGGCGCGACCCGCGCTCGCGGGTGCGCCTCATCCCCTGGGGTGAGAATGAGGGCGTAGGGGAGTCCGCGGGTGGTGAACCGGCGCCCTGGAGCGGCGCTCTGCCCGAGCCCTCACCCTCCATCGTCCTGCCCCGGCCGGTTCCCGCGCGCCTCACCGACCTTCAGGGGAGGGAGCTCGGCGTCGACATCCACGGTCAGCTCGACGGCGCCCCCGGCTTCCTCAGTGTCGACGACGGTGCGGATGACGCTGAGGACGATGCTGTTGAGAGCGTGCCCCGGATGGAGTCCGTGCTCCTGTGGGCCGGTCCCTGGCCGGTCGACGAGGGCTGGTGGACCTCTCGAGGGCCTTCGCGTCGCGCCTATCTCCAGGTGGTCACCGACGTCGGACCACCCCGCCTGCTGGTGCGATCAGGCCGGTGGTGGCTCGATGCCGTCTACTCCTGAGGGGCTGCCTGACGGTCCGGCCGCACAGGGCCGGTCTGGCGCCGTCGTCCCTTCAGCCATAGAAGCGCCAGCGTCACCAGGCACAGCCAGGCCAGCCCCAGGGACCAGCCGGCCAGAACATCGGTCATCCAGTGGTAGCCCAGGTAGACGCGGGAGGTTCCCACCAGCAGGGTCGCCCCCGCCGCCGCCATGATCGCCAAGGCTCGGTGCAGGGTCGCCGCAGTGGATGTCAGGACCATCCCCGCCAGCAGGCCGGCGAAGACGGCTGTGTTGAAGGAGTGTCCCGAGGGGAAGGATGTGGTCGAGGCGGGGTTGCCCAGAAGAGTGTCGGTCGAGGGGCGTGTGCGCCTGAAGATCTCTTTGAGTATCACCGTCAGTAGGCTGGAGCCGATCATCGTGAGGCTCAGGGCCAGTGCGCGCACGCGGCGGCCCCGCATGAACAGGAGGCTGGCGCAGATCGTGGTCAGGATCGTCAGTCCCACGGTGGAGCCCAGGGCGGTGAACGCCTGCATGATGACGGTCAGAGCCGGGTGGCGCTCATCCGCGGCCCAGGTGGTGACGCTCTGGTCGTGAGGCGCCAGTCCCGTCCCATAGCTCATGGTCAGGGCCAGCCAGGAGAACAACGACAGCGTGATGACAGCGGTCGCGGCCAGAGTGCCGGCTTGCCTGGTGCGCCAGGTGTGAGGCAGGTGGTCGAGTGAGAGCATGAGGGGGAGGTTATCCGTGCTGGTCTGGATGAGGCTATGCGTGCGCCATGGGGCGACTGAGCGACGTCGTCACGTCTTGTCCGCGCCCGGGTCGCTTACCGGGTAGCATCCGGCCCGAGTGATCTGATCCGGCTCAGGAGGACCTGCGTGACCAAGCTCTACTTCCGCTACGGCGCCATGAACTCCGGTAAGTCCACGGGATTGCTTCAGGCCGCCCACAACTACGAGGAGCGCGGTCAGCGCGTCCTGCTTCTCAAGGCGGTAGTCGACACCAAGGGTGAGGACTCAGTCGTCTCCCGGCTCGGGGTGTCGCGCCGTGTCGACCTCCTCGTCGACACCGACGACGACCTGCGCGCCCTGGTGCATCGGTGGGCCCTGGTCGGTGCTCGGCCCGTCTGTGACGAGGGTGGTGCACCGCGAGAGGTGGCGTCCTTGCGTGAGGTTCTTGACTGCGTGCTCGTCGACGAGGCCCAGTTCCTCACGGCCTTTCAGGTGGACCAGCTCATGGAGATCGCGCTGATCGATGACGTACCCGTCCTGGCCTACGGGATCCGCACCGACTTCCGCACAGTCAGCTTTCCCGGGTCGCGGAGGCTGCTGGAGATCGCCCACTCCCTGGAGGAGCTGAAGACCATCTGCCGCTGCGGGCGCAAGGCCATCTTCAACGCCCGCAAGGTGGGGGAGTCCTTCGTCTTCGACGGCGATCAGGTGGCCATCGACTCCGGGGATGTCACGTACGAGTCGCTGTGCGGGCAATGCTACCTCGCCGCCGGCGGGAGGCTTCCCGGCCGGTGAGCCGAGTTCCGGGACTGAGCTTGTGCTGGCGGGAGTACAAGGCTGACCGAGGGGATGGGAGGGTAGGGGGGCAACTCTTGCTCCGAGATATTCCTTGTACGTGGGCTATTACAAGCATTATCGTGAAACCGTGAATGCCTCCTACGCACTCATCGCAGATATTATCCGTTCGCGCGAGCTCTCTGATCGCAGGCGTGCTCAGCGCGTCATTCACGAGACTCTGGAGCGGGCCGCTGAAGGTCTGGCGCTGACGCAGCGCCCGTACGCCACGGTCGGTGACGAGCTGCAGGCGGTCTCAGCGACCCTCGCCGACGCTCTCGCTCTCACCTTGCGCGCACACCTCCTCCTGCCTGAAGGGGTGGGTCTGCGTTTCGGTGTCGGTGTCGGGACGATCTCCGAGGTTGAGGGGGTGGCGGGAAATGATGCTGATGCTGCGTCAGGGCGTTTGATTCAGGACGGCTCGGCATGGTGGGCTGCACGTGAGGCGATCGAGAAGGCGCACCATCTCCAGGATGAGGGGAGATCGTTCATTCGCACCTGGCTGCGCATCCACCCGGATGTGGTCAGTGGCTCCGGAGAGTGGCAGAGCGAGCGCGAGGGGTTCGTCAACTCCGTCCTCATCCTGCGTGACCAGACGATCTTCCGCTTTCAGCCGCGTCAGCGCCGCATCATGGCAGGACTTCTCATGGGGATGACCCAGGTTGAGATTGCCCGCCAGGAGAAGGTGAGCCAGCAAGCCGTCTCTGAATTCGCTCGCAGTGCTGGTTCCTCCTTGCTGGAGGTTCAGAAGCTTCTCGATGGGTTGAGCAGGAGAGGTGAAGGGGAATGACGGCCCTCCTCGTTCTTCTGCTTGCCGTCGCCTCCGTGGTTGACGGCTCTGACCGGATGAGTGGGAGATTGTCCCGGATGTCTGCCGGGGTGAGGCTGCTGGTGGGGGTGTCTGCAGTCGTTGCTCTTGGTGTCTTGGTCGGGTGGCCCGTTCTTCATCTTGGGGCGGGAGGCGTCGTCATCATCCTGGTGGCCATTGCATGGTTGTGCTGCGGCCCGGTTTCGCGGGTCTGGTGGGAGAGGTTGTTGAGAGCCCGCCGACGGGAGCAGGTGGGGCGGGGTGTCTCCGAGAGCGGTGCGGAACGGCTGGAACCGCTTATCCGTCTTGCTCGCGCGGGTCTGTTGCTCCTCGCCGTGGCGCTCTGCGTCGTGGTGTCTCAGCCACTTGGGTCTCGGGCTGCCAAGATGAGCGCCGTCGTCGGAATCGTCATCTTCCTGGCTGTTCCCGCCAATCGAGTCGTCGCCGATATTCTTGCTGTTGCTCGCCAGTCCTCGCAGGGGGATGGTGAGGCTGTTGCCGCTGGTTCCCGGCCTTCACAGGAGAGTGGGAATCAGGATGAGTCGGGGAGCTTGATGCGTGGCGGTCGCTGGATCGGTCCGCTTGAGCGAATCCTCATTCTTCTGCTCGCCTCCGTTGAGGCGCCCGCCGCTATCGCCGCAATTGTTGCCGCCAAGGGTGTGATCCGATTCCCCGAGATCAGTCAGGATAAAGCGGGGCAGAAGGCTGAGGAGTTCCTCATCGGCTCCTTCGCCTCCTGGATCTTGGCGGTCTTGGGTGCTGTGACCATTCGCCTCGCCTGAGTTGTGTCATGCCGAGAGGCGGTTCTGCTCCTTCGCCTTCGCGTGTCTCCGGCCAAGGAGGTCGACGCCCCCAGGTCTTCGTTGCCGTGTCGGGGGTTGGGGAGGCAGCTTCATCGTGCAGGTGGTGTGGGGGATATGGCTATACTGTACATATGTTCGAAGATGGTGTGCTTCCTCTCGTCCCGACCGGTGGTGCGGCCTGGACGCTGGGTGCACCTGCCGGGAAGCTGACGCCGGAACTTGTGATCTCGACAGGGGACGTGGCGGGTCTGCTGGGGTCTTCGGCTGCTGGTGGCGAGTTGGCTGGCGTGGTGGAGGGGCTGCTGACCCGGTTGCTGGTCACCGCGCAGGACCGCAACGACGGCGGCGGAGCTGCTGAAAGCGAGGACCTGTTTGCCAGTGATCCGGGTGGTGACACGGTCTTGGCGGCTGTGGCCCAAGAACGCAGGATCGTGTCTCAGGAGGAGGCTGGGGCCTCCGGGATCATGACTTTGGGAGCGCAAGGCTTGGGGGGATCCGGCAGCAGTCAGCGGTACCGTCGTGGACGTGGGGCGCACCAGGTGCCGTCCCCCGGCCGGTCTGGCTGAGTTGGTGCGTGCCCGTGACCAGGTTTGCGTCTTCCCCACCTGTCAGACCCCCGCCGAGTGGTACGACATCGACCACCTCACCGCCTGGAGCCAGGGCGGGAGCACCAGTCTGGACAACCTCGTCACCTTGTGCGAGGCCCACCACCGACTCAAGCACACCCCCGGATGGACCCTCACCCGCGACGAGACCAGCAGGGTCCTGTCTTACCCCCAACAAGACCGTCTACCAGTGCCACTCAGACGGCACCATCACCCGCCTGCCCCACAAAGTCGGGCCCCGCCAGCACCACGTCCCAGCTCCATCGCACCCAAGGACCTGAGCAAGCAGATCAGCCCCGACATCCTCAACCGCCTCAACCGGGCTGTTGACAGAGCACTCGACGATCAGGTCCATGAGCACACCGGTCTCGGCACCAACGCCAACGGCAGCGGCAGGGCCTGGTTGGGGACTCGCGGTCCCCAACCAGGCCAGCGAGCTGGAGACTACGAGGTCGTCCCCTACCCCCAGGCCGCCCACACCCTCGGACTGGCGCCCCTCATCGACGCAGCCCCGCCCTTCTAACTCTCCAGGTGCCACAACAGACATGACCAGTCAACACCGCTATGCCGAGCTCCACGCCCACTCCGCCTACTCCTTTCTCGACGGGGCCAATGAGCCCGATGACCTCGCCTCGGCCGCCGTCGAGCTCGGGCTGGAGGCCCTCGCCCTGACCGATCACGACGGCGTTCCCGGCATCGTCAAGCACGCCCAGGCGGGTCGTGCCCACGGCCTGCCCACCATTCACGGCACCGAGCTCACCCTGGCCGACGGCTCCCACCTGCCAATCCTGGCTCGCAACCCCACCGGCTACCGCCGCCTGGTATCCGCCATCTCCCGGCACAACCTGGACGCAGGGCAACGCCGAGAACCGGCCCACGACCTGACCACACTCGCCTCGGCTCTCCACTCCGACCTCACAGGTCGGACCAAGGGGGCGGAGGGGACCTGCCTCGTCCTCACCGGTACCGCCAACGGCCCTCTGCGCCGGGCTCTGGGCGAACCTCGTCGTCCCGACATCTGGGACCTGAAGGCGGCAGACGCCTGTCTGGGGCGTTTAACCGAGCTCTTCGCCGCGCCTGACCGAGGCCGTCCCCCCGGTGCCGGCCCCATGATCACCGCTCACTCGCAGGTTGAAGGGGACGCCGCTATCGGCTTGGCCGTTGAGCTCACCCTGGACGGAGGCCCCACCGATGCCGCCCTCACCGACGCCCTGACCCGGCTGGCTCACGACCACCGGCTGCCCCTCGTGGCCACCGGTGCAGTGCGCTGCGCCCGCCCCACTGACGCCCGCCTTGCCGACGTGCTCACCTCAACCCGACTGGTCACCGACCTGGAAGGCGCCCGAGGTCATCTGCCCGCCATCGGCCGCTGGCTGCGAGGAGCCCAAGACATGGCTCTGCTCCACCGACGCAGTCCCGACGCCGTCGATCTGGCCGCCGACCTCGCCGCGGACCTCGCCTTCGACCTGTCCCTCATCGCTCCAGGCCTCCCCGATGCCGATGTCCCGGAGGGGCACACTCCTGCCAGCTGGCTGCGCGAGCTCACCCACCAAGGCGCTATCCGCCGCTACGGTACCCCGCAGGAGCACCCTCAGGCCTGGGAGGTGCTCAACCACGAGCTCGAGGTCATCGAGTCCCTGGGATTCCCCGGCTACTTCCTCATCGTGCACGCCATCGTCGAGTTCTGCGCACAGTCGGGAATCCTGTGCCAGGGGAGAGGCTCGGCGGCCAACTCCGCAGTCTGCTACGCCCTGGGCATCACAGCCGTCGACGCCGTCAGGCACCAGATGCTCTTCGAGCGCTTCCTGTCCCCGGGGCGAGCCGGCTACCCGGACATCGACCTCGATATTGAGGCCTGTCGCCGTGAGGAGGTCATCCAACATGTCTACTCCCGGTACGGCAGAGAATGTGCTGCCCAGGTTGCCAACGTCATCTCCTACCGTCCCCGATCCGCAGTCCGTGACGCCGCCCGAGCCCTCGGCCACCCCGTCGGCGTGCAGGACGCCTGGGCCAAGCGGATGGAGCGGTGGATCTCGGTGCGCCCCGGAGGGCTGACCGGGCAGAGCGACGAGGTCCCCGAGCCGGTCCTCGACATCGCGGAGAAGCTGCTGCGACTGCCCCGCCACCTGGGGGTCCATCCCGGGGGGATGGTCCTGTGCGGCCGCCCTGTCACCGAGGTCTGCCCGGTGCGCTGGGCCGCCATGGACAACCGCTCGGTCCTTCAGTGGGACAAGGATGACTGCGCTGAGGCCGGCCTGGTCAAGTTCGACCTCCTGGGCCTGGGGGCGCTCACCGCCCTGCGTCTGGCCTTCACCACACTGGCGCGGCGGGGGCAGACCGTTCCCGATGTCGTAACGGAAGGAGAGCTGCGCACCTCCCAGTCCGGCCGCCCCTGGGGGCTGCACACCCTGCCCGAGGAGGACCCGGCCGTCTACCGGCTGCTCACGGCCGCGGACACGGTAGGGGTCTTCCAGGTCGAGTCGCGTGCCCAGATGGCCACCCTGCCTCGACTCCGCCCTCAGACCTTCTACGACATCGTCGTCGAGGTCGCTCTCATCCGTCCCGGCCCCATCCAGGGTGATGCCGTCAACCCCTACATCCGCCGCCGGCTGAAGCGTGAGGAAGTCACCTACCTGCACGACTCCCTCAAGCCCGCCCTGACCAAGACCCTGGGAGTGCCGCTCTTCCAGGAGCAGCTCATGCAGATCGCCGTCGACGCCGCAGGGTTCAGCCCAGCCGAGGCCGACACCCTGCGTCAGGCCATGGGTGCCAAACGATCCATCGAGCGTATGGACGCCCTCCGTGACAAGCTCATAGCCGGAATGAGGTCCCGGGGCATCGACGCACCCACCGCGGAGACGATCTACAGCAAGCTGAGGTCGTTCGCCGAGTTCGGCTTCCCCGAGTCCCACGCCTTCTCCTTCGCCTACCTGGTCTACGCCTCGGCCTGGCTCAAGGCGCGCAAGCCTGAGGACTTCTATGCCGGGGTCCTGGCCGCACAACCCATGGGCTTCTGGTCCCCGCAGTCCTTGGTCGCCGACGCTCGCCGCCACGGTGTTCGCGTCCTGCCCGCGGACGTCAACCGATCATTGGCGCAGGCCACCGTCGAGCAACGGGAGGACCACCAGAATGCAGGCCGGTCAAACCAGTGGGGGCCGCTGAGACCCCATCCCTCCGCCCCCTCCGCCCTGGACGTCCACGACGACCTCGCGGTACGCCTGGGCATGGCCCCGATCAAGGGCCTGGGGGAGAGGGCTGCACAGGCCATCGTCACCGAGCGCCGTGCCCACGGCCCCTACCGGAACCTGGCCGATCTTGCTCGACGCGTGAGTCTGAGTCGCTCCAGCCTTGAGGCGCTGGCCGTTTCAGGAGCTCTGGACGGCCTGGGGGTGGAGCGCCGTCAGGCCCTGTGGGCTGCCGGGGTCCTCTCCGAGGAGCACGGTCGACGGCGCGGCGCCTCCCACCAGGGGCAAGGCGGCGCGTGGTGCCAGTCCACGCTTCCGGGAACCGCTGTCGGTGCTCAGGCCCCGACCCTGCCGACCATGACCGACCGCGAGCGCCAGGCCGCCGACCTGAGTCTGACCGGAGTGTCCACGCAGGGCTCGCCCCTGAGGCTGCTGCGCCCCGTACTGGCCGCCGACGGCGTGCTCAGCGCAGCCGACCTGGCGGATCAGGAGCATGGGAGCCGGGTGCGGGTCGCCGGCGTCGTCACCCACCGGCAGCGTCCCCACACGGCTTCCGGCATGATCTTCCTTAATCTGGAGGATGAGACCGGTCTGCTCAACGTCGTCTGCCGAGCCGGCATGTGGCGTCGCTACCGCAGCATTGGCAGACGCGCAGTCGCCCTCATCGTGCGCGGCACTGTGGAGAAGGGCGACGGAGTCGTCGTACTCATAGCCGAGCACCTCCAGGTCCTTCCCGGTGTCCCCGGCACTGGTAGCCGGGACTGGTGCTGACAGCGGATCCCCTCACTCCTTGCGGGAGGAGTAGGCGGGCAGCTCACCTGTGACCGGGGCGTCCTTGGTGTGCAGCTCGGAGTAGACGGACCAGAGCACACTGATCAGCGGGACTGCGACGATCGCACCGAGCAGGCCGGCGGCGTAGGTTCCCAGGGCAACGCCGATGATCACCACCACAGGGTGCAGAGAGACCTGACGCCCCATGATGAGGGGCTGGAGGATATGCCCCTCGATCTGGCCGATCCCGGCCACTCCCACGCCGACAACGATCATGGTGATGAAGCCGCCGGAGGCCAGGGCCACCACCATGGCCACGAGCATCGCCAGAGGCGCGCCGATGATCGGGATAAAAGCACCGATGAACACGAGCACCGCCAGCGGCGCCGCCAACGGGATCCTGACCAGCTGTAGGAAGATCCCGGCCATGATGGCGTCGGTGAGCGCCACCAGCACGGTGCCACGGGCGTAACCGGCGAAGGTGTACCAGCCGGCGCCCGCGGCCCGGTGCGTCGACTCCCTCATCGTGGCAGGCAGCTCGTTGAGGAACCAGCGCCACATCCTGCCTCCGGAGGCGAGGAAGAAGATCGTGACGAACAGCGCCAGGGCCAGGACGGTGAGCACATCGACGACAGCACTGGCGTTGGAAAGCACCTCCGAGGCCAGGGAGGGGGCATTGGACTGCAGATAGTGCTGCCCCTGGCGCAGCCAGAGCTGGAGCTGGTGATAGATCTGCTGCTGCGTCAGATGCAACGGCCCGTTCTCCAGGAAGTCCATGATCGTGTTGAGGCCATCACCGAACTGGGATGCCAAGGAGTTCCACTGGCTGGTGACCGAGGTGACCACGTACGTGACCAGGCCGGCGATCGCACCGATGGTGGTAAGCAGTGCCAGGAAGGTCGCCGGGTAGCGGGGCATGATCCTGGCGAAGAGGTTGACCATCGGTTGGAGGATCGAGGTGAACACCAGCGCCATGAACAGGCCGATGAAGACCGGGATCACCTGTGAGGTGGCGTAGAAGACAAGGCCGATGACAATGATGATGCCGAGTCCCAGCCAGGCCCCCATACCGCCCCGCACCAGCCAGGAGGGTAGGGAGTCCATGACCGAGGAACGGGTCGTGACCGTCTCCGGGAAGGAGACCGAGGGGGCCACACGCACATGAGTGGTGGACACCGGGGGAGAGGCCGGCCTGGCCTCCTCCGAGTCCGACTCCCAGTGCAACTGGTAGTCGCGGTCTGCCTGCCTGCGTCTCTCCGCCCAGTCGATCCCCCGGTCCAGCGCCGTACGGGCGCTCTTGAGCCGGCTCAGCAAACCGCTGCTGCTGAGAATCTCCCGGGTGGACTTCTTCTCCGAGCTGGGGCCCTGAGCCGTCTGCTGGGAGTCGGCACTCTGGGAAGACTCGGAAACCTCGGCCGACGCATCCTGCGGCGGCTCTTGCGACGGAGAGCTGTTTGTTGCCATGGGGTGAACGATCAGTCCTTCGCTGGATATCGGGCTGACGAAACACGTCCAGCCTACTAGCGTGGCCCCATGACCGCCCCGAATGTCGGCAATCCGATGCACCCCGTCGTGACGAACCAGCCGCGTCTGCCCCGCACCGCCGCGTTAGGACCAGGGCGAGGAGGACAGCAGAGGCTTCTCATCGACGCTCCTGCCGGAGCAGCGGAGATCTACCTCCACGGCGCCACCGTGACCTCCTGGGTGCCGCGCGGTGGCACGGAGGTCATCTTCACCTCCCGGCAGGCGGTTTTCGACGGCGCCACCGCCATCCGAGGAGGAATTCCCCTGTGCCTGCCGGAGTTCGGTGTCGGCATCAACGGTGACGCCGTACCGAAGCACGGATGGGCCCGCATCGCCCCCTGGCGGCTGCGAACGGTGGCCACCACTGACGATGGCGGTGTCCGCGCTCTTCTCAGCGTCAGTCGTGACCGTCTGACAGCGCTCTACGAGGTCGAGGTCGGTGAGACTCTGCGCCTGGGGCTCAGCCTGCGCAACGAGGGGACCGAGCCCCGCACAGTGGAAGCGGCCGCCCACACCTATCTCTCAGTCCACGACGTCACTGCCAGCCGCATCAGTGGGCTCGCTGGCGCCTCCTACAGTGACAACCTGGCTCGCAGCCCCCAGGAGGCCCACCACATCCAGGAGGGTGATGTGACGGTCTCAGGTCCTGTGGACCGCATCTACGACTCCGCTGAGCCGGTCACGGTGACCGACCCCGGGCACCGACGCGCGATCCATATCGACAAGCGCAACGCCCCCTCCACCATCGTGTGGAACCCCTGGTCAACCTACAGCGCCCCGCTGCCGGACATGGCCGACGACGAGTTCCCCACCATGGTCTGCGTCGAGAGCGGAGCGGTGCGAGAGCACGCACCCACCATCGAGCCCGGGGCGAGCTGGTCAATGCAGGTGACCCTGAGCGTCGAGAATGCCGGAGTGTGATGGGAAGCACTTGAAGGTGGTTTGGTGGCCTTGGTGGCCGTCATGCTAAGTTTCTCTGCGTCGCCGGAGCGAGATCCCGGTGGCACCGCTGAAAGGCGGAACAGACAAAATGAGTCCGAGTGGCGGAATAGGTAGACGCGCTAGCTTGAGGTGCTAGTGCCTTATT
>ERZ773100.1386-NODE-1386-length-11312-cov-2.325664_pt1 | contig 11312 bp, 9 predicted proteins | sample MGYA00511119_ERZ773100 | MGnify/ENA primary metagenome ERZ773100 (study PRJEB29015, sample SAMEA2738000) | human oral metagenome | biome: human oral; feature: human-associated habitat; material: dental | place: China | collected 2111 ...
TTGAGTGATGAGGAACGCGCGGAGTATGAAGCCTTCGAAGAGAAGCTGGCCGCAGCACTCGCCCTAGACCCTTTGGAACGCATTAACGCCTATGGGAAACTCGTGGAAAAACTCACCGCTGAACTCGAAAGCTGAGCAGCGTGCGGTTAGACAAGTACCTCGCCCACAACGGGCTAGCAACCTCCCGCACACTTGCTGCAAAACTTATTGCTGCCGGTGCTGTGAGCCTCAACGGGAAACCCGTTCGTAAAGCATCCCTGGACGTGACGCCAGGCGATAACGTGCAGGTGCACCGTAGCGAACTCACTGAATATGTAAGCCGGGCGGGGCACAAACTGGCGGGGGCCCTGAAAGCATTCCCGCAGGTGCAGGTGAGCGGTAAACGCTGCTTAGATGCAGGGGCCTCAACCGGTGGATTCACTGATGTACTCTTACGCGCCGGCGCTGCTCACGTTGCCGCAGTAGATGTGGGCCATAATCAGCTGGTGCAGCAGCTGCGGGATGACGCACGGGTAAGCGTCTATGAAGGGCTGAACGTGCGCTACCTGAAGCCTGCTGATATTGGCGGGCAGGTTGATGTGACAGTTGGAGACCTGTCGTTTATTTCCCTCACTCTCGTCATGCGCCCCTTAGCGGAGGCAACAGTACCCGGCGGAGACCTGCTGCTAATGGTGAAACCCCAATTTGAGGTAGGAAAACATCGTATTGGTAAGGGCGGGGTAGTAGTTGATGCACAGGCCCGTGCGGAGGCTGTGCAGGCTGTGCAGAACTCGGCGCGCGAGTACGGTTTAACGGTGTGTGCCACCTCCCCGAGCCCGTTACCCGGGCAGGATGGAAATAAAGAATACTTTCTGTGGTGCACCAAACCGATGCGCTAAAAACAACAACTCTTATCGAAAAAATTTTCTAGAATTTGTGTTCGTATTATTATTTTTTCGGGTAGACTTAGGAAAGATACCGCGCAGGGCAAAATATCTGAAAGGGATGTACATGGCAGAGGCAGAAAGCCGTAAAATCCTGGTGTTCGCCCACACCGGACGTAAAGAGGCACGTGAGGCTGCCCGCCAAGCGTGCACACAGCTGTATCGTGCGGGGCTCACCCCGGTCATGAACCGTTCAGATCTTGAGACCCTTACCGAAAACTGGGCGGATCCCGTGCCCGTGCAAGTGGTACACGAAAGCGTACCGCTCATTGATATTGAGTTGGGGGTAGTGCTTGGGGGTGACGGGTCGATTCTGCGTGCGGCAGAGATGGTACGCCGCACCACCATTCCGCTGGTCGGGGTGAATCTCGGGCACGTGGGATTCCTCGCAGAATCTGAAGAAAGCGACCTGGGGGAGACCGTTGAACGTATCGTAAGCGGAGAGTACACCGTTGAAGAGCGCATGGCGATCGAGGTTGAAGTCTGGCATGAGAGCAAACGGGTGCACACCGACTGGGCGTTAAACGAGGTCAGCGTCGAAAAAGGCAACCGCGAAAAAATGATCGAAGTCATCATTGAAGTGGATCGAAAACCCCTGAGTACCTTCGGATGTGACGGGGTGGTAATGGGCACCCCCACCGGTTCCACCGCGTACGCATTCTCGGGAGGTGGACCTGTTGTCTGGCCGGAGGTAGAAGCAATACTCATGGTGCCGCTTTCAGCACACGCCCTATTCGCCAGGCCACTCGTCGCGGCCCCCACCTCAATGGTTGCAGTCGAGATGATGCCTGGTAACGGCGCATCCGGGGTGCTGTGGTGCGATGGGCGCCGTACCGTGGATTTACGCCCCGGCTCGCGGATTGAGGTACGCAAATCAGAGAAACCGGTGCTGCTGGCCCGTATTCACCCGGCTCCGTTCTCTGAACGGATTGTCCGTAAATTTGAGCTGCCTATCCGCGGCTGGCGTGGCCCCCAGCATCAAAGCTAAACCCCTCGCTATTTTTACTGTTGCACCCAGCGCCGGAATACCACGGTGAATCCCAGAACCTGAGTAGATGAGGACCTTGCGTGATTGAAGAAATCCATATTCGTGACTTGGGCGTTATCACCGATGCGCGCCTGCCCCTGCAGCCCGGGCTGTCAGTACTTACAGGTGAGACAGGGGCCGGTAAAACGATGGTTGTGACCGCTCTTGGGATGCTTCTCGGAGCCCGAAGCGACGCCTCTAGTGTGCGCAGCGGCGCTAAGAGTGCCCTCGCAGAGGCTGTGGTGCGCCTTCCCCATAGCCATCCGGCCCTTACTCTCGCGCAGGATGCCGGTGGGTCGGTAGAAGAACTTGACGGTGAGCAAAGCGAGCTGCTGCTGGCGCGCACCGTGAACGCTTCGGGGCGTTCACGTGCCCACATTGGTGGGTGCTCCGCCCCTATCGGCACCCTTGCAGATATTGGGCACACCCTCGTTGCGGTGCATGGACAATCCGACCAGCTGCGCCTCAAATCTGCTGCCGCTCAACGGCACGCCCTTGACTCGTATGCGGGCGAGGCCCTCACACGTCTGCTGGGGGAGTACCGCACCACCTATGACCGTTACCGCGCTGCTGCTGCCGAGCTTAAAGAAGTACGCGAAAACTCTCGCGCCCGCGCCTTGGAGGCACAAACTCTGCGCGGGGCGCTTGAAGAAATCGATAGTGTGGACCCGCAGGAGGGTGAAGATACTGCTCTTAAGGCTGAAAGTCTTAAGCTCATGAACGTTGAGGCGCTGCGTACCGCCGCCGCCACGGCTTCGGCGGCGCTGGCAGGCAGCGAATACGCTGAAGGGGACGAGGCGAACGTGCTGGGTCTGCTTGATACTGCCCGAGGGGCCCTGCAGCACCAAGCCGAGGCCGACGAAGAATTAGCTTCACTCGCTCACCGTTTGAACGAAGTGCTGATCCTTAGCACCGATATTTCATCTGATCTCGCCTCTTACACGGCTTCTCTCGACGGAGAAAGCCCTGAACGGCTTGCACACGTGCAGAACCGCCTGGCGCAGCTGAAAAACCTCACCCGAAAATACGGTGCAGATATTACCGAAGTACTTGACTGGGCACAGGCATCCCGCGCCCGCCTGAATACTCTTACCGACGACCCCACCCGTCAAGAAAACCTAGAAGCCGAGCTGGTCACTTTACGCCAGAAGCTTGGGGAACAGTCGCAGGCGCTTCTGGAAGCCCGCCGGGGCGCCGCCCGAACACTGGCCGAGGCTGTCAGCGAAGAACTTACTGCACTCGCCATGCCCAACGCCTCCCTCATCGTGGAGGTTTCAGAGGCAGAGAAGTTCTCACCCTACGGTAAGGACACCGTCACCTTCATGCTCGCCCCGCACAAAAATGCAGCCCCGCGTCCGCTGGGTAAAGGTGCCTCCGGTGGTGAGCTTTCCCGCGTGATGCTGGCCCTTGAGGTGGTGCTGGCTGAGGTGGACCCTGTACCCACCTTCATCTTTGACGAGGTAGACTCCGGGGTGGGCGGTAAAGCGGCCATTGAAATCGGCAGGCGCCTTGCGATGCTCGCCCAACACGTGCAGGTGCTGGTGGTAACCCACCTGCCGCAGGTGGCTGCGTTCGCTGACCAGCATATTCTGGTGCTCAAAAACGATGACGCTTCACTCTCAAAAGTGCAGGTGCTCACCGATGAGCAGAGGGTAGTTGAACTTGCCCGGATGCTCGCCGGACACGACCAATCGGAGGCGGCTCAAGAGCACGCCCGCGAACTATTGCACGCTGGCGGCCAGCTGTAAAGAAGAACCATGCACCCATAGCGTAGGTTCGGCAGGCGGCGTTTGACCACCCAGTATTTGGGCGGTTGTGTGGGTATTATTGGCGGGTTATTACGCTGCGCCCTATTGGATAAGAAAGAAGAAAATGGTAAGCTTGAATTCCGTGGTGAATGAAAATATGAGCGCATCCGGCGCGTCTTCCAACGGCAAAGTAACCCGTCAAATCTTCGTAACCGGCGGTGTTGCGTCTTCTCTAGGCAAAGGCCTTTCAGCATCTTCTCTGGGGCAGCTTCTGCGCTCACGCGGTCTTTCTGTGACTATGCAGAAGTTCGACCCCTACCTAAACGTTGACCCCGGAACCATGAACCCTTTCCAGCACGGTGAGGTATTCGTGACTGATGATGGGGCGGAAACCGACCTCGACATCGGGCACTACGAGCGTTTCCTTGACGAGAACCTTGACCAGTCCGCGAACGTGACTACCGGTCAGGTGTACTCGTCGGTGATCGCCAAAGAACGCCGCGGCGAATACTTGGGTGATACGGTGCAGGTGATTCCGCACATCACCAACGAGATTAAGGCGCGTATGCGTTACGCTGCCGAGATTGATAACGCCCCGGACATTATTATTACCGAAATCGGCGGTACCGTTGGTGATATTGAGTCCCTGCCATTTATGGAAGCCGCGCGGCAGGTGCGCCGCGATGTGGGGCGTCAGAACGTGTTTTTCCTGCACGTCTCCCTGGTGCCCTTCATCGGCCCCTCCGGCGAGCTCAAGACCAAGCCGACCCAGCACTCCGTCGCAGCACTGCGCGGCCTGGGCATCCAGCCTGACGGTCTGATTCTGCGCTGTGAGCGTGAGGTCCCCGTATCGCACCGTACCAAGATCGGTAACGCATGCGACGTGGACAGCGACGCAGTCATCTCCTGCGCCGACGCACCCAGCATCTACGACATCCCCAAGACCCTGCACAGCCAGAAGCTTGACGACTACATCCTCGACTACTTCGGCATTGAGGCACCCGCACCGGACTTCACCCAGTGGGACCGCCTGCTCGACGCAGTGCACCGCCCCGCAGCAGAGGTCAACGTTGCCCTGGTCGGTAAGTACATCGACCTGCCCGACGCATACCTGTCCGTCTCCGAGGCTCTGCGTGCCGGCGGCTTCGCAAACAACGTGAAGGTCAACATCAAGTGGGTTGCAGCCGACCTGTGCGCAACCGACGAAGATGCAGACCACCAGCTGCGCAACATGGACGCAATCCTCGTGCCCGGCGGCTTCGGCATCCGCGGCCTGGACGGCAAGATCGGTGCCCTCAAGTACGCACGCGAGCACAAGATCCCGACCCTGGGCATCTGCCTCGGCCTGCAGTCCATGGTCATCGAGTACGCACGCAACGTACTGGGCCTGCGCGAAGCGTCCTCCACCGAGTTTGACCCGGAAACCTCCGTACCGGTCATCGCAACCATCGAAGAGCAGAAGCAGTTCGTCGAAGGTGCAGGCGACCTGGGCGGCACCATGCGCCTGGGCCTGTACAAGGCAAACCTTGTTCCCGGCTCTCAGGTTGCTAAGGCGTACGGTGCAACCGAGGTTGCAGAGCGTCACCGCCACCGCTACGAGGTGAACAACGAGTACCGCGAGCAGCTTGAAGAAGCAGGCCTGCTCATCTCCGGCACCTCCCCGGACTCCTCGCTGGTCGAGTACGTGGAACTGCCCGCAGAGGTACACCCCTACTACGTGGCAACTCAGGCACACCCCGAGTACCGCTCGCGTCCGACCCGCCCGCACCCGCTCTTCTCCGGCCTGATTAAGGCTGCTCTGGAGCGCCGCGGCGCCTAACATCCGCGGCACCTAATATCTAGGCACAAACGTTAGCATCCCGCTCACCCCGCACAGGGGGCAGCGGGATGCTTTCGTTTAAACCTGAACGTGCCTTATTCCGTGCCCCTACCTGACGCGCCAAACGTAGCGGGGCTTAAGAAGCCGCCTACAATGAAAGAATGAGCAACAACCAGCAGATTATTGATGCCCCCTCCGAACGCACTATCCGCACCCGCACCGTGAAGTACAGCGGCTACGTGATCGAAACGACCGTTGAAGAATACGAACTCAACGAAAACACCGTGCTGACCCGCGACGTCGTGGAAATGCCCGGTGCCGTCGCCGTAGCGGTCCTCAACGACAACAACGAACTGCTGATGCTCAACCAGTACCGCCACCCGGTGCGCATGAACCTCTGGGAAGTACCCGCCGGACTGCTCGACATCGACGGTGAAGACCCCCTGGTCGCCGCGCAGCGCGAACTCGCCGAAGAAGCAGACCTGCACGCAGGCACCTGGAACGCTCTGACCGACTACTTCAGCAGCCCCGGCGCAACCAGCGAAGCAGGCCGCGTCTACCTGGCACGCAACCTCTCAGAGCTACCCGCCGAAGAACGTAGCGAACGCACCGAGGAAGAAGCCGAAATGACCTACCGCTGGGTGCCCCTCGCCGATGCGGTACAGCTGGTACTGGGCGGAAAGGTTCACAACGCGCTCGCTATCCAGGCGGTACTCGCCACCTACGCGGCGGCGCAGAACAACTTTGAAGGCCTGCGCCCTGCCGAGGGCGGCTGGGAGTTTCACCCCTACATGGGGCAGCGCCGCGAAAAGCCGGAGAACTTCCGCAACCACTAAGAACGGAACGTAGGGTGGGGGGAGTAGCCCCGCCTACGGCAAACCCAAACGTCAAGAGGGCCAAACATCAACAGAACCGGCAGAGGAGATAGCGTGAAGCAGGCAAAAAGCACGGCGAGTAAGACAGCCCGCGGCGCGGGTCTGCTCGGTGTGCCCTCTTCTGTCGGTTCCTCCGTGCTGGGTTCTTCTAGTAGAGGTTCTTCTGCCCTGGGTGCTTCCCACCAGGAGGCGCAGACCCCGCTACAGAAAGCCATTGACCAGTACCTCATCCACCTGCGCGTGGAGCGAGGAAGTAGTGAGCACACCATCGCCTCCTACGCGCGTGACCTGCGACGATACAGCGCCTACATGGCGACCCTCGGCGTCATCGACCCCGAACGCATCACCACCGCGCAGGTGCGTTCCTTCATGCGGGAACTTGCCGCCCCCACCGTGCCCCTAGCTGGATTCGTCGCCGGATTTGACGCGGGGGAGAAGAACAACCAGAACGCGCAGGAAACCCAGGAAGTACAGGAAGAAGCCGCAGAATCGCTGGCGCTGATAATCGCCTCCGAATCGGGGCGAGGTACAGGGAACGGGCGCGCTGGAAAAGGACAGGCGAGGAAAGGACGTGCCGGGCAGTCGGAGAAAGCAGGGGATCCAGAAAAAGAAACGCCAACCGCAGGGGGTGCGCCGAGCCTGCCTCTGCCCTTGGGCCCGAACTCCATCGCCCGCACCATGGCTGCAGTCCGCGGAGCACACGCTTTCTGGGTCTCTGCGCTCATCGTACCCACCGATCCGGCGGCACCGGTTACCCCACCAAAGAACGTTAAGCGCCTACCCAAAGCAATCAGCGTAGAAGACATCCAGCGGCTACTCGCCGTACCCGACCGCGAAACCGCCACCGGGCTACGCAACCGAGCCATCCTCGAATTCCTCTACGCCACCGGCGCGCGCGTGAGCGAAATGCTCAACGCCGATATCGACGACGTGCACTTCGAGGGAACCCTCACCGATGAAGACGGCAACCAAATCACCCTGCCCGGCTACGTTCGACTCTTCGGCAAAGGAAACAAAGAACGACTCGTACCCATCGGAAGCTACGCCCAAAAAGCAATCCAAGACTACCTGGTGCGTGCCCGCCCCTCCCTCGTAGCGCACGGTAAAGGCACCGCCGCGCTCTTCGTCAACGGACGAGGCGGCAGACTCGGACGCCAAGGCGCCTGGCTCATCCTCAAAGAAGCCGCCGAAGCTGCCGGGCTCAACTCCGACTTCTCACCGCACTCCATGCGCCACAGCTTCGCAACGCACCTGCTACAGGGCGGCGCCGATATTCGCGTGGTGCAGGAACTACTCGGGCACGCCTCCATCGCCACCACGCAGGTGTACACCAAGGTCACGCCCGAGGGGCTCATGGAGGTGTACCGCATGGCGCATCCGCGTGCCCACGAACGGGGATAAAACCCCGTCAAACCGCGGAACAGCCGCTCTTGAGGTAACCTTATAGACAACGCATAAACTTTAAAACTTCGAATTCATTGATGAAGGTGAACCATTGACTGAAGCTCAGGCTCAAGAACTCGGCCCCACCGGTCGACCCCTGCGCGTATACCCCGACCCGGCTCCGCTGAGCAGCCACGGTCCCGCCCGCATTATCTCTATGGTGAATCAGAAGGGCGGCGTGGGTAAGACCACCTCCACCATTAACCTGGGCGCGGCACTGGCAGAATGCGGCCGTAAGGTGCTGCTGGTCGACTTCGACCCGCAGGGTGCTCTCTCCGCCGGTTTCGGCGCGAACCCGCACGAACTGGACCTGACCGTCTACAACGTCATGATGGACCGCAAGGTCGACATCAAGGACGTTATCCTGCCCACCGGTGTGGAGAACATCGACCTGCTGCCCGCCAACATCGACCTCTCCGCGGCTGAAGTCCAGCTGGTCAACGAAGTGGCTCGCGAGCAGGTTCTCGCCTCGGCACTGCGCAAGGTCCGCGACGAATACGACGTCATCCTCATCGACTGCCAGCCCTCCCTGGGGCTGCTGACCATCAACGCACTGACCGCCTCCGAAGGCGTCATCATTCCGCTGATTTGTGAGTTCTTCGCACTGCGCGCCGTCGCACTGCTGGTCGACTCCATCGAGAAGGTTCAGGACCGCCTGAACCCCGACCTCGAAATCTCCGGCGTACTTGCCACCATGTTCGATGCCCGCACCATCCACTCCAAGGAAGTCCTGGCACGCATCGTGGACGCATTCGGCGACAAGGTCTTCGACACCGTCATCAAGCGCACCGTGAAGTTCCCGGACGCATCGGTGTCCGCTGAGCCGATTCTCAGCTACGCCTCCAGCCACCCCGGCGCGGAAGCATACCGCCAGGTGGCACGCGAACTGATCTACAAGGGTGGCGCACGCTAAAGCCTCCCCGCACCTATACGCCCTCTGCTGAGGTGACTCTCACCCTTGAGTCACACCGGCAGAGGGCGTATAATTGTGTGGGTTCTAAAGACCCCGCGCACTGCTTACGCCGAAAAATGGGCGAAGTAGAAGCCGCATCTGAGACGGCGCCAATAAGCCGGGGAGAATAAACCTAAGGAGAATAGGTCGTTTATGACCACGAACGTCGCTGCCGTGAGGGTACCGACACCGAACGCAGACACCGCCGCGAACGCCCGGACTGAGGGCCGCGGCCTGCAGAACCCGGAACGCGGTTTCACCCTCACCCTCAGTAATTTTGAGGGTCCCTTTGATCTTCTACTGACCCTGATCTCGCGCCGCAAACTCGACATTACCGAGGTGGCGCTCGCAGAGGTTACCGACGAGTTCCTCGCATACCTGCACGCCCTCTACGCTGAAGGCACCGAACGCGCACTCGACGAAGCCAGCGAATTTCTGGTCACCGCCGCAACCCTGCTGGAACTCAAAACCGCACGCCTGCTCCCGCAGCATCGTGAACCCCTCGAAGAGGACGTTGCACTGCTGGAGGCGCGCGACCTGCTTTTCGCCCGTCTGCTGCAATACCGCGCCTACCGCGAAGTCGCCGATATTTTTGCCGAACGCTGGGCGCAAGAAGCGCAGCGTTTTCCTCGCGCGGTAGCCCTCGAAGAACGATTCGCCCAGGCGCTACCCGAGCTGGTTTTCACCGGGGGTGCCGAAGAGTTCGCCCGCATCGCCGCAGCAGCGCTGAGCCGAACCCCCAAAGAGCCCGAACCGGAACCAGAAGAAATCGTTGAAGAACTCAACGAGCACCTGCACGTTCCGCTCACCACCATCGCGGCTGAAGAGCACTACATTCTGCACAGCCTGCTCGATACCGCAGCGCGAGAACTGAGCTTCGCCGAACTGGTTCAAGGATCCGGCGAACTAGAAATCGCTGTGGTTCGTTTTCTCGCCCTGCTTGAGCTCTACAAAGAAGGCGCCCTGCACGTGGAACAGGACGCACCGCTCGGAACCATTCGGGTACGTGCGAGCGCGAGCGCTGCACAGTTCGTGATTCGCGAAGAAACAGACACTCAGGACGCGCACGAAACCGGTGAAGCGCCTGAATCACCAGAATCACCCGAATCATCCGAAGTGAACGAGGAAGCGGTAGAGGAGGAATATGAGTAGTCACGGCTCACGCTTTGACCGTGAATTCACCCCTGACGACCTTGCCATCGTGAACATGGGCTACTGGGATCCGAACGCAGATGAGGATTCGGAACAGGCTGGCCCTGCGCCGGTAGAGGAGATAGAGGCTGAGAGCTCAAAGCCTGCTGAGGCGGACGCTGAGCCGGCTGAGCACGAAGTGGCCGCTGAAACGGTAGAGGACTCCGATAGTTCCGACAGCTCCGAGGAATCGCAGGAAACTGCACCCCGCGAGTCGAATAAACCGGAAGCGAAATCGGCAACGAAACCGGCAAAGATTCCGGCGGGAGGCCCCTCCACCGCACCCAGCGTGGCGGTCGATGCCGAAGCTGAATTCTCCAAGGTCGAGGCAATCCCCGGCGGCGTCAAAAGCGCCATCGAAGCAATCCTCGCCGTTGCCGAAGCGCCCGTGAGCGTGCGTGAACTCTCCGCCGCGCTCATCGTCAACGAACGAGCTGTTGAGCACGCGCTCGACCAGCTGTACCGCGAGTACAACGGCGAAGAAAGCGGCTACGGAGAAGACGAAAACCGGGTGGCACCTGAACCGCGCGGATTCCAGCTGCGGAACATCGCAGGAGGCTGGAAGCTCTACGCCCGCGACGACTTCGCCCCCTGGGTGGCACGCTTCGTGACCCGCTCCAAGAGCGCGACCCTCAGCAAGCCCGCCTACGAGACGCTCGCCGTGATTGCCTACCAGCAGCCGGTGACCAGGGCGAGGGTGGCCTCCATTCGAGGCGTAAACGCGGACGCGGCAATCCGTCAGCTGCTCCAACGGCAGCTGATTCGTGAGGCTGGTCGTGAAGCCGGAAGCGGCGCGACCCTCTACGAAACCACGGAGCTGCTGCTGGTGAAGCTCGGGTTGAACTCCCTGGAGGAGCTGCCGGCGCTCGCGCCCTTCCTGCCCGATGACACGGAGGCGGCGGTCCTCGCCGAAGGTAACGACTAGCCAACGGGCTACAGTCGTTACGGCAATAACGAAACGTTCAACGGTTCTGCTGAAAGCCAGCGGCAGAACCACCCGGATAAGCGCCCCCGACGCTGACACACACCGCGCCTTCAGTGCCGGGGCACAAAAACTAACAAGAACTACGACTAACAAGAACTACAACGACAGAAAAGAGAAGAACACCATGGCATATGGAAACTCCTCCCGCGGCGGCCGCTCTGCATCCGGTCGCCCCCAGAACTCCCGCGGTGGCCGTCCCGGTGCCGGTCGTCCCGGTCAGGGCGGTAAGCCCGGCGCTAAGGGCGCATCCGCACGCGGCGGCCGTCCCGGCGCAGGCAAGGGCGGCGCAAAGGGCTTCGGCGAGAAGAAGTACGGTGACAAGAAGTTTGGCGAGAAGAAGTTCGGCGCA
>ERZ773100.1387-NODE-1387-length-11310-cov-6.441582_pt1 | contig 11310 bp, 9 predicted proteins | sample MGYA00511119_ERZ773100 | MGnify/ENA primary metagenome ERZ773100 (study PRJEB29015, sample SAMEA2738000) | human oral metagenome | biome: human oral; feature: human-associated habitat; material: dental | place: China | collected 2111 ...
TGCTAGTGAAGTCCTGATTATGTGTACCGGAAGTCAGGGTGAGCCTATGGCAGCCTTGTCACGTATTGCTAACGGTACCCACCGTCAAGTTCAGCTACAGCCTGGAGATACTGTCATCTTCTCATCTAGCCCTATCCCTGGTAATACGACCAGTGTTAACAAGCTGATCAATATTATTTCTGAGGCTGGTGTAGAAGTGATTCATGGTAAGATTAACAATATCCATACCTCTGGACACGGTGGTCAACAAGAGCAGAAACTCATGCTCCGCTTGATCAAGCCAAAATATTTCATGCCAGTCCATGGTGAATACCGTATGCAGAAAGTCCATGCAGGTCTAGCCGTTGATACTGGAGTACCAAAAGACAATATCTTCATCATGAGCAATGGTGATGTGCTGGCTCTGACAGCTGACTCAGCTCGTATTGCCGGCAGCTTCAACGCTCAAGATATTTATGTTGATGGGAACCGCATTGGTGAAATCGGAGCTGCAGTCCTGCGCGACCGTAAAGACCTGTCAGAGGACGGTGTGGTTCTGGCTGTCGCGACGGTTGACTTTGAGTCCAAGATGATTTTAGCCGGTCCAGATATTCTCAGCCGCGGCTTTATCTACATGCGCGAATCAGGTGACCTCATTCGCCAAAGCCAGCGCATCCTCTTCAATGCCATTCGCATTGCCCTTAAGAATAAAGATGCCAGCGTCCAATCTGTCAGCGGCGCTATCGTCAACGCCTTGCGTCCTTTCCTCTACGAAAGTACCGAGCGCGAACCTATTATCATTCCGATGGTGCTTACACCAGACGAAGACAACTAAAAAATAAGCTTTGCTAGATTTAGCAAAGCTTATTTTTCTTCTTTATTTTTTGTTCGAGAGGCATGCTTGATAATCCAAGCGCAACTCGGACTCAGCTTTTCCTCTTGCCAAGTCCCAATCACCCTCTCGAATTTTTCAGGATCTTCTTTATATAAATCATTCAGATTATTAGCGACACTTTTTTGGATTGATTTATCCGCATCATCCTTTAGATTCTTTAAAATAGCGGTAAATTCATCAAAATAATCTAATCCCACAGTCTGCTTCTTAGCCCAAGGCAGTCGGATACGCATACACTCGCTGGCTAATCTGCGGACGCGCATATTCTCATCTCGGCTCCACTCTAGCAGTAAATCCATCGTAGCTTTAGGATAATTAGCCAGCAAGGGCCGCATGGAAAATTCTCCAGTAAATCGCTTGGTTAATTCCTTACTGAAGGCGGCACTCAGATCGAATTCCTGACTTCCGTAAAGTTCTACGTATTTGCCAATCGGCCACAACCAGTACCCTTCTGAGAACATCCCCAAGCCGCCCTCCAACTCCGGACCAAGTATCTGCTCAAAAACCTTCAGAGAATCAGCATAGGAAAGCGGCAAGCATTCTTTGATACTCTTTGCTAGCAGCTCCTGACGCTGAGTAAATTCCAAAGCCTCTAAGTCGCTTTCAACTAGATACATAAAATGCTGAGCATCAAATTTATCTGTGACTTCTTGCAAGCGACGGCTCAAGTCCTCCGCATAAACCAAATCATAATAATCTTTAACCTTTTTCGCCATGATTTTTAAATCCCCTTAACAGACTTCTCACTGCTTCTCTGACTTCTGCTTCTCCCTCTTTCTCTGCTAAATCTACATAAAAATTATCAAAGGATTTTAAATTACTATTACTCAAAAATCCTACCTCCTACATATAAATCATTTGCTAAAGACATTGAATTTGGAACTACCTCATTATTTTTTACTAAAAAGGTAACATTCCAAGAAGAATCTTCAATATGATTGAATCTCCCATATACATTAACAATTTCTCCAGCGCCCCGTGGTGTTCCGTTGCCAATTTCTTCCCAATTCGTTTCCTCCCAATTGATCTCCACTGATTCAATTTTCGCATTTTGTGACTTCACAAATTTTTTAATCTCTTCCTCTTGTGACTTTAAATAATCTAGCTGTTTCTCTTTTATGGATTGCAAATCAGCTTTGCTATCTGAAAACAAATTCCCCTGGCTGAACATATATAAACTTCCTCCTCCAATAACAAGGACAATAAATAGCAACCAAATGATTTTATGTTTCTTCATTTTCTTCCTTCTAGTCATTAGAAGTTACATATGCTGCGATGCAAGACCACTGAAAGGAACACATTAAATCTGCATAGAAATTATCCAATGATTTGAACTGCTCTCACTCAAAAATCTCTCCTCCTGCTCGTAATGGACTACCTTGCATGATAGAATCAATATCTACTTTCCCATCTTCTACATCAACTAAAACACTCCAACTCGAGTCTTCGATATGGTTAAATCCTCCAAAAATTCTTATCACTTCTCCTCCTACCCATGGAGTACCGTTGCCTACTTCTTCCCAGTTTGTTTCCTCCCAATTAATCTCCACTGACTCAATTTTCGCATTTTGTGACTTGATAAAATCTTTAATTTCTTCCTCATGTTTTTTCAGTTCATCCAACTGCTTTTCTTTCATCGTTTGCAAGTCTGGCTTTTTGGTTATAATTTTATTTAAACTCTCCTGATTTCCAAGGAAAAAAGCTCCACCAATGATTCCTAGACTTACTAAAATTATGGCTATTGTTTTCTGCCTTTTCATTTCTTATTCCTTTTAAAAGTCATTACCATTATTATAGCATAAAAAACAGAAGCCAAATTGACTTCCATCTACTTGAGAATAGCTCAGCTTAATCGCTTGATAAAATGATATTTGGTAATGCCCTTTTGTGGGACATCTGATAGACTGGCATAGATTTCATAGCCTTGCTTGATGTAAAAATCCTTGGCCTGATAAGATTTTGTGGACAAGGTAATGCTAGTTACTCCAGCTTCTGTAGCCTTTTCTTCTAATTCTGCCAGCAGACTGGCTCCCAGACCTTTTTTCTGATACTCTTTATCCACCACCAAAGCCTTGATATGAATGTTTGCCAACACCTGTTGGGCATGGAGCAAGGCAATTAACTGGCCATCTTCCTCCCGCCTTAGATAATAATCTTGAGGTTCAAGTTTTTCAAGCATATCTGGACCAAAACAGGCTTCATATTGCTCATCAAAAACCTGCTTTATAAAATCATGAAATTCTTCCATTTTTCTCCTCCTCCACGAAAAAGCAGGGGATATGCCAATCCTCCTGCTCTAAGTTTAGTATAAATCTAGATAATTATCTACTTCCCATTGAGAGACAAATGTTGCATAGCTAGCCCACTCGATACGCTTAGCTTCTAAGAAGCTAGTATAGATATGCTCGCCAAGTGCTGCTTTCACAACTTCGTCTTCTGTCAAGGCCTTCAAGGCATTGTGAAGAGTTGATGGCAGGTCTGTAATTCCTGCTTCCTTCCGCTCCTCTGGAGTCATGATGTAGATATTCTCTTCGATTGGTGCTGGAGCTTCGATTTTATTTTCGACACCATGCAGTCCAACTTCCAAGAGAACAGCCATAGCAATATATGGATTGGCCATCGGGTCAACGGAGCGCAACTCCAAGCGAGTACCCATGCCACGAGAAGCCGGCACGCGCACCAACGGTGAACGATTGCGTCCTGCCCAAGCGATATAAACTGGTGCCTCATAGCCAGGAACCAGACGTTTGTATGAGTTAACCGTTGGATTCATGATAGCTGTGTAGTTATAGGCATGGTTAATCAAACCACCCAAGAAATGGTAGGCTGTTTCTGACAGCTGCATACCTTTTGGATCTTCTGGATCGAAGAAGGCATTATTTCCGTCTTGATCAAAGAGGGACATGTTACAGTGCATACCAGATCCTGCAATGCCAAACTTAGGCTTAGCCATAAAGGTTGCATACAGACCATGCTTACGAGCAATAGTTTTCACAACCAGCTTGAAAATCTGAATCTTGTCACAAGCCCGAAGCACTTCATCATACTTAAAGTCAATCTCGTGCTGGCCGACTGCGACCTCATGGTGACTAGCTTCTACTTCAAAGCCCATCTTGGTTAGGACATTGACGATTTCCCGACGAGTATTGTCTGCCAAGTCTGTCGGCGCCAAGTCAAAATAACCACCCTTGTCATTTACTTCCAGCGTCGGATCCCCATTTTCATCCAACTTAAAGAGGAAAAACTCTGGCTCTGGTCCGAGGTTAAAGGATTTGAAGCCCAGCTCTTCCATATGCTTGAGGGCGCGCTTGAGGTTACTGCGAGGATCCCCTAGAAACGGTACATGATCTGTCGTATAAACATCGCAAATCAAACCCGCCACACTGCCGTTTTCATCTCCCCAAGGAAAGACCGTCCAAGTATCCAGATCAGGATAGAGATACATATCTGATTCATTGATACGGACAAAACCTTCGATGGAAGAACCATCAAACATGGCTTTATTGGATAAGACTTTGTCAAGCTGTTCATCCGTGGCAGGAATTTCTACATTCTTCATAGTTCCTAGAATATCAGAGAACATAAGACGAATAAAGGTAACATTTTTCTCTTTTACTTCGCGACGGATATCAGCTGCTGTAATAGACATTAAATTTCTCCTTGTAATTCAAACAAAATAGCTATGGTCGACGCATCTGACCAAAGGTTGGCAGAGAAGAAGCAAAACGGCCTTGCTGCAAGATGTCATGATGCAAAGCACGGCGGACATCTTTTTCACTAATGGTCTTGTGGGACTTGGCTTCACGCTCAGCATATTTCCTCTTAATTGCAGCGATATTATAACCTTCCGAAATATAATCCTTAATTTCTAAAAGACGGTCCATATCATTCAAAGAATACATCCGACGATTGCCCTCATTTCGAGCAGGGGTAATCAGATTCTGGTCTTCATAATAACGGATCTGACGGGCAGATAGGTCCGTCAGTTTCATAACACTGCCGATGGGAAAGACTGCCATGTTTCGGCGAAACTCTTTTTCCTTCATTCAAATTCCTCTCTACGCACTATTATAGGACGAAATAAATCTTATGTCAAGAAATAATGTCAGATTTTCTTACACGGATTTTATTTTTTCTTTTCAAAGATGGTTCGCAGCCGATCTATATCAGAATTTACCAGAATTGCAACAAAGACTCCCATAAAGGTTTCAAAGATTCTGGCAAAGACATACAAGATGGTATCTTCCGGCCGAATGGACAGGGTAATAATCAGCATAGCAGATACTCCGCCAATGACTCCCGCCTTGTTGTTCATAGCAACATTGGTCATGATTGTCAGCATAGTACAGACCGGTACCAAAAGGAGGGTGACCCAATACTGCTCCTTAAAGACACTATTGGCAATGAAAAATAGCAGAGCGTAAAAACCACCGATGCTGTTTCCTAAGATTCGCGATGTCCCGAAGTGGACACTCTTATCAAAATCCTCACGAAGACTAAAGACTGCCGTCAAAGCACCGATTTGCAGCCCTTTCCAACCAAAAAGGCCAAAGAGCAGTAGAATGATGAAAACAGCCAGACCGGTTTTAAAGGTACGCATGCCCAGACGAAATTTCGATTTATCAAACTTGTACTTATTGAAATAACTCATTAGTCTCCTTCCAGGAAATCCTCCCTCTCTTCATTTTAACATATTTCGTCTCAAAAAAACTCTTTCTGCTCAGGACTTTTCTCGCACAAAGAAAAAGCTCTATCAGCTAGCGCATCAAGAGCTATCGACTATTTAAAAGCTGAGTCATTATCTGTCCCAGCCGCATTTTTATTATCTTTAGTTTGGATAAATGTAAGTAACTCCACCCATAAATTCATTTGGGTTAAAGTAGCCACGATAGTTGTTAATTTGCTTTTGGCGATTGTAGTTCGCTTCTAGAACTTGAATTGAGCTGTCGCTTTGCACATCTGTCACATAAGCAACATGTCCGTATTCGCCACCATCCCAAACTGCAATAGCGCCTGGTACTGGAACATTTCCTGTTGCATAACCCTGAGCACCAGCATTGATTGCCCAAGTATTAGCATTGCCCCACCAGTTACTTGCCCAAGGCGCCATTTCTTTCACACCCCATGTACATTGGCCGATTGGGTAAGAATTGCCATAGTCAGTTGGCGTATTTAAGACAACATCTTCTGTATCGGATACCAAAGCAGCATCACTTGTCGCTTCATAAGCTGGAGCGCTGTAAGGATTGTATGTCTGAGCCAAAGCAGTGCCATTTACTTGCAACACATCTCCTGGGTTAATCGTATCAAAAATTGTCTTTCCATTATTGGCAGCAAGTTCGTAAGGATTCATTCCATTGGCACTAGCAATGGCAAAAAAAGAGTCCCCTTGCTGGACAACATAAGAATCTGCATGAACAGCTTGAGCTCCGATTGTCGCCAAAAAAGCTGTGGAAGTTAAACCAAGAGTCGCTTTAGCAAATGTTTTTTTCATAAATGTTTTTCTCCGTATAATTTGATGATAAAAAAATCATACAATATTTACATGTCAGTTTTTTTAGAGTTATGTTTTTGTCATGTTACAAATAATTTAGACTTTTGCTACATGAGATTTTGCAGTATTTTTAAAGATAAAAAGGCTAGGGATTCCCTAGCCTCATCTATTATCAGTCTTCTTTACGTCTCAATTTTCCTAGACCTAAAGCACCGATAATGGCTGCTAAACCTAGATATGGCAGATAGACTGTATCTTTTGCTCCCGTTTCTGGCAGAAGAGAAACTGGAATCTTTTTAGCTGCTGGAGTTTGATTGGCTCTTCTTGGATCGTTTACATCTGAAACAAGCAGATGCTGTGCCTTAGGAGTGACTGTTGTAACTGTATTTGAAGCATAGACCACACGATTGACAGTATTGATGTAGGTATTTTCAAAAGTACCCGCAGCAATCCGCTTCATCTGTAGATAGGTTTCAGCCTGAAAAGCTGAATCCAGAGAAATGGTCTCTAAGAATTCTTCCTTGAAACGAATAGAAATCAAGCCTTTCTCAAGATCAAGATTCGCAGCTGTATACTCAGTCAAATCTGTACCAGCCTTTATCACCTTACCATCTTTGAGCGTGATGTCTACTTTGGCAAAGGTTTTGTAAACACCCGTGTACTCATCTCCTTGTTGGTCATAATCATCCGCAAAGCTATAGTTTGTCAACTCTTCAGAGTGGTTAGCAGGGATCAAGCCGCCGATGAGACGGTAGTTAAAGTGCCGTCCCAAAGTCAGTTCCTTGCCATCCAAGTTCTCTGCACTTGTCGGATCAAGGCTCAATGTAATATCTTTTTCAGGACTGATTTTAGGAACATTGTTGACGACTACGTCTGTCGCATAACCATTTCCAAAGTCAATTTGATAAGCCTTGTTCTCGAATTTACCACCTGTGCGGCCCATTCCTTCTTTGACAGTCATAGGGCTTGTTATGGTCAAAGACTTCCCTGTTACGACATATTGGTCATAGAAGGCTTGGGCATCGTCTGCTGCAAAGAGTTGGAAAGAACCTTTAACAGTGATATTCGCCTTTTGAAGGAGCTCTCGAACTGCTGCAGGGGCTGTTTCAAGGCTTTCGTAGTGGGTCACTGTCACACCTGCCACAGCTTTGCCATCCGCATCTACTAGCTTGACTAATTCCGGACGAAGTTCAAGTGCCTCTTCCGGATAGTCATCTACATAGTAGAAACCTTTTTGAATCGTGCTCTTAGATGATTTGTCACCCTTATACTGATCCAAATCCCAAGTCAGCTCGTAGTAATTGGTCGAACCAGCCAAGACTTCCTTGCCATCAATCACCAAGCCTGCCTTGTTTTTATTGACCTTGGTTGGCTTGATGTAATTATTGCTAGGATTGTCTGAATCATCAGGCTTGCCTGGCGTAGTCACGCGTACTAGGTTTGAGCGGACACCATAGGCATCATTGACTGTTAGGGTGAAATTATTAGTATAAGTTGCGCCATCATTGAGTACTCGGCCAACCACTGTTGGAAAGAGCGTAGCAACTTCTTTGGTCGTATCAGCGTTATAAGCAGCTAAGGTTGCAGTAGTTGCTTTGAATGTCACTGTGTGATTAGCATTATCATAACTAACATCAAAACCTACGCTAGCAGCTTTTGTTGCTTCTAAGTCAACTTCATAACCACTTGGTAATGAATCAGCAATGACAAAGGAAGTCGTTTCACTGCGTCCAGCTGGAAGATCTTCTGTCTTTAGAGCAAACTGAACGACGGACTGCTTAGCGACTAGAGTCTTATCAATATTGCTGCCTTGGTCATTTTGAATCTCTTTATGAATCTGCGGCTGAGATTGCAAGAGATGATAATGATAGTGCACAGTCGGAGCTACGGGCGCTGCTGGCTCTTTTTGATAAACAGGCTCTGTTGGTGAGGTTGGTAGCGGGCTATAAGTTGGTTCTACCGTTTTATTAGGCTCCGGTGTTTCTGGTGTACGAGTTGGCGCTTCCGGCTCCTTATCATAAGTCGGTGCTGCCGGAGGTGTTGGAAGAGCCTTCGGTGTTGGTGCAGTTGGAGCTGGACCCAAAGGCTTAAGCGCTTCTTCACTTGGCACTGCAGGAGCTGTAGGAGCTACGGGCGCTTCCGGTTCTTCTACTGTAATAATTGGCAGATCAGTCGCTCGGATATCACCATTAATCGCAAACCAAATATTTGGTTTCTTAGGAGCTAACTTATCAGCCCTACGTGGATCAGTAGCCTCTGGCTGGCCTAACACTTCAGAAGAGGAAATCGTTCCAATTGTCATGCTGTTAGTTGTACCAGAAATTTCTACCGCTCCTGCTCCATACCATGAATTCGGAGCATCTGTAGTATCCCAGCCAGGCACACCGCGGCGTGTATACATTGTAAAACGAGAACCGCCCTCTCCTTCTCGGAAGTTTTCAGACTCGGTCGCATAGATTTGGCCGTTCTTTTCACCAATAGATGAACCCGAAATCTTGTTGAAAGTTCCGGTATAATCTTTGGCCATTTCGATAGAATTAGCTTCACGGTTGAGGGAAGCCACGGACATCAAAGCCTGATCAAAATTAATAGGTTGACCTTTGTCATCATAAAAGACAAATTCCGTCTTCACAAAGAGAGAGGTCGCATCTTCAAGTTTTCCTGTATAAGCTGAAGCAAAAACTCCCATGGTCGGATCTTTAAAAATACCTAACCAAGCCTTATCATTCTTAAATCGGGAGCTTGGATCAAGAGTATAAGTATAGACGATTTTAGAAACTTTTTTCCCTCGATAATAAGTTCCCTGAAGATTTGTATAGGTTGCCGTTGCAGACTGACCGCGGCTCAGCAAAACAGAAGACCATTCAGTCGGCCCTTTACCACTTGTTACGTTAGAACTATAGCCTGCATACTTGCCAACTGTACCAAAGCTTTCCTGCTGGTTGGTCTGATAGTTAGCATTTTGAATATCCGTTACTTTGAAGTTATCCAGCTGGAAGAGTTTCTTAGAAAACTCTGCAGTTTTCTTCACAGCGGCTTCCATGCCAGCATAGCTGACGAACTCACCAGTTGTAGTCAGTGACAAATTAGCATTAGGTTCTGATTTGAAAACCAGACTTTGCGCAATCGGACGGCTCAAATGACCGTCTTCAGTCTTCTTTGTTTCTGCGATAGCCAGACCAGCCTTAATCTTGGCCTGTTCAGCATCATATTTAGCCTTATCTTGCTGATACTTGGATAATTTTGTTTTATAGGCAGCCAAATCAGCATTATACTGGGCTAGCTGAGCTTGATAGTTTGCTTGGGCTTGAGCATTACGCTTCTTGATTTCTTCATTTTCAGCTGCTATAGTGGCATTCTTAGCTTGGTTCTCCGCTAACTTTTGCTCATATTCTTTTTGAGCTGCTGCATTTTCAGCTTCAATTTGAGTCTTTTTAGCTTCATAAGCTGCTAAATCTGCTTCATATTGAGCTTTTTTATCTTGATTTTCCTTTTGGATACGGGCCAATTCTGCATCATAGGCTGCTTTAGCCACTTGGTAAGCTGCCGCATTATCAGCATTGGTCTTTTGAACCATTGCTAAATCCGTTTTGTATTTACTAAGGGCAGCTTCATAAGCTGCTTTCAGCTGAGCATTTTCTGCTGTGATCCGAGCTACTTCTGCTTGATGAGCAGCCAAATCTTTAGCGTATTGTTCCGCTATCGCTTTATTTTCTGCTGTAATCCGAGCCACTTCCGCCTCGTAGGCTGATACTTTTTCTTTGTATTCCTTGACCTTGGCATCAATCTCGGTTACTTGAGCTTGATAATCTGCTGCAATCTCCGCTTTTTTGTCTGAAGTTTCTTGAGTAGTCTGGACTGCTCCTTTGTCAACAGCTGGGTCTTTGACCACTGTCAGGCCTGCTTCTTGAGCCTTTTTGACGCTTTCATCTAAATCAGCTGTTGGAACAGTCACTGTCACACCGCCGTCTGCCTGACCTGCTCGCGCCTGACTCTCTTTAGATGCCTGACTGGCTGGTCCTTGAGCTTGAGGCAGATTGGTCGCTGCATTTCCAGTGGCCACCATTTCAGTATTGATAGGACCATTGGTATCAGATACCACTTCATCTGCTCTTGCTTGCATCGTTGACGTTAAAAAAGCCGCACCTAGAACAGCACCGCATAAAGTTTTAACAGCCTTATTTTCCCGAAAACCAAAAACTTCTTTTTTCTTCATTTTTCTCCTCCCCCTGCTAACTTTTACAGTCTGCAGTTTTCCCATGCCCTCTGAACATCAAAAACAATTGAAACCTCCCGTCAGAAGCTCCATTTTAATTTAACTCTCTTTAAGCATCAGAATATATATGTATCTTAATCCTAACAAGTTTTGCCTCGTTTTGCAAGCATTTTTTGCTCCTTTTATTTACCCTGAAACAAATTTATATACTTGTCTACATATTGTCTATTTTTCTTCTTCTTTGCTCTCTCTTCCTTCAAATGAACAATGAGAATACAAAAAAAGACCAGCTTTTGCTAGTCTTTCCTTATTACAGTTTTGTACTTGTTCTCTACAAGATTAAAAATTCTAAACTCGCTGCTTATTTTTCAGTCAATGCTGCAAGTCCTGGCAATACTTTACCTTCAAGGAGTTCCATTGATGCACCACCACCAGTAGAAATCCATGAGAACTTGTCTGCACGACCAAGGTTGATCGCTGCGGCAGCTGAGTCACCACCACCGATGATTGATTTCACGCCTGGTTGTTTCACGATAGCGTCCATGACACCGATTGTACCAGCTTGGAAGTCAGGGTTTTCAAATACACCCATAGGACCATTCCAGACAACAGTTTTCGCACCAGTCAAGGCTTCGTCAAATTTAGCAATAGATTTAGGACCGATATCCAATCCAAGGAAGCCTGGATCCACTGCTTCACCTTCAGTGTCTTTCACTTCAGTGTAGT
>ERZ773100.1388-NODE-1388-length-11308-cov-2.855416_pt1 | contig 11308 bp, 10 predicted proteins | sample MGYA00511119_ERZ773100 | MGnify/ENA primary metagenome ERZ773100 (study PRJEB29015, sample SAMEA2738000) | human oral metagenome | biome: human oral; feature: human-associated habitat; material: dental | place: China | collected 2111 ...
ATACAAAAGAATAAAAAGAAATTGTTAGGGGAAGGGAAGAAAAGAAAAAATGCAAGAATAAAAGAAATTTTTGGGAGGGGGAAGAAAAAAGCAGCTCGGTTAGAGAGCCGCTTTGATAACGAAGTTGTTGACATATTCGAAGATGGTAAAGAAATTGATGACTAGTAAGAAGAGGATTAAAGCCAAGAGTTGTTTTTTTCATGTTAAAACGACGTATCCAATAAAGTCGCGGATAAAAGCGTTTAGGGAATAATAGAGTTTTGTTCTGGCACCGTAGCCGACGCATTTGTATCCCATTTTTCTAGCTAAAACGACGGCACGGAAAATGTGGAAATAGTTTGTGACGATGGCTGCTCTATGGTTGGATTCTGGATAACGTTCCTTGATGATTCCATAAGAGTTTTGCAGGTTTTGTTCCGTATTCTTCGACTGATCTTCCATGATAATCCACTCTTCTGGACCCCCTTGTTCCACAGTGTAGCGTTTCATCGCTTCCGCTTCGGAAATCACTTCATTCACGCCTTGTCCGCCACTCATAATTAGGTAGCATGGCTTTTCTTGTTTCTTCCAAACGGCAATACCGCGATTGATGCGGCTGGCCAGTAGCGGCGTTACTTTTTCACCGATAAGACCTGCGTCAAGAACGATAATATGATCGAACTTGTATCGTCGTACATGTACGCTATTGGCAAAAGTTGTTAGGAAATACATCACTAATTCGACCGAAAAGAAAATTCCTATCGCAATGAATACACGCACAAGGCCTACAATCCAAACGTTTGATTCCGTTACTTGTAAGAGAGGGTTGAAGAATAAATAAACGACAAGGGCTATTCCTAACCCTAACGCTAATAAATTCGAAACTTTGAAGCCTTCTCGCTGAATCAAGCGTACTTCGGAAACAAGTAAAAACAAAGCTCCCCAGAACGGTAAAAATAAAAGTACGATAAACGGCAGTAAAAGGGATCCCATAGAGATATAGGCTTCCAAGGAATCTGGCTCTATCTGCAGGCGATATGAAATCATTACAAAAAAAGACTATATGACGCCAAAAACAAACCGAAGCTGATTGCTCCATACCAAATGCTTCTGCGCTCTGGAAATAGGTAAATCAAAACTCCGACAATGAGTAAACAAACAATAATAAATACCATAAACTTCCTCCTCAAAATCAGTTCAAGTGTACTAAAGTTACGTTGGTGCGTCAAATAAACGATCAAACAAAAATACCATATATGGACATGTCCATATATGGTATTTTTTGACCTCCTTTCTATTTTTTCGCACAAAAAAACCACCGGAAAACCGGTGGTATCATCGTTTAAACTTAAATTATAGTTTAACTACGTTAGCTGCTTGTGGTCCACGAGCGCCTTCTTCAACATCGAATTGAACTGCTTGTCCTTCTTCTAATGTTTTGAATCCTTCAGATTGGATTGCTGAGAAGTGTACGAATACATCGTTTCCACCTTCACGTTCGATAAACCCAAAACCTTTTTCTGAGTTAAACCATTTTACTGTACCTTGTTCCATGAACATTTCCTCCTTGTGCCATAGCACTTGTTATTCATATTCTTGCTAATGGTTCGAAAGGAGTAAATCTTTACACTATTTCTATACCTAACAAAAACACAACTTCAGTATACCATCTAAGAAACCTTTTTACAAGAGGATTTCCGAATTCGGATAGAAATTTTATGAACAATTGAAGTTTTATGCGTTTTTTCCGAATGCTTTCCTTATTTTTCACGTTTATTTTTCGCGAAATCTAAAAATCTTCGTTTTCTTTAATTTTCATTTTTTCAAGAATGTTGAAAATAAATATTCTTTTTTACAAAACTCCAAATTCTTTCAAAGAAATAAAATGCTCTCCCCCCACAATAAAATGATCTAGAAGTTCAATCCCCATTAATTCCCCACAATCCATTAGTCTTTTGGTAAAATCAATATCTGCTTGAGACGGTTCAGGGTTTCCACTCGGATGGTTATGTCCAATGATGACACGTGCTGCTGAATATCTCACTGCTTCCCGAAAAATTTCTCTTGGGTGCGCAACTGCACTATTTAATCCACCGATGAAAATCATTTTCTTTTTTATCACTTCATTCTTCGTATTCAAGTAGAGCGCTACAAGATGTTCTTGATAGGCATCTTTTAACTCTTCTACAATCCACTGCCCCGCCATTTTAGAAGACGCGATTTTTCCTATTTTCATCTGAGAAGCTTTGTTTAGTCTAGCTCCTAGTTCAATGGCCGCCTTTAGTTCAATGGCCTTCGTTCTGCCAATCCCATTTATATGCATGAGTTCGTCCAGACTCGCCATCTTTAACGAATGTAAATCTTCAAAAGTATTCAAAACTACAATGGATAATTGTAATACATTCAAATCTTTAGTTCCTGTTCGTAGTAAAATAGCTAATAATTCATGCGTTTCAAGCACTTTAGCGCCATACCGTTCGAGGCGTTCTCGTGGCATGGCGCTTAAAGGAACTTCTAATAATTTCGATTCAATCATTGTGACACTTCCTCTTTGTTTTCTCTACAAACAGTTACGATGTCCACTCTTCTTTTGGTTTATGGTTGTTCCACCAATGGCGAACTTCAGCGATAAAATACAATGAGCCTGTAACCCATAATTCGCTTTTATTATCTGTCGAGCGGGCAAACCGTTCGATGACGTCTTCAAAACTTTCTTCATAGGAAATCTTTGAAGAACCTAGAACCATTTCCATATCAGATCTCGCGATCGATTGTCCTTTTGAAGAATGGAAACTCGTTAAGATGATGTTCACATCAGGAAGAGCTTCCTGCAATCTTAGAAGCATCTGTTGACTATCTTTTCGAGTGAGCGCGCTAAATAACAGCGTCTGTTTCTTACCAACACGAGCCGTCATGTTTTGAATGAGTCGCTCTATGGCTGGTAAATTATGGGCTCCGTCGATGATTACAAGCGGTGTTGCTTGCAACACTTCCATGCGTCCTGGCCACGAAACAATTCGTAGGGCCGCATCGATGCATTCGGCCTGCACACTTCTTCTCGTTGCCTCCATCCATGCTCGAAACGCTCGAATTGCCACGGTCGCATTCTCCTTCTGGAAGGCTCCTTTAAGGGCTAACTGTTCCAGCGGAATCGTGAATGCTTCGTCTTGATACGAATCTTCTATCAGTGAAAAAGACTCCCCAAAAACCTTCACAGTTGCACCTTGTTCACTAGCAGTCCTACGTATCACATCCATACATTCACGCGTGACTGGTCCGACGACCACTTGCTGCCCAGCCTTAATAATCCCTGCTTTTTGCGCAGTGATTTCTTCCAACGTACTTCCGAGTAAGTCTTGATGGTCCAACCCAATCGTCGTAATGACGCTGACGAGTGGATGCCCAACATTCGTATTATCAAGAAGACCACCAATCCCGACTTCAATAATCGCAAGGTCGACGGATTCCTGTTGAAAGACGACAAACATCATCGCCGTTAATATCTCAAAATAGTTAAAGGCTCCCCACTCTTCGAATAAGCGGTGCTCCACCTCTCTTATAACCGATGCAGCTTGCCAGAACGGCTCTTCTTCAAGAGGTACTCCGTCTAGCTGGATTCGTTCTCTAATACTGTCCATATGCGGTGAAGTGAATGTCCCTACTCGCAATCCATGCGCCTTCGCAAAGGCCGTGACCATCGCAGCTGTGGACCCTTTCCCATTCGTCCCAGCAATATGAATACTCTTCAATTCTCGTTCCGGATTTCCAAGCGCTTCTAGTATAGCCTCCATGCGGTACAATCCATGTTTACGCGGAATACTCTCGCTCTTTTTTAACCACTCTTGAATCATTCACTCACCTCCTGTTTTCCTCATTTATCATAACAGAAAATTGCCCACTGGAACATACAAAAGAGAGCGCATGACACTTCATACGCTCTCCTCACCGTTCAAACGGATTAGATTTTCTTCAATGTTGCGATACGTTCTAACACTGCTTCGCGTTGTGCTTGATAGTCCGCACCTTTTGCACGTTCAGCTTCAACAACCGCTGCAGGAGCTTTTGCCACAAATTTCTCGTTCGATAATTTCTTCTCGACACGATCCACTTCTTGTTGCAATTTCTCTGCTTCTTTTTCAAGACGAGCGATTTCGTCTTCGATGTTGATTAACCCTGCTAATGGTAAGTAGATTTCAGCACCTGTGATTACTGAAGTTACCGCATCAGATGGCGCTTCAACGTCTTCACCATACACGAATTCTTCTGGATTTGAGAAGCGTGCAATGTAAGATTCGTTTTCTTTCAAGATTGCGTAGTGCGCTGCGTCGCTCACTTTCGCAATGATGTTAATTGGTTTTGATAATGGTGTGTTCATTTCGTTACGAACCGTACGTACTGAACGGATAAAGTCCATTAAGAATTCCATTTCTTCGGCTGCTTGTTCATCCATTTGTTCTGGGTGAACCGTTGGGTAAGTGGCCACTACTAATGATTCCCCAACGTGAGGAACAGATTGCCAGATTTCTTCTGTCACGAAAGGCATGATTGGGTGTAATAAACGTAATGTGTTGTCTAATACATATACAAGAATGCTACGTGTTGTTAATTTCGCAGCTTCGTCGTCGCCTGCTAATGTTTCTTTCGACATTTCGATATACCAGTCACAGAAATCATCCCAGATGAAACGATATAGGAGACGTCCTGCTTCACCGAACTCGAATTTCTCGAAGAGTTCTGTCACTTTGCCAATCGTTTGATTCAAGCGAGTTAAAATCCATTTATCCGCAAGAGTCTTCTCACCAGTGATATCCACTTGGTCCGCTGTTAAGTCGCCCACGTTCATTAATGCGTAACGGCTTGCGTTCCAAATCTTGTTGATGAAGTTCCATGCAGCATCCATCTTGTCTGTTGAGTAACGAACGTCTTGCCCTGGAGCAGAACCGTTTGCTAAGAACCAACGAAGCGCATCGGCACCATATTGCTCGATGACTTCCATTGGGTCAACCCCGTTTCCAAGAGACTTACTCATCTTACGTCCTTGGCTATCACGAATTAATCCGTGGATCAACACGTTCTTGAATGGACGTTTGCCTGTAAATTCTAACCCTTGGAACATCATACGGCTTACCCAGAAAGTAAGGATGTCGTATCCTGTTACAAGTGTGCTAGTTGGATAGTAACGTTTGTAGTCGGCTGACTCTTCATCTGGCCAACCCATTGTTGAGAATGGCCATAACGCAGATGAGAACCAAGTATCTAATACGTCTGGATCTTGTGTCCAGTTTTCGCTGTCGCTTGGAGCTTCCATGCCTACATACACTTCGCCTGTTTCTTTATGATACCAAGCTGGAATTTGATGTCCCCACCATAATTGACGTGAAATTACCCAGTCGTGAATGTTTTCCATCCAACGTAAGTACGCATCATTGAAACGTGGTGGATAGAAGTTTACTGCGTTGTCTCCTTCCGCACGTTGCGCATTGATGGCTTGCTCTGCCAAAGGTCCCATTTTTACGAACCATTGTTTTGAAAGACGTGGTTCAACAACGACATCTGTACGTTCTGAGTGACCAACGCTGTGTAAATGTTTTTCAATTTTCACAAGAAGGCCAGCTTCTTCTAAATCTTTCACGATAGCTTTCCGCGCAGCAAAGCGGTCCATGCCTTCGTATTTACCCGCTAACTCATTCATTGTCGCATCATCGTTCATCACGTTAATACGTGGTAAGTTATGACGGTTCCCTACTTCAAAGTCATTCGGGTCGTGCGCTGGAGTGATTTTCACAACCCCTGTTCCAAAATCTTGCTCCACGTATTCGTCAGCGATGATTGGAATCTCTCGGTTCATTAGTGGCAAGATGACTGTTTTCCCGATAAGCGCTTGGTAACGTTCGTCGTCTGGGTGAACCGCAATAGCCGTATCTCCAAGAAGTGTTTCTGGACGAGTTGTTGCGATTTCTAGGAATCCACTTCCGTCTGCTAGAGGGTAGTTCATATGATAGAACGCGCCTTCTACATCTTTATGGATAACTTCGATATCAGATAATGAAGTTTTGGCTTTAGGGTCCCAGTTGATGATGTACTCACCACGGTAGATTAAGCCTTTTTCATATAAAGTTACGAAGACTTTCTTCACGGCGTCAGATAACCCTTTATCTAATGTGAAACGCTCTCTGCGGTAGTCTACAGAAATCCCCATTTTTGCCCATTGTTCACGGATATGGCTGGCATATTCTTCCTTCCATTCCCATGTTTGTTCAAGGAACTTCTCACGGCCAAGGTCATAACGAGACAAACCTTCTCCGCGTAATTTTTCTTCTACTTTTGCTTGAGTTGCAATCCCCGCATGGTCCATCCCTGGTAACCATAAAGTGTCGAACCCTTGCATACGTTTTTGACGGATAATCATGTCTTGTAACGTTACGTCCCAAGCATGTCCTAAGTGTAATTTCCCTGTTACGTTTGGTGGCGGGATAACGATTGAATAAGGTTCAGCGTTTGGATCTTCGTTTGGATGGAAGACGCCTGAATCAACCCACCATTGATATTTACCAGCTTCAACTTCTTGTGGTTGAAACTTAGATGACATTTCTTTAGCCATTGATTTTCCTCCTTGTATCTTGTTTGTGTCCAATAAAAAAATCCTATGAAGACACTCTCCATAGGACGATTAAATTCGTGGTACCACCTAATATTCGCGTAATCATTCATTACGCCTCGATGTTGGTAACGAAGTGTCGTCTCCGTACTCTATTACTTCTTTTCGTAGAGTAAGCTCACAAGCTACCTTCAAATGAATCTGCTAGGAAGTTGCACCAAGTCTTCCCTCTCTCGTAAACAAAGTCATTTTACTCCTCTTGTTCATCGCTCTAATATACAAAATATTCTACCATTATGGCGATGTGCTTGCAACAATATCGCGCTATCTTCTACCTTACATTCCCGCTAGACACGCCTTGGTCTGTATCTTCTGGAATCCACCAATCCAAAAACTCTTTGATGGACCAATCCCAAAAATCCCATTCGTGTCCACCACTTTTTTCTTTATAGATGACAGGGACACCTTTTTCAAATAGAAATCGACTGAATTCACGACTTTTATCCAGAAGCCAATCCTCGGTTCCACAAGTCATAAATATTTTTAAGTCGGAAGGATTCTCGACTTTTTCTATCGCTTTAAACAACTGATTTCCGTGCGAATCATAATAGTCTTGGTCTTTGAAAATCGATTTAGCGTATCGAGTTGTTAAGAAAAATGGAGAACCACAATCCTCTTCGAAAGGTAATGCATTTTTATAAATGGCGCCCGAAAAAGAAGCCATCACGCTAAAGGTGTCGTGATATTTGATGCCGTTTCGAAGCGCCCCGTATCCACCCATCGAAAGCCCGGCAATACCCAAGTCTTCACGTTTTCGAGAAACAGGAAACATTCGGCGTGAGATTTCTGGAAGCTCCACCCCGATAAATTCTCCATAGTTCGTATAGTTCCATGGCTGGTCTACGTAGAAATGATTTTCCCCCGAAGGCATAATCAAGGCAAGATTTTTCTCTTTTGCGTATCGAAGAATTCGCGTCTGGTTGACCCAGTCCTGTTCGCTCCCCATAACGCCATGCAGAAGAATCAATGCTTTATAGGGACCTTCCGAAAGATACTGATTATTAAAATCCACTGCATCGCTAGGCAAGTAGACCGACAGCGGGATGGTTCTCATTAATGTTTTTGAAAAAAATGAAACGTGTAAAAGTGCCATATGACGCCTCCGTTAAACTATTATTTTTTAATATATCGATTCACTACCGTCACTAACCCAAAGATAAACGTGAATTTAACGACGGATTTTTGCCACGACTCCCATTGCTCAAACCCGAAGAAATCATTCATGATGAGGATAAAAGCAATAGTGGCTACCATGCCAAGCAAAAAGACAGCCCATCCGCGATTCATCTTGTTGAGTTGTTCTGGATTATCCCGATTCACCCAAGTATAAAAAGCAAGCCCAACAACGATCGCACTCACAATAAATAGCACGATATCTTGACGAAATAGTAGCTGATAGATGGCATTCACGCCATTGATGATGCCTAACGCAACAATTCCAATGTCTCTAACTTTTTGACTCATTTCCAACAACCCCTCTCCCTAAAAACGGATTCCTGAACTTATCTTTATTATACTGCTCCCCCAGCGTTTTTACTATACTCGCTTGCAAAAAAAGAACCCAGCATCACTGCTAGGTTCCACTTCATCGGCCTCTATAGCCGAGTATTCTATTTTATTCTTCTACCCCTAGTAATAGGTTCACTAGGATGTCCACTGTCACATTACCGAAGTAACGGCGGATGTCGATGGCTTCGAAGGCTTTTGTTAAGTCTTCGCGGTTGTATCCAACTTCCACTAGCGCTTTTTCTACATCGCTGATTTCACCAAGACCGAAGAAGTCTCCGTTAATCTTAATGTCTTTGATGGCATTCTTTTCAACGTTCAAGCTGAACTCGATTTGTCCGGCTGGTGTACGTTTTGATTGTTTGAATTCGAATTTTGGATTCTTTCCGTAGTTCCAATCTGGGTTGTTGAAGTACTTGCTGCGTAATTCTTCTACACGCACCCAGTCCTCGTCCGTTAGAACATACTCTTTAATCGTTGATGTATCTTCCACATTGAAGATATTTTTCAAGAGTACTTCGCGGAATTGTAAGATGTCTAAGTCTTGATATTCAGGCGCTAAGTACGGTTTGATATTTGTCACGCGTGAACGAACGGACTTGATTCCTTTTGACGCGATTTTCTCTTGTTTTGGACGTAAAATTTGTGGCAAAATGCTCACATCTAGATCGAGCATTAATGTTCCGTGCGCTGTTAAACGGCCATTGTTTGAGTACATCGCATTTCCAGAGAATTTCTTGCCGTCGATGAGAAGGTCGTTACGGCCTTGTAACTCTGCCCCTGTTGCTCCCATCTTATGGAGTGCTTCAATTACTGGCTCTGTGAATTTCCCAAAGTCACGGAAACTATCGCCGTCATCTTCTGTAATGAAGCAGAAGCAGATATTTCCCATATCGTGATATACGGCTCCACCACCTGAGAAACGACGAACGACTTGTACGCCAAGTTTATCAACACCATCTTGATTGATTTCTTCGATGGTATTTTGGTTTTTCCCGATAATAATCGCATTTTCGTTAATATAAAATAACAAAATCGGTTCATCGAGTTTCTTCTCATTTAATAAGAAATATTCGATAGCTAAGTTTGTGGTTGCATCGTAGATTTCTTTCCCATTTCGTTGGTTTTTTACATAATACATCTGAAAGTCTCCTTGCTTTTACTGATATCACTAGCGCTATCATACCATAACCCTCCCTCTCACACATAAGAAAGAAGCTTGATTTTACACTGTTTTTACTCCACTCCAACACGCAATTACCATATATGGTAATTGAAGCCTTTCACAGTCATTTGACCGTAATGTACTTATTAATTTTATGTTTCCTCGAATTCTTGCGGATTTATAGTAACTGTAACGTGATTCGCATTGAATGTGAATTACGCGGAGTTGGAGTATTCTTTACTCCGCGTTTGAAGCTTCAAAGGTGTAAGACCCAGGCTTACACCGGTGCAACGTTATAGTTACTATCAAATATCCGCAAGAAGAATGAGGAAACAGTTACAAAAAAACGCACCCTGTCCAGGATGCGCTTTGTATAATTTTAGTATGCCCATGCAATTAATAAGTAGATGAAGCTTGAACCAAACATATCTGCCAATGCGTGCATAAGGAAGAATGGTAATAAGTTTTTGACCACTTTCTTGTACATGAAGTAGTAGAACAATCCATACACTACACCGATAATGAGTGCCCAAAGCATGCCTTGGTAAGTGTGGAATGAGAAACGAACGAGCGTTGAGAACGCTAAAGCCTTCCACTGATGTTCTTCCTTCACCGATGTCATTAAGCCAAGGAAGAAGAACTCTTCGTAGAAACCATTTAACAGCCCATAAGCGATAGCCATTGGAGATAACGCTAAGAACTTATTGATGATTTCCTGTGGGTTCATGAACGGTACAAGCGCCGGGTCGAAGTAATTGTATTCGCCGCTCAATGTTGTTACGACGTCGCCGAACAGTCCGACAATCGTGAATAATACCGGTAACCAGATAAGTACGGACCAGTGAAAACGGACCTTCAATTGCTTGAAGTCGTAATGACGAATGACTAAGTATAAGAGTGCAATCGCTAGTAAACTCACCTGTAAGGTAAAGTTACTCGAATACGCTGCCCCGTCGCTATAGGACGATGTCGTCTCCGTATACTGCTGGGCCACTTCCGTTACCGGCTGTAAACTCTGTAGAAATTGTTGCGTAGATCGGATAACAAACTCCCCAAACATGATAATCGTCACGATGAGGATGTCATACCACTTTAAAGTTTTTAATGGTTCTTTTGGTCTGATTTTAGTTAAAACAGTCATGATTGGTTCCCTCTTTTCCTTATTGTATCAAAACACTGTTCTATTTAAAGAAAATCACTTCTTTCTTTTGGCATCTTCCTTAATAAGAGAGTACTCCTTAAAACTAAAATGAACCTAAAACCAAAAAGATTTCTACAAAAAAAGTGACTCCTTTAACAGAAGTCACTGACTAATTTTCTAAAAGAAGCGTTTCGGTATTTCGATGAACAAGATTACAAGAAGTCCATTATAAAGGCTGTGTAATAAAATTGCGTCAAACAAACTTCTTCTTCGTTCATACACAAGAAAAAGAACAATAGAGAGAATAAGATAAGCTAAAAACTCTATCCAATTGTGGATATAAGTCGGAAAATGAATAGCTGCAAATAGAATTGAAACGATGGACATTCTAACAAAAGTATTCACTTTTCCTCGAAGCAAATTATTCAGAAATCCTCTAAAAAGAAATTCTTCTACAAAAGGTGCAATAAACACTAATCCTAGTGCATCTAAAGCAAAAATAAATTTGTCTGTTGTTAGTGTTAGATCAGCCCTAAAGAAAAAATCAACTAGTTTTGATCGACCTGTCCCATATGCCATTGAACTCCACAAACTAATCAAATAGATTGAAAATCTGAGAGTAATATATGTTACAAAAACAAAAATTAAATCCATCAGTTGAATCTTTCTTTTTACTGTTGGCTTAAATAATTTTGTATGTACTTTGTACATACAAAATACCAAAAAGCCAACGCAAATAATCGTCACAATTAACTTCCACATATCCGCTTGACGACCTAGATTCCACAAATTCATTTTGAACACAAATTCAATTCCTTCATTTATGGCAATATTCACTACAAAAAAGAATAGAACCCAA
>ERZ773100.1396-NODE-1396-length-11265-cov-10.948260_pt1 | contig 11265 bp, 11 predicted proteins | sample MGYA00511119_ERZ773100 | MGnify/ENA primary metagenome ERZ773100 (study PRJEB29015, sample SAMEA2738000) | human oral metagenome | biome: human oral; feature: human-associated habitat; material: dental | place: China | collected 2111 ...
GCCCCTACCCCAAAGTACAGATTTTCATGGTTTTGGAAATAAGAGGTATTTCTATACACCCCGTCTTTGGAAAAATCCCATTCCAAATCCACTGGTAGCAGCAGATAATGAAGGCGGAGCTTGGACTTGGTCAGTTCCTGTCCATAGGGCGCCAACTGTGTCTCGCCCCCTTGACGGTCATAATAGTAATTGCCTCGTATCTTAAAACTCTGGTAGAGCCAAGAAAGCCCAAAGTTTAGGTGTAGGCGGTTGTTATTCTTTCTTAGGCGGAAGTTGTTATAGATACCCAACTCAAAGGACTTAGATCCCAGTGGACTGAGACGCTTATCTCCGAATTGCTCTGCTGAACTAAGGTTGAGCACTCCCAAGGCGATATAAGGAGAGTAGTGATCCGTTCTTCCCACATACCTACGAAAATAGGTGTTGGTCTCTTGGCGTCGCGCCAAAGAATCTACTTGTGCCATAGTCTTCTGGTTAGTATGTACGGAAGCTAAAGTGTCGGTAGATGTAAGAAGGCTATCGGCAGATGCCTCCTTTAGTGCTTTGTCCAATTGGCTCTGGAGGGTCTGTGCTTGCGCATAGATGAGCTGTCGGGTACGCTGCTTAGTACGAGCCTTGAAGTCCTCCTCCATCTGCTTGGCCTCTTCCTTGGAGATCTTCTGCTGCTCTAAGAGGTCTTCCACTGAAGCCAATTGCTTGTAGTAATGCGCCTTCTGTGCTGCTACGATAGAGTCCACCGCATATTTGCTCTTAAGGATATGTTGTTCCAATGTGTTCTGCGCCCAAAGTGGAAAGGCAAAGAGGAGGAAAACGAGAGATAATCTTTTCATAATTGTCAATGGTTAATGATTAATAAAAACGCAAAGCTACGATTTTTTTATTAATTTTCCTATTTTTTTGAAGTAAAATTTTATTACCTGATTATAAAAGAGGTTTTTCTTATAATAATCCTATTGGTAATATGTTTATTAAGATTGATAGATGATAAAAAATAGTTAAAATTTCAAAGAATTGCTTTTTTGTGCCTAATTTTGTACGAGTAATTAACCCATAAGTATTCCTTCATGAAAAAAGTATTACCTCTTTCCTTGGTAGCCCTATTTCCCTTTATCTTCCTCAAGCTCCCTAATGAGGAAGTGTCTGCTCGTGTATTAGCTCCTATTTTCTTTGCTCTTTTTGCCATTTCTTGTATCACAGAAATCTATAAAAGAGTAAAGCATAAAGAAGAAAACATAAAAAATTCTTAGACTTTTATTTGACTTTTGCTTTTAGAAATCGTATCTTTGCAGAGTCAAGTTGATTCATCAAAGACCAAAGATTATGTCTGTTTTATTAGAAAAACCAAAGAAAAAAACTACGAAGAATGTTTCCCCTCTTAACTTTTCACCAGAAGTAGAGACACAGGAAACTACTCAAAAGGTCGCTGTTCCCACAAAGAAAAAAACACTTTGGGACATAGCGGAAGAATTAGCTAAAAATCCCCTTTTCACTATTGATGAAAAGGACAGAGACCTTATATATGGTTCTAATATGATGACAAGATTATTGCAAGAAGAAGAACTATGAACTATTTCTTAGACACCAATATCATCATCATTCTATTTGAAGGAAGAAAAGATGAAATTCGGAATAATGTGAGAGAAATTTTAATGAATGAGGAAAATTCTTTTTATGCAAGTACTATTTCCTTATTAGAAATAGCACAATTATATAGAAAAAAGCGTTTCAAAAACATTGATTATAATCTTTTTGATAGGGGAGACAAGCTGATTGCACACATCCTTGATGTCGTATCATTAGTAAAAATTCTTTCTTTTGAACAAAAGCATACATTTATAGTAGGTCGTTTAGAGTTCGTTCCTAATCATAATGATCCTAATGACTTAGCTATTATAGCTCATGCCATAGCTGAGAATATGCCTATTATTTCTTGTGACGATAAGTTCCCTGCCTATCAACAGCAAGGAGCTATCGTGATACATAATCCCAGATAACACCTTTTAATCTTATAGTCTATGAAACCATTTTTAAGAAAAGACGCCAGAAGTTTTTACTTTGTGTTCTGTATAGTTTTCTTCTGCGCCGTGATCATCTATCGCTTAGTATATAGGGAAACTCCCTTACTGAACACTATTCTGTTAATCTTGACAGCACTGCTCAATGTAGCTTCGGCAGGTTTCTCCCTCTATGAAGTGAGAAAAAGAGAGCTCAAATAGTGACAAATGACGAGTGACAAGTGACTAATTTTAAAAACTTAAGTATTTGTTAAAAATACTTGCGTCATAAAAATAAATCGTAATTTTGCACCCGATTACGTTATGGGGTCGACTGGTTTTGACAGCAAGCCTAAGCATGATGTAAGCACGCCGAGCTATGAAGCTAATGCTCGTTAATCTCTGTTTCAACACTTTAAATGGCGAGAATAACTACGCTCTTGCTGCCTAATCTGAATTATAGTAGGATTTCTGGCTAAGTCCCTACAAGGTAGGGAGGCGAGATGTCTCTGAAAGCCCTTGTTGATGGCTCATCGCAAAAGAGACACCATTAAAATCAACATGGAACCTTTTGGTGGCTTCTTCCATTAGGTTCAGCTCTTACAGAAGCTAAGGGTAGTGTGGGGCGTTCCCACTCAGCATTGCCACGAAAAACAAATGGAAACTAAGCGTGTAGAAAGCCTTGTGGTTACTTGTTTGGACGAGAGTTCGAATCTCTCCGACTCCACTTACAAAAGCCAACTCTTCTTAAGGGGTTGGCTTTTGTTTTCTTATTTTTTTTCCTTAATTTTGCCCCCCTAAAACAACAACCTTTTGATGGAAAAAGTAATTGACGAAACACGACAAGGTGCTCCTCTCTCTCTTGAAGGTGACGCTAAGAATACACGCAAACTCTATATAGAAAGTTATGGCTGCCAAATGAACTTCTCCGACAGTGAAATTGTAGCCTCTATCCTCCACAAAGTAGGATTCAACACTACTGAAGACCTACACGAGGCGGATTTGGTGCTAATCAACACCTGTTCAGTACGTGAAAAAGCTGAGCAGACAATTCGCAAGCGCCTCGAACAGTTCAATGCCATCAAGCGACACAAGCCTGCTATGAAGGTAGGGGTACTGGGCTGTATGGCCGAACGCCTCAAGCATAAGTTCTTGGAGGAGGAGCATATCGTGGATCTGGTTGTAGGCCCCGATGCGTACAAAGACCTGCCCAACCTTTTGGAAGAGGTGGATAATGGTCGCGATGCGGTCAATGTACTCCTCTCTCGTGATGAGACCTATGCCGACATCTCCCCTATTCGCCTGAACAGCAATGGAGTTACTGCTTTTGTCTCTATCACTCGTGGTTGCGATAATATGTGTACTTTCTGTATTGTGCCTTTTACTCGCGGTAGGGAGCGCAGCCGAGACCCACACTCTATTATCCATGAGATAGAGGAGTTGTGGCAACGAGGTTTTAAGGAAGTTACACTACTGGGACAGAATGTGGATAGCTACCTATGGTATGGAGGCGGACTAAAGAAAGATTTTGAGAAAGCTACAGATATACAAAAAGTTACTGCTGTGAATTTCGCTAAGCTCCTTGATATGGTCGCCACACAGTTCCCCAAGATGCGTATTCGCTTCTCCACGTCCAACCCTCAGGATATGACCTTGGACGTGATTGATACCATGGCCAAACACCATAATATTTGCAAATATATACACTTACCTGTACAGAGTGGTAGCAACCGTATCCTAAAGGCCATGAACCGCCTACATACCCGTGAGGAATACTTTGCCCTGATTGATGGTATTCGTGAGCGTATCCCCGAATGTGCTATTTCTCAGGATATCATCACAGGTTTCCCTACCGAAACAGAAGAAGACCACCAAGATACGCTTTCCCTTATGGAATATGTCAAGTACGACTTCGGATTCATGTTTGCCTACTCCGAGCGCCCTGGCACCTTGGCTGCCCGTAAGATAGCCGATGATGTGACTGAAGAGGTCAAGAAGCGTCGCCTAACTGAAATCATAGACCTTCAACAAAAGCACAGCCTCTATCGTACTCAAGCCCAAGTAGGCAAAACCGTAGAGGTGCTCATAGAGGGTAATTCCAAGAAATCCGACCAAGAGTGGATGGGACGCAACACCCAGAATACAGTGGTCGTATTCCCTAAAGGACAATATAAGGTAGGCGATTTTGTCAATGTAAAAATAACTAATTGTACCTCCACCACCCTCATAGGAGAAGCCGTGGGGTATAGTGATATGAATTAATCCTTAGCAATATGACCACAAAACTAACCCACCCCTATTTTGGAGTATTAGACATTACCTCTTTGCAAGATTTAGACGAAGATGATTATGATGTACTTTGGGAACAAGAGATTCCTTACAAAGATTCTATTGTCTTAGTAGCCCTTTGGTTTACCAAGAATGATACTCTTTCCAAGGAACGCTTAGATGCCTTTGAGACCTTTCTCAAAGGCCTTGCCAAGAGAGAAGCCCAAGCACGAGAAGCTCTCAAGCAATATCTGGAAGATGACCCCAATTATCTCAACCATTTCAGAGAGAAAACTCACAAGGCTACTGATGATATTGAAACTTTCATTAATACTTTGGAGATGGATGTGCTCGATTTATGGTATCCCCAAGAAGAAGCAGAGCCTGATGTAGATATGTACTTTGCGCCTTACTATGGTGATGAGGATATTTTGGAAGAGGAAGTCATCTCCGTTAAGTTTGCCCTCTCAGGAGAAATTCTTTCTATAGATTGGGGCGAATAATTTTTTTATTCAAGTTTTTTTTATATCTTTGCCTACAAAATAAATCGTTATCATTATGAATAGAAATATAGGAAAGAGAGATAAGCAAATACGCTTATTATTTGTACTGGTAGTAGCCATCTTAGGTGCGTTTAAACTCATCACCAACGATACAGTAGCCTCCATATTGGCGGTGATTTCTATTGCTTTTATTGTTACGATCTTGCTGAACTTCTCCCCTATCTATAGGCTTTTTGGCATTAGCACTTATAAAAAGAATTAATTTGCTAATTGACAAACAAATATACTATGTCCTTTACCTAAATCATCATATATCTTCTCTATGGTAAGGCCTGCTTGTTCTGCGCAGCGGATCATATCTTGGGAATAGTACATTTTGCTATTGCCATTGGCCATTACTGAGAAGTAGAGACTGATTTGGGTAAGGCAATAGGCGCCTGTTTCATGTTTTTGTCTATCCCAATAGCTCTCCAATATATAGAGGCGGGTATGACTATCCATAGCTTGGGCAGCACGCTTTAGGATATGGATTACTTGTTCTGGAGAGAAACAATCTAAGAACTGGCTCATCCATATCACATCAAAACCCTGAGGGAATACCACATGTTTGTCCAAGAGGTTAGCGGGATATTGCTTAATCCGCTCAGCACCCTTTTTGCCTTCGGTAGCTTTTTGCATCAGAGCGAGCTGTTGGGGCAAGTCCATAATAGTAACCTCCACCTCTGGATTATACCCTACACACTGCAATGCCCAGCGACCTGTATTACCACCTACATCCAAAAGCTTACTTACAGGGTTGGCAAAGACAATCTCCAGCGCCTCCGCAAAGGAGTTGTCCGAATAATAATGGTCAAAGGCAAACCACTTCTCTTGTGCTGCTGCAGGTAGCGAAGAAAGTCCCTCATAAATAGTTGGCCAATTACCAAAGACCTTGAGCCCTTCAGGCTTACCTTCTCTAAGAGTCTCCTCCATATGAAAAAGCCCTTGGTAACATACCTCATGAATAAACTCCATATTAATACGTACCGCATCATCCTTGAGCAGAAACCAGCCTGCCTTGGTCATTAGAAAGCGATCTTCCTTGACAATCACTGTTCCTATAGAAAGAGAGGCTTCCAAAAGTACCTGCACTGCATAAGGCGAAAGGTGGGTCTGCTGGGCTATCTCCTCTTGGGTGAGTCCTTCAGGGTGTGCAAACAAGGCGTCCAAGATACCAAACTTCACCATAAGACGTGATACCTGAAAGACAACGGGAGCAAAAGCTATTTCATGTGCTAAGTGCTGTGCCTCTGGCGCTGAAAGCTGCTCTTGGGTATATTGCTTGGCAACAAGCGGGGTCATTTTCATAGGGCTACATTTATAAGGTGGATTTTCCGAGCAAAAGTACATATTTTTTCAGAAGCAACCAAATTTTATTAGCTAATTTGCCTATTTGACAATTAACTCACTATCTAATTAGCTAATTATCAAATTATTATTTTCCCTCTTATAAAAAAATCAATTTTATTTTTCGTATTTACAAATAAATTCCTATCTTTGCACTTTATTTAGTTCTCTTTCAAGAAGAGAAAATAAGTACAATATTTAGAACCATATTACAATAATCATAGGTCATAGATTATTAAAATGTGGTATTTAAATTGTTAAAAAAATATAACAACTGCTTATTATTTGTTAAATTGTAAGTAGTTTAAAAAAATTGTTTTGTCAATTTCAAAAGAAATTGTACTTTAGCCGCAAATTTTCAAAGATTACAAATATAAATTAAATTTCAAACGTATGAAAAGAATTAAAATTTCATTAGCGTCCTTAGCATTGATGGCTACTGTAGGTTCTGTGCAAGCGCAAGATGAAAACAACAAGTGGTCAATAGGGTTTGGAGTAAACACCGTTGATATCCGTAGCCCTCATGACTTTGGTCAATTCCTCAAAGACTGGGCTGGACCAAATGACTTGAATGTGCTTCCTGCCGTTACTAAACTTTCTGTAGCTCGCTACATTGGCGCTGGCTTCTCTGCTGAAGTAGATGGTTCCATGAACAAAATCAAAAAAGGATTTTGGGCAAAAAGTGAAGACGAATCTTTTTGGGCTGTAAATGCACAAGCTAAGTATGCCCTTAGAAGACTCGTAACTACTGAGTCAGGCTGGTTTGACCCATACTTGAAACTTGGAGTTGGTTATGCTTCTTATACAAGTACATACACTAACGAAGACAGCGGTGTAAAATTACTTGCTGGTGGAGGTATCAACTTCTGGTTCTCAGATCACCTTGGTCTTAACATCCAAACTGGTTACCACCATGGTTTCCAAAAGAATGCTACTGACTACTTCCAACACTCTGGAGGTGTAGTAATCAAGTTTGGTGCTAAAGATACTGACAAAGATGGTATTCCTGACAAGGATGACGCTTGTCCAGATGTAGCTGGTCCTAAAGAATTCAACGGATGTCCTGACACTGACGGTGACGGTATTCCTGACAAGGACGATGCTTGTCCAGATGTAGCTGGTCTTAAAGAATTCAACGGATGTCCTGATACTGACGGTGACGGTATTGCTGATAAAGACGATGCTTGTCCTGAAGTAGCTGGTCTTAAAGAATTCAACGGATGTCCTGATACTGATGGTGATGGCGTTCCTGATAAAGATGACAAATGTCCAGATGTAGCTGGTCCTGCTGAAAACGGTGGATGTCCTTGGCCTGATACCGATGGCGACGGTGTACTTGACAAAGATGACCAATGTGTTAACGAAGCTGGTCCTGCAAGCAATAATGGTTGCCCAGAACCTAACGATGATGACCAAAAACGCTTGAACCAATATGCTAAAACTATCTTGTTTGACACTGGTAAAGCTACTATTAAGTTCGAATCTGCTGAAGTATTGAACCAAATCATCAACGTTCTTAAGAAATTCCCTAAGAGCCGTTTCCGTATCGAAGGACACACTGATAGCACTGGTAAAAGAGCTAAGAACATGCTACTTTCTCAAAACAGAGCTGATGCAGTAAAAGTATACCTCATCCAAGGTGGTATTGCTTCTGATCGCTTAGAGTCTATAGGTTATGGCCCTGACAAACCAATCGCTTCTAATAAGACTAGGAAAGGTAGAGAGCTTAACCGTCGTGTAGAAATCAACCTAATAAAAAAATAGTTTGACACTTCTCAACAAAAAAGGTTACCCCAAAAGGGTAGCCTTTTTTTATGCTCCTATGTATACCTAATATTATATGTTTTTACACTCTTATAGGAAAAATTCCTACGAAAATATTTCCTTTTTTGAGAAAAAAAACCTATCTTTGCGTTACTTTTTTATCACTTTCATTTATGAAAAAATATTTTTTTACTTTCGGTGCCTTGCTATTGTCCTCCACTGTAGCTATGGCGCAAAAAATCAAATTTGAAGAATACGACTTGCCCAATGGGCTTCACGTAATCTTGCATCAGGACAACTCGGCTCCTGTGGTTACCACCACTGTTATGTACCACGTAGGAGCCAAAGATGACCTCCCTGGCAAATCAGGCTTCGCCCACTTCTTCGAGCACTTGCTCTTTGAGGGAACCAAGAACATCCCTAGAAGCCGTTGGTTTGATATCGTTTCTTCCCATGGGGGCGACAACAACGCCTTTACCGATGTGGATAAAACCTACTACTACGAGACCCTCCCCTCCAATAGCCTACAACTTGCCCTCTGGATGGAAGCCGAACGTATGCTACACCCTGTAATCAACCAAATCGGGGTAGATACCCAGAAAGAGGTAGTCAAAGAAGAAAAACGTGAAGGTACCGACAATGTGCCTTACGGGAAAATTATCTACATGCCTGTGGTGCAGAACCATCTCTTTGACAAGCACCCCTATAAGCACCCTACTATAGGAAGTATGGAGGATTTGAACTCGGCTAAGCTCGAAGATTTCATTCACTACAATCAGCACTATTACAACCCTAACAACGCCGTATTAGTGGTAGCGGGAGACTTCCAAAAAGAACAGGCAAAAAGCTGGATAGAAACTTACTTTGGCCCTATCAAAAACCACGTATCCAAGCCTGTACGCAACTACACTATGGATGCTCCTATCACCCAAACCAAAAAGGTAACCGACTATGATGCCAATATCACCGCTCCCGCTAAAGTATTGGCTTGGCGTACCCCTAAAATGACCGAGCAAGACGCTCGTGTTATGGACTTTATTCAAGCCATTCTTGCCAATGGAGAAAGCTCTCGCCTCTACAAAAAAATGGTTGAACAGAAAAAAGAAGTACTCCAATTCATCTCCTACACTTGTAACTACGAGGATACAGGTATTCTTATGATTGCTGCCGTAGCGCAAGATGCTCCGCTGGAACAACTTACCAAAGATATGGACGAGGAAATCACACGCCTACAGAATGAGCTTATCTCTGAAAAAGAATACGAAAAGCTCCTCAACCTCTTCGAGACTACTTATGTGGCTACCAACTCCAATGTACAAGGTATCGCTTACTCCCTTGCGATGGATTACACCTTCTTCAAGGACACCAACCTTATCAATAAGGAATTGGATCTTTACCGCAAGGTAACCCGCGAAGACATTCGTCGTGTGGCCAAAAAGTATCTCAATGCAAACCAACGTTTGGAGATTGATTATCTCCCTGAAAAAAAGTCCAACTAAAAAAACACTTCCATGAAAAAAATATTTCTCTCAAGCATCGCCTTGCTTGCTCCTCTTTTCTTGTCTGCTCAGATTGACCGCGACAAGATGCCCGAACCTACTCAATTGCCTTCGTTTACCTTGGGTGAACCTTATGTAAAGAAGCTCCCTAACGGCCTTACCCTCATGGTTGTGGAAGACCATAAGCTCCCCCAAGTCTCTGTAAGCCTTACCCTTGACCGCCCACCTATTGATGAGACTCAAAAACCAGGGATGTACTACCTTACCTCCGAACTTATGGGAGGTGGCTCTAAGAGCATTTCCAAAGAGGCTTTCGTAGAAGAAACCGATCGCTTAGGAGCTACTGTATATATCACTGTAGATGGGGGCTCTACTTACTCTCTTACCCGCTATTTTCCGCGTGTATTAGAGCTTTTCGCTGATGCGGCTATACACCCTAACTTCACTCAAGCAGAATTGGACAAGGCTCGCGACAAAGCTATCGCTTCTCTTAAGGCAGATGAAAACAGTGCTCAGAGCATCATCTACCGCCTTAACAGCGCTCTTACCTATGGCAAAAACCACCCTTATGGAAGTTTCTATACCGAAGAGTCTCTTAAGAAGATCACTCTTAATGATATTACCGACTTCTATAAGACTTATTTCTCTCCTTCAAGTGCCTATATGGTAGTAGTAGGAGATGTGAATACTGAGGAAGTAGAAAAATTGGTTATGAAAGACTTCCATGACTGGCTTCCTGCTACTCCATTACAGCTAAGCACCCCTACCCCTCGTGATGTACAATACACCCAAGTGAATCTTGTAGATGTACCTACCGCTGTACAAACCGAAATCAGTGCCTTCAACCTCTATCCCCTTAAGATGAGCGACAAGGACTATTTCGCCGTGAAGGTACTCAACCAAATCCTCGGAGGGGACTATGGTAGCTATATCAACATTAACCTACGAGAACAACATGGTTATACCTATGGCGCACGCTCTTATATGGGTACCAACCGCTTTACCTTGGCCAACTTCTTTGTCTCTGTCAGAGTACGTAATGAAGTGGCTGCCAAGTCCGTAGTAGAAATCCTTAAGGAAATTAAGCGTATCCAAACAGAGAATGTAAGCGAGCAGAAACTCAAAGAGGTAAAAGGACAACTTATCGGTAGCTTTGTGATGTCCACCCAATATCCTTCTACCATAGCCGACCTTGCAGTAACTCGTGAGATTCAGAAACTCCCTTCTGATTTCTACAACAACTATATCAAAAACATAGAAGCTGTAACCGTAGCCGATGTAAAGCGTGCAGCCAACAAGTATATCAAATACAATAACTTACGCTTTATCATCGTCGGAAAAGCAGACGAATTTGTCAAAGAATTAGAACAACTCAAACACAATGGAAAACCCCTTCCTGTGTTCTACTATGACAAATACGCCAATAAAATCAAATAATAATGATGAGTGACTAATGACGAGTGACTAATGACAAATACCATAATAGGATTGGTCATTAGTCACTTGTCGTTTGTCATTATTTTTGGTATATTTTTTGCTGTCTTATTTCCAAATCAAATTTTATACAAATGAAATCTTTCTTCACTTTTGCTCTATTAGGGTTATTGCTGACAGGTTGTGCCAGCATACAGGTAAGTTCAGACTTTGACAGCAAGGCACCTTTTGCCCAATACAAAACCTTTGCTTTCTTAAAAGAAGGCGTTGATAAGGCAGAAATTTCTGATTTGGACAAAAAACGTATCTTAAGAAGTATCGAGAAACAAATGACCGAGAAGGGTTATACCCTATCGGAAACACCCGATATCTTCATCAACTTCTTCACTCGTGAGCGCGAGCGCCAAGACATCTACC
>ERZ773100.1398-NODE-1398-length-11258-cov-8.497724_pt1 | contig 11258 bp, 9 predicted proteins | sample MGYA00511119_ERZ773100 | MGnify/ENA primary metagenome ERZ773100 (study PRJEB29015, sample SAMEA2738000) | human oral metagenome | biome: human oral; feature: human-associated habitat; material: dental | place: China | collected 2111 ...
GGGAGTTACCAATATAAGGTTTTCCGTAGGTACATCGGCATAGTTTTCTAAATAATCTTCAATGACTTGCTCTAAAAACATAACATTTGAGTTTTGAATTTTGAGTTTTGAATTGTTGTATAACTCAAACTCAAAACTCAAAACTATTTATCATTTTTTCTTTCTCTTAGTCTCCTTGCTGTTTTTGTTATACTTATGGTAGTAAGCCAGCATCTTATAGTATAGTTTGGCAGCTAAGAAAGCCGTTGGTTTAGCGGCAGGACTGTCCATAAGCTCTACGATGTCAAAGGCAACCACATGGCACTTCTTAAATACTTTTCTAAGCAACTTTAGAGTTGGATACCACTGCAAGCCTCCTGGTTCGGGAGTCCCTGTGGAGGGGGCTATAGAAGGGTCAAAAGCATCTAAGTCTATAGTGATATATACATTGCCTGTTACCTTTTCCAACACTTCCTTGATCCAATTCTCATTCTTGGCTATCTCATGAGCGAAGAACACCCGATTGTGAGGTAGGTATTGCTTTTCTTCTGCATCCATGGAGCGAATACCCACCTGTACAAGTTTGTGCTTTTGGTTGGCCTCAAATACAGCACAAGCATGGTTGTTCTTGGAGCCATGGTATTCGGGACGCAAGTCGGTATGAGCGTCCAACTGCAATACCGTTAGTTGCTTATACTCCTCCCCTACGGCTCTTATAGAACCGATAGAAACGGAATGTTCCCCGCCTATCAGGGTAAAGAGTTTTTCTCTGTCTTTGACCAGTTCTTTAGTCTTTTGATAGACCGCCTCTACCATCTTCTCTGGAGTGCTGTTCTCCGATACTTCTCCCGCTCTATAGACCCCATGTAGGTAGGGTTCGGAATCTGTTTCTATATCATAAAGCTCCATATTCTCGGAGGCGTCCAAGAACAATTCAGGCCCCTTATCAGCACCCTTGCCCCAAGTGGAGGTGCCATCGTAAGGAACGGTTACCAGTACTACTTTTGAGTTTTCATACGTTGCATTTTCGGCAGGTATGCCTGCATATGTATTTTCCATTACTGTAAATGTTTTGATTTAAATAGGGGTAAAATTACTATTTTTAGAGCAATTACTACGTTTATTTAACTATTATTTGTGAGTTATAATATCCTCTCTTATTTTTTTCGGAAGGGTTTCCTGCTTATCTAAAAAATTATGTACTTTTGTACTGTTTTTTCTTGGTCACCTTGGCCGAGGCTTTTTGCTATATTATGGATTTTGAAAGCGTTCTAAGTAACTCACATACAAAGAAATATCTAAAAGAAACCATTGACACCAACCGCATAGCTCATGCCCAACTCTTTGTCGGAGAGGAAGGGGTAGGTACGCTCCCTATGGCCATTGCTTACGCCACGGAACTACTGTGCAAGACGGGTGATGCGCATACGGCCATTAAGTGTGCGCATCTGAATCACCCTGACCTACATTTTGCTTATCCTACAGCTATTACCACTCAGGTGAAAGACCACCCCACCAGCTCGGCTTTCTTGGAGCAATGGCGCCAATTTGTCTTGGAAACGCCTTACGGAAGCCTCTTTGACTGGTATCAGGCCATTGATATTGCGAACAAGCAGGGGAAAATCGGGGTAGATGATGCCAAAGAAATCACCAGCAAGCTCTCCCTAAAATCCTTCGAGGGTGGGTATAAGGTGATGATTATCTGGATGGCGGAGCTGATGAATACCGATTGTGCCAATAAGCTGCTGAAGCTCTTGGAGGAACCACCCGCCGAAACTATCTTTATCCTTGTGGTAGAGAACGAAAATGCCTTGCTCGATACCATTCTCTCCCGCTGCCAAATCACGCGCTTTCATAGGCTCTCCCAAGAGGTTATCACAGAAGCCTTGGTAAAGCAAGGTCTTAGCCTGCCCCAAGCACAGAAGATCGCGCTACGCTCACAAGGTAACTATCGCAAAGCACTCTCTTTTATAGGAAAGGACAACGATCGTATCTTTGAAGAATGGTTTGTTGAGTGGGTGCGCATGGCCTATAGTGCTCGTGGCAACAAGGGGGTACTGCCCAACCTATTGGCTTGGTGTGAGAAAATCGCCAAGGAGGGCAGGGAGACGCAAAAGCTCTTCCTCGAATACTGTTTGGAGGTGTTCCGACAGGCACTCTTGGCCAACTACAGCGCTGATAGCTTGGTGTATATGGAGTTTCAGTCCAATTTCAGGATAGAAAACTTTGCTCCCTTTGTACATCATAACAATATAGCGCAGATCCAGCGGAATATAGAAGAGGCTATCTATCATATAGAACGCAATGGCAACTCCAAGCTGATCCTCACCGACCTCTCTATCAAGCTCACCAGACTGATACATGCTAAAGTATAAGGTTTGTATAAGTTAATTCACTATATTACACTACCAATAAATAACAATTCTATGAAAAAAAATCTTTTGTTTTTAGCAATAGCATTATATATAGGAGGTTGTACCTACAAAGGAGACCTTGCAAAGGTAAATTTTATCAGGAAAAGATATGAAATAAATGAAGATTATAATGACCCCTATGAAAAATATATTATCCATAATGGAAAAAAAAGAACTATACGTGATTTAATGATCTATGACTCTTCAGGGGAATTAATAGAATATCGTTATTATCTGGGGATGGAAGGATTTATTTCGCATACTAAAGTTCCTATAGAGAAATATTCCGCAAAATTAGATGACTATATGACATACTATACAAAAATAGATAAAAAAAATAATTATATTTTAGATTATGATGGAGATAAAGTAGATACTATTAAGGAATTCTATTTTGTAAGAGGAAGCAAAAGAATTGTTACCCGCCCTAATAATGATGGATGGTTCTTGTTATTTGAATATCAATAGAAGAATAGCAAAAGTATCTTATTGATAGTATCTCATAAAGTTTGTAAGTTCGGGTATGGCTGTGTATTATGTGTAAATAGTATTTTAGAAGGGAGTTTATAATAAAAAGACAGATTAAGAATTAACTCCTTATTTTATTTATTCGTATTCTAAATATGATTGACTATACAAAAAATATTATAACTTTGTCCATTGAAATCTTACGAATATAATCGAATATTTATAAAAAACCACACTATGAAAAAACTAACTCAAGAAGAACTCCTTATGGTAGAGGAGCTACAACAGCATCTCTCAGGAGAAACCTATACTGTACTTATGGAAGAAGATACCTCTGAAAAAGAAAAGTATAGAGAAGCTAAAAGAGAATTTATCCGGAAATGTAGTCAGTTATTTGTTGTGGATGGTGCGGAGTTTCTCTGTGGGCCACACCGTGGCATACTAAAAGGAGGCGTAGCATGGAATACTATTGATGACAATCCCTCCGCTACAGAAAAGGAATGTAAGAAAGAGAATTTTATCTTCCAAGATGGTTTCCAAGTACTCTCTATAGGCAAGTGGAGCCGACTGAGCGAAACAACCACCTTAGAGGATGCTATTCCTTTACTCTTTCGCTCCACCATACAGATAATAGGCAAGATGCCGGGTAACACCCCCACAGAAACCTATAACCTCAAGTTTGTTACCGCAGGACAAAATTTTGTCTTTGAGGACACCACCGATGAAGAATATGAAAGAGAGGTATTAGGAGAAGAGCAAAAGTCTATGATTACCAATGCTTATTATACAGAAGGGGAAGTAGAACAAAACCTAACTTTAATACTTACTACTCAGATTACAGGTTATGCTTGTCAACGGATAAAAGGAGAGACAAAAGACATCAATTCAGAAGATGAAACCATTGCCGTTCCCACTTATAAAATGGAAATGCGTCGGGGAGGAAAACTTTTAGGATTTTACAATGTTACGCGAGACGCTTGGTTCTCAAGAGGAGTTATAGGAGGTAGCCGTTTTCTAATCAATGATAATGATATAGAACTGGTGAATCTCTCCTTTGAACCTGAAGATGCCAAATGGAATCGTTATTATTTGGTTCCCAAGTCTTATCAAGGAGAGGATTGTTACGCTCTATTTCAAAAGGATCACAAGGGGAAGCTGAAAGACTCTCAGTTAAGAGCAGTGTCTCATGAAGAGAAAATGCAACATTATCCTAATGGAGAAAAATTCCGAGAAGCACGAGCCAACCCTGCTATTGCAGTTGGTGTTATGTTACATATGGGAGGTTGGTATAACAACGGTAGTGAAGACCGCTTAGGAGCTTCCTTAGGGTGTTTTGGAATTGTCCCTAAAAGACAAGTTAAATCCAAAGGTGAAATAGAAGAATTATGTAAAACAAAGGGATATGAGGATTTTGAACTCGGAAATGAGGATTATAGTACAGCTATTAGATATATAGTAAAAGAATCTAAAAGACAAACGAATCTATTTGGTAATACAAAAACGCTCTAATGTAGAAAAATACCGCATATTACACCACCAATAAATAACAATTCTATGAAAAAGAATCTTTTATTTTTAGCAATAGCATTATATATAGGAGGTTGTACCTATAAAGATGATCTTGCAAAGGTAAATTTTATCAGGAAAAGATATAAAGTAAATGAAGATTACAATGACCCCTATGATAAGTATATTATATATAATTGGAGAAAAAGAGCTATATCAAATATAACACGCTATGATTCATTAGGAAATGTTACTGATTATTGCCGAACTCTCTCCGATGATTATATTTATTATAGCAAAGATTATCTTTCAAGAAAGAATACTAACCCTATTGATGAAGATATGAATTATTACCTAAGAATAGATAGAAATAATAACTATCTTATCGACAGTAATGAAAATGGTATAGATACAATCAGAGAGTTTTATTTTGTAAGAGGAAGTAAGAGAATTGTCACTCCCTCTAAAGAAGGAATTTTTTTACTCTTTGAATATCAATAGAAGAATGCTAAAAAGTACCTTACTCTTTAGGGGTGTAAAACCTTACGCAACAGAGCTTATTTTTGAAGAACCTTTTAAAATAGACAACTAATGAAAAGAGCAATAATAGAAGGAATCATTTTATTTTTTATTACTTTTTTATTTTTAAGATTTTTCTCTCTTTATCATCCTTATGAATCGAGCAATACAAAAATGCTTCGAGAATATTTTTTCTCTTCTTATTTTCAAGGAGATTATTTTTATCAACGATATCCTATACGTTTTTTTAGGAGATTAGTTTTTGTGATATTTACCAGTTGGGGAGGTACTTGTGTGGCTTGGACTTTTTTTTGGGGGTATCTTAATTTCGAAAATAGAAATCGAGCTTTTATTATTTTTCTTATCTTATTATTACTATTTTACCTAACGCCTTTTGGGTATGGCTGTGTATTGTGTGCAACGAGTATTTTAGATGGGAGTTTATAAAAGGGTAGATTTCACAAATAAAATGCGTGTTTGATAAAAGGAAGGCTAATTATTGATAAAAAACTCCTCTTGCCTCCTCAAAATGGCTGAAGAGAAATTTTTGAAAATAAGATACTTACATCGAACTCATGTTAAGATAAAGAAATACCGCATATTACACCACCAATAAATAACAATTCTATGAAAAAGAATCTTTTATTTTTAGCAATAGCATTATATATAGGAGGTTGTACCTATAAAGATGATCTTGCAAAGGTAAATTTTATCAGGAAAAGATATAAAGTAAATGAAGATTACAATGACCCCTATGATAAGTATATTATATATAATTGGAGAAAAAGAGCTATATCAAATATAACACGCTATGATTCATTAGGAAATGTTACTGATTATTGCCGAACTCTCTCCGATGATTATATTTATTATAGCAAAGATTATCTTTCAAGAAAGAATACTAACCCTATTGATGAAGATATGAATTATTACCTAAGAATAGATAGAAATAATAACTATCTTATCGACAGTAATGAAAATGGTATAGATACAATCAGAGAGTTTTATTTTATAAGAGGAAGTAAGAGAATTGTTACTTATCCTAATAAAGATGGGCAGTTTTTACTCTTTGAATATCAATAGAAGAATACTAAAAGTATCTTCCATTATTTCTCTTTTTCGTTCTTTTTCCTTGACTTTTGAGGAAAAATATTGTAATTTTGCAGTCCTTAAAATAAGTGAAAAGTGAAGAGAGAAAAGTGAAGAGTTACCTCTGATAACTGACCTCTGACAACTGACCACTGACAACTAAAAACTATCTAAATGTCCGAACGTTATACCATTACGGCAGCTTTGCCTTATACCAATGGCCCTATTCATATTGGCCATCTTGCAGGTGTATATGTCCCTGCTGACATATTCGCACGCTATCAGCGATTGAAAAACAACGATGTGGCTTTTATCTGCGGAAGCGACGAACATGGGGTGGCTATCTCTATCAAAGCAAAGAAAGAGGGTACCACTCCTAAGCAAATTATTGACAAATATCATAAGATTATCAAGGATTCTCTCCACGATTTTGGTATTTCCTTTGATAATTATTCTCGCACCTCCCTGCCTATACATTACCAAACAGCCTCGGAGTTCTTCCGTACCCTCTATGACAAAGGAGATTTTATAGAAGAGACCTCCCAGCAGCTCTATGATGAACAGGCTGGGCAGTTCCTCGCTGACCGCTTTGTGATTGGTACTTGTCCTAAGTGTGGCAACGAAGAAGCCTATGGCGACCAGTGTGAGCGCTGTGGTACCTCGCTCAATGCCACTGACCTTATCAACCCCAAATCCACCCTTACAGGGAGCAAACCTGTACTAAGGGAGACCAAGCACTGGTTCCTACCCCTACAGAATTACAGTGAGTTCCTTGAAAAATGGATTATTGAAGGCCATAAAAACGACTGGAAGCCCAACGTATATGGTCAGGTAAAGAGTTGGCTGGACGACGGCCTACGCCCTCGTGCAGTAACACGTGACCTTGACTGGGGAATCCCCGTACCTGTAGAAGGTGCCGAGGGCAAGGTGCTTTATGTGTGGTTTGATGCACCTATAGGCTATATCTCCTCTACCAAAGAGTGGGCTGCCCGCGTGGGCAAGGACTGGGAACCTTATTGGAAGGACGAGAAGACGAAACTTATTCACTTTATCGGTAAGGACAATATTGTCTTCCACTGTGTAATCTTCCCTGCCATGCTCAAGGCCGAGGGCTCTTATATCCTGCCTGAGAATGTTCCTGCCAATGAGTTTCTCAATCTTGAAGGTAACAAGCTCTCCACTTCCAAGAACTGGGCAGTGTGGCTCAATGAATATTTAGAGGACTTCCCTGCTCAGCAGGATACCTTAAGGTATGTAATCACGGCCAATGCGCCTGAGACCAAGGATAATGATTTTACTTGGCGTGACTTCCAAGCCAGAAATAACAACGAACTGGTGGCCATCTATGGGAATTTTATCAACCGTGTGATGGTGCTAACCGAGAAGTATTACAAGGGTGTGGTGCCTACCCCTCATGAATTGACCAAGGAAGACCAAGAAGTATTTGCTCAGATCAAGGAGCTTACCCAGAAGATAGAACAATCCTTGGAGCGCTATCGTTTCCGTGAAGCCCAACAGGAATTGATGAACATCGCTCGATTAGGCAATAAGTACTTGGCCGACGAAGAGCCTTGGAAGCTCATCAAGGAAGACCCCAAAAGGGTGGAAACCATCATGTATATAGCCTTACACATTGCTACAGCTCTGGCGGTAACCTCTGAGCCTTTCTTGCCTTTTACCTCTGCCAAACTCAAGCAGATGCTCAATTTTGCTACCATGAGCAAAGCGCCTGTATGGGAAGATGTATTACACTCCGATAGCCTGATCCCCTCTGGACATACCATAGGAAAATCTGTCCTACTCTTTGAAAAAATAGAAGACGAGGCCATCCAAAAACAAATAGATAAGTTGGAAAACAGCAAAAAGGCAAACCAACAGGCAGCTGCGGCTAACTCAGCTACAGTTGTTGCCCCTCAAAAAGAACTCATTTCTTATGAGGATTTTGCTAAGATGGATATACGTATTGGCACGATTTTGGAAGCTGAGAAAATGCCTAAGGCGGACAAGCTCTTGATTTTGAAGGTTGATACAGGCCTTGACCAGCGTACCATCGTATCGGGAATTGCACAAAGCTTTGACCCTAAGGAGATTATCGGAAAGAAAGTTACCGTACTGGCCAACCTTGCTCCCCGCAAGCTCCGTGGCGTGGAGAGTCATGGTATGATCCTTATGGTAGAAAATAAGGAGGGTAAGTATGTTTTCCTAAACCCCGATGCTGAAGGTATTGCCAACGGAACTGAAGTAAAATAACCCAAACCATATCTACATGAAACTACTCAAATGGCCCTTATTATTCCTCTTTGGAGGGATACTCTTGGTCTCTTGTAAGAACAAAGAGAAGGAGCAACCTTCTATGGAGACTCCCCCTGCCCTATCGGTAGAACACTTACAGGATTCTATCCAAAAACTCACCGATGAGCTGGCAGAAGAACGGTATTTTGATATTCGCTTTAACGAAGATGGCCGATACTTCTTCCATGAAAATGGCATAGAAGACCCCGAAGAGTTTGTACGCCAACAGCTTATGGCTACCAATATAACCAAGGACGAAAACCACCCCTTGATTTCCTATCGGCCACGCCGCAACGCTAAGTTCCAGATCAATAAGATCAAATTGCTCAACCACCGCTGGGTAATCTGTGATTTCTCCGACGGTTTGGACTGGGGTGAATTGCTGATCAAAATGACCCTCAATGACGACAAAACACTATCCTTTGATGTCCTTGATCAGACACTTTATGTAAGCGAACAAAAACCTTAACCCTATGAACATAAAAAACGCCCAAATCGCAGTAGATAATTGGATTAAAGAACATGGTGTCCGCTACTTCAATGAACTGACCAATATGGCTCAACTTACCGAGGAGGTAGGCGAAGTAGCTCGTATCATCGCACGCCGCTATGGCGAACAGTCGGAGAAGGAAAGCGATAAGGCCAAAGACCTCGGTGAGGAACTGGCCGATGTAGTCTTTGTAGTTCTCTGCTTGGCTAACCAAACAGGTATAGACCTACAACAGGCCTTTGATAAGAAAATGGACGCCAAAACCAAGCGCGACCACGACCGACACCAGAACAACCCTAAGCTAAAAGAATAACCTATGTTTCTGCTATGAAGCGACTCTTCTTCCTTCTCTTGTTTCTCTATACAATCGGTGTCTTTAGCCAAGAAAAAATCCGCTCTTTGGCCGACCTCAAAGGCAAGAAAGACCTTAAGGTAGGCTTAGTTCTCAGCGGAGGTGGGGCTAAGGGCTTGGCTCATATTGCCGCCTTGGAAGCTATTGAGAAGGCAGGAGTGGAGATTGACTATATAGGAGGTACCAGTATGGGTGCCATTGTGGGGGGCTTGTATGCAGCAGGCTATAGCGCCCAGCAGTTGGACTCTATCTTCCATGCTACCGACTTAGAGGAGATTATTCAGGACAATGTTCCTCGCTCCGCACAGACTTTCTATGAGAAGGAGAACCGAGACCGCTATATGGTGTCCTTGGCGTTGCGCGATGGAAAATTTGCACTTCCCGCTGGACTTACTCAAGGGGTAAATCTCTATAACTTCCTAAGCCAACTCACCTATAGAGTGCGAAAGATTGATGATTTCTCTAAGCTACCCATTCCTTTCCTCTGTATGGCTACCGATGTGGAAACAGGCGAAGAGGTAGTCTTAGAACATGGCGATCTGGCTCAAGCTATCATGGCCAGCGGCTCCTTCCCTACCCTTTTTGCCCCTGTAGATGTAGAAGGGCGCTACCTTACCGACGGAGGGGTGATGAACAACTACCCTGTAGATGAGGTCAGAGCCAAGGGTATGGACGTGATCATAGGAGTAGATGTACAATCTCCCCTGAAAAAGCGTAAGGACTTGCGCTCGGCCAATAGCGTATTGCTCCAGATTACTGGCTACAAAATCGCCAATGACATGAAGGAGAAACGAGAGAAAACGGACATCTATATCCACCCCGATATGAGTGGTTATAATGTCATTTCCTTTGAAGACGGACAGGCAATCATTGACTCTGGGCGAGTAGCTACCAAAAAGGTGCTCCCTCACCTGTATTGGCTCAAGCGACATCTCAGAAAGAAAGACTCTGATATTATAAATACCAAAATCCCTGATTCCTTGCGAATTAGCAATATTACCTTTTCAGGTAACAAGCACTATTCCGATGCGTATCTTAGAGGGAAATTGGGATTCCAGTGGAATGAGAAAATCTCCTTCAAAGACCTCAAAGACGGAGTACAGAATATCATGGCTACCCAGAATTTTAGGGGAATCAACTACCATATCTGCTCCACCGATGAGGGGGAGGAATTGCGCTTTACCCTGGAGGAAGCCCCTGCACAGACTTGGGTAAAAATGTCCCTACACTACGACAACCTTTACCAGACGAGCATACTCCTGAATCTAAGCCGATCAAGTTTCCTACAGAAGGACGATTTTATTTCCTTTGACTTTATCGCTGGGGACAACCTCCGCTATAAGTTTGATTATTACGTAGATAAGGGATTTTATACCAGTTATGGCTTTCAGAGTAGATATGACCATTTCCGTCGTGATATTTCTTTCAAAGGGTTTTCACTCACTACTGGGGATACCAATTTGGCGCTCTCTCGTCTGAAGAACCAGCTATACTTGCAGTCTATTTTCTTCCGTCGTAAGTTCTTAGTGGGAGCAGGTGTAGAGCATGAGTTGTATAAAGTGAAAGCGCAGCCTGATAACTTCAATGAACAAGTGAATTACTATTCTCTTTTTAGCTATCTGCGCTATGACTCTTTGGACAATGCACTTTTCCCTACCGAGGGATTGTACTTTGATGCACGTGGCCATTGGTACCTACACTCTACAGGCTATGGAGAAAGGATTAACCCTATCATCTTGGTCAAGGCCGATATAGGAGGCGCTTGGCGAATTACCGATCGACTTTCTGGAAAAGCCATGTGCTCAGCAGGTTTCCACTTGGGACTACCCAATGCTCCTTTCTTGCAGTATATATTTGGGGGACAAGGGGATAACTTTTTCGGAAACATTCTCCCTTTCTATGGGTATGATTACTTAAGCTTTGGGAATTATGACTTCCTCAAGGGGGAACTTTCTTTTAACTATCGTTTCTATAAGAAGAATTATATCAAAGCCATTGCCAATATCGCCAATGCTAATGACAATATGTTTGCAGAGCGCAGTTGGTTTGCCAAGCCCAAATATACAGGCTATGCCTTGGGGCTAAGCTCTGATACGATCTTAGGCCCCATTGAGCTAAAGGCTACCTATTCTCCTGAGACGAATAAGTT
>ERZ773100.1405-NODE-1405-length-11194-cov-97.641620_pt1 | contig 11194 bp, 10 predicted proteins | sample MGYA00511119_ERZ773100 | MGnify/ENA primary metagenome ERZ773100 (study PRJEB29015, sample SAMEA2738000) | human oral metagenome | biome: human oral; feature: human-associated habitat; material: dental | place: China | collected 2111 ...
ATGGTGTCTTCGTCTAGGTAAGTGGTGACGGAACCGCCTGCTTGGCGGGCTAATTGTCCCGTTTCAAACCGGATAGCGCGGGAACCAAAGTCACCATTGTCGACGGTGACGGTGGCTTCGGTAATACCAAATTCGGTATCCTCGTTATAAGAAATTGCTTTCCTGGTGTTTTTATTGCTCATAGCGCACGTCTCCTCTGTATTGTCGTGGCTGCGACGGTCATCGGTGCCGTCTGTCAAGATTGATTTCGATTCTTTGGAAAAACACAACGATGAAAATCATAACATAGCCACAACTGCTATGGAATTTGCTTTTATGCTTTTGCCTGCGGGTTCAAGAAATAACAAAAACGCCCTTCACCACTTGTGAGCGGTAAAGGGCGCAAGGCACGGTTAATGCTTAGCGACGCAACCCCAGGCGGGAAATCAGGTCACGGTACCGGTCCACATTATTGGCGGCCAGGTACTTCAGCAACCCACGGCGGCGACCCACCAGCAACAGCAGGCCACGACGGGAGTGGTGGTCATGCTTGTGGAATTTCAGGTGTTCGGTCAGGGCGTTGATCCGGGAGGTCAACAATGCCACCTGTGCTTCGGGGGAACCGGTGTCGGTCTCGTGGAGACCATACTCGGCTAGGATTGCTTTCTTCTGCTCGGCGGTCAACGCCATAGGAACTACTCCTTGATACTATTTCAGTCCACACTACATACTACTAGCAGCCACATAAGCTGCTGTTTCCCAACTGTTGTGAACCCCAGTACGGGAAACCTCAAGCATCGTAGCACATATTACAAACCTGCGGCGACTTTCCCTACCCGGGCCATAAACTCGGTCAGGAATCGGGGCGCATCCACTGCAACCGCCACCCGAGTAGTTGCAGACTCGCCCATCCGGTTTTCGTCCCCAATGGTGCGGCCTCTGGTGGGGCCTTCTAGATCCACCTTCAGATTGATGGGCAGAAGTGTCACTAATGTTGGATCGATGGCAACACCTACCGCAAGCGGGTCGTGCAGACCACAACCACCCAGTTCAGGAGCTGTGGTCTCGTAGGCCTTGATGTAATAGTCGGTAGCATCGGCTAAAAGCTGACCTGCCGGCGTCCCATATTCCCGCCACTTGCGGGTTTCCTCATAGGTCAAAAGGGTTTGCAGAGTGACGTCCAAACCAATCATGGTCACATCCTTGCCATGCCGCACCATGATGTCCGCAGCCTCTGGATCCTGGCTGATATTTGCCTCCACGCACGCGTTCACATTGCCTGGCACTGCGAGTGCCCCACCCATGAACACGATATGGGCCCGCTCCGCGAATTCCGGCGACCTACGCATGGCGGTAGCAATGTTCGTCATGGCGCCGGTGGGGACGATCACCAGGTCATCACCGTACTTAGCAACACTATCGATAAGGAAGTCCACCGCCGATTGTTTCTGACAGCAAGCAGCAGCGTCCGGTACAGTCACATCCCCGATACCGTTGGATCCGTGAATGAATTCCGAGATGGGCAACACTTCGAAACCATCCTTAGCCAGGGCATGCGATTCCCCCACAAACACCGGAATGTCCGGCCTGCCGAAGAGCTCCAACAAGGCAAGATCGTTACGCACCCCGTCTTGCACGAGCACATTCCCGTAAGTGGCGGTGATCCCAATGAGCTCCAATTCGGGGGATCCCAGCGCATAAGCCAGGGCCAGGGCATCATCAATACCCATGTCTAAATCTAAAATAATCTTTGTCATTTTTACTTCTCCACCTCTAGGATTCGTAGCGTTTCAGCAACATCCTGGTGAATAGCAGCCAATAGTTCGGGAACACCGGTGAACTTTTCCATGCTTCGCACCCAGTCCACGAACTCCACCACGACCGTGTGCCCATAAAGATCGGCGTTTTTACCAATCACATAACTTTCTACGCTGCGGCGTTTATCGCCAAATGTAGGATTGTGCCCAACCGAGATTGCGGCTGGGTACCGTACTCCCTGCTTCATGTCACCGTCGATAGGTGCCTGCGATATCACCATTAACCACCCAGCGTACACAGCGTCCTGGGGCAACGCTACCAAATCGGAGAAATATAAATTGGCTGTTGGGAACCCCAATTCCCGCCCTCCACGGCCGGCACCTCGCACCACTTCACCGGCAACAGAAAATTCCCGCCCCAACGCGGCATTTGCCTCCCGCACCTTACCTTCACCCAGCAAACGCCGAATCAGCGTGGAGCAAATCACCGCATCATCCTCCACTAACAAATCAATGACATGCACCTCAATACCATACTTGTGGCCGAGTTCCCTCAATACTTCCGTGGTACCTGCGGCTTTTTTGCCGAACGTAAAATTCGAGCCCACCACCACGGCCCGGGCTTTGAGCGTATCCCGAACAATCTGGAGGAAAAATTCTTCCGGGCTTAGCTGCGCCACCGCAACATTAAAACTCATCGCCAAAATATGGTCGATCCCCTGGGCAGCAGCTAACGACGCTCGCTGCGTCACCGTCCCCAACAACGGTGGCATCCGATCCGGGCGCAACACCGCCAATGGATGCGGGTCAAAAGTAAGCAATATGCTGGGTAGACCCAATTCATGCGCCCTGGTTGTTGCGGCCGCCAACAATCGACTATGCCCCCGGTGCATGCCATCGAAAACCCCAATGGTCACAACGGAACCGGTCAAATCCTTCGGTACTTCAGTAATCCCATGCCAAATATCCACGGGATTAAGACTACGTGATGAACGGCAAACCACATAGACTAAACTGTCATGACACAAGCCTCCCCAGATCCATTAGCCACCTCCGGCCTTGTGGTCGTCGACAAGCCAGCAGGAATGACCTCACACGATGTCATTGGGCGGCTGCGTCGCATCTTCCACACCCGACGCGTCGGGCATGCCGGAACCCTTGATCCGCTCGCCACCGGGGTGCTCATTGTTGGCATAAACCGGGGCACAAAATTCCTCACGCACCTTGTTGCCGCCACAAAATCGTACCAAGCCACCATCCGGCTCGGCATGGCCACCACCACCGATGACGCCGAAGGCGCCGAAATAAGCCGTGCCGACACAACCCACCTCACCGACGACGATATCACCGCCGCACTTTCCCAATTTATTGGACGCATTATGCAACGACCCGCCGCGGTCAGCGCCATCAAAATCGACGGCAAACGCGCCCACGAACGGGTGCGCGCCGGCGAATCCATCACCATCCCCGCCCGGGAAGTCACCATCAGCCAACTCACCCCCACCGGTTTCGACCACCACGATGAGTTCATCGACATGAATATCACTGTTGACTGCTCTTCGGGGACATATATTCGATCTATTGCCCGGGACTTGGGCGAAGTCCTCCACGTTGGTGGGCACATCACCGCCCTCCGCCGCACCGCAGTCGGAAACTTCACTCTCGCCGACACCCGCACCCTCACGCAATTAGAAACCAACCCCCACCTATCACTCAGCCTCGACCAAACACTCACCCGCTGCTACCCCACCCTTGCCATCACCGAAGCCGAAGCCACCGCACTCAGCCTGGGACAGTGGTTGCCCGCACGTGGTCTTGACGGCACCCACGCCGCCGTATCCCCCGACGGACGCAGTATCGCCCTCGTCAAAGAAACCGGAAATCGCCTGGCCACCGTGTTCGTGGCCCGACCCGCAACCCTCACGTAACCTTATGTCACATAGGTGGCCACCACAATATACCCATTGGTAATCTGCCACCGCCCCTCAATCAACGGCACTGGGGTGGGGCGCACCAGCAAATACGACGTGCATGTACCATCATCCCGTACATCAATCTCAGCCTGCTCAAACCCTAACCACCTATGTGTAAGCGGAAACCACGCCTTATAGGTTGCCTCCTTCACACAAAACAACAGTTTTGTGGCACAATCCACCCCCCGACTTTGCAACCGCTCCAACTGGGCGATTTCGGTCGGCAAGGCAACAGAATGAATCACCCCCTCCGGTAATGGTTCCGCCACCTCCACGTCCAACCCCATCGACCGCACCAACAACCGGGGCGCCACGACCGCCGCCCGAAACCCATTCGTGTGCGTCAACGACCCCGACACCGCCGACGGCCACAATGGCATACCCCGCTCACCACGCAAAATCGGCTGCGATGAATCCCTACCGAGATCCGCCAACGCCTGGTGCGCACACCACCGGGCATCACCAAACTCTGCTTTGCGAATATCAACCGCATGCGCCACCAATGCGCGCTCCAACGGGTGCAACATATTAAACCGAGTCAGATCAGTCGAATGATTCGCCACATTCATCGTGCAAAATTTTGCCGACTCGGGAAACAACGATGGATCAACCATTTTCCCCATCCACCTCCATAACCGGATACGGCCACAAACCCAAATGGCCAGGCATCCGCCACTCCCGCGGATACCCCAACGACACTTCCACATGCCGAACCCCTTCCACAACCATCTCCCCCGGCATGTGCAAATGACCATAAATCACAACCTGGGCATCATAACGCCGCGCCCACGAACGGGTGTGCCGAGTACCGCACCACAACCCAATCTCCGTAAACCGAACCTGATTCACCGGCTCCACCACTAACGGCCAATGATTCACCAAAATCGTTGGCCCAGTGGTACGAGACAACCGCTTAATGGAATACGCCAGCCGATCCCAACACCAGCCACGCACATCCACGAATGGGGCAATAGCGAACTCGTCGGTGAGCATAATGCCCTTATCCCGGGCCGACTGCACCGCCTCTTCCACCCCCAAACCCGGCTGGCGGAACGAATAATCATACAGCGTAAACAACGGTACAATAGTCACCCCATGAAACATGGGGTAAGGATCCTCCGGGGTCAACACATCAATCCTGCGGCATAAATCCACAAGTTCGTTATATTTATCCCGACCTCGAAACCGATCCGATGTGCGAGAAAACAACTCATGGTTTCCCGGAACCCAAATCACCTTAGCGAACCGGCTACGCAACATGGCCAAAACATCAATAATGACATTATTACGTTCCGCCACATCGCCAGCAACAATAAGCCAATCAGACGGATCAGCGGGATGAATACTCATGATGTGCTGGGAATTATCACGCACCGCGGCATGCAAATCGGACACCGCCCATAAAGTGTGCGTCATGGTGTCCTCCTTGGATGAACCTTCATCACTTCCGTCACGCTACAACCGTGCGTTACCAACATGCCATATCGCCCACCACCTGCAACAATAACCACATGGTGACTACTGGGCACAACAACCCTAAGGTGTGATGCGGCAGACAACCACATAATCTTAACCCGAAACTGCCCCATCACCCACTTGGCCGCCTCCGGCGATTCCGCGCATCATCCTAATCACCCTATCGCCCTGTCGGCAGCATCACTCATCACTGCCTTCACCGGTGTGAATACCATTCGCCACCCATTTCATGGAATAAAACCGGTACACGACCGCCACTAGCCGAATCATAATGAAGCCTAAAAGCCCCCACCACACCCCCACTAATCCGGTGTGCCACCACCATGCCACCGCAACTCCAGGCAGGAAACCACCAATCACCGCACAAATCGTAATATTCCGCAGATAGCTGGCATCGGCAGCCCCCAACAACACCCCATCCAGGGCAAACACCACCCCACCTATGAGAATCATGGCCACCAACTGCCACCAAGGCCCAGACAGCGCAGCTAACGTAGCTGCATCAGTGGTGAAAATCCGGGGAATGACCGCGAACCCGGCACCAAACACAGCGGCCAGCACCAGCGCAAACCCCGTGGAGTAGGCCAAAATCCGCTGCCCCACCTGTTTCGCCGCCATGACAGAGCCGGCCCCAACCGCCGCACCGATGAGAGTTTGCGCCGCAATCGCCAAAGAATCCAGCACCAAAGTCAGAAAATTCCACAATTGCAGCAGAATTTGGTGCGCTGCCAACGCCTGCGGCCCAATCCGACCCGCCACGGCAGCGGCAGACATAAACGCAACCTGGAAAGCCAAAGAACGCAAAATCAGGTCGCGCCCCAACACGATCTGCTGTTTCATCATGATTGGGTTAGGCCGCCAATCCCCGCCATGGACGGTGCGGGCCCGCACAAGCGCCCCTAAAAACAGGGTGGCTGTGATCGCGGTACCCACCAAGGTTGCCCACGCCGACCCCACAATCCCCAACCGGAGCACCAACACTGGGATAAGAATCGCGCCAGGAACCAACCCAGACAACGTGAAAACCAGGGGTAGCCTGGTATTTTGGATACCCCGAAGCCACCCATTTCCAGCCATGTCAATGAGCACCAACGGAATAGCAAAACTAGTGATGCGCAACCATTGGGTTGCAAGCTGCGCCACCGTAGGATCCTGCGACAACCACAGGGTGAACTGTGGGGCACCAACCCACATGATGAGGGTGAGAACAGCACCCACCACCACAGCCATCCACGTGGCCTGCACCCCCTCACTGATCGCCCCACGAGTATCCCCGGCACCATACTGATGCGAAGACCGGATGGTGGTGCCATAGCTCAAAAACGTGAGCTGCGTTGTCACCTGCGCATACAGGGTGGTACCAGTAGCGAGAGCCGCTAAAAGCACCTTACCGCCATAGCGGCCCACCACGGCGGTATCAAGCAACAGAAACAAGGGAGTGATAATGAGCACCCCCAGGGCGGGTAGCGCCAACCCCAAAATACGGGCCGCCGACACCTCCTGGACCAACACTTTTTGAACCGGCTGATCCGAATTTTTCTGATTCACATTTCCCTGATCTCCCGCACCGGCACCCACGTCACCGGCAGCACCGGCACCCGCCGCACTAAGCGGCACCTCGCCAGGAGCCACCGCACCAGCATCAGATTCCGAATCCACCATTATCGAATGGGTGCTTCTTGATTCTGATGTAATACCGGACAGGACTTATTGGCGGCAGAAATTATATTGGCAGTAATCTCCGCAATCGTGCCGGAGCAGGTAAAACCCGCAGCCCGCAAATGTCCCCCGCCGCCAAGATAATGAGCCAGTTCGGACACATCAATCGTGTCCGACCGTAAACTCACCCCCGCAAAACCCGGCTGGTATTCCTTAATCACCACCGATATATCAATGTTTTTCATCCCCCGCACATAGTCGGCAATGGACTCCACCGCATGCAAACTATGGCCGGCAATCACATCATGGGTAGCGAACGCAAAAGCAATCTCATGACAATCCGACCGGTGTATCTCCAGCGACGACAACACCTTCCCAATCATTGTGAGATCAGAAAAACTCAACCCATCAAACATTTGATTACCAATGGTGCGGATATCCAAACCAGTATTCACAAGTTCCTGAGCCAACGCATGCATGACCGGCCGCCCCCACCGAAACCCGCCAGTATCCGTCAACAACCCAACATAGAGGCAATGGGCAATATTCTGGGTGATCTCTACGCCTAAATGCTCAAACCATTGTCTAATGATGGTCGTGGATGATTCCGCGGTGTAATCAATGAGATTAATACCCTGACATCCCAGGTTAGAGGCATGATGATCGATTAAAATCACATCCGATTCCCGCCGCATCACAGCCTCCTCCAACGCGCCCATGCGGGCGGAAGAACCACAATCCACCACAATGATAGCGTCACAAGGTGGCAGTTCATCCGTCACAAGAATGTCCTCGGCCCCGGGAATGGTGAGCAGCGAATCGTCGAGAGGCAGACTCTGCCCAATAAGCCCCACCGCTTCTTTCCCCAGTTGGTGCAGGCCGGCAATCATGGCGCACATGGAACCCACATCGTCCGCATCGGGGGTGATATGCCCGATAACCGCAAACCGATGATTCTCATGCACCCAGGCAGTGGCATCATCCCACTGCGGTTCGCCTGTCACCGATGCGGCCACCGCGGATTGATCTTGCATAACGAACTCCCCTCATTGGTGTTAAACGTATGAAACTGTATTACTCTTCTGGGTCGGTTTTATACGGGTTCGCGTCCCCAGCCGGAGTAGCGGTTTCCCGCAGTTTTGCCAGCTCGGCATCCCGCTTCCGGGCACGCGCCAATAATTCCTCCATCCGTGCAGACGATTCCGGCATTGTATCCAATTCGAAAGTAAGCGTTGGAGTAAACCGAACGCTTAATTGGTCACCAACAATTTTGCGTAACTGTCCCTTCGCCCGAGTCAGTGCCTGAGCGGCCGCCTCAGTATCGGGTTCATCCGCAATATTCTTACCCCGCACCGTATAAAACACGGTTGCGTCATGGAGATCACCAGTAACCCGAGTATCCGTGATAGTGATATACGCCAAACCAGGGTCTTTAATTTCCCGCTCGATAGCGGACGCAACGATATGCAAAATCCGTTTCGCTAATCGGTGCGCACGTGCTGAATCAGCCACGATTATTCTCCTTATTACCTTCAAATTTTTACTTTTCGACGAGTTTTCACTCGCCAATAGTATAAAAACCCACGGCCCCACCTTCTCTAGCGTATGCCAAAAGTAGAGCCGTGATAGTCATTTTCCAGCCGCAGGCCGTAACCTGGAACAAACCCAAGCATCCCACGGCCCGCGGCTGGACATTATTACACTTACCGTGTTTTAGGTACGGGGCACCTCAACCTGTTCAAAGACCTCGATGATATCGCCCACCTGAATATCTGGGTATGACAACACCATACCGCATTCGTAACCGGCGGAAACCTCAGTCACATCATCCTTTTCTCGCCGCAACGAGGTGATCGTGGCATCGGCGGCAATCACATTGCCATCCCGAACCAACCGCACGGATGCGCCGCGACGTGCCTTGCCTTCCTCAACCTTACAGCCGGCAATCAAGCCCACCGCAGAAGCCTTAAAGATGGCCCGGATCTCTGCCTTACCAACCTCACGCTCCTCATAAACCGGCTTCAACATGCCACGCAGGGCAGCCTCCACCTCTTCGATAGCGCGGTAAATAACGGTGTAGTAGCGCACATCCACGCCCTCCGAGTTGGCTTCCTCGGTGGCTTTGCCCTCGGCACGCACGTTGAAGGCAATAATGACAGCGTCGGAAGCAGCAGCCAACGTAACGTTCGTCTGAGTCACAGCACCCACACCACGGTCAATGATGTTCAGCTGTACCTCATCATCCACATCAATCTTCAGCAACGCCTCTTCCAAGGCTTCCACAGAACCAGCATTGTCGCCCTTGAGAATCAGGTTCAAGGTGGACTGTTCCTTCAGCACCGCATCCAGGTCCTCCAGGGACACGCGCTTCCGGGTCCGCGCCGCCAAAGCATTACGCTTACGGGCATTCCGCTGGTTGGCAATCTGCCGGGCAACCCGGTCATCCTCTACCACCAGCAAATTGTCGCCGGCGCCAGGAACCCCATTCAGACCCTGCACCTGAACGGGTCGGGACGGACCTGCTTCTTCCACATCATTACTGTATTCATCCACCATGCGCCGCACCCGACCATAGGTGTCGCCAGCAACAATGGAATCACCAACCCGCAACGTGCCACGCTGCACAATGACGGTCGCCACGGGACCACGACCACGATCCAGGTGGGCTTCGATAGCCACACCCTGAGCATCCATGTCCGGGTTAGCCCGCAGATCCAAAGAAGCATCGGCGGTCAGCAAGACGGCCTCCAACAACCCATCCACATTGATGTTCTGCTTAGCAGAAATATCGACAAACATGGTGTCACCACCATATTCTTCCGGCACCAAACCATACTCGGTCAATTGGCCACGGATCTTCTCCGGGGACGCGCCGGGCTTATCAATCTTATTGACCGCAACCACGATCGGCACGTCGGCGGCCTTGGCATGGTTGATGGCTTCCACAGTTTGCGGCATCACACCATCGTCGGCGGCAACCACCAACACCGCAATGTCGGTGGATTTTGCGCCACGAGCACGCATGGCGGTAAATGCCTCGTGACCCGGGGTATCCAAGAAAGTAATTTGACGTTCTGCGTCGTCAACGTTCACCTTCACCTGATATGCGCCAATACCCTGAGTGATGCCACCGGCCTCGCCGGAACCAACATTGGTTTTACGGATGGTGTCCAAAAGGCGAGTTTTACCGTGGTCGACGTGACCCATAACGGTCACCACCGGCGGGCGGGACGCCAGGTCTTCTTCTGTACCGGTGTCTTCACCGAATTGCAGGTCGAAGGATTCCAGCAGTTCCCGGTCCTCATCCTCAGGGGAAACGACCTCAACCACGTAGTTCATTTCCTCACCGAGCAACATGAGGGTTTCTTCCGACACGGAGGCCGTTGCGGTCACCATTTCACCCAGGTTAAACAGAGCCTGCACCAGTGCAGCAGCCTCGGCATTGATTTTTTCCGCAAAATCAGACAGAGAAGCACCCCGCGCCAATCGGACTGTTGCGCCTTTACCGTCGGGTAACCGCACGCCACCAATAACGTTGGGAGCCTGCATTGCCTCGTATTCGTTGCGCTTCTGCCGCTTGGACTTCCGGCCTTTCCGTGGGGCACCACCAGGGCGACCAAACGCACCCGCGGTACCGCCACGCCGGCCACCACGCCCACCGGTGCCGCCACCAGGGCGACCACCAAAGTTAGAGCCCTGATTATCGGAGCGACCGCGGGGCCCGCCGGCACCACCCGAAGCCGAACGAGACGGCATCTGCCCGGGGCTGGGCTGGCTGGGCATCATGGCCGGCGAAGGCCGACGTCCTTGACCAGTGCCTTGCCCACCAGGACGAGGAGTGCGCTGATCTGATTGGTTAGCGCCGCGCCCGCCTCGATTATTGGAGCGTTGATTAGCACGGTCGTTAGCGCCACCGCCCTGGCCGGGGCGACGGTTGCCGCCGGCATTACGCCCACCGGGGCGGGGGGCTTGCCGGTCTCCACCAGTGGAGAAGGGATTATTGGCAACCCGCGGAGCACGAGCACCTGGTTTTGGACCAGGTTTGGCTTGCGGCCGGGGCATGGTTCCTGGCGTCGGCATGCCAGGCTTGGGAGCTGGCTTCGGAGTACCGGATTTCGTTGGCTCCGTGAAGGTCGGAGTCGCGGCCTTAGCCGGCGTGGCAGTACCGCCCGGTTTCGGCATGCCGGGTTTCGCGGCGGTCCCAGCACCCGGTTTCGGGGCACCAGGCTTCACAGCACCAGGTTTCGCGGTAGCACCTGGTTTCGGAGCACCAGGCTTCACGGCGCCCGGTTTCGGCATACCGGGTTTCGCGGTAGCACCTGGTTTCGGAGCACCGGGTTTCGCGGCAGG
>ERZ773100.1412-NODE-1412-length-11157-cov-9.547469_pt1 | contig 11157 bp, 8 predicted proteins | sample MGYA00511119_ERZ773100 | MGnify/ENA primary metagenome ERZ773100 (study PRJEB29015, sample SAMEA2738000) | human oral metagenome | biome: human oral; feature: human-associated habitat; material: dental | place: China | collected 2111 ...
GACCAACGGATTAAAAGTCCGCTGCTCTACCGACTGAGCTAACGACCCGATAAGCCGTGCATTATATGGATGCGTCAGGAAGGTGTCAACTTATTTTTGCCGGTATTGCATAATTTTTTGTTTTCAATGGATTTTATCTTTCATTGTTCGGCGTGTCCGATGAAAAGCGATGCGCTTACAGCAGCCAGCCGCCGTCGAAACGGTTTAAAAATTCGCTAAATTGCTGTTGCGCCCTATGGATGACGATCGGGTCCTGCGTTTCCAATACAGCTTCAAAACGCGCTACTTCTGCGGCGATGATGTGCCGGTTGTCGCCGAGGAATTCTTCATACAGGCGTTTGGCTTTTTCCAACAGATAGATATTGTGCTGCTGATCGCGCGGATGGATTTTCAAGGCGGCGAGTTTGATCAGGGAAGCCTTGATTTCTTCAGGCGTCAGGCTTTGGCTGTTTTGACGGAAAACCTGATTGATGTGCAGATTCAGGTCTTTGTTGCTGATGTCGACTTCTAAAAGCCCGTTGACGTCGTAGCTGAAGCGGACGTCTATCGATACCTGACCTTTCGGCTTGGGCGGGACGTTGACCGACAGTTCGCCCAGTTTCAGGTTTTCTTTGGCAAGCATGGACTCGCCCTGCAAAACATCGACCAAAATCACTTTCTGCCCGTCGTGGGAAGTGATGAAAGTTTCGACGCGCGAAACGGGAACGGGCATATTGCGCTCAATAATCGGGATAAACCGTCCGGTAACGTATTGGTTGCCAAGGTCCATGCCGGCTTCCGTGCCGAGCGAGAAGGGCATCACGTCGGTAAGGACGACTTCTTCCACGCTTTCGTTGCGCGCAATCAGCGCCGCCTGCACCGCCGCGCCGCGTGCGATGGCTTCGTCGGGATTGACCGAAACAAGCGGGATACGGCGGAACAGTTGGGCAATGGAATGCCGAATCATCGGCATCCGCGTCGCGCCGCCGACCAAGATGATGCCGTCGATTTGCGAAGGGTGCAGCTTGGCATCGCGCAATGCGCGTTCCAGTGGTTGGCGCAGGCGGCCCATTAATGGCGTGGCGGCTTCTTGGAATTCTTCGCGGCTGATGACGGCGGAGTGAACCGTGTCGCCGTAATGGAAACGGATTTCCGTCTGCATTTCTTCGCCCAGTTTGCGTTTGGCGGTTTCCAATACCTGCCACAATTCGCTGTTTTGCGCCAGTTTGTCGCTTTCAGACGACGTCAGCGTCGTGCATTTTTTCAGGAAACACTGGCGCAGCACGTTGACGAAATCTTCGCCGCCCAAATGGTTGTCGCCCGCGCTGGCGGATACTTGGACGACGCCGTCGAAATAATCAAGTACGGATACGTCAAACGTCCCGCCGCCCAAGTCGTAAATCAAAAAGCGCGTGTCGTCGGGTTTTTCCTGCAAACCGTAAGCAAGGCCGGCGGCAGTCGGTTCGTTGAGCAAACGCAAGACGTTCAAACCTGCCATCTGTGCCGCGTTTTTCGTTGCCTGACGTTGGATGGCGTTGAAATAGGCGGGAACGGTCAGAACGACATCGCATACCGGTTCTCCCAAAAAGGCTTCCGCATCTTCTTTCAGGCTTTTTAAAATCAGCGCGGACAATTCTTCGGCGCGGAACGTGCGCTTGCCCAAATGGAAAGTTTTATCCGTTCCCATAAATCGCTTGAACGCCGAGGCGGTCAGCGTCGGGGCGGTGGAGAGGCGTTCGCGTGCGGCGATGCCGGTCATGATGCTGCCGTCTTCGGCGACGCTGATAACCGACGGTGTCAGAAAATGGCCGTGTTGGTTGGGAATCAGGCGGGTTTCGCCGTTGTGGAACTGGGCAATCAGGCTGTTGGTCGTGCCTAAGTCGATACCGATTTGCAGGGTCATGAATGTCTCGTTTCGGAGGGGGTTGAATGTGTTTCAGACGACCTTTCACATCATCCGCATGGGGTCGTCTGAAATAGGGAAGATTGCAAAATCATAACATTTCTTCCATTTATATGGAAAATCCGGCGGCGTTTCAGACAGGCGGATGGCGGGCTGCGTTGCCGTTTGGGGAAAGGGAAAAGGGGTTGGAATGGTTTTTATAGTGGATTAACTTTAAACCAGTACGGCGTTGCCTCGCCTTAGCTCAAAGAGAACGATTCTCTAAGGTGCTGAAGCACCAAGTGAATCGGTTTCGTACTATCTGTACTGTCTGCGGCTTCGTCGCCTTGTCCTGATTTAAAGTTAATCCACTATATTTGCCGACGTTTCTAATCCGACATTGTTCTTGTCAATATAAATAAAAATAATAATTATTCTCTAATTTAGGAAAATATGTTAGGCTGATTTCTTTATTGTGTTAACGACTTAAGACGATGCCTGATATCAGCTCAACCAACCTCATCACTGCCTTCGGCATCGCCCTTGCCGCCGGATTGTTTACCGTATTGGGCAGCGGGTTGGTGATGTTTTCCAAAACGCCCAACCCGCGTGTCTTGTCGTTCGGATTGGCGTTCGCGGGCGGGGCGATGGTGTATGTGTCGCTGACGGAGATTTTCAACAAATCCAGCGAAGCCTTCGGGCAGGTTTACGACAAAGACAAAGCCTTCGCCGCCGCGACGCTGGCTTTTCTGGCGGGCATGGGATCGATTGCGCTGATTGACCGCGTCGTGCCGAACCCGCATGAAACGCTCGATCCGCACGACCCCGCCTTTCAGGAAAACAAACGCCGCCACATCGCCCGAGTCGGCATGATGGCGGCGTTTGCGATTACCGCGCACAACTTTCCCGAAGGTTTGGCAACGTTTTTCGCCACGCTGGAAAATCCCGCCGTCGGGATGCCGCTGGCGCTTGCGATTGCGATACACAATATTCCTGAAGGCATTTCCATTGCCGCGCCCGTTTATTTCGCCACCCGCAACCGCAAAAAAACCGTCCTCGCCTGCCTCGCTTCAGGGCTTGCCGAACCCTTGGGCGCGGTTTTGGGCTACACCATGCTCAAGCCGTTTTTATCGCCTTTCGTGTTCGGCGCAGTGTTCGGCGTGATTGCTGGCGTGATGGTGTTTCTTGCGTTGGACGAATTGCTGCCCGCCGCCAAGCGTTATTCCGACGGACACGAAACCGTTTACGGGTTGACGTCCGGCATGGCGGTGATTGCGCTGAGTTTGGTGTTGTTTCATTTTTAAATCTGAACTAGACAGGCGCGGCAGAGTCAAAAGCAGTGTCGAGGTCGTCTGAAACTTTAAGCGGGGCGGATTGGCTAAGAAATGCGGATAAATCGAAAAGATAAATAAAGGTAGTAAGTATAATATGCTAAAAATGTATAGGAAATCGCATATTTAAACTGAAAATTAGGCTTTTTGTAACATAAATTTACGAAATTTTATAGGTTTATTATTCAATAAAAATAGAATCTATGTGAAATTAATATCATTATTCTGCTATACTTAAAAACACTTTCTTAATATTGACTATCCGTTTGGAGAAAAAATGTCCGAAAATTCACCTCTGCAATCCCTTCCTACTACCAACAAACGCATCATCGCCGCGGCTTTGGCGTTCTTTTTAGGTTGCTTCGGAGCGCATAAATTCTATTTGGGCTTAAACAAAGCCGGTATCATCTATTTGGTGCTTGGCGTGGTGGGTATGTTTGTCTATCCTGCTTTGATAGCTGTTATCGTTTTATCTCTCTTCGACGTCTTTAAATACCTGACATCTACGCCGGAAGAATTTGAACGAGTTTATGTTGTCGGTAAGAAAGAATGGTTTTAAGCATTGGCTGATGCCTTTGAATATTGAGCGGAACGATAGCGCGAAGTTTCAAATATTCATTTCATCTTAAAAACCAAAAAAGGTCGTCTGAAAATTTTCAGACGACCTTTTGCTATTGCGGGGAATGAAACAGCTAACCTGAAAACGGCATCAGCCGCCCATAAACCAGAATTTCAATGCCCACAATACGGCGACTATCCACACCATAGGCGGCACGTCTTTGATGCGGTTGCATAAAAGTTTAATCACGGCGTAGCTGATGAAGCCGAAGGCGATGCCGTCGGCAATCGAATAGGTGAACGGCATGAACACGATGGTCAGGAAAGCGGGGGCGGCTTCGGTCATGTCGTCCCAGTCGATTTCGCGCGCGCTGCGCAGCATTTGCGCACCGACGTAGAGCAGCGCGGGCGCGGTGGCGAAGCCGGGGATGCTCTGCACCAGCGGCGAGAAAATCAGACACGCCAGCATCAATACGCCGACGGTTACGGCGGTCAGACCGGTGCGGCCGCCTGCGGACACACCCGCCGCGCTTTCGACATACGGCGTGGTTGAAGACGTACCCAGTGCGGCACCGGCGACGATGGCGGTCGAGTCGGCGAACAGGGCACGCTTCAGGCGGGGCAGTTTGCCGTCTTCCAGCAGGCCTGCGCGGTGGGAAACGCCGACCAGCGTGCCGGTGGAGTCAAACAAATCAACCAGAAAGAAAACGAAAATCACGCTGATCATGCTGAGTTTAAAGAGACCGTTGAAATCCATCTGCATGAAAGTCGGCGCGATGCTCGGAATTTCGCCGACCACGCCTTTAAAATCGCTCAAGCCCAGCAGGGTGGAAATAGCTGTGATTGCCAGAATGGTCAGGATAATCGCCCCTTTGACGCGGAAATGCCCCAAAGCCACCACCATAGCGAAGCCTGCCAGCACCAAAAGCGCGGCAGGTTGGTGGATGTCGCCCAATTTCACCAAAGTCGCGTCGCTGGCGACAATGATGCCAGAACCTTTGAGCGCAATCAGCGACAGAAACAGCCCGATACCGGCGGCAATCGACATTTTCAAACCCATAGGCAGCGCGTTCACCAGCATTTCGCGCACTTTGAAAAAGCTGAATAAGATGAAAATGATGCCCGAAACGAATACCGCGCCCAAAGCCACCTGCCAGGGCACGCCCATACCTTTGACGACGGCGAAAGTAAAGTAGGCGTTCAAGCCCATGCCCGGCGCGAGCGCAATCGGATAGTTGCCGACGAAGCCCATCACGAAGCAGCCGATGGCGGAAGCGATGCAGGTAGCGACGAATACCGCGCCCATGTCCATGCCCGTTTCGCCGAGAATCAGCGGATTGACGATGATGATGTAACACATGGCGAGGAAGGTGGTCAGACCTGCCATCAACTCAGTGCGCACATTCGTGCCGTTTGCGCTTAAATTGAATATACGCTCCAGCACATTTTGATTTGAAGTAGTCATGATTTATGCTTTTCAAAAAAAAGGAAAATTTGCGGGCGGTATTATACTGAAAACGCCTTGTTGTCGGGTGAAAAATTGTCAACATTCCACTTGGCGCAATGCGTTGCCATTCCCGCTGTGTCTGTGCGTATAGTGGATTAACTTTAAATGAGAACAGGACGGGACGTGAGGTCGTCTGAAAATCCGAGCGTTGCGTTTTCAGACGACCTTTGCCCTTTGAATACGGCGGCAAACACGGAAAGGTCGTCTGAAACCGTGTTCCGAATACATTGTCCGCACTGGCGCGCAAGCGTAAAATTTCCGTTTTCCCAAAATGTGCCACACTCATGGAAACCGCCCTGCTCCTTGCCGGCAAAATCACCGAGCTGACCCTGATCGTCCTGATGGGCATGGCGTTGGTGAAATTCAAGCTTCTGGCCTCCGAACACAGCCGCACGCTCTCCGTCATCGCGCTCTACCTCATCAGCCCGTCGGTGATGATTCACGCCTTCCAAATCGAGAACACGCCCGACATCATTGACGGACTGAAACTCTCGGTTGCCCTAGCAGTCGTGTTCCACATCCTGCTGATCGCGCTGGGCAGGCTTTTCAAAACCCTGTTCAAGCTCGATACGCTCGAACACGCTGCCACGGTTTACACCAATTCCGGCAACCTCATCATCCCGCTGGTGATGTCCATTTTCGGACCGCAATGGGTGATTTACACCAGCGGCTTCATCATCGTCCAAATGTTCCTTTTCTGGACGCACTTGCGCCTGCTGCTTTGCGGGCGCGGCAATCTTGCGTGGAAAACCGTACTCACCAATATCAACATCCTTTCCATTTTTATCGGTGTGTTCATGTTTGCCTTTCAAATCAAACTGCCGCACATCATCGACAACACGCTTGCGACCGTCGGCGGCATGATAGGCCCCGTTGCCATGCTCGTTGCCGGAATGCTGATTGCCTCGCTGCCGCTTAAAGAAATCGTCCTCTCCAAACGGATTTACCTCGTCGCCTTCCTGCGTCTGATGCTTATCCCGCTGATTCTGCTGGTGTTTGTCAAAATTTCGGGCATTGCCCATTTGGGCGGACACAGCGATACCGTCGTCCTCATCAGCTTCCTCGCCACCGTCAGCCCCGCCGCGTCCACCGTTACCCAAATGGCGATGGTTTATGGTCAGAACGCCCGTAAAGCCAGCGCGATTTACGGCATCACGACGCTGCTGTGCGTCATCACCATGCCGCTGATGATTGCGTTGTATCAAGCGATGGTTTGAAAGGGTTGGGTCAAGAAAAAGGTCGTCTGAAACACCCCGAACAGGGTTTTCAGACGACCTTTTCTTGCTACAATCCGTTTTTTCTCGTTGCCATTATCATGAAAACCAGCGTCTGCCTCTCCCTATTGTTCCTGCTCGCCGCCTGCCATCCCAATGCCGAAATCGCCGATACCGCCGCGCCGACCGCGCGCAAGCCTTCTTATTTTGAGTCCGACAAACGCCAAGCCGCCACGCCGGTCAAAACGCAAACGCCCGCGCTGTCCGCCATCCGCAGCCGCGCCGATTTCGACCTGCTTTCGCGCGTTTACGAACAAGACAGCGAATACGAAATCCCGCACGTCCTCTTCCTTATCGACCGCGAAGACAACAACCGCACCGACTACATCAACACGCCGAAATACCGCCTGCACGAAACCTATCTCGCCGAGATTTTGAAACCGATGCCGACGCGCAAAGAATTGTTCGAACAATACCGCAGCCCGAACCGCCGCTTCCTGTTCGGCACCATCAGTTGGCAGAACAGCACTCAAGAATACGTTTACGAATTTTGGGAAGGCGACAAAATCACGCCCGAATTGCTGAAATTGGCAGAAGGTCGTCTGAAAGACAGTTTCTTCGCCCCGCTGCGCTACAAAACCAATTCCCTGTGGCAGGAAACTGTTGCTGCGCAAAGCAAAGTCCCCTTTGTAACCCAAGAAAGCCTGATACAGAATTTCCCTTATCTGCCGTTGCACAGGGGGAAAGCGGTAGGCACATTGCGCGTCATCACTCAGGAAGACGACCTTTACGATGTCGGTGCGGACGACATCATCATCTTGAAAGAAGTGCCGCTGGTGTTGCCGCCCGTAGCAGGCATCATCAGCGAAAAACCATCCACCGCGCTGTCGCATGTAAACGTCTTGGCGCGCGGCTGGGGCATTCCCAACATCTACCTCAAAGATGCCGAAAAAATCCTCGCGCCCTATATCGGCCGCCGTATCGAACTGGCAGCAGACGCAAAACAATACCGGGTCGCCCAAACCAACCGAAACACAGCCGCCAAAACCTTTTCAGACGACCTCTCCCTGCCGCAGCCCGACACTTCCGATTACAGCCTGCGGCCGCTTGCCAACTTGCGCCGTGAAGACAGCCGTTACTGCGGCAGCAAAGCCGCCAACCTCGGCCATATCCGCGCCCATATTGCAGGCAGCAACGTCCCCGACGGATTCTGCATCCCCTTCGCCTACTACCGCGCCATGATGGACAAACTCGGCATCAACGCGGCAACACTGGCGCAAATCGAAACGCAAAGCGGCGACGACAACCGCAAGCGCCGCACCGCCCTGCTCGCCTTGCAGAAAAAAATCACCGATGCCGAAATCCCGTCCGAATGGAAACGCACCTGGGCGGAACAATGGCGCAGCCAATTAAACAGCAAAGGCGTGTTCGTCCGCAGCTCGTCCAATTCCGAAGACCTGCCGAATTTTAGCGGCGCAGGACTGTACACCACCGTGCCGAACGTAACCGGCGAAAACGCGCTGGCAGAAGCAGTGAAACAGTCTTGGGCTTCCGTCTTCAATTACAGCGCGTACGAAGCCCGCCGCATCGCCGGACTGCCGCACGACAGCGTGAAAATGAGCGTCTTCGTCCAGCAAAGTATCAATGCCGACCTCTCCGGCGTACTCGTTACCGTCAATCCCTACGATACCGCGCAGAAAAACACTTCCTACATCGCCGCCAAACGCGGGCTGGGTATTCGCGTGGTCGAAGGAAAACGGGTGGCGGAACAAGCCGTTTACAACCGCCGCAACGACGCCGTACAACGCCTCAGCTCCTCCAACGAAACCACCGCGCTGCAACTGGATGAAAACGGCGGCGTCAGGGAAGTGCCGATAACCGCCGGCAACGTCATGAACCACGACCAAATCCGCCGCCTCGACCAGGCCGGACAGCAAATCAAACAGCTTTTCGGCAACGGCGAACAAGACATCGAATGGGCTTTCGCAGGCGGCAAACTCGTCATCCTTCAGGCAAGGCCTTATTTAAACGGCAAGCGGTAACACGGAAAGGAAAGAGGCCGTCTGAAAACGCGGCTTCAATGGAGTTCAAAACCAAAATCTAGCAAAGGAAACATCATGAATTATCAGGATTTCATCAGCCAAACCGAAACACAATACGGCATCTCCCTGCCCAACCTATACAAACGCCTCGCTGCCGACGGTATGTTGGACTGGGGAGAGGCTGGCAGAAACTGGTATAGCGACACTTTCCCCAAGTTGCTCGAGCATCCGCCCTTACTGCTGGTTGGCTCGGAATTTGAACTGCCTCATGCCGACGAATTGCAGGGAATCAACGAACAGCTATGCGACGACAGTGAATGGATGAGTTTGAAACCCGAATACCGTGGCAAACTCATCGCCTTTGCCGGAGCGGGCAACGGCGATTACTACACATTCGACTACCGCCAAGAAGGCGAACCATGTATCACACGCCTGTATCACGACGACGACTTCAGCGTAGTAGAAGCCGCAAACTTAGCAGACTTCATCTTCCGCAGGCTGCTCCAAGCCCAAGCGGACTATTTCCCCGAAGAAGATACCTCTCCCGAAGACTACCGCAGACAACTGTTTGCCCAATTGGAAAGCCACCGCCCCTACCTCTCCGCCGAACAATATGAATTCCTCCGGCAAACCTATCAAAAACCCTATCAAAAAGACCAATGGGGCGGATTGTTCATGTTGAGCGATGAAGAAACCAGCGCCGCCGAACAACGGTTCATCTCATGTGAACGGCTGGACGAAGAATTCGAACCTTTCGACTATGACTAGCGGGTATATTGGTTTAGGTTTAAATCAGGATAAAAATACTAAAGAAAAAAGATGTAAGAAAACACCGCATTATTTACATAACAGGCGTAGGTTGAATTGGAAATCCAACTTTCACAAAGGTCGTCTGAAAATTTTCAGACGACCTTTGCTTCGTATTCGTTACAATAGCTGTTTTGCTTACTTGGAATTTCTATGTACATAAAACTATTTTCTGCATTGTCAATTTTGTTATTTACATTTAATTGTAATGCTTTTTCTCAATCTCCTTATGCTGATGGTAGAGTGAATGTCAAGATAGTTAATAACACCCCGTGTCTTTATATTGACAGATCTGAATTAATTGGCGCGTATTTCATAAATATATCCAATATATCTCAAGGGGATACAAGGAATTCTCATAGTATATTTTATAAGACAACATTTGAAGAAAATTATCCAAATAAAGAAAAATGTATTATGCTGGATTCTTCAAATTTTCCAGGTATAAAATTAGAAGACAAACAAATTTATGCAATTGATCTACATCCTGATCCAAATAAAAATGAACAATTAAGGATAGAGCCGAATTTCACTGGTTTTGGAGATACAATTTGCCTTAAAAAAGATCAAAATGGTCATTTTAGGGTTCAAGATTATATTAGAGGTGAATGTGTAGATAGGGTTCCTAACCAATCTGAACAGAAATCTTTAAAGGAAAATAAAGGAAGTTGGTTTGATCGGTTCATTGAGTGGCTAAAAAAGCTTACTATCATGATTCTGTTATCTTAGATTATACAAGTATAGATTAGGCTAAAAACCAAACTTCTATCAAGGTCGTCTGAAAACCTCCATTCAGACGACCTTTCTACCGTTTATCCCATTTGCTTTACCGGCAATGACATTCAAGTTACCATACGAACCTCATTGTCATCTTAAAAATCAACATCATGACTGCCCGCCAATCCTACCACCTCACCTTCGCCCGGTTCTCCCCATCACTCTCCGTCAAATCCTTCACCGCCTCCGAAGCCGCCAACACCGCCTACCGCGTCGAAATCACCGCCACCTCCACCGATTCCTCCCTGCCGCTGTCTTCCTACCTCAACCAGCGTGCAGCATTTGAAATCCGTCCGCAGGAGGCCGTATTGTCCGAAGTCGCCGCCGCTTTTTCAGCCGGTTCGGACGAATCTCCGGCGAAACAATGGCAGGGCATTATTACTTCATGCGAGAAGCTGTCCGTATCCAAGGATGAAACCGTTTACCGCTTTGTTTTAGAGCCGCGCTTCGCGGCTTTAAAACATTTCCAATCCTCCCGACTGTTTCAAAACCAAACCGTCCCCGACATCGTTGCCGCCGTCTTCAAACATCACGGCTTCTCCGGCGTCGACTACCGTTTCCAAAAAAGCCGCAGCTACACCGTCCGCGAGTATGTGACCCAGTATCTCGAAAGCGACTTCGCTTTTATCAACCGTCTGTGTGAGGAAGAAGGCATTTGGTATGCCTTCGAACAGCATGAGCAACATGGCGACGTGGTCGTCTTCGGCGACAGTCCCGAACATTACTTCCGCGACCAAAGTCTGCCCGTCTCCTACCGACCCCATGCCGGGCTGGAAAGCGTCGGTACCGAAGCACTCTTCAACTTAAGCATCCGTCACAACCCCATCGTCGAAGGCATACGCAGTGCCGACTACAACTACCGTACCGCCGATACCGACCTCTTCGCCGAAACCGACAACAAACAGTCCGAAGAATCGGCCGACAATACCGTCTTACTGGGCAAACAGCAACACTGGGGCCTTCATCCCAAAACCCCCGACGAAGCCAAAGTTCAGACGACCCTGCTGAACGAAGCCGTCCTCTGCCGCCAAACCGTCGCCAACGGCAGCGGCAACGTCGT
>ERZ773100.1416-NODE-1416-length-11123-cov-4.134261_pt1 | contig 11123 bp, 8 predicted proteins | sample MGYA00511119_ERZ773100 | MGnify/ENA primary metagenome ERZ773100 (study PRJEB29015, sample SAMEA2738000) | human oral metagenome | biome: human oral; feature: human-associated habitat; material: dental | place: China | collected 2111 ...
TCATTTTCCTCGCGAGGTCTGTGGCGATAAGCATCTTGGCCTTCTCCTCCTTTTCACTCAGCGGGGCACGATCTAAGATCGTAGCATCGCCTGTCTTAGCAAACTCCATCAGCTTACCAATGAACGCCTCCTGATCGGGCGTGGGTGGGATGTGATGCAGGATCTCGCGCTTCTCCGGACGGTCGATGCCGATGTCCTTGGCCGTGCGGAAATCGCAAATCTCCCCATAAAACAAAAGAATGAGGATTTAAGTATTTGTCTATGAGTGAATACTGATTGCTCTACTCACCCAAAGGGAACGAATAAGAAACGAGCGAAGCTCTCTTGCTTTCGTTGTTTTGCGTAGATACAATGGATTTCGTTTCCTGCTCTGCAAAGGTACGCAATACCCAGTAAAAAGCAGCTGAAATAGAATGGTTTTGTCTATTCTCGTACAGAGGCATTGGTTTGCTTTGGTGTATGGCTTTAATGTTGTACATTTGCAGATGTAAGTCTACTCTCTTAGAAATCAAATCAACAGATGAAGGTTGTAAGCAGGATAAAATCAGTATTAGCAGAAAAGCAAGTATCAGGCAAATGGTTAGCACAAGAGATTGGGTGTACTGAGAACACTGTGTCCCATTGGGTATCCAATAAGGTGCAACCCTCTCATGGAAAGCTTTCGTGAAGTTCTGATGCCTTAGAGGTTGATGTTCGAGGCCTTCTTAGACCCTCAAAGAATAGATATGGGAACATTCAATGAAGCAACACGTGTACAGATGCCAGCAATGGTACACCTTACACGCTTGGGGTATAAATATTTTGGCAAGGTTCACGAAGAAGATGCCTCTAAGGGTATTTATGACGCAGACACCAACATCCTATTACAAGTTTTCAAAGATCAGTTCGTTCTGCTCAATCCCGAACATAAGGGAGAAGTAGAACAGGTGTTAAGAGACATCCGTAAGGAGCTTAACGATGACGATTTGGGACGTAGTTTCTATCGACGCCTAAAGTCAGTATCGCCCATTCGGTTGATAGACTTTGATACGCCAGAAAACAATACTTTTCACTTTACGGCAGAGTTTACTTGCCGTAATGGACAAGATGAGTTTCGCCCTGATATCACACTCTTCGTCAATGGTCTACCTCTCTGCTTCATTGAGGTCAAGAAGCCTAATAATACGGGGGGAATGGTAGCTGAGAGTAGGCGAATGAATAAGGCTCGATTTCCAAATAAGAAATTCCGTCGCTTCATCAATATCACTCAGTTGATGATTTTCTCCAACAATATGGAGTACGACACGCTGAATGGTGTAGTACCTGTTGAAGGTGCGTTCTATTGTACTGGTGCTAGAGGCAATGCCCCGTTCAATTGCTTCAGAGAAGAGAATCCCAAAGGAGCAGAGATAGCCCCCTTCTATGCAGACTATCCCTATCTCCCGGTAGACCCTAAGGTGGAAGAAGATATCCTCTCCGAGTTCAACTGTCAAGTAATCCATACCAGCCCTGAATATCGGAGTAACCTTTCTGAATATACACCTACCAATCGCATACTCACATCGATGTGTAGTCCGCAGCGTCTGCTCTATCTGCTACGCTACGGTATCGCCTATGTGCGACAAGAGCGGGAGGTAGATGGCAAAATAGAGTCTACGGACCAAAAGCATATTATGCGTTACCAGCAGCTCTTTGCCGCCATGGCAATAGAGCAAAAACTATCCCAAGGAATTACCTCGGGACTGGTTTGGCATACGCAAGGGAGTGGCAAGACAGCCCTCTCCTTTCACTTGGCTCACATCTTGAATGACCATTTTGCTAGGCTGGATAAGGTGGCTAAGTTCTACTTTATTGTAGACCGGCTCGATCTCCTAGAGCAGGCTACTCAGGAGTTTGAGGCACGTGGCTTGAAAGTCAATACCGCTAGTACACGCAAAGAGCTGATGGAGCAATTTCGTATGAACCAAGCCCAGCATGGCTCGACAGGTCAAGCAGAGATAACGGTCGTTAATATCCAACGCTTTGCCGAGGATACCGAGCGAGTAGAACTCAATGCCTATGCTACCAACCTACAGCGTATCTTTATCCTCGATGAAGCTCATCGTGGCTATCGCCCTGGAGGTTGCTTCCTAGCCAATCTCTTTGATGCAGACCAAAACGCAATTAAAATCGCTCTAACTGGTACCCCTTTGCTCAAGGAAGAGCAAGCCTCATGTAAGATCTTTGGCGACTACCTGCACACCTACTACTACGACCGCTCGATAGCTGATGGTTATACGCTCAAGATTATCCGTGAGGACATAGAGACATCTTATAAAGAGAAACTCACGGAGGTACAAGACAAGCTTGAGGCTCTCGTACAAAAGAAAGACGTACGCAAGAATACAATTATAGAACATGACAGCTATGTCGATGAGTTGCTACGCTATATCCTCACAGACCTCATCCGCTTCCGGAAGATACAAGGAGACGAGACTCTTGGGGGGATGATTATCTGCGAAACCAGCACTCAAGCCGAGAAGCTATATCAGCATTTTGGGCGTATCTGCGAGGAGCTCAAGTTCGACAAAATGCTCAAGGCAGGGCTTGTCCTGCACGACTACGAGGACAAAGAAACTCGCAAGCAGATAGTAAAAGATTTCAAGAAGAATATGACGATAGACTTGCTCATCGTCTACAATATGCTGCTCACAGGCTTCGATGCACCCAGACTCAAGCGTCTATACTTTGGTCGCAAACTCAAGGATCACAACCTCTTGCAAGCCATCACTCGTGTCAATCGTCCCTATAAAGACCTACGCTACGGTTACTTGATTGACTTTGCCGACATCAAGCGGAACTTTGAAGAGACCAACGAAGCCTACTTACAGGAGCTTAATCGATTCAATGATATTAGTCAGGAGGAAAATCCCAATACGCCCAACACTTTTACGCAAGTCTTAGTGAGTAAAGAGGAAATCATCGAACAGATGAAGGAAATTAGGCAGATACTCTTTGACTACTCGTGCCACAATGCAGAAGATTTCTCTACAGAGATTTCAACCCTAGAGGATAAACAAGCCCTTTTGGACTTAAAGCACGCACTTGTCTCTGCCAAAGATATGGCCAATCTAGTGCGCACCTTTGGGGACGACGACCTACGTGCGAAGTTTGCTGAAGTCGAAATAACAAAGCTCCCCGAACTACTAAGCGAGGTACAGCATCGTATCAATATTATCAACCAAAAGGAGGCTTTCTATACTAATGCTGAAACTAAACTCCTCATCAACGAGGCTATGCTCGATATCGAGTTCAACTTTGCTAAAATCGGGCAAGAAGAACTTCGGCTCGTTGCTGGAGGAGTGGAGTTAAAAGAGAAATGGCAACGCGCCATTACTGCTTTCACGCAAAATGATGACCAAGAAGACCCCGAGTTTATCTCCTTGCGAGATGCTTTTGCCGAGCGCTTCAAAGAGCGAGGCTTTGTCATAGATACGATTGCCAAGTTCAACGAAGAGGCACAAGCTCTTGACGAGGTTGTCAAGCGTCTACAAGATATACAGAAACGCAATACCGCACTCATTAAGAAGTATAATGGTGATGTTAAGTTCGCACGTGTACATAAGCGTATCTGTGAGGTTAACAAAGAGCGTAGCGAAGCCAAGAAGCCTCCGATGTTCTCCTTTCGTGATGAAGAGATTATGATCATTCTTAATATGATCAAGTCTGATATTGATGGTAGGGTCTACGACAAGAATGATATTCTCAAAAAGGATGCATTCTTTGCTCGGACTGTGCAGTCTCTCATCAGTGGCTGTCTATATCACTTCCCACAGATTAAGCCCGAAATGGATGATTATCAGTTTATCCAAAAGCGGATTTCACAACAATACCTGAACCAGTATAACGCAACTTACCCCAACGCATAGGCTATGCCAATTAAAGCTAAGACAATACAACTTATAGACGAACTCAAAGCCACCTGTGCTACTTATGGCATGGGCAATGATGGTAACGAGTATAAGATCATCACGCAAGTATTCCTGTATAAGTTCCTTAATGATAAGTTCGGTTACGAACTCAAGCGTGCTAAGAGCGATATTGCACGCCAAAAGATTGTCCCGGCCTCCCAGTGGGAGGAAGCCTATGCTGCCCTTAGCGAAAAGGAACGGTTGTTATTGCAAGCTTCGTTACCAGCAGAAGTACCTCTTCTACAGCCCTACCACCTTATCGCTCATCTATGGAATCAGCAGAGCAAAGGCGACTTCGACACTATCTTTGACAATACGATGACCGATATTGCCGAAAAGAATGCCGAGATATTCTCTACGCAGACGACAGAGAACACCAAGATCCCACTCTTCGAGACACTGACGAACTATGTTACCGACACGGCACAGCGTGCCCCCTTTGCGCGTGCCTTGGTGGACAAGCTTGCTAATTTCTCTTTTGAAGAAGCCTTTGAGCAACACTACGACTTCTTTGCCTCGATCTTTGAGTACCTTATCAAGGACTACAACACAGCAGGCGGTGGTAAGTATGCCGAATACTATACCCCTCATTCGATAGCCACCATTATGGCTCGTCTTTTGGTTGGAGACAATCCCGATTTGCACAGCCAAGAATGTTATGACCCTTCTGCAGGTACAGGCACACTCCTTATGGCTCTCAGCCACCAAATAGGAGAAGAGCGTTGCACCATCTTCTCGCAAGACATCTCACAACGCTCCAACAAGATGCTAAAGCTCAATCTCTTGCTTAATGGCCTTGTGTCTTCACTCGACTATGCCATCCAGGGTGATACGCTCGTTGCACCTTACCATAAAAGCGATGATATGCAAAGCCTTCGCCAGTTCGACTTTGTCGTCAGCAACCCGCCCTTTAAGATGGACTTTTCGGCTACCCGGGAGAAGATCGCTGCCCAGCCTGCTCGTTTTTGGGCGGGTGTACCCAATGTTCCAGCCAAGAAAAAGGAGGCGATGGCTATCTATACTTGCTTCATTCAACATGTGATCAACTCTCTCAAAAGGAATGGTCGAGGGGCTATCGTTATCCCTACGGGCTTTATTACAGCTAGGAGTGGCATTGAGAATAGAATACTGAAACGCATTGTAGAGGAGCGTTGGGTCTATGGCTGTGTGTCTATGCCCAGCAATGTCTTTGCCAATACGGGTACGAATGTGTCAGTACTATTCTTCGATAAGTCCGCTTCAGCCGATAAGGTTGTGCTGGTAGATGCCAGTAAGCTGGGCGAGGAGTATAAAGAGGGTAACAACCAAAAGAAGCGTTTGCGCGACTCTGAGATTGAGCAAATTGTCTCTACCTTCCGTGAGGCAAAGACCGTGGAGGACTTCTCCGTGGTAGTCAGCTACGATGAAATCAAGGAAAAGGGCTATTCGCTTTCGGCCGGGCAATACTTCAATATTAAGATTGACTACGTGGATATCAGCGAAGCAGAGTTCGACCAGCGTATGGCGAATTATATGAAAACCCTCAGTGAGCAGTTTGCCGAGGGGCATCGCCTCGAGGAGGAGATAATGAAGCAACTACGTGCGCTGAAGTTCAATCCTGAAGTTGGATAATGATGAATAACAACCTAACCCCATTTTTTCTCTATCCTCTCCCCAACAACGAAGGAGAGGTCAGCGCTTTAATCAAAGACGATACCATTTGGCTAACACAGAAGTCTATGGCTCATCTATTTGGAGTCAACCTCCCCGCAATAAGTAAGCACCTAAAAAACATCTTTGAGGAAGGCGAGCTAGAGATAAATTCAACTGTTTCCAAAATGGAAATAGTTCAAAACGAAGGGGGGCGAGAGGTCAAGAGAAGCATCGACTTTTATAACCTTGACGCCATTATATCGGTGGGCTACAGGGTTAGCTCTCAGAAGGCGACACGTTTCCGCCAATGGGCGACGAAGGTATTGAATGAGTACATCCGCAAAGGTTTTGTGATGGACGATGAACGCCTCAAACAGGGAGAGACTATCTTTGGGAAAGACTATTTCAGAGAGTTACTGGAACGGGTGCGTTCTATCCGAGCCAGTGAAAGACGCATCTGGCAACAAATTACCGATATCTATGCTGAGTGCAGCACTGACTATGATCGCACGTCTCCTGAAACTAAGGAGTTTTATGCTATGATCCAAAATCGCTTTCATTATGCCATCACAGGACATACAGCTGCAGAAATCGTGTATAACAAAGCGAATCACGACCAGCAAAACATGGGCTTAACGACGTGGAAATATGCCCCAGACGGGCGTATCCTCAAATCGGATGTGAGCGTGGCTAAGAATTATTTATCCGAAGAAGAAATACGTAGACTAGAGCGTGCGGTTACCGGCTTCTTCGACTACATAGAAGATCTTATTGAGCGAGAAAATAGCTTCACTATGGCTGATTTTTCGGAAAGTGTTGATGCCTTCCTGAATTTCAGAAGATATAAGATCCTTCAAGGTAAAGGAGCTATCTCAAGCGAGCAAGCGAAGGAAAAAGCCTATGCCGAGTATCAACTCTTCAACCCTACACAACGCATAGACTCTGACTTCGATAAGGAGTTGCGCAAACGGAGTCGCAAACGCAAAAACAAAGAAGATGAAGAAATATAGACTCGGAGAGATAGCAGAAGTTATCGGAGGTGTAACTTTTAATAAAGCAGATATTGCTACCAGTGGTATACGAATACTTCGTGGTGGGAATATTCAAAATGGGGAAATTTGCTTGAAAGAAGATGATGTATATCTTCCACATATATACAAAGACAACAAGAACACCATTCTGGAAGGAGACACAATCCTAGTTGCTTCTACGGGTAGCGTGGAAGTACTTGGAAAAGCAGCAACAGCTTTCTCTTCATTAGGAGAAGTGCAAATCGGAGCATTTCTCCGGATCATTCGTCCTAAAAAGACTAAGTATGCAGCACTCATATCCGCTCATCTTCAAAGTTCCCAATTTCGAGAGTATATACAGAAACAAGCCAAGGGGACAAGTATCAATAATATAAGAAACGAGTATTTAATCAACTTCCTACTATATGTTCCTAATGAAGATAGCTTGGTAGACTTCTCCGCTTTCTATCATACTATCCAGCGCAAGATTGCACTCAATCGTGCGATAAATCATAATTTACCGACGCTTGACCGTTCATCAACAAGGGCAAAAGGGAGTCGCGTAGCGTAGTCAGTTGCTCTATTGCAAGCCCTATTTCCATTTGTTTGTCAAAGATGGGCTTGCAAACAGATTCAAAGCGTTCAATTACGTCATCAGAAGGAACAACAACGGGCAAATTTAAGAGTTCGTCTTTGGTTATAGAGCCGAATGTTGTTCCAGTGGTATTGAGGCTATCAAAACGAATTCTCAGATAATGTACTACATAGTAGATGTAGGTTATTGAGCCAATCTTTGCATTTATCGCTGATAAACCACGACCAATGCAACAGTCTGCATTTGCTATATTGACCGCACCAACAGGGGCACGGACACTCATAAGAATGTCACCTCGATTGGCAAATCTAGAAGGCGATGTGGTGTACATCCTAACTGACGGGAACCGCATACCAAAATCAGTGCTACCCTGGTAAAATATAGTTCCTTCTCCATCTTCATTGTAACTGGAACCATCAGGTGATTGTCCCATTGTAATGTTGGCTACATCAGAAAACACGCCACTATTCCATTCTTCTGGTATTTCTCTCTTCAAATCGTCATTCCAAGCCATAGCACTGCCGCTACTTTTGTATGGCCTATCGTTCTCATTAGGAAAATTAAACTGCACAAACCAATAGTCGTACAGTTGCTTTGCCATCGCCTCTAAATTATGATTTATCGCACGATTGAGGCCTATTTTCTGCTCTATTAGCTGTAGTTGCTTGGCGATAGCATTTTGCTCTTCAACGGAATATGGTTCTATCTCAATCGTAGATAGGACGATGTCCAATTGAAGATTTTTTATTCCTGAAGTCTTTCCCTCAAAGTTGAAAAATATCCCTCTATTATACAGATGTTGCCAGTATTGATAGACAAAGTAAGGGTTCCAACCCTGCTTTACTCGGAGGGCAACACAAAAGTTTGAGCAAACCATAGAACGAGTAGCCGATAGCAACTCCTTTGAGATGTAAACCGCCCGCCCTGTAGCTTGAGTGGGGCTTCCACCCGATTTTTCAATAACAATATCCCCTTCTTGAAGAAGTTTGTTCTCAAAGGAACGCAAGGTGATATAACGTAGGGGGATGTCTCTAAATTCGTTGTTCTGTATAGGCACAATGTCTGCGCCCCTCACGCAAGAAACAGCATAAGGGGTATCTTTAGTTTGACTTTCATTGCCCCAATCTCCTGCAACGAAAACTTCAATAATTTCCGATAACTTCATTCTAGTTCTTTTTTCCCCCTGCAAAGGTACTACAGGTTACCCAAAAGAGTGAAGAAGTACCAGAAAAAGGCTAAGACTTAGCCAATAAATTTGCGGTGTGCTAGCTTCACATTGTTCTGGTTGACCATGGCATAGCGCAGCGTAGTGTCTATTTTGACGTGTCCAAGCAAGCGTTGTACCTGCTCTATGGGCATACCTTTGTCGATGGCCATCGTTGCCAATGTGCGGCGAAACTTGTGTGGGTGTACCTTGGGTAGTCCCAGTCTCCGCCCTAAGGTCCGTAGTCGACACTCCACCCCTCCTATTGTGAGCCTCCTATGAGGGCTTGCAAGGCTGACAAAGAGGGCTGGATTGCCGTCCGCTCTGCTCTCAAGGTATCGCTTGAGGTGGAGCTTCGTTCGTGCATTGAAGTAGACTTCTCGTTCTTTATCCCCCTTACCAAAGACTACACATTGACGCTCGTGGAAGTCTATATCCTCACGATTCATCTTTACGAGTTCGCCTACACGCATACCTGTTGAGGCAAGGAGATCGATGATAGCCAAATCTCTGATTTCAGTACAGCTATCTCGCAGTTCTTCAATATGTTCATCATAGAGCACCTCCTTAATCAAACTCTCGGTTCGCACCTTGTGGATACGACGAACAGGACTCTTGGCTATATAATCTTCATCTTCCAGCCAAGCAAAGAAACTCGAGAAGATACGCCTGATGTTGTCTATCGTCACGCGACTGGAATGTCTTCTCTCTTGATATTCAGCTAAATAAGATCGAATATCGTTGGTTGTGAGCTCTTCCACACTCTTGGATTCTGCACTAAGTAGGGCCTCAATAGTGCTTTGGTAATAGTGTAACGTTTTCTCAGAACAGCCTTCGATCTTCTTGGCTGAGAGAAAAGCCAGCAATAGCTCTTTGTTCGCTCGCACTCTTCGCTCAGATGCTGGTTCACTTGGGAGTATCTGTATTTGCTCAAAGGCACGCTCTAATACAGATTGCAATTTATCCATTTGGCTTTTCTCTAGGCTGGAGGACACACCAGCAAGTATTTCTGCTATAATTCTCTTCTTCATTCTCTTGTTGCTTAGTCATTTGTTCCCATAATAGTAAAAACAAACGATAGTTAGACAGAGATAAATCATAATTTAGAGGCGATGGCAAAGCAACTGTACGACTATTGGTTTGTACAGTTCGACTTCCCAAATGCAGAAGGAAAGCCTTACAAATCCAGCGGTGGCAAGATGGTCTATAATGATAAGCTCAAAAGGGAAATCCCCGAGGGCTGGGAGGTGCGCCAATTGGGAAACCTGTGTTCTTTTCGCAATGGTATTAACTATACAAAAGATGAGGTTGGAGAGTCCTATTCAATTGTCAATGTACGAAATATCTCTGCTACCTCTATCATTCTCGATACCGAACACTTTGATGTTATTACAATTCCATCATCCAAAGCGTCAAAGTATATTTTGACAAAGAAAGACATTATTATCGCTAGAAGTGGTTGTCCAGGAGCCACACGCTTACTACAAATTCCCAATAATACATTGTTCTGTGGCTTTATCATTTGCTGTACGCCTTTTGAGGGTAATTTGCGAGGTTATTTGACATTCCAACTTAAAATCCTTGAAGGTTCTTCTGCAACAACATCTGGGGGGTCTATCCTTCAGAACGTAGACCAAGATACACTAAAATCCCTGCTAGTTGCTATTCCACCAATAGACCTATTGATGAGTTTTGATAAGTTCTTGAATGATTCTATCGGACTTCTCTGTGCAGATTCAATAAAAATAAAGAAACTCTCCATACTACGCGACTCCCTTTTGCCCTTGTTGATGAACGGTCAAGTGTCGGTAAATTATGATTTGTCAGCTTTCTGTTCATCCTTCGTTCAAAATCTTTTGTCAGTTGCAGGGCTTGCTCTTGCAGTTTGATGAGTGCTTGGGAGTAGGCCTCGAGCTTACTTATCATTCGCTGGGCTGTAGCAACCGAAAGTTAAGTGTTGAGGACTTTCGCAGCTTCGTCGTAAAAGATGCCTATCTTGTGCGTCAAGGCAACAATCTTCGTGAGCCTTTCTATGCAAGGTTCAGCTGAAGTTTTTTTGATGACCTTAAAAGATTCACCAAGAAGTCTTGCTCTGAAGGAATCACTTCTTGACGATACACCAGACCTTCGTTACATCCCTATGCTCCACTATTGGTCTTCGAGCTCGGGTATTCGATGTGCCATCTATCCTATTGTGGGCAGGTGGCACATCTGCCGTCTGGCTTGTTCTGTTTCATCTTTTCCACCGTATTGTTATCACGACTTTGGAGTAATCCTACCCCGCTCCGGGGGCAAGGCGTTTTGTAGCACAAAACGGTTTTTGTGGCACAAAAACACACCTTGCCCGGCCTTTGGGCCGTATGCCAAAAGGGCAGCTCAACTCCTCAACTTTCAATTCGGCGGCAAAGCTATAATGACTCTGTAATCCGCTTGTAATAAGGGCTGTTTGAACTTCTTCCCGCGATTTCCCGCTGTATCCTTGAGGGGACGGGAGTGACTGACCTACCGACTTACTTCGCCCCGGACTGACAGACTAACCGACTGACTAACCGACTAACCGACTGACTGGCGGACTCAATGACCGACCGACTCAGTGATTGACTTATTGACCGACTGACGGGCTCACAGACCTATCGACTTAGTGACTTATTGACCAACCAACCTATCGACCGACCACAACGAGCTATGTCAGTCAATCAGTCGAAGCCTCACACAAGTAACACCCTATACCTTTATATATATGACGCAAAACA
>ERZ773100.1418-NODE-1418-length-11119-cov-22.586226_pt1 | contig 11119 bp, 9 predicted proteins | sample MGYA00511119_ERZ773100 | MGnify/ENA primary metagenome ERZ773100 (study PRJEB29015, sample SAMEA2738000) | human oral metagenome | biome: human oral; feature: human-associated habitat; material: dental | place: China | collected 2111 ...
CACCAAATCCGACAGCTCTTCTTCAAAGTAAGAATTTCAGTACAATGCTTGAAACCTTGCGTAAATATTTTGACTACATCATTGTAGATACTGCTCCTATCGGTGTCGTGATTGATGCGGCTATCATTACGCAAAAATGTGATGCTTCTATTTTAGTGACAGCAGCAGGTGAAACAAATCGACGGGATATTCATAAAGCGAAGGAACAGTTGGAACACACAGGGAAGCCGTTTTTAGGAGTTGTGTTGAACAAATTCGATACTTCAGTAGACAAATACGGTTCTTATGGGAGCTATGGAGATTGCGGAAAAAAATAAAAAATAGGTTGGGGGATAGAGATGAATGGGAAAGTAGTAAAGCCTTCATTAGCCATAATCCAGAGTTTTCTTGTTATTTTATTGACTTATCTACTTAGCGCTGTGAGAGAAACGGAGATTGTTTCAACAACAGCTATTGCACTTTATATCCTCCATTATTTTGTCTTTTATATCAGTGATTATGGACAAGATTTCTTTAAAAGGGGATATTTGCTTGAACTTGTCCAGACATTGAAATATATCCTATTCTTTGCGCTAGCGATTAGTATTTCTAATTTTTTCTTAGAAGATCGTTTTAGTATTTCCAGAAGAGGCATGATTTACTTCCTCATATTACATGCTCTCTTAGTCTATGTGCTAAACTTATTTATCAAGTGGTATTGGAAGCGGGCTTATCCCAACTTTAAAGGAAGTAAGAAAATTCTCCTACTTACAGCAACTTCTCGTGCCGAAAAGGTACTGGATAGACTAATAGAATCAGATGATGTTGTTGGGGAGTTGGTAGCCGTCAGTGTTTTAGACAAACCAGATTTTCAGCATGATTGGTTAAAGGTAGTAGCAGAGGGAGAGATAGTAAACTTTGCGACTCATGAGGTAGTCGATGAAGTCTTTATCAATCTTCCAAGTGAAAAATACAATATTGGAGAGCTTGTCTCTCAGTTTGAAACGATGGGAATTGATGTTACAGTCAATCTAAATGCTTTTGATCGTAGCTTGGCACGTAACAAGCAAATTCGTGAGATGGCAGGATTAAACGTTGTGACTTTTTCTACAACATTTTATAAGACTAGCCATGTGATTGCTAAGCGGATTATTGATATTATCGGTTCCCTGGTAGGTCTGATACTATGTGGTCTAGTCAGTATTGTACTGGTTCCTTTGATTCGAAGGGATGGGGGCTCTGCTTTTTTTGCTCAGACGCGTATAGGAAAAAATGGCCGCCATTTTACTTTTTACAAGTTTCGCTCTATGTGTGTGGATGCTGAGGATAAAAAGAGAGAACTCATGGAACAAAATACCATGCAGGGTGGAATGTTTAAGGTGGATGATGATCCACGTATCACGAAAATTGGTCGTTTTATACGGAAGACTAGCTTGGACGAGCTGCCACAGTTTTACAATGTTCTAAAGGGAGATATGAGTTTGGTAGGTACACGACCACCAACAGTGGACGAGTATGAGCACTATACCCCAGAACAAAAACGCCGTCTAAGTTTTAAACCTGGCATAACAGGTTTATGGCAGGTCAGCGGACGAAGTGAAATCAAGAATTTCGATGAAGTTGTCAAATTAGATGTGGCCTATATAGACGGTTGGACAATCTGGAAAGATATTGAAATTTTATTGAAGACAGTTAAGACCGTGTTAAACAGACAGGGAGCTAAATGACTGACTTTTATATTATATATAAGGAAAGCCATCGAATGCACTTCACTTGATATGATATGGATATTTGTTAATATTCTAGATAGATTTGGTGCAAAGGTTTTAAAGCTTACGCGTTTTTAAGATTTTGGTCTTTTTCTTTGGTTGAGCTATTTCTTTACATGTTTTTCTAATTCCATTTTTCCAATTTTTGCTATAATGCTGTGTGAAAATATAAATAGTTTTTGTTGTCAAAGTTAGATTTTTGAATAAGTTTTAAGATAAAATGACTTGTTTTAGACAATTTAATATTTGCTTTTAGAATTACTTTATATGATTTTGGGGAAATTAGATGCGTTGAACACAAGGTATATTCTGGTAATATATGCCTATGTAACCATTCCCAAATCATTCTTTATATGTAAAAAAATCTTGAAGGATGAAGTTTATGAATATTGTTTATGCGACAGATAATAATTTTGTAGATGTATTGTGTGCCTCTATCAAGTCACTTTATACTACTAATTCAGATTTAAATTTAAATTTATGGATTATTGCTGATAATGTTTTTGAGAAAAATAAAGAAAAGGTTAATAATTTGTCAAAACAATATGCACAAAAGGAAATTAATTGGATTGAAAATATTGAAATTCCATTTAGATTACATTTAGATAGAGGATCAATTAGTTCATTCAGTAGGTTATTTTTGGGAAGTGTTCTTCCGAATACAATTAGTGAAATACTCTATCTTGATAGTGATATTATTGTAATGAATTCTTTGAAAAGTCTTTTAAATATTGATTTCGGGAACAAAATTCTTTATGGAGTTAATGATACTTTTAATAAAGAATATAAGAAGGTCTTGGATATACCTATTGATAAAGATATGTTTAATGCTGGAGTTATGTTTATTGATTTAGAGAAGTGGCGAAATAATAATATTGAAGAAAAATTATTGCAAGTAATTCAAAAGTTTAACGGGACTATATTGCAAGGTGATTTAGGAGTTTTGAATGCAGTATTATATAATTCATTTGGAGTACTTCCTCCTGAATATAATTATATGACTATATTCGAAGATATGAGTTATGAAGAAATGATAACATTTAAAAAGCCAATCAATTATTATTCAAAAGAGGAAATTCAAGAAGCGAGAGATCGTATCGTATTACGACATTTTACTACCAGCTTTTTATCAAAACGTCCTTGGCAAGAAGGCAGTACTGTAGCTCATATAGAGCAATTTAAAAAATATTATGAAGGTAGTTACAATGCTGTTAAAGAATCACTTTTATTAAAAGTATTTCAAAAATTACCTAAAAAAAGTGCGGTATTTTTGTTAGGATTTATTCAATCAAAAATTAGACCAAAATTGTATAGAATTTTGAAATAAGGTAAATATTAGTAATGACGAAAAAAGAAAAAATTTTATTAAAAATCCAAGAAGAAGAATTAAAATTATTAAAAGAGTTCATAAGAATATGTTCTCAAAATAAAATCAAATATTTTGCTCTGGGAGGGAGTCTGTTAGGAGCAGTAAGACATAAAGGTTTCATTCCGTGGGATGATGATATGGATCTAGGAATTCCGAGAAATGATTTTGAGAAGTTTACTAATGAAATAGATTTTAACAAATATAATAAAAATTATATTTTAGAAAGTTCTGAAGTGAATTTAGGTGTTATTCAATATAAGTTAAAATCGGGTGTTCAAATATTGGGGGAAAAATATGAAGTATGTTTAGATATATTTCCGTTAGATGGAATGCCAGTAAATAAATTGCAAAAATTTTATTTTGAAAGAAAAATTCTTTTTTATAGAATGCTTTATAAATTTTCAGTTATAGATCAAGTGGTTGATAAAGATAGAGGAGCTTTTGAAAATTTATTATTTAAAATTGCCAAATTACTCAAACTTAATAAATTTATTTCAACTTCATTGATGAATTGCAAACTTAATAAATTAATAAAAACTTATGATTATAGTAGTTCAAGATATGTAGGTAATATTTTAGGTCGTTACCGTAGTAAAGAAATTGTAGAAAAGAATTTTTTTGGAAAGGGAGTTTTATTACCCTTTGAAGATATATATATTAATTGTCCAGTAAATTATGACTGTTATTTAAAAAATATTTATTGTGATTATATGCAGTTACCGCCGGTTGAAGATAGAATTCCACATTTTGAGGAGCTAAAAAATAAATGAAAAAAATAGGTATAGTGAAATGGGAAATGCATACTGCTGGTGGTGGAGAAAAAGTAGCAATAAATTTAGCAAGTGAGTTGTCACAAAAATATGAGGTCCATCTAGTGTCAATGTTTTCAAATGCTGAAGTTTTTTTCCCATTGAATAATTCTTTCCGTTTTGTAAATTTATCTTCAAAAAAGCTATCAATGAGTAAGAATTTTTTAGAAGCCGTGAAAAAATTGAGAACATACATTATTGAGCATGATCTTGATATTGTTTTGGGCATTGGAATAAGTATGAATTGTATTGGAATTGCAAGTACATTAGGAATGGAGGTGAAATTTGTTTCATGTGACCATACAAATTCAATCGTTGATTTAGATACTAGAGTAAAAAGAATTCAAAGGTATGTGGCATCTAGATTTGCAGATAAGATAATTACACTTACTACATCAGATAGAGATAATTATATAAAAAAATATAAATTGAATCCCCTAAAAATAGACTATATTTATAACTGGGTGGATCCACTTGTAGTAGATAAATTATTTGATAGAAACTCTAAGAAGCTTGTTACTGTTGGACGCTTTGATAAACAAAAAGGTTATGATTTGTTATCTAAGGTAGCAATTCAAGTATTATTAAAGAATCCAGATTGGGAATGGGATATATATGGTTCGGGCAATGAGCAAATAAAACAAGATCTGATTACTGAATTGTATAAAGGTGGTGTTTTATCACGAGTTCATTTTAAAGGGAATGTAAAAGGTACAGAAAATATTTATCCGGGTCATGCTATTTATGTAATGACTTCTCGTTATGAAGGCCTTCCCTTAGTTCTTTTAGAAGCTAAACAGTACGGACTACCTATTGTTAGTTTTAAATGTCCAACTGGTCCATCAGAAATAGTTTTAGATGAAGAAAATGGATATTTAGTTGACAATTACGATGTTGACTACATGAGTAGAAAAATTTCTGATTTAATTGAAAACGAGAATTTGAGATTAAAATTTTCAGATGAATCAATGAAGGATACTGATAAATTCAGCAAGAAAAAGATTATAAAGCAGTGGGAAGACTTAATTGAAGAAATGATAGGGGAATAGAATGGGAAAGAAATTATTAACTGTAGTAGTACCGACATATAATATAGAAAGTTACATTAGGAAGTGTATTGATTCTTTTAAATCAATTAATGATAAGTACTATGATTTATTTGAAGTATTGGTTATAAATGACGGTAGTCATGATAATTCTATAAATGTAGTAGAAGAGATGGTTAATGGAAGTGATTTAGATTTAAAAATCATTAATAAAGAAAATGAAGGACACGGTTCGACAATAAATAGAGGAATAAAAGAATCCAAAGGGAAGTACTTTAAAGTTGTGGATGGGGATGATTGGGTTGATACATTACATTTCGAACAATTTTTAGAAAAACTATCCCAAGTTGATGTCGATATGGTGATTACGGATTTTACCGAACAACATATTTATGATGGGAGTATGGTCCGAATTAATTTTAATAATAATTTAGAAGATGGGAAAGTAGTACAGTCTCTTCCTGAAAATCGAATTCCTATGCATGCACTTACATATAAATTAAATGTATTGAAGGATAATAACATTACTATCAGTGAAAATACTTTTTATGTAGATATAGAATACACGCTTCTGCCAATGAAATATGTTGAGAACTATATGTATTTAAATTTAGATATCTATCAATATTTTTTAGGTAGACCAGATCAAAGTATGAATATTAACGTAATGAAACAAAAATCTGATCATCATGAGAGAGTTACAAAAAGAATATTGGATTTTTATCATGAAATTAAATTAAATAGACAATTGGAAAAGATTGTAAGAGACACATTAACATATCTAATAGGTAAACAGTGCTTACTATATTTGATGAATAATGATCTGAGTAGTATAGATGGATTATTTTCTTATGCTGAAGAAAGTAATTTCAATTGGAAATACGATAGAAAACAAAAAACAACCTCTTTGTTGTATTTAAATTATAAAACAAAGGGAGTATTCAGCTTTGTAATTCATTCAATATTATCCAAAAAGAAGAAAGAAATAAGTAATTCCGATGTTCATTAGTATTATTATTCCAGTATATAATGTGAAAGACTATCTGCATTATGCAATGGAAAGTTTATTTAGACAAACATATAAGGACTTTGAAGTTATTTTAGTCAATGATGGTTCAACAGATGATTCTGGAGAATTATGTAATCACTACGCTGAAAATCATGAGAATATTTATGTTTTTCATAAAAAAAATGGCGGACTCTCGGATGCTAGAAATTTTGGTGTTGAGAAAGCTTCTTCGGATTGGATAGTTTTTCTGGATCCAGATGACTATTTGGAAATAGATGCTTTAGAACTACTGGTTAAGATTCAGAAAAGATATGACGCAGATTTGATATCAACTAAAGTAAAATCTACCTCGACATATGAAGATTATAATTCTGACCATATAGGAGAATCTGATTATAGTAATCTTGATGTTCTTTCGAAAGAGGAAGCACTTGAACTAATGCTCCAAGATAAAGTTGCAACAGTATCAGCCTGTGCTAAACTATATCATAAGAGTATTTTAGAAAGAGCTCCCTTCCCTATTGGGAAAATCTATGAAGATTTTTATGTTGTTGGTGAACATTTAGCATTAGCAAATAGAATTGTGATTAGCCCATATAAAACCTACAATTACTATTGTCGACCAGGAAGTATTGTTCGATCTAAGTTTACTGTAAAGAGATTTAACTTTTTTGAAGCTGCTGAATATAATCGTAGCATTATTAAAAAGCATTACAATTCAAAAGAACTTGAAGATGTTTTGAACATCAAAATAGTACAGGGTTCCTTTTCTATTTCTTCGTCAGCCGCTGAATCAGATGTAGAATCCTTACTATTAATTAGGAGGAAACTATTCTCATTGTATTGGAGTGTTTTTGCATCTCCAAAAGCTTCTTTTAGACTGAAATTGAAATATACGTTATTTTTACTTTTTCCTAAAGAATATTACAAATTAAAAAAAATGATAAAGAAAGTGGATTAAATGTCAGTTAGAAAACTATCTTTAATAGATATACTGGACTATATGTGGATAATATTAATTATTGTACAGTGTCATTCAATATATACAGTAAAATCTGAACCTTTTAACTTGACTGTGCTGTTATTAGTTACAACGGCAATGTTATTGTTACTCAATTTATTACGATTCACTTTGTCAATAAAATTTATACATAAATTTATTTATATGTTAGGGCTATATTTTATAGCAATAGTTACATTTTTTTTAACGAACATAGGTGCTAATCTTACTATACTAAATATTACGAAGTATTTTATAATGCTCCCTTTATTTTTTTTAATAAATAGCATTTATATGAATAAAAAGATTTTACCAGCATTACTATCTAAATTTGTAAATGTAGTAGTAATTTTAGCGATATTTTCTTTATTCTTTTGGATATTTGGGACACTTCTGAATGTTGTACATCCTACCTCGACAGTAATTAATCAGTGGTCTGGTGGTCGATTAATAAATAGCTACTATAACCTATATTTTGAAACCCAACAGATGATTTTTTTTGGGATCCATATAATACGAAATTCAGGAATATTTGCTGAATCTCCTATTTGGGGGCTAATACTAAGTATCGCTTATGTTACTGATTTACTTATTTTAAAATCTGATAAAAATAATAAGCGTAATATAATTATTCTGACAATGTTAAGCACGATTTCAACGACAGGTATAATTATTATCGGGTTAGCTATATTATATAAAATAACTACCAATCGTCATAAGGCAAAACTTTTACTATTCCCTGTCACATTGGGTTTAGGTTTCTCTTTATTGCTCCTATTGAGTGAGAAATCTGAGACAGTTTCAGCAAATCTTAGAGTTGATGATTATAACATCGGCTTTAAAGTATGGAAGGCAAGTTTTTGGATAGGGCATGGATTGAATAATGGTATACTAGCAATTCAATCACATATTCCAACGTTTGAAAGAAGTTTAGGCTATAGTAATACATTATTTGTTATTTTGGCTCAGGGAGGTTTATTATTATTCCTGATTTACTTTTCTCCTATGATACTGATATTGTTTAAGAAAAATATTAATCTTGATTTTAAGTTTGCTATTATCTTATTCTTTATCTTAGTAACAACAATTATTTTTGAAGGGACGTTTTTATTTTTCTGGATTTTAACATTATCGTATAGCTACTATTCCTTTGTAACATTAGACAAAACAGGAACGTAAAGTAGATAATATATAATGTCATATGTAAATTTTGATATTTGTCTAATCAACTTATTCTTATTATTGTGACATTCTTACTTTTAATGTTGATGATAGAAACAAATCTTTTGAAGCAAGTGAAATAAATTAATAAAACATGAAAGTACTAAAAAACTACGCCTACAACCTTTCTTACCAGTTGTTGGTAATTATACTCCCGACCATTACGACTCCCTATGTAACACGGGTCTTTTCTTCGGATGATTTAGGGACTTATGGTTATTTCAATTCCATCGTTACTTATTTTATCCTCTTGGCGACATTAGGGATTGCGAACTATGGGACCAAGGTCATTTCAGGGCATCGAAAGGAAATTGAAAAAAACTTTTGGGGAATCTACACTCTGCAATTAGGTGCAACAGTTCTTTCTCTAACCTTATACGGTCTTCTTTGTTTAACTCTTCCCATTATGCAAAATCCAGTAGCCTACATTCTAGGATTAAGTTTGGTTTCCAAAGGACTAGATATTTCTTGGCTTTTTCAAGGACTAGAGGATTTTCGAAAGATTACTGTTCGAAATATCACAGTCAAGCTCGTTGGTGTAATCTCTATCTTCCTCTTTGTCAAATCTGCAGATGACCTATACCTCTATGTCTTTTTGCTAACCATATTTGAACTCTTGGGACAATTAAGTATGTGGTTGCCGGCCCGAGAGTTTATTGGCAAGCCCCATGTTGATTTAGAATATGCTAGATACCATTTAAAACCAATTATTTTATTATTTCTTCCTCAGATAGCAATCTCTTTATACGTTACTTTAGATCGTACGATGCTTGGAGTTTTAGCCTCTACAAAAGATGTAGGAATCTATGATCAGGCACTTAAATTGGTGAATATTTTATTAACCTTGGTAACGTCATTGGGGAGCGTCATGTTGCCTCGAGTTGCTAATTTATTAGCAACAAACAATCATGAAGAAGTCAATAAGATGCATGAGATTTCATTCCTAGTTTATAATTTGATTATTTTTCCGATTATGGCAGGTATGTTGATTGTTAATGACGATTTTGTTCAATTTTTCCTTGGTCAAGATTTTCAAGATGCACGTTTCGCGATAGCAATCATGATCTTTAGGATGTTCTTTATCGGCTGGACCAATATTATGGGAATCCAGATTTTAATTCCACATAATAAAAATAAAGAATTTATGATTTCAACAACGGTTCCCGCAATTACCAGTGTGGGATTAAATTTGTTGTTTCTTCCCAAACTTGGTTATATGGGGGCTGCAATTGTCTCGGTCTTGACTGAAGCCTTTGTTTGGGCAATTCAACTGTTCTTTACTCGCAAATATATAAAAGATGTTCCGATTATCGGATCGATGATGAAGATTATTCTAGCATCAGCTATTATGTATGGCCTCTTGCTAGTTTCAAAAACAGTCATACATTTTTCGCCAACCATAAATGTTTTAGCATTTGCTGTGATTGGTGGAATCATTTACCTTTTTGCGATTCTATCTCTAAAAGCGGTAGATGTGAAAGAATTAAAACAAATAATTAGGAAAAATTAGATGCGCAAATATCGAAATATTAACTTAGATCTACTAAAAGTACTTGCATGTGTTGGGGTTGTTCTACTCCATACAGCGATGGGTGGATTTAAAGAGACAGGTTCATGGAATTTTTCGACATATTTATACTATTTAGGAACCTATTCTATCCCTTTATTTTTTATGGTTAATGGTTATTTATTGTTAGGAAAGAGAGAGATTACCTATTCCTATATACTGCAGAAAGTAAAATGGATTCTAATAACAGTATCGTCATGGTCCGTAATCATTTGGCTTTTTAAACGAGATTTTACAGTTAATCCAATTAAAAAAATTATAGGTTCTTTGATACAAAAGGGGTATTTCTTCCAGTTTTGGTTTTTTGGTGCACTCATAATTATTTATATATGTTTGCCTGTTTTGAAAAAATTCCTTAATTCAAAAAGAAGTTATTTATACATCCTATCTGTATTGCTAGTTGTTGGTTTGATTTTTGAGTTAACAAATATTGTACTTCAAATGCCAATACAAACATATGTTATACAAACCTTTAGGTTATGGACTTGGTTTTTCTATTATCTTTTAGGTGGCTTTATAGCTCAATTTGACAAAGATATTATCAAAAATAGGTTTAAGAGATGGATGAAAATAATCGTAGTGTTTTTGTTCCTGGTTTCGCCTTTAATATTATTTTTCTTAGCAAGAACCACTTATCATAATTTTTTTGCTGAATATTTTTATGATCTTCTATTTGTAAAAGTTGTAAGTTTAGGAATTTTTCTAACTATATTCTCACTTGTATTGAATCAAGATAGCAACAAATGGATTATTTTTCTTTCTAACCAAACTATGGGTGTCTTTATAATACACACTTATATTATGAAAGTGTGGGAAAAACTATTTGGTTTTAGTTTTGTAGGAGCATATTTACTTTTTGCTATATTTACTTTAAGTGTTAGTTTTATTATTGTTGGAATGTTAATGAAAATCCCTTATTTCAATCGAATTGTTAAATTATAAAAAGGAGAATAATATGTACGACTATCTAATCGTCGGTGCGGGTTTGTCTGGAGCAATCTTCGCACACGAAGCTACAAAGCGTGGAAAAAAAGTAAAAGTTATTGATAAACGTGACCACATTGGTGGGAATATCTATTGTGAGAATGTAGAAGGTATTAATGTTCATAAATATGGTGCCCATATCTTCCATACTTCTAATAAAAAAGTTTGGGATTATGTTAATCAATTTGCTGAATTTAACAACTATATCAACTCGCCTGTAGCTAATTACAAGGGTAGCCTTTATAATCTACCTTTCAATATGAATACTTTCTATGCTATGTGGGGGACAAAAACTCCTCAAGAAGTGAAAAATAAGATTGCTGAGCAGACAGCTGATATGAAGGATGTTGAGCCGAAAAATCTGGA
>ERZ773100.1419-NODE-1419-length-11118-cov-3.847329_pt1 | contig 11118 bp, 9 predicted proteins | sample MGYA00511119_ERZ773100 | MGnify/ENA primary metagenome ERZ773100 (study PRJEB29015, sample SAMEA2738000) | human oral metagenome | biome: human oral; feature: human-associated habitat; material: dental | place: China | collected 2111 ...
GAAACCGATGAAGTACGTGGCAGTTTCTATCTCGATCTTTATGCACGTGAAAATAAACGTGGCGGCGCATGGATGGATGATTGTATCGGTAGAAAACGTAATGCTGACGGTTCAATTCAAAAACCAGTTGCTTATTTAACGTGTAACTTCAACGCGCCTATTGGTGATAAACCTGCACTATTCACCCATGATGAAGTCACAACTCTCTTCCATGAGTTTGGTCACGGCATTCACCATATGCTCACCAAAGTTGATGTGCCGGATGTTGCGGGTATCAATGGTGTACCTTGGGATGCAGTAGAACTTCCAAGTCAATTTATGGAAAACTGGTGTTGGGAAAAAGAAGCGCTTGATTTTATTTCTGGTCATTTTGAAACGCACGAACCATTGCCAGAAGAAAAATTAAATCAACTTCTCAAAGCAAAAAACTACCAAGCAGCGATGTTTGTGTTACGCCAGCTTGAATTTGGCTTGTTTGATTTTACCCTTCATCATACTTTTGAAGTGGGTAAAGCTGATCAAGTCCTTGATACCTTAAAAGCGGTGAAAGATAAAGTTGCCGTGATTAAAGGTGTTGAATGGGCAAGAGCGCCACATAGCTTTAGCCATATCTTTGCAGGCGGTTATGCGGCCGGTTATTACAGCTATTTATGGGCTGAAGTGCTATCTGCAGATGCGTTCTCTCGCTTTGAAGAAGAAGGGATTTTTAATCCAATTACGGGTAAATCTTTCTTGGATGAAATTCTCACTCGCGGCGGCTCTGAAGAACCAATGGTATTATTCAAACGCTTCCGTGGACGTGAACCTCAATTAGACGCATTGCTTCGTCATAAAGGCATTGCGAACTAATAACTAAAAAAGAGCGGTCAAATTTTTGACCGTTTTTTTATCTTCCAATATGCAGAAAATAAAAAAGCCCTCGGTAATCCGAAGGCTTTTATTTTTACTATCGTAATAAAAATTAGCGACGTAAACCTAAACGAGCGATAGTGCTTTGGTATAAAGCAAGATCAGTACGTTTTAAGTAGTCTAAAAGTTTACGACGACGAGAAACCATACGTAATAAACCACGGCGACCATGATGGTCTTTTTTGTGCTCTGCAAAGTGAGCTTGTAAGTGGTTGATTTGTGCGGTTAATAATGCGATTTGAACTTCAGATGAACCGGTATCTTTCGCATCACGACCAAATTCAGCAACGATTGCTGCTTTTTTTTCAGTACTTAGAGACATGTTTTACTCCTAAAAGGTAGGGTTGTTGATACATCATTCGCCGATCTCTAACTCAGCGATGACAAGAGGTCCGCATTCTAGCGGTGAATACGCCCAAATGCAAGATTTATTCCGGTAAAAAGCCGTGATTTTGAATGACTTGTTTAGCTCGTTGTGAATGTAAAAGTTGGAAAAATTCGATCACACTTTTTGTTGGATTTAATAAGGCACCGCATTGAGCGGTGATTGTGGAACGAAAATACTATTTTCCAAAGAAAAACGGCAATTCAATGGTCCAAAATCGCCCAATCGAATCGCCGTCTAATTTTGCCTATTTGATTAATTTAACTGCTTACTTTCTTCCATTAAATCATCGCATTCCCAGCCGATATACTCGCCCATAAATCGATTCGCCAATTTTTCAAATCTTTCCACTTGTTCGAAAATTTCACCGTTATCAAGAGAAATATCCTGCTCAAGTTTCACTAAATAATAAAAGTCGCCTTCTTCGTCAAATTGAACCGGTTGCACGGAATATTGCAACGTCGTGAAAAAATAATCGCCTAAACTCAACTCATCCATAAAAGGCAACATATCTTCTTCCTCATTAAAATGAAAACTGTGTTCCACCGTATAAGTCTCGCTTAAATCGCATCCTTTACTTTGCAACAGCCCCAGCAACTCCTCGGTGGCGTTTATTTTCACTTCTAACGGCGAGGCCAACAGAAAATCGAAATAAATATCCCAATTCGGGTCATCTTGTACGTTTATTTCTTCCACAAAATCGATTTGCGACAAAGTTTCCAGCACAATTTCCGGCCGTTCGCAATAAAAATGCATTTTGACCCGGCCGTTACAAATAAAATGCCCGGCAAAAAATACCTGCGGAAGCGCACTCAATTGCGCAAGCAATTTAAATATGCGATGAATCAACAGATCATATTCCCTTGCCGACGGCATCCCTGTTTCATCGCGTTCATAAAAAAGCGCAAATTGTACGATTTTATTACAATTGTTGTCGCGAAATTGTTCAACGTTTTCAATATTTGCGGTAAACACGGCAGGCATACCGTTCACGCTCGAACGATAATTCTGCCAATTAGCCATATCCATTTGATTTTCCTATTTAAATTCCGCCCAAATCGGTGCGTGATCGGAAGGTTTCTCCAATGCGCGAATGTCTAACGCAATGCCTGCGTCCACGCAATGTTGCGCTAATTGATGGTTCACTAAAATGTGGTCGATACGTAAGCCGCGGTTGTCGTCAAAACCTTTTGAGCGGTAATCGAACCACGAAAATTTGTCGTTTGATGTCGGATTGAGTTTGCGAAAACTGTCTTCCAAACCGTAATCATACAAACGCTGATACCATTCTCGTTCTTCCGGTAAGAACGAACATTTGCCGGTACGTAACCAACGTTTGCGATTTTCTTCGCCGATGCCGATATCCAAATCGCTCGGGCTGATATTCATATCGCCCATAATAAGAATTGGATTTGATTTATCGTGATCTTTCTCTAAATAACGTTGAAGATCGGCGTAAAATTTTTCTTTTGCCGGAAATTTCGTTTCATGTGCCCGACTTTCGCCCTGTGGGAAATAGCCGTTAATCACTGTAAGCAATCCGAATTTCGTTTCAAAATCAGCCATAATGATACGTTTTTGGGCGTCTTCGCTGTCTGTCGGAAAACCTCGACGTACGGCTTCCGGCACTTGTTTGGTCAGCAACGCTACGCCGTAATGGCCTTTTTGACCGTGATGGAACACGTGATATCCCAAGTTTTCCGTGATGTCATAAGGAAATTGTTCGTCCGCCACTTTAATTTCCTGCAAACCGATAACATCCGGTCGATATTTTTCAATAATCGCTTCAAGTTGATGCGGGCGAGCTCGTAAACCATTAATATTAAAAGAAATAAATTTCATTGGTGTTCCTATTAAGAAAAAAATCTTGGCTATTATACAGAGATTTGCGCGTTTCCTAAAAACGGCTTTTCGGCCATTTTGGCCAGAACACTTGCTTTCCGCCACCATGCTCCCTCTTGCGGCGCAGCAAACACATCAAATGTTTCGCCGTTAAATTCGAATTGCAGACGAGCCGCGTGCAAATAAGTCCGATCAAACGCCAAGGCATTTTTACCGTAAAGCACATCACCTAAAATCGGGCTGCCGAGACTTTTCATGGCGACGCGTAATTGATGAGTTTTACCGGTTTTCGGTTGCAAAACAAATAAACGCAAATTTGCTTCACAACTGACCGACTGAAATCGCGTAATCGCCGGGTTTTCGCGACTTTGGCACAATTTCCATGCGCCATTTCTGACTTTGCGCATATCGCCGATAATGAGACCTTGCTTCTTTTTCGGCTTTTGCCCACTTAAGGCGAGGTAAGTTTTTTCAATGCGGTGCTCTGCGAACAGTCGGGAAAGTGCCGCCGCGCTTTCGGCATTTAGAGCGAGGAGCAACAAGCCCGATGTCACTTTATCCAAACGGTGCACCAACCATACTTGCGCGACTCCCAGCTGCCGCGCAATAAGCTCGGTGAGTCCGACCTCAGCCCCGTCTTTATGCACGCTCATGCCACAAGGCTTGTAAATGATGATAAAATCGCGTCGTTTTAAAAGAATTTCAAATGTCATAAGCTAAATTTTAATGAATCTTGAACATATTATACTGGTTTATATCATCCCCATGTTGGCGTGGCTAACCATTATCTCGGTCACCCTGCGTCTCTTAGTGAAAAAACAGTCTTCCTCCGCCACCCTTTCTTGGCTGATGCTGATTTATCTTGTGCCGGTGATCGGCGTGTTAGCCTATTTAATTTTCGGCGAAATAAAACTCGGCAGCAAACGCGCCGACGCTTTTCGTCGCTTGCATCCAAAATATCGCGCCTGGCTGGCGCATTTATCCGAGCAAACCGATTTAATCAGTATGCCGAAAAACCTGCGATATCGACCGCTCTTCGATCTTAATTATCGTCGTTTGGGCATTCCTTGCATTCGCGGCAACGAGCTACATATTCTCGACACGGCAGAAAACATCATGCGGAGCATTATCGAGGATATTCGGCAAGCGCGACATTCTATCAATATGGTATTTTATATTTGGTCGAATCAAGGCATGGTGGAAAATGTCGCGCAAACCTTGCTTGAAGCGCAACAGCGAGGAGTGAACATTCGTATTTTACTTGATTCTGTCGGCAGTCGTCCGTTTTTGAAAAGCAAAGCCTGTCGTGAACTGCGCACACAAGGCATCGAAATTGTGGAAACCTTGCACGTTAATCCGTTTCGAATGTTTTTTAGTCGCATCGACTTGCGTCAACATCGCAAAATTATCGTTATTGATAATCAAATTTCCTACACCGGCAGCATGAATATGGTCGATCCGGCGTTTTTCAAGCAAGACCGCCACGTGGGAAATTGGGTGGATGTAATGGTGCGCGTAAACGGCGCGGTGTCTGCCGTGTTAAACAGTTTGCATGCGTGGGACTGGGAAATCGAAACGGGTGTAGAATTGCCGCTGCAGTTGCCGAATTGCCCACTTGTGCCGATTGAAGACAATGACACCCATTCAGTGCAAGTCATCGCCACCGGCCCAGCGTTTCCGGACGATCTCGCGCCACAAAGTTTAGCGTTGGCAATTTATGCCGCACGCGAAAGCATCACAATTACATCACCTTATTTCGTGCCAAGCCACAGCATCGCCGAAGCCTTACGTATCGCAGCGTTACGCGGCGTAAAAGTTTCCTTGGTACTGCCAAAGAAAAACGATTCCTTAATGGTCGGCTGGGCAAGTCGTACGTTTTTTGACGATTTACTTTCCGCCGGCGTAGAAATCTACGAATTTGAAGCGGGATTGTTGCACACCAAAAGCGTGTTAATCGACAACAAGCTCTCACTCATCGGCACCATGAACATGGATTTGCGCAGTTTCTTCTTAAATTTCGAACTGGCCCTTGCCGTTGAAGATCGCGCGTTTGCTAACGAAGTAGCGATTTTGCACGAAAGTTACATTGCCAATTCGGAATTGCTCGACAAACAAAAATGGTTCGTCCGACCGTTTTATTATCGCATTATCGAACGACTGTTCTTTTTGTTCAGTCCGTTGTTGTAATAACCAAAATGCGCGTTATCTAACGCGCATTTTCTTTTACACCAGTTCTTTTTCCTTCACTTTCTTATTTAGCACCGCATCTTTAACCGTGGTGAGCAGTTCTTTTTGAATATGAGAAAGTTTCGGTTTTTCATTTTGTTGAAAAGCAAGCGGACGACAAAATTCCATGGCTTTCACGCCAAGCCGCGCGGTTAATAGACCGACGCCAATTCCCTGCGCTGCACGTGCTGAAAGTTTGGCAGTGAGATCTTGTGAAAGCCAATCCAGTCCGACATCCTGCACCATTTCGGTTACACCTGCAAAAGCGATATTCAACAGCACCATACGCAACAACCGAATGCGGTTCCAATAGCCAAGTTCGATGCCATAAATCTCGGCGATGTTATTGATCAAACGCAAATTGCGCCACGCCACAAAAAATATATCCACCAAGGCTAACGGGCTAATCGCCACCACCACGGCAGATTCTGCCGCCATTTTGCCAATCAATTTTTTCGCTTTAGCATCAAACGGTTTAAGCACATTTCGGCTAAACAGTTGCGCCACTTCTTGTGCGGTATAGGCGTCATCGAGCTGATTTTGCCATTGCACAACAGTGGGCGATTGATTATCTAGCTGCAACGCTTCCACCATCGCTAAACAAAGTGCTTTACCTTGTTCGCCGTCTTGATATTCGAAGGGGCGATCCAGCACCGCATTGAAGCCCGCTATATCGGCATCAGAGCGCCATAGTAAGCGGCTTTGTTGCTGCAACCGTTCGCGTTTTTTCAGGCGCACTAAACGACGCCATTCGCCGAAGATTTCTTTGATAGCGAATAACACGATGACAAGACTTACCAACGAAAATGCCAAATAAATCCATTGCTGATTTTGCCAACTGTCCCAAATCCACTGCACCGATTGCGCCAATGTTGCCGTACCGAACAAAAGCGCGGTCAGTTTCAGCAAGGTTTTCCAAATGCCGGATTGTGGCGTTATTGAACGCTCGAATTGTTCGTCAAGCCAGTCGCCTTCTAACGTTTCATCGGGAATAATTTCCACATGAGTAAATTGTTGTTTCGGGCGAAAGGTTTCCGCCTCGATTTCATTATTCTGATTGAAAATTTGCTTTTCCATTATAAAATACGCCTGTTTTTTTATTTCTGTTCGCACTATGCGATAACCAATCAAATTAAAATAACCCAATGACTAACATTTCCTTTCCGACTTACGCGCAAATGTATCCTTATTCCAAAGACCGCCCTTTAGCGAAACAATTGCGCGAAAAGCTTCGTTACTATGCGTACCGCTTTCTTCACCAAAAACAATGTGATCAACTGATTGAATTTTTAAATCAAAAAAATCAATGGCAGTTACTTTTTACGCGAGATTATTATCGTTTCAATCCCTTATTGAGCACTTATTGCGACAAACGTTTTTCTGCTCAGCAACGATTCGAGGCGATTACGCAAAATCTGAATATTGCAGAGCAAAAATTGGGTTTGAGATTATGCGAGCGATTGCTTAAAGAACAAGTAATTTTAATCAGCCGATTAAGTAATGATCTTACGCTGAATTTAAGCATTAATGAAATCGATCCTTTCGAGGGCTACTTCGCCATCAACATTCGAAATCAAAAAGACGAGCGCATTTATGATGCCTCTTTTACTTTCTTGGCGCCGAATCAATTACTTATTGCATCCATGCAAGGCCCGCGCCACGGCAATACGCAAGAATTGGTGAAACAAGCCACCAAAGATTTACACGGCGTGCGCCCGATGTTTATGCTAATGAATGTATTTCGCGAACTGGCAAAACATTGGCAATGCGAGTTAGTCGGTATTCCGCATAAATCGCAAGGCAAATATCGGCTTTCCGCACGCAGTAAGATTTTGTTTGATTACGACGAATTCTGGCAAGAAAATCAAGGCGTTTACCACGCTCCTTATTGGCAACTGCCACTGGAAATCGAACGCAAACCGCTTGAAGATATCGTCAGCAAAAAACGTTCCATGTATCGCAAACGTTATGAAATGCTGGATTCCTTAGCGAACGATATTCGGCAACGTCTAAGTTAACTCCCGCCGATTCCGTTTACAAGCGTTGCCATCGTTGCGATAAGGCAAAATTACACGATCAAATTAGCACCGCATTGAAACCCCGTTCTTCGGCGCCTTGCTCTATACTTGGAGTAAGGCAATGACGAACTTGCCAAAATTATCATCGCTTACTCAAATCGATCGCCCAGCAAAAACTGCAACACCGCATCCATCCGTAGATGTGGAATTACGTCGCCTTGTTCAAGCGGTTGCGGCTCAAAATGATCAAATTCAAAATGCACGCCCGTCTCGTTTTCACCGCCAAAATTTGCACGTTTTTGCCAAAATTCTTGATTTGGCAATTTGCTCGGCACGCTGCCCGGATAAAGAGTAATGAGCTGCTTATCTTTCGAACGTACACCTTGAATCGCCTTAATTTGTTTGCCGTTTTGATTCACAATGACTTGTTTGGTGGCACGAATAGCGGCGATGGCGACATATTCCGTATCAATGCCTGCAAATTCCGCATGGCGACCGCCCTCTTGCACTAATTGGCGCATCAAACTGACTAAATTCGGCATTTGATCGCTCGTGATATGATCCGCTTTAGTGGCGATAAACATCAATTTATCAATGCGCGGGGAAAATAAACGGGTCAAAAAATTGCGGCTGCCGTAATGGAAATTTTTAAACAGCCCGTTCAGCCCGGCTTGCATATCTAAAAATGCTTGTCGGCCGTGATTCAACGGCGTTAAGCAATCCGCCAAAATCACTTGGCGATCAAACGTGGAAAAATACTGCTCATAGAAGCCTTTCACTACTTTATTGCGATAATAATCGTAACGTTTAGTCAAGAGTGCAAAATAACTGTTTGATTTGGCATCTTTTTTCAATCTTTTCCAGTCAGCTTCCGACACATGCACCAATGGGAAAAATTGCAACGCCGGCGCGCCTTCCAATTCTCCCGGCAAAACAAAACGTCCCGGCTGAATAAATTGCATGCCTTGCACTTTGCATTGATGAAGGTAATCGGTATAACTTTTGGCGAGTTTGGCTAAAACATCTTCATTCGCAACCGCATTGAGATCCAGTTTTTTGAGCGCCGCCAACCAAGGTTGCGCTAATTCCGCCCGTACGCCCTGCGTAATTTGATGCTGTTCCAGCGACCATTCTTGGAAATCCAAATTAAGCAACGGCAAATCCAACAACCATTCGCCCGGATAATCAAAAATATCCAAATAAAGCGTGCCGCGCTCTTTCACATGACGCAGCAAACCGGATTGACGCTGAAAACGGATTGCTAAACGGGTTTCACTCACGCCTCGTGTGGAGCGGCACCAATGCGGTGGCCGTTGGAGCAGATCGTTTAAATTAGCATCATAATCAAAACGCGGTACGCTCAAATCATTCTGCGGCACACGTTTTACCGCCAAAATCGAACCGTTGCGCGCCGCTTCGAATAATGGCAAATGATTTGGTGAAGTTTGATTAACGGATAACAGTTGATTGATCAAGCTGGTAATAAATGCGGTTTTTCCGCTACGGCTTAAACCGGTTACTGCCAAGCGTAAGTTGCGGTCAAACCCGCGGTTAATGATTTGATTGAGTTCTTTTTGGAGGGTGTTAAGCATTCAATAACCTAGCCATTTTTACTAATATACCTTACAATTTGCGGCATAATTTATCATAACCCACTCATTATGTTGCGCCTAAACCTGACATTTCTTTGTTTCCTGTTAAATACGAGCTTGTTATCGCAAGTTCAAGCGGCGCCGCGCGTACCGCAAAGTTTAACGGAAAACGGACTGATTTATTGCACCAATGCGTCGGGTTTTTCTTTTAATCCGCAAACGGCGGATGCCGGCACCAGTATGAATGTGGTGACGGAGCAAATTTATAACAAACTATTTGAAATTAAAAATCATAGTGCGACGGTGACGCCTTCTTTAGCGACGTCCTATTCAATTTCCGACGATGGCAAAACGATTTTAATTAATTTACGCAAAGGCGTGAAATTTCACCACACCCCATGGTTTACGCCGACGCGTGATTTTAATGCGGAAGATGTGGTGTTTTCTATTAATCGTGTACTCGGGCACGACACTTATCTGCCAATTTTGAATCAAGATAATCCGACGCATGATAAAAATCCGCAATATCGCGTATTCCACGAACAAGCGAAAAAAGTACGTTTTCCGTATTTCGACAGCATCAAATTAAACCAAAAAATTAAATCTGTCAGTGCGGTGAATCCTTATTTAGTCAAGATTGAATTATTTGAGCCGGATTCCTCAATTTTGTCCCATCTTGCCAGCCAATACGCCATTATTTTTTCACAAGAATATACCTATCAATTAAGCGCCGATGATAATCTTGCCCAATTAGATACACATCCCGTCGGCACGGGGCCGTATCAAGTACAGGATTATGTTTATAACCAATATGTGCGTTTATTACGCAACGACAATTACTGGAACAAAGACGCAAAAATCCAGCATATCGTAGTGGATCTTTCCTCTGATAGAACCGGACGCCTCGTTAAATTTTTCAATAATGAATGCCAAATCGCCGCTTATCCGGAAGTGAGTCAACTTGGCCTGTTGCACGATAATGACGAACGCTATTATCTACAATCGGCGGACGGCATGAATTTGTCTTATTTGGCGTTTAACTTTAATAAACCATTGATGCAAGACGCACAGATTCGTCAAGCAATTTCCCGAAGCATTAACCGCGCACGTATTGTACGTAACATTTATCACAATACTGCAACGGTGGCTAATAACATCATCCCGAACGTCTCTTGGGCGTCCAGTGTAAACACGCCGGAATTTGATTTTGATTACTCGCCGAAACAAGCAAAAAAAATATTGCAAGATAAAAAATTGCATTTAACTATGTGGGTACTCAATGAAGAGCAAATGTATAACCCATCGCCGCTTAAAACGGCAGAATTGATTAAATGGGATTTAGCGCAAGCGGGTGTGGAAGTAAAAGTTCGCTCGGTTACTCGCACATTTCTGTTAGAACAACTCAATCACGCGACGGAAGATTACGATATGATCCTTACCGGTTGGTTGGCCGGAAACCTTGATCCGGACGGTTTTATGCGCCCAATTTTAAGTTGCGATACGAAAAATGAAGTGGCTAATTTATCCAACTGGTGCAATCCGAAGTTTAATGAGCTGATGGATAACGCGCTCAGCAGCACCGCATTGAGCGACCGCGCCAAAGATTACAATGCGGCACAGGATTTAGTGTTAAATGAATTACCGATCATACCGATTGCGAACGTCAAGCGTTTTTTAGTGGCAAGCAGCAAAGTGAAAGGCGTACAAGTAACTCCGTTCGGTAGCATGGACTTCTCGACGCTTTACTTTACCAAGGAGAAAAAATAATAATGTTGTGGTCCGCATTACGCCATCTGCTTTGGGCGGCCTTGTTATTGTTGATTTTAACGCTGCTTAGCTTCGCCATCTTAATGCGTGATCCACTCAATGCCGCCCTTATTACAAATAATATTTACAGCAGTTATTTTCATTATCTCGGCGCCTTATTAGAGGGTGATTTAGGCATCACCTATAACGGCGGACAATCGCTAAAATCGCTAATTTTTACGGTGTTACCGCCGACTTTAGAACTTTGTTTTAGCGCACTTCTGCTTGCAGTAATTTTAAGTATTCCTTTGGGGATTTTAAGTGCGCTCAATAATCAAGGCATTTTTTCGAAAAGTCTGCAGGCCCTTTCTTATGTGGGGTTATCTATTCCTATTTTCTG
>ERZ773100.1423-NODE-1423-length-11084-cov-5.126757_pt1 | contig 11084 bp, 9 predicted proteins | sample MGYA00511119_ERZ773100 | MGnify/ENA primary metagenome ERZ773100 (study PRJEB29015, sample SAMEA2738000) | human oral metagenome | biome: human oral; feature: human-associated habitat; material: dental | place: China | collected 2111 ...
AAAGTTTAAATTTTTGAAAATATTTCAAGTAAAATTTATGTTAAGGAGAAAAATATGAAATTATCAATAGTTATACCTTGTTATAACGAAGAAAAAAATATACCATTTTTACTAAAAAAATTTTCAGAAATAATTTCTAATGAAGATTTAGAAGTTATTTTAGTAAATAATGGGTCAACAGATAATTCTCAAAAAGTATTAGAGGAATTGATTCCAAATTATTCATTTGCAAGAACTGTTCTTGTTCCTGTTAATAAAGGGTATGGGTATGGAATTTTACAAGGATTAAAAGAAACTGAAGGGACTTTTGTTGGTTGGACTCATGCAGATATGCAAACGGATCTTGGGGATATTATAAAAGCTTATGGTATATTGGAAAAAGAAAATTGGGATGAAAAAATTTATGTAAAAGGTAGAAGAAGAAAAAGAACGTTTACAGAAAATTTTTTTACAATTGGATTATCTATTTTTGAAAGTATCTATTTAGGTACGTTTTTATGGGATATTGGAGGGCAACCTAATATATTTTGCAGGAAGTTTTATGAAACTTGGCAAAATCCTCCAAGTCATTTTGAACTAGATACATATTCGTTGTGTTTGGCCAAAAGAAGAAAGATGAAAATAATACGATTTAATGTTTTATTTCCGAAACGAAAACAAGGAGAATCAAGCTGGAATGCTAAAGGACTAATTCCAAAATTAAAAGAAGTAAAAAAAACTCTTAAAGCAAGTGTTGAACTAAAAAGAAAAGGACTTAAATAAATTAGAAAATAGGAGCTAAAAATGATAACTAAGAAATTAAAGAGGTCTGCTGAATATTATCCAAGAGACAAGGTAAGGTTATTTTTGACTATATTTTTTCTTGTAGCAGGAATAATACTTCCCTCCTTTGTTTCCATAAAAAACGGGGCTGACAGGGAGGTAGTGTCAAAACAGTACGAGCTGGATCTTGTAGGAGAGATTATCAGAGGCTCCTCTTTTCAGGAAAGAATATATATTCCAAAGCATGTAAAAAAATATGGAGTAATGTTTGCAACTTATAGAAGAAAAAATACTGGGAAAATAAAAATAGAGATTACCCAAGGTGACAGGAAAAGCACCGAAATAGTTGATGTTGCGAAAATAAAGGACAACGACTACCACTATTTAAATATAAGAAGCTTAAAGCCAGGAGAAGCAGTGCTTAGAGTTGAAGGTATCGACGGCACAATTGGAAATGCTGTTTCAATGCATAAGACAGCGGATATAATGTATAGCGAGATGATACAAAATGGAGAGCCTAGTCAGCGATCTTTTGTTCAGAAAATTTTATTTTCGGAATATAATGGGACTGTGAAAGGTCAGATTATATTTACAATACTGTCAGTTCTATGCTATATTTACTTCCTGAGCCTTCTATGGGATGAGGAAAGAAATAGCAGGAAAATATATATGACAACAGTCCTGCTGATTTATCTTGTGGTAGCTTCAAGAGCTCCAGTTTTGACTTTTAGGGTGGAACCTTTTGCTGAGCAGATATTTAACTTTCTGTATAATGCAAGGACATACGGCATCGTAAAAAATCTTACATTGATGGAGGGAGGCTATCTTCCGCTATTTCATAGGATAATAGCCTTGCTAATAGTAAAACTTGGATTTAATGCAAAGATAACAGTATATCTGATGTCAAATGTTGCAGTTTTGGTTGTGGGGATGATGGTGTCAGTATTCATGTTGAAGCCATACAGGAAATATGGGGATGTATTTTACAGATTTGTTGTCTGCATGGTATTTGGTGCATTTGGCATATCTTCCACATATATAGAGACACATACGTTTATAACGATGGCATATCTGAACATAGTGCTGCTGTTCTATATAAGTCTTTTAGATTTTAAAAAAATGAAGAGAAGCAGATACATATTGTTAATGGTGCTTGTTTTTCTTTTGACGCTATCAAAGTTTCTGTATGTCGTGCTTCTGCCGATAAGTGTGGTGCTATTAGTTTTTATGTGGAAGAAGCTGGCAAACAGGGAGAAGATATGTTTGGGGTTAGTTTCGCTGGCATCTGTTATACAAATTTTGTATACTTATATACATGTCAAAGATTGGAAAATAACAGATGAATCAGTTACTTGGAAAATAGTTGGACGTGGAACAGTAGTAAATTTAAGACCTACAAGTCAATTAAAAATATCAGAATTTATGAATACAGTTTTACATCAAACAGTACAGCAATTTATAAATATTTTTAATTCTGGGGTAGATTCATCAGAGAATATTTTAAATTTAAACATTCTACATTTAATAATTTTTTTGATAGTTTTAATATTTTTGATACGATTGGTAATTAGGATTAGAAGCAGAGAAGGTGTTATTATTTTGTGTCTTTTAGGCATAGTTTTTGGTATTCCGAGTATAAATGCACTGTCGAGAATATGGAATGGGGACTTTGAATTATGGAGCAGTTCTATAGGAGCAATAAATATATGGCATTCCATATTAATAAAAGTATCTATATTGTCAATACTAATTCTTTTACTATACATCATAAAAACAGAAAAGATATCTAATAAAAATTTAATTTTGAAAAAATATATGTTTTCTATTGTAATAATATTTTTAATAATCAGATTTTCACCTTTTAAAAATGAAGTTATTTACAAAAATAATGAAATAGCTTCAGACTGGTCAATATATTCAAAATTTTATGATTCAAAAAAATATTTGATACCTGTTGAGCCTTTTTTTACATCAGAAAATGAAAAAATTTCATATGTAGGAAAATCAACGGAAAGTTTTTTGATAAAAACTTACCAGGGAGAAAAATATTTTTTTGATGAGTTAGCTAATACAGAGGCAATAACAGGAATCAATCTTCCACATCCGATGAAAATAGAATATTTATATGTGAAAAGGGCGAGAGACTATAACTTTGGAAAAACAAGAGTAATAGGTTATAATCAGAAAGGGGAGAGAGTACTGGATTTATTGCAGTTAAACAAATCAGAAAAAGCATATGTTGGATTTCATAATACAGGTTTAAAAGTGGAAGTTTCAAGGTTGGAATTTGTAACAGAAAATAACAATAGAACTTATGTGGTGCCTGAGATTTTTATAGGAGAACCTTTGAAATAAAAATATATAGATGTATATTTTAGAACTAAAAAGCAGATTAATATTTTTTTATGTTTTAAACATAGCAATTTTAAAAGCTCAAGTAGATAATATGACACTCTATTTAATAAATTTATTATATAAGGAGAAAAAATATCGTGAATCACAATAATGTAAAAATAGGAAAAGAAATTATTAATGAATCAAAAAATAATACACATTTATTTTATGTAGATGTAATAAAAGTATTGGCAGCATTAATTATAATAATGATTCATTTAAATGCGAATGCTGCATTTAGAAATAAGGAAGCTCCATTATTAGCGAATTTGCATTATTTCAAAGTTTATTTAGGAGATATTGGTGTTTCATTATTTATAATTATATCGGGATTAACACTTTCTCTTACTAATAGAGAAAATTTTTCTATAAAAAAATTTTTTAAAAAACGAATTTTAGCAATTTATCCTTCCTTTTGGATAACATACCTTTTTGTAGCAATTATAACAGTGTTTATTTTAAATAAAACTATAGGTGATGGACATTATTGGAAAATTATTTTAACTATTTTAGGATTGGATGGTTTCTTTTTGTATAAAATGTCTAGTTTTTATTTAGTTGGAGAGTGGTATACAGGATTTATAATTATTACTTATTTGTTTTTTCCAGTTTTATTTTGGTTTGGAAATAAAAAGCCGTTGACTACTTTTATAGGAATACTATTAATGTCAATAGTTTTGCATATAAATTATAAATTTTTATTTAAAATGCTTGAAAATTGCAATCCTTTGATGCGGTTATTAGATTTTTATTTTGGAATGATGATGACGTTATATATTTCTAAAAAACAAAGAATTAGAAATTCTTTGAGAGTATTGTCAATATTTTATTTGTTATTTTATAAATTGTTTTTTAAAATATTACCATATCAATTTCATATGATTTTAGTTGGAATTTCTATATTTCTTATTTTAGAGTTTTTAATTACAGCTTTTAAATTATCAAAAATACATTTATTTGCTAAAAAAATTAGTTATTTTGCACAATATACTTTTTTAGCTTTTTTAATACATCATCAAATAATAATTTATTTTTATGATAATATTCCTGAATTAGTAATGGGAAATAAAATAATGAAGTTTTGTGTTTTTTTATCAGTTGTCGTATTGAGTTTTGGATATGCGATTATAGTTTTACCTTTAGTAAAATATTTTACTAAACAGTTTAAAAGTATACTTAAAATATAAAAAATAATAAATAGAAAGGTGGAATTTTTATGAAAATATTAGTAACAGGAGCTGCTGGATTTATAGGTTCCCAACTCGCATATAGATTGTGGAAAAATGGAGATGAACTTATACTTATAGATAATTTTTCTTATGGAAAAGAAGATAATCTTATTTTTTCAGATCATGATTTTAGAGATGAAATAATTAGAATGGATATTAGAGATAGAGAGGGTATAGAATCGCTATTAAAAAATGGCGATGTAGATTATGTTTATAATATTGCAGGAATAGCACCACTTCCAGATTGTCAGTCTAATCCGCAAGAAGCGATAGATGTTAATACAACAGGTTTTGTAAATATTTTAGAAAATAGTAGAAAATTTGGAGTAAAAAAAGTAATTCAGGCAAGTACAAATGCAATCTATGAAAATGATAAAAATTTTCCAACTAAAGAAGATAAATTTGAACTTCCTACTTTAATTTATCCAAATACTAAATATGTTGCAGAAAGATTTGCTCAATCTTTTTGTGATACTTATGGAATGAATGTTACTTGTATTCGTTTTGCAAATGTTTATGGACCCCATATAGATTGTCTAAGAAAACAGCCGCCTTTTGTCGCTTATATGATTAGAGAGCTTTATTATGATAGAACGCCGATTTTCCATTCTGATGGGAATCAAAGAAGAGATTATATATATGTAGACGACCTTATAGACTTAGCGGTTGCTGTTCAAAAAGGAGAAGGATTTGACTGTGTCAATTGTTCTTCATTGACAAATTATTCTGTAAATGAAATGTATGAAATTACTTCTAAAATAATGGGAAAAAATATTAAAGCAGAATATGCTGATGACGCTCATTATTGGGAAAAATATCCTGAGCTTTATGAAGGTTTTTATAAAATAAAAGATTCCATCTTAAAAGAAGAAATTAATAAATATTCACTTTGTGATAATACCTATGCTAAAACTAAATACAACTGGGAACCAAAAGTGGATATTAATGAAGGACTTAAACGTGTGATAGAAAATGAATGTGAATTATTAAGTCAATTAGATAAAATATAAGGAGATTAAAAATGTCAAAAATAAATTTAATAATGCCTATGGCTGGAGGAGGAACAAGATTTAAAAAAGAAGGAATAATGTTACCTAAACCATTAATAGAATTAGATGGACATCCTTTTTTCTTTTGGGCAACACAATCAATTGCAAAATTTATTGATATTGATAATTTGATTTTTGTAGTATTGAAAGAACATATTGAAAATTATAATATAGATAAAGAAATTTTGAAATATTATCCAAATGCAAAATTACAAGTTATTGATGAGGTTTTAAATGGAGCGGTTTTAACATGTCTAGAAGGAGTTAAACTAGTTGATAATAATAATCCTATTCTATTTAATGATTGTGACCATTGCTTTACATGCAATTCATTTTATGATTTTAGTTTGAAAAATAATGATGATGTAGATGGGGCAATTTTGACATTTACTTCTAATAATCCAAGATTTAGTTATATTGAAATAAATGATGCTGGAAATGTAAAAAGAACTATGGAAAAAAAAGTGATAAGTGACAAAGCAATTTGTGGAGCTTACTATTTTAAAAATAAAGATGTTTTTGAGAAATCAGCTAAAGAATACTTGGATAATTGTAGATATGATGAATATTTTATTAGTGGAATATATAATATTATGGCTGAAAAAAATATGAAGATAAAATATTTTTTAACTGATTTACATGTATCATTTGGAACTCCTGAAGAGTATAAGGAAGCTAAAAATTACGATTTTAAAGAATTAATATAAGTAAAGAGGAGAAAGAAAAATGAGCATAGTGTTGTTTATTATTGCTGCAAGTACTTTGTGTTTAGCACAAATAATAAGAGTTTTAAGATGGAAAATGTTTATTGAAGTTTACGAAGAGCCTAGACGTAGAAACTTGATTCAAGCTTTAGCATTTGGGAATTTAATAAATTTAATTTTTCCTTTTAGGATAGCAGGAGATTTGTTTAGAGCAGTATATTCAGGTAAAAAAATGAAAAATAAATACGCCTTTTCATTATCGACAGTTATAGTAGATAGAATATTGGATGTTATAATGGTTGGAATTATTTTTTCAATATTTATGTTTAAAATTTCAAATAGACAAATTGAAAAAAGTTTTGTATTTTATATCCTATTTTCGATTTCTATAGTAGTTGTTTTAGTTTTAGTTTACGGATTAAAAAAATATATAAAAATAATTTCATTAAAAATAGCCTCATTATTTAATCAAAATATAGAGCTTAACTTTTTAAAATTTATGTGGTCACTAATATGGAATTTTAAAGATATTTTTAAGAAAATCAATAAAATAAGAATGGTATCATTGACAATATCAATGTGGCTAATTTACTTATTTTCCTACTATGTTTTTTCGTTATTTTTAATGATGAAAGGGTATAATTTTAAATTAGTAGACATATTTATTATATTTTTTTCAAATGATACTTTTGGAGTAAATCAATTGGCAATAATGTCTAAAATACCAGTATTATTTTATGCTTACATCTTAATTTCAATAATAGAAATGTTAATTATTTCCATAGCTTTTAAAGAAAAATTTTCTTACATGGCTAAAAATCAAAAAAATGAAATATATTTGAACTTATTACCTAATCAAAATAATAAAGAAAAATTGCAATTTTTAGAGAAATATTTTATGGATAATGATAAGACTTATATAGAAAATTATTTAAAAATAAATCAAAATATCAATATTATAAGAGATTTTTCTGCAGGTTCAAATGCAACAACAATGTTATGTATGAAAAATGATAAAATGTTTTATAGAAAATATGCTTTTGAGGATAGAGAAAAGTTATATGATCAAGTGGTTTGGATTGAAAAAAATGATAGAAGAGGATTACCGTTACCCAAAATTATTGAACAAGAAAAAACAAGTGAATATTGTTATTATGACATGCCTTATGATTCTAATGCAATAGTTTTATTCGAATATGCTCATTCAATGCCGTATGAAAAAGGTTGGAGCATAATGAAAAAAGCCTTGGAATCCTTAAATGAATTTGTTTATACAGAGAATGTTAGAAAATCAGATAAAGAAACAATAGATAAGTATATTGATTCTAAAGTTACAGCAAATGTAGAAAAAATATTAGAAGCATCTGCTATAAAAAAATTATCAAAATACGATGAAATAATTATAAATGGAAGATCATATAAAAATTTATCTTACTATTTAAAATATTTATCAAATGAATATCTTTATGAAATATTTAAAAATGATACATATTCAGATTTACATGGCGATTTGACAATTGAAAATATCGTTTGTACAAGAGGAAAAAATCAAGAAGATGATTTTTATATAATAGATCCTAATACAGGAAATGTCCATGATTCTGCTAATTTAGACTATGGGAAATTATTACAGTCGATTCATGGTGGATATGAATTTATGATGAAAACTTATGATGTTAGTCTTGAAGAAAATAAAATCAATTTTCTCTTTACTAAATCGCATACTTACGTTTATTTTTATAAAAAATTAAATGAATATATGAATTCTAAGTTTAGTAAAGAGCAAGTTAGAAGTATTTATTTTCATGAAATAATACACTGGTTAAGATTAATGCCTTATAAAATAAGAAAAGATAGTGATAGAGTGCTAATATTCTATTCAGGTTTATTAATGGTTCTAAATGATGTTATAGAAATGTATGGTGATAATGATGAAAAAAAATAAATTGATTTTATGTGATTTAGATGGTACTTTATTTGATACTACAAAAGTAAATTTTTATTCTTATAAAGAAGCATTAAATGAAATAGACTATGATATGGATTATGATTTTTTTATAAAAGAATGTTATGGAAAACATTATAAGGAATTTCTTCCTAAAATGGGACTAAATGAAAATGAAATGGAAATTGTTCATAAAATTAAGAAAAATACATACAATAGACATTTAAATGTTGCTAAAATTAATACTCATTTATTCAATATGCTTGAATCATTAAAAAAAGAATATCATATAGCATTAGTAACAACAGCCTCTCAAAAAAATAGTAAGGAAATTCTTGATTTCTTCAATAAAAGAGAATTATTTGAATTAATTATTGCTGCAGAAGATGTTGAAAATAAAAAGCCGAATCCAGAAGGATTTATTAAAGCCATGACTTATTTTAATATAAATCCAGAAGACACTTTAATTTTTGAAGACTCAGATGTCGGTATAGAAGCAGCTATTAAAAGTAAAGCAAATATATTCAAAGTTGAAATATTCTGATTTAAAAAAGAAGGAAAATTATGAAAATACCTGCAACTGTAATCTGGTATAATCCAGACGATGAAAATATAAAAAATATAAGGACATACATTGATTATGTGGAAAAATTATACATAATTGATAATTCTAAAGAAAATAATAAAAAGTTAGCTGATAGTTTAAATAATTTAAAAACGGAGTATATTTATAACGATAAAAATTTAGGAATTGCAAAAGCTTTGAATTTGGCTTGTGAAAAGGCAGCTAATGATAATTTTGAATGGCTATTGACTATGGATCAGGACAGTTCATTTGATTCTAATAGTATAAAATCTTATTTTAGAACTTTTGAGAAGATGACAAAAAATAATGTTGGTATTATTTCTCCTAGGCATATTTTAAAAAATGATATAGATAAATCTAGCGATGATAACGAATCTGTTGAGATTGATCATGTGATGACTTCAGGGAATTTATTAAATTTAAAAATATGGGAAGAAATTGGAAGGTTTGATGAAAATCTTTTTATTGACGAAGTTGACAGTGAAATATGCTTTAGAATAATAGAAAATGGATATAAGGTTATCCAGCTAAATAAAATAAGAATGTTTCATGAACTGGGAAACCTTGAGAAAAAAAACTTTTTTACAAGAAAAATTTCTGTTTTAAACCATAATCATATAAGAAAATATTATATTATGAGAAATAAATTTTACATGTTAAAAAAATATAAAAAATATAGATTAAGATATATTTACTATATTTTGAATGATTTTTTTAAAGTTATTTTTTATGAAAAAGATAAGTTGAGAAAATTGAAATATATGTTTAAGGGAATTACTGATTTTATGAAGAATAAGATGGGTGAACTGGATGATGGAAAATAAAAAAATTGATATTCTTATGGCAACCTATAATGGCGAGAAATATTTAGCCGAACAGCTAGATTCAATCATTAACCAGACATATCATAATTGGAATTTACTGATACGTGATGATAATTCTATAGACAGAACATTGGAAATTATACAAGATTATCAGAAAAAGGACAATAGAATAAAACTTTTAAAGGATAATAAAGGAAATCTTGGAATAGTGAAGAATTTTGAAGAACTGTTAAAAAATTCGGAATCTGAATTTATAATGTTTTCCGATCAGGATGATATTTGGATTGAAAATAAGCTGGATGTATACTTAAAAACAGCAGAAAAAATTAAAATCAAAGGATTTCTGCTTCATTCTGACGCTGTTTTGTTTAATAAAAATAAATCAGATGCTTCAACCCGGACTTTTATTTCTAAAAAAGCAGAAAAAAAAGGATTAGAAAATACATTCTTCAATTATTTTGTACAAGGAGCTACAATTTTAATTTCAAAAGAAATAAAAAATTTTATTCTGCCTTTTCCTAAAGAGGCATATTTGCATGACAGATATATTCATATTGTTGCAGAACTGTTTTTTGAGAGAATATTTATTAATCAACCTCTAATTTATTACAGACAGCATGATAATAACCAGATCGGAGCTAAAAACTCGCTAAAAAAACTTCTTTCAAAAAGATATTTTGATAATAGGGATTACACCATGATAAAGGCAATATTTCTTAAGAATGAAGAATTGTTGACAGATGATAAAAAAAGACTAATTGAAGAATATTTTGAAATAACAGATGTCAAAAAGAATAGATTTAAGAGATTTCTAGACTTAAAGAAATCTAAAATAGATATGCCATTAAAAAAACAGCTTTCTTTTTTAATAAAAGGATGAATAAAGGCTGGACTTATTCCGGTCATTTTTGTATAATATAGTTAAATCCCTTTAATATTAAACTGACAAATCTGGAAAAAGAAAATTGTGACTTTTGGTTTTGTCTTTAAATAGATTTTATATATTTAGAGGAATTTGTTACAAGAAGGGAGGGCAACTTGAATAAGCATTCTCAAAATAATAAATTAAAAATACTTTTAACAGGCTCAGATGGTCAATTAGGTCATGATTTTCAAAAACTGTTTGACAATTTAAATATAAATTACGTTGCAACTGACCACAAAGAATTAAATGTAAGTAATGATAATGAGTTGGAAAATTTTTTTGAAAAAAATAATGATTTTACACACGTAATAAATTGTGCTGCATATAATGATGTGGACAAGGCAGAAATAAATAATAACGCTTTTTTATTAAATCAAAGAGCTCCCCAGAAATTAGCAGAGTTTTCTAAACAGATGAACGCAGTTTTTGTAACTTATTCTACAGATTTTGTATTTGATGGAAAAAAGGCTGCTCCTTATATTGAAGAAGATGTTCCGAATCCACTTTCTAGATATGCGATTTCAAAGCATGAAGGAGAAAAAGCTGTTTTAGCTGCTTGGCACAAGTCTTTTGTAATAAGGACTTCGTGGCTTTTTGGAATAAACGGAGAGAATTTTAACACACAGGTCATCAACTGGAGCAAGACTCGTGATAAATTAAGTATTG
>ERZ773100.1426-NODE-1426-length-11070-cov-5.113391_pt1 | contig 11070 bp, 12 predicted proteins | sample MGYA00511119_ERZ773100 | MGnify/ENA primary metagenome ERZ773100 (study PRJEB29015, sample SAMEA2738000) | human oral metagenome | biome: human oral; feature: human-associated habitat; material: dental | place: China | collected 2111 ...
TAGCAGGTGCAGATAGAAACAGTTTTGAGGTTTTGAATGATGAATTTTCAAAAGACAAAAACAATGTCTATTATTATGGAAATAAAATGAAAGGTATAAGTCCAGTTGGATTAGAGTTTGTGGATAGTAACTTTAAAAATGGTGAAGATATTATTTCTTTTTTTAAAACTAAAGATAAAGTTTATGCCTTGAAAACTAGAACTGGTAAAGAAGCATACGAAATAGTCCCTTTAAATTTTGACGTAATTTCTTTTAAAGATTCCAATGCTGATTATCCGTATGGATCTAAATTTGAGGGTTATTTTCAGGACAAAAACGGAGTTTATTATTTTGACATGTCTAAATTGGATAAATTAACTCCAAATAATATTTTTTCAAAAGTAGAAGGTGCTGATACTTCGTCATTTGTACAGTTAATGTTTGGTTATGCAAAGGATAAGAACAAGGTATATCGTGGGAATCAGGAAATTAAAGGTGCAGATCCAGAAAGTTTTAAAATAATTGAGACAAGCGGGAAAGTTATAGTAAAGGATAAAAATAGGGCTTATAGGGAAATAAAAGAAGAATTTTAAATTGCACAGAAAAAGTTAGTGAAATTTAGTGATAAATATGCTATAATACAATAAATTTCCTGAACGTATTAAAAACATATTTAATATTAAATATAATTTGGTAAGAAAATAAGAATATGTGAAAGGACAATAGTTATGGAAGTGGAAAAACTTGAGAAAAGGGGCGTGTCAGAAATATTTCAGCCAGTTTTAGAAAATGAAGCAGTAAAATTGGATGCTGAAGAAAAAAGTGTATTTGAAGAGATTCAGGAACTTAATGAAAAAATGGATGTTATGAATGATACAGTTTCTCAAAAAATATTAAATATGGATTTTGAAAAAAATGTAGCCGATAAGCTCCACAAGGAACTTCAAGGCTATAAAGACGATCTTTATTTTCAGCTCGTAAAACCTCTTATAATGGATTTGATAAATATGAGGGAAAGAATGAGAAGAGCTGTAAAACATTTTTCTAAAGAAACTGGTGAAAAAAAAGTTGAAATGCTTGAAAGTTATGTGGAAGAAATTGAAACAATTTTAGAAAATAACAGCATAGAAATTTATGAAACAGAAAAAGAAGAATGTGATTACAAGGTAAAAAAACAACGTATAGTAAAGCAAATAAAAACATCAGATGAAAAATTACATGGAAAAATCTGTAATATTTTAACAAATGGGTATATTTATACAGAAAAAAATAAAATTATCTTTCCAGAAAAAGTAGAAGTGTATGTTTACAAAAACAATTAAATGAAAGGGAGAATAAAAATGTCAAAATATGTATTTGGAATTGATTTAGGAACAACATATTCTTGCATAGCTCGTGTAGATGAAACAGGGAGAGCAGAAGTAATCAAAAACTTGGAAGGCGAAAACGTAACACCTTCTGTAGTAGCTTTTGAAGATGACAGTGTAATCGTAGGAAGCGATGCAAAAGATGAGTCAAGCATAAAGCCAGAAACAACTGTAATGCTTGTAAAATCCTATATGGGGAAAAAAACTAGCATGATCGACTACAATGGCGAGCCTAAGATGCCGGAAGAAATTTCATCATATATTTTAAAAAAACTTGCAAGAGATACTTCGGAGCAGCTTGGAGTTGAAGTAAAAGATGTTGTGATAACTTGTCCTGCATATTTTGGAACGGCAGAACGTACAGCTACTAAAAATGCTGGTAAAATTGCCGGATTGAATGTTTTGGAAATTATAAGCGAACCGACAGCTGCGGCTATATATTATGGCTGTACAAGAAAACTTGAGGAAAAGACAGTTTTAGTGTATGACCTTGGTGGCGGAACATTTGATGTTACAGTTATGAGGATAAGCGCTGACAAGATAGAAGTTATATGTTCTGATGGGGACCATGATTTAGGTGGTAAAAATTGGGATGAAGCATTAATGGCCTACTTAATTAATCAGTTTAGTGAAAAAGTTGGATATGAAGTTGAACCAGATGAATATTTGGATCAGAGATTGAGGGAACTGGCTGAAAAACTAAAAAAGAGATTAACTTCAAGCAGTAAGGCAAGCGGAATGCTGGAAGGCGATGGAAGGCAGGAAAAATTATCAATAACTAGAGAAGAATTCGAGAGAATGACAGCGGTATACCTTAGAGAAACAATGAATAAAGTGGACGCTGTACTTGAAATAGCACAAAGTAAGGGATATCAAGCTGATGAAGTTCTTCTGGTTGGGGGCTCAACAAGAATGCCTCAAATAAAGGAAACGCTGGAGAAAAAATTTGGAAAAGAAAAAGTTCAGTTTCTTGAACCTGACGAAGCTGTAGCTAAAGGAGCCGCAATTCATGCTGTAAACGTTTATGTAAATAATCAGAAAAACCTTACCGAAGAGGATTTTGAATCTGAAGAAAACGTACAGGTAAATATCGATGGGGATATAAAAGAGCTGAATGCAAAAGACTACAAGGAAAAATTAAGCTTTTCTCCAGAAATAATGAGTCTAGGAGGTAAGGCAAGGGAAGTTGTTATGGCAACAACAAAAAGCTTTGCAATAAATCCTATTGTGGACGGTAAACAGATTGGTTATAATATGATTATAAAAAATCAGCCTTTAAATAACGGTTTTTTAGAAGTCTCAAAAGTTTTTGGAACTTATTATGAAAATCAGGAAAGTGTAAATATAGCAATATATGAAAATGACAGTATGGAAGATTATTTTGAACTGGAGGAAAATTTGAAACTAGGAGATGTAAACTTGGAATTGCCTAAAAGCCTTCCAAAAAAATCTCCAATAGAAATAACTTTAAAATTAACGAAAGAGGGAATCCTTGAAGTAAAGGGACTTGACAAAACGAGTAATAAGGAAGTAAAAGTTGAGATGAATGCAAAAGGGATTATGTCGAAGGAAGAACTGGAGAAAATAAAACTTAAGGTTCAAGGCATAACATTAATATAAAAATTATTTTTATAAAATGCTCAAGTTTTATAATATCTAAATTGATATTATGGAATTTGAGTAAATTTTTATTTGTTAATCATAGATTGTATAATATATTGTGAAAAATTTAAAATTACTGTTTGAATTGTAATGTGGCAGTTTGATTTTAACGTAGTTTTTACTGGATTTGAATGAATAAAAATGTGAAGGAGAAGATACAGTGTCAAAAGAAATAAAAGATAACTGGTTTGTAGTGTTAGAATTGGATTTTTATCCTAAAGCTGAAGAAAATGAAGAAATTATAAGGAATAGGATAGAAGAAAAGAAATCTGAGTGGGAAAGAAGGAAAGTTCGTGCTTATAATAAAGAAAATTTTATAAGATACATTAATTCATACGAGACTATAAAAAAGGAAATGTTGGGAAGCAATAATATAAGAAAAGAATTAATAGAAGATGCTCTCGCTCCTGTAGACAATGCTTTAAAAATGGGAGAAGGAAGCATTAAAGTCTTTACAGATGATATTATAAAAAAAATTTCAAGGGAAACGAAAAGAAGTGAGAAAGTTGTAAGGCAAAGAATTATGGAAAATCCTAATTTTGAATTGTATGATGAAACAATATACAATGATTATCTTGATATTATTAAAAAGAAGGCTGACTTTGAAGTGATAGAAAAATTATTAAAAACATTGAATAGCGAAGATATTTACAGCTTTTTAAGCTCTCAAAATTTAAAATTTGAAACTTTAGACAATAGTGTTATAAATAAAGAAAGGAAAAAACTGGAAAATCTTCATAATAATATTTCTTCTGCTAAATACAAATTATATAGTCAAATCGAAGATATGGTTAACAATAATGAAGAAAAACAAAAATATGATAAATATTTAAAGTACAGTAAAGTAATGAAAGAATTAAATTATGTAAAAATATACAAAAATGGAACTGTAGGAATTAAACCTGTTCAAAATATCAAAAAAATATTAGGCAATGAAAAAGAAGCAACTAATATTTTTATAGGATTTTGTGAAGAAAATAATATTGCATACAATCTTTCAGATAACTCGGATACAGCGATTGCAGATACTTTAAATGATGAAAATGAAAATTTTAAAATTGCATCTGATAATAAACAGACTAACTATATGATCAGATATGCTGTAGCTTTAGCAGTATTCGCTTTAGGAGTTTTTATAATAAATACATATTTTATAGGAATATAAAAGAATAATTACATAGTATTCTGTGTTTTTTTGTGTTATAATAAATATGAAAAAAATGAGATAAGAAGAGGTAGAAATGAAATTAGGAGATAATGTAGATATAATAGCGCCATTAAACGTAAAAACGGCTGATTCTGAAACGGGATATTTTTTACTAAATCCTACAATGGTAAATAACGGAAAAATAGAAACTTTTGATTATGCAGAAGTTCCGGACAGATATAAAAATGGAAAAAATAAAATAGCCGATAAGTATTTTATAAAAAAGGATGATGTGCTATTTCAAGCTAAAGGAAGTAAAATAGATGTGGTGTATGTGGATAAGGATTATGAGAAAGTTCTTCCATCAACACTTTATTTTATTTTAAGACCAAACGAAAAAATAAATCCCAAATATCTTCAATGGCTTTTAAAAACAGAACTGGTATTATTGTATTTTGAAAAGAAATACAAGACGATGGGGACTGTTAGGGCTGTGAACAAGGGAGACATAGTAGAGCTGAATGTGAAGATACCCGAAAGAAAAATTCAGGACGAAATGGCTAAAATAATAACAAGCTTTGAAGAGGAAGAATACAGTACAATGAAATATTTAAACATAAAAAGAAAGTACATTGAAGAAAGAGTTATTGAAAACAATCAGGTGATAATAGATGAAGAATAAATTTTTTAAAATTATGAGCGAAGAACTTGAAAATGAAAAAAAATCAAAAAAAATAGATATACTTAAAACATCATTATTTTTATATATGACTGTAATAAGCAAAGTTCTTTATGAAGAACTGGAAGTTTTGAAAAATAATAATTATTTATTTTTGGAATATTTAAACAACATAGGCTTCACGTACAATTTAAAAGAAAATTATTTAAAAAATATGAAGAATCTATCAAGCAAAATAAACATATTTGAAGATACTTATAAAGCTATAGAAAGCCGTTTGAACAGGGAAGAGCTGATTGAAGATGCAGGAGCTATGGAAATAGATCTCAAACTGGACATTTTCAGAGGGCAATGTGTAAAGATAGCTAAGAATTATATTGATAAAATAATCAACAGCGCAGTAATACCTAATGACAACACAGTTCAGCTGTTATCAGAAATTCTTGGAATAAAAAATAACGAAATTTTATATGCTATAAACTTTTTTGAAGAAAACGTGTTTTATGATTACGAAATACCAAAAAATGAAATAGATGCTATTACTGATATTTTATTTTCCATAGCTAATTTAAAAAAGAAAGAAAAAATATCGATAATTTTAACAAAAGAAATAACATCAAAAGAACTGATATATGAATCAATAAAAAATAATAAAAAGGGCATAGTGGAGAAAAGCGCTATCGATTCGCTAACTTTAGAAGAAAAAGAGGAATTAGTAAAATCAGATAAAATTCAATGCATAATATCTGTACCGTTTAATAATATATTAAAGAATCAAGTAGTAATATTTAACGAAGAAAAAGAAGAAAAAGAACATATATTATTTGTTCAAACACAGGATTTTTTTGAAAAAGGGAATGAAAAAATTAAAGTTGAGAACTTTAAGGAATTGTTAAAAATTCTTGATGAAAAAGAGGAAGTTAACGGAGTCTTAAAATCAGTTTCTAACGATGCAGTATTGGAAAAAGAATGTAATTTTGATATTTTAAATTATGTCTTTAAAGTAAAGGAAAAAATTAATTTGGAAGAATTAATGGCAGAAAAGGATGAAAGTTATAAAATAATGACGGAAAAAAGAGAAAGATGTGACAAGTTGTTAAGAGAATCTTTAGAGGTAAAAAAATAGACATTATTTTATTCCGTTTTTTGGGCTTTTCCAATATTTTACAAATTTTTTTTTTAGTGATATAATATAGATATGTTTTTAAAAATATAAGTATCTGTTTAATAATATAAAATTATGGAGGTTTTTATGAGAAGTTTATCGGGAATACAGCCCAGCGGAATTTTACATATTGGAAATTATTTTGGCGCTATTAAGCAGTTTGTAGAACTGCAGGATGAATATGAAGGTTTTTATTTTTTAGCCAATTACCATGCTTTGACATCTTCACCAAAAGGAGAGGACTTGAAGGCTAATACGATTGGTGTAATTCTGGATTATTTGGCTTTGGGACTGAATCCTGAAAAATCAACGCTGTTTTTACAGTCGGATGTGCCTGAACATGCTGAATTATCTTGGATTTTGTCAAATATCGCTCCAATGGGGCTATTAGAAAGAGCGCATTCATATAAGGATAAAGTTGCAAAAGGGATTAAGCCAAATGTGGGGCTTTTTACTTATCCAATACTTATGGCTGCTGATATTTTAATGTATTCGCCAGATATTGTGCCTGTTGGAAAGGATCAGAAGCAGCATTTGGAAATGACTCGTGATATTGCAACTAAATTTAATGAAACTTACGGCAAGGAAGTATTTAAATTGCCAAAAGAAAAAATCGTTGAAAATGTAGCGACTGTGCCAGGAACAGATGGTGATAAAATGAGCAAGTCCTATGGAAATGTAATAAATATGTTTGGTTCAAAAAAAGCATTGAAAAAACAGATAATGAGCATTGTAACAGATTCAACACCTTTAGAAGAACCAAAAGATCCAGATAACAACATCACAAAATTATATGCTCTTTTCGCAACAGAAACGGAAGTAGAAGTATTAAAGGAAAAATTCAGAGCAGGAAACTTTGGATATGGACACGCTAAAAATGAATTGTTTGACAAATTTATGGATTATTTTTCACCATTCCAGAAAAAAAGAGAAGAATTGGAAAATAATATGGACTATGTATACCAAATTTTGCGAGAAGGTGCAAATAAGGCTAGAAGCATTGCAACTGAGAAGATGGATGAAGTTAGAGATGTAGTGGGGCTTTTGAAGAAAAATTATTAGTGATTTTGTTTGAAAAGTTTTATTTTAATTATGAAGAAAAGGCACATTTAAGTGTCTTTTTTGGCTTTAAAAATTTTACGATGATATTCAGAAAATAGGAGGCAGAATCGAATGAAGAGAATAGCGAATTTAGAGAATAATCCAAGAAAAGATATTTTTTTTATTCCATTTATAATTTATATGCTTCATCTGGTATTTATGATTTTTGTGAATAATAAAACATTAGTTATAGATAGTCACATATTTAGACATATATACATGTTTAGAATATATAGATGGATACTTAGTCTTCCAATAATTTATTATTTTGTAAAGACTTATAAAAAATATGAATATTTTAAAACGAATGAAAAATTGAATGTAAAAGACTTTAATACATATTTTGCACTAGCTTTTTATGTAGGTAATCTTTCCAATTTATTGATTGTATCAATGTTTAAATTTAAAGGGCGAACGTCTTTAATAAATGAGCCTTTGTATATAGATGTAATAATGGCGGTATTTGTAGCACCAATATTGGAAGAAGTTGTATTTCGTGGAGTTATAATGAATAATTTGAGAAAATATGGGATTAGAGCAGCGATAATTATTAATTCGTTTCTTTTTGGGCTATCTCATTATAACATAGAGATGATTATTCCAGCATTTTTGACAGGAATCATCTTTTCTTATGTTGCGTATAAATATTCAATAAAATATTCTATTTTGATACATTTTCTGTTAAATACGATAACAAAAATATTACAACTTATAATACTTTCAAAAATTGAAATATTCATAGTGATATTTGGTTTATTTTTGCTACTTTTAATCATCTTTTTATTAATATTTTTTATAATTGGACTGGCAAAAGGAAGATACAAGGAGATATTTTTTGTTTTAAAATTAAATGTTGAAGATAAGAAGAAATTAGCTGAGTTTGTGAAAAATAATTTTCTGTATTTGCTGATAATATTTGCGATTGTAGTTTCTAATTTTTTCTTTAATTATAAAATATTTTGATTAATAAGTAATTTGACAAAATATTTAAATTAGAGTAATATATACGCAGAAGGATAAAATAAATTAAAATATCGTTGGTGGAGGCAGAACTATGAGTAGCAAAAAATATCAAAATTTATTAGTTATAGTAATCTCTGTAATTTCTTCCATACTTGGAAGCAAAGTTATTGATATGTACGGATGGATTCCAGGATTATTGACAGCTGCAGTAATAGGTGCTGTTATTGGGTTAGGTGGAAAGTATTTGTTTAAGTTTTTTAATAAAACTGAATAGGTAATTTATAGATTTAAATTTAATATTGTATGAGAAAGGGAGTTTCTGTATATGCAGAAGCTCCTATTTTGCTATAATTTTAAACTGATTGAAAATTAAATAAAAAATTAATTTGACAAAATATGGGAGAAAGGTATAATATGTCTGTTAATAATAAAAAAAATTATGGAATCAAATGGGAGATGGTTTTAAATGCAAAAAATGTTAGTAAAAAATAATGAAAAAAGAGATATTTCGTTAATTTTATGTATAATATATTGCAGTTATCTAGTATTTAAAGTATTTATTCAAAAAGGAATAGCGATAACAAACAATGATGTGTTAAGATACATGTATTTTTTTAGAATAGACAAATTTTTATTCTGTATTCCGTTTCTTTATTATTTTATAAAAAATAACAAAGAGTACAAATATTTTAAAGTAAATGAAACGTTAAGCAAACGAGATTTCAATATATATTTTGCATTGATTTTTTGGATAAATATCACTTTAGGTTTTATAATTTCAATAGTAAGTAATATTTATGAACAGGATTTTGTAATAGAAAGACCTTTATATTTACATATAGTTCATGCAATATGTATTGCACCTGTTTTAGAGGAAATAATATTTCGTGGAGTTATAATGAATAATTTGAAAAAGTATGGAATCAAAACAGCGATAATTTCCAACTCAATTCTTTTTGGATTATCTCATTATAATATAGATATGATTATTCCGGCATTCTTTATAGGTATTGTACTGTCTTATGTTGCATATAGATATTCTATTAAATATTCTATTTTAATGCATATTCTAATAAATATGATTTCTGAAACACCTGAAATAGGAGAAGCCTCCCTGCTTATTTTTGTGATAATCGCCGTATTTTTGCTTATATGCTATCTATTTTTCTTTATATCTGGATTAATAAAGAAAAGCTATAAAGATATATTTTTAGTATTTAAATTAAGTGATGAAGATAGAAAAAATGTTGCTGGATTTCTGAAAAATAACGGATTGTATTTAGTGGTAATACTTGTTATTGTAATTTCTGGCTTGCTACTTAATTATAAGTTGTTTTAGGGTAAATAGGGAGTTTCTGGTTTTTAGTTTTTTCTTTTATATCAGTGCTTATTTCTTTTTTGCTTTATTCCTCTTGTCTTTTTCTCCAATTTCTAATAACTAATTCCGTTGTCAAGTAAAGAATTGTCGGAATTATACCTACTGAAAGTGAAAAAAGAAATGCCTGATTTTTTTCTACAGATACAATTCCTAAAAGAAGCAACGGATTTATCACTGCATCTTCCATAGTATGCATAATAACTAATGGCCACATAGATTTAGTAACTCTAAAAATTTCTGTATATATTACCGTCCAGCATACTACTACTATTGTTCCAGTAAGGAAAAAAGTTAGTCTTCCAACAGGTAAAGTGTTTTGTATTTCACTTTCGGACAAAAATATCATAATATAAGGCAAGTGCCAAATCCACCAGATAAATCCGATAAGTAAGTACAATTTCAAATCGGATAATTTTAATTTTAACAATTGGTTTGTAAGATAGGCTCTCCAAACTGACTCTTCAAATATATTTTTTATAAATTGAATGGCAATTTGTGCAGATAAAATCCCAATATAGGCTGTAATTCCAATATTTACATTGGAAAATTTGACACCTTTCGTTATTAATCCCAGTAATATAACAATTAAAGTTACAGTGGGGTATACCAAAAAGCTAATCAAATATAACTTTTTATTATTTTTAAAATTAATGGAAACCGCTGAATTTTTCCGCTCCTCTTCTCCAAAAATGCGAAAAAGAATTGTACAAATTAATGGAGATAGTAACCAGATAAGCATTCCAAAAGGTTCTTCTCCTGCCATTGTTCCAACATTTTCATAATGGGCTTGATCAGACAATTTATCAACAAGATATCCTATCCAGCCACAAGCAGTACTAAAAATCGTAAAGATAATTATATTTCGTTTAATCTTACTTGTATCATTCATCTCATCTCACCTTTCTTTCTATACTCTTTTCTTCAATTTTTTAAACCATTCTATGTTAAAAGCAGTAATATCAATTCCATAATCTAAAGTAGCCAATGTAAATTTACTGATTTCTTTAATGTTTTCATATATATCGTTTTCTTTATTTAAATTTTTAATTCTTTCTTGATATTCTGTATCTTTAAGCAGATGGTCTTTAAGTGTTTCCCTTTCTTTTTCGATATGTATTGATTCCCTTAATTTTTTTAGCGACGTATATTCCTTCTCTAAAGAATGAATGATTTTATCAATCAGATTTTTTTGTTCATTTTTTGAAATATATCCCATAAAAAGAAGTTTTCCAATATCTAAATTTTTTGTTTTTGACATGTCAATAGGAACACTTATCCATTCTATCAGTGTTTTTTGTCCAACATCAGTTATTGAGTATCTTTTTTTATTTACTCCTTTTTCAACAAGCTCTTCAAAAGTAACCATTTTCGACATAAGCAATTTTTTGAGAGCTGCCTGAATGCTTCCGAGGCTGTCGCTGCACATAGATTTAAAATTGTTTCTGATTACATTTCGAAGCTCGTATGCGGTCATTCTGTGTAACATTAAAATTCCTAAAATTATTTTATCCATAATATACCTCCTATATATACCTTATAGTAACATACCTTTTAGGTATTGTAAAGAGTTATTTTATGATTCCAACCTCTGTTGGACTGACAGCGGCTTACGAAAACGAAATTGGAAAA
>ERZ773100.1432-NODE-1432-length-11037-cov-55.557184_pt1 | contig 11037 bp, 9 predicted proteins | sample MGYA00511119_ERZ773100 | MGnify/ENA primary metagenome ERZ773100 (study PRJEB29015, sample SAMEA2738000) | human oral metagenome | biome: human oral; feature: human-associated habitat; material: dental | place: China | collected 2111 ...
CGACCTGGCCGATGTACGACCAGTGCAGGGTGGTGCGCTCGGCCAACTTCTCCTGCGACAGGCCCAGCTGCTCACGGCGGGCGCGCACACGCCGGCCGAACTCACCAGTGGCTGGTGAGAGCGGCGGCTTGCGGTCGGTGGGCACGGCTCCATCTCAACCGGCCGAAGACTCCCAATCCAGAGACTATGTATCTCAGGACGATGTATCCTGGATTTGTCCGTTGCAGTCGAGCAGGTGAGGAGGTGGTCATCATGGGTGGCGGCGAGTGACCAGAACTAGCCCGCTCGTCGAGCGGTTGCTGCCTCAGACTGAGTGGTCTGGGGCAGCTCGCCTTGCAGTGCCCAGGTGAAGGCGAAGCCGGAGTGCGGCATCAGCCAACCGCTTGCCTCGACAGTGACGGCCTTGCCTGGTACCGCATCTGGCATACGGGTGACGCGAGCCGCTTGAGCGGTGGCTACGGTGTCGCTGACGCGCAGGTCGGCGATGGTCGTATCGCTGTAGTCGAGGTGTACCGATAGGTCTCGGGTGGGTTGGGCGACCTCGAAGAAGAGACGGTGACCCCATCGCGGCACCACTGTGCGGATCACTTGGCGGATACGGACTGGCTGACCTTGTACGGCGTCCTCATCAAGGCTGACGCTGTACGTCTGGCCTGTCTTGCGGGTGCTGCGACGAATCGTCTGTGAGCGTCCATCCACCGTCAGCTCGAGGAGCTCGTAGGAGGATCGGCTGGCTGCGTCAACGCCTGGACGGTTCTGGAGAAGCCAGGCTGCTGTGGCTGGCGTGTCGGCGAGTAGCTCGTTGTACTCATCCTGGTCAGACACACACGCGAAGCGCCGGGTGGCACTGCTTGGCACAGTGGTGTACTCCCACTCCACGGTGACGTCGAACAGAGGAGTACCTGCGGTACTCCTCTCTACTGCAGTAGAGAGCCGAACGCGCACCGCCACGTCGTACCACCGCTCAGCGGCGCGGATGGCTTGGTCGCGGATGTCGCGGTAGATCTCGCGGGCGAACTGCGCATCGCCCAGGCGCAGAGCCATGACGTTGGCGGCGATGTCGTCCAGCAGTTCCGGCGTGGCCACGCGCTTCAAGTCCTCAGGGTGGATGGCGAAGCCGTCTACGACCGCATCACGCATCGCCGGAGCCTCTTCGCGAATGATCTGGCGGAAGCGTGCAAGTGTGTGCGCCTCCTGGTCTTTCCGGAAGGTGTACTCGAAGAACGTCGAGAGCAGCCCCGCACCAAACAGCGTCCCACCCAGCTCGCCCAGTGGCAGGGCGTGCAGCCACTGCCAATCTCCCAGCCGCAGCGGTGCCAGCCAGGCGTTGAGCATCATGAGGAGGATGCCGGCCAGGGTCAGCGAGACGGCCAAAAGCGCGGCCTTGAGCCGACGGAGGCGATGGTGGGGAGAAGGCTCGACATCGGACATTACTATACAGTTAGTATAACAAACTATCGAACAATGATAAACGAGTTAATTTAAAGGTTCCTATACAACTCTTCAATTAAGTGACAATACAAATTGGATTCGTAACATTGATTAATCTGAAACGACACCCCGAGGTGCTTCTGAGTCGATCGAAACTGTGAGAAAGCGAATACACGCGGAGACGAAGCGATTGGCCTCGCACCTAGGAAACCGCAGGCGAATCCCGCGCACAGGAATAGTAATTATTTATCGCGTCCTTATCCTGCGTCAACTATGTGTCGAATTTAAGAAAACTCTGAATGCACAAACTCCCATCGAACCATGTACTTTCCACCTGTCGTACTAGGGGTGTATCTGTAGTACTTTGAACAATCTGAAGAATCAAATAGATTAACGATACGCCGACGATCTGACTCACTTAAATGACGCACGGCACCCAGCAGGTCTACCTCAGAATAACGTTGTATTGTATCGGTTACACATCCTCCCGCAGCATTCACTATCCTACTGAGATCACCGGGTGCCATAATGTGACGTCTTCCTGGAGAAGCAATAGCAAAGTATCTACGCCAGAAGTCAATATCATTTTTACTATTCATCGTTATGGAACCTAGTCGAACCTTACCCCTGGAAACACGGGCAAATTCCATTACGGCCTCAACTGGTTTCAGATAATGAAGAGCCTGACGACAAACAACAACATCAAAAGTAGAAGAGTTAAACGGCATACTCTGAGCGTTTCCAAGTACCTTGCGGGGAACTCGGTTATAGGTAAGCATGGTGATGCTAGAATCCAAGCTAGTAACGATATGCCCCTTACTTTCGGCCAACTCACCGACGGCTCCCGTTCCTGCGCCGACATCTAGAACAGAGCTATGGGGCTCTATGCCAGCCAGCATCGGTTCGATAAGGGAAATATCTCGAACCCACGAACTTTCTGAATCGTATGTCCCTGCTCTTTTTGAAAATGTATCCAACGAAGCTTGAAAAAAATCAGCGTCGGCTCTCAACTCTCCGCCCTTCCTGTAATATGCATAACATAAGTGATTCCAATTTATCGCTACATTCTCGAATGACAGAGTACATCGCCTCAATATCGGCGTGAGGATCAGCAAGGTCTATGCATATTTTATTCACCATATCTAATGAAGTTCTAGCCAAATTAACAACATTGTCAACCTCAATAAAACTCAGCGTCATTGATGCACGCATCGAGTCCTGCCATAAAGTACAGAGTTCCGAATGTAACGAAGCGGTTTTCGTGAGTAGTTCCTGTCTTTTGCTGCGATACTCAATTTGTTCAAGTTGTTTATCTTTAGGGAGTTTATCAACACGATCGATTTCCTCAGCCAACCTATTCAATATTTGAACAACAGCGGTGATAGAATCTGAGAGATCTAACAGTGTGTCTATAATGAGTTTAGCTCTCTCCTGAACGGCCTTGTATCTCCTATTTCTCCATTCAGAATAACTTGAAACAACGAATCCTAACATTACAGAAATTACTGTAGAAAGGAAAGTGAATAGTGGAGAAATATTACTCACATCCACTCCCCTTAAACACATGCGAGGAAGGACGAACGAAAATCGAAATCGGATAATGGTCAGAAACGGGATGTTTCAAATCCGAATGAACCAGGCAATCTCGAAAGTTCATATTCACTGTAAGAATGTAGTCGATCCATCGGTTTGGAAATAATCTGCTATCTGCGAAGCGATTTGAAGAAGAAAAAGTATAATCGCTTCGGTATTGCCAAGGGTTGCGGATATACTCGGTAGACAAGAGTTCACTTTGCAGATCACTTTCAAAGCAATTCAAATCTCCGCAAACGATTATCCGAGATTCGGGGTTGGCGTCTAACAACACTTCTATTTCCCTCACAATTCTTTGTCCCTGAGATTTCCGTAACAAAGTGCTCGTCGGACGAAAGGAAAAATGCGTATTAATAACAAACACAGGATAGTCGTGAACAACCATGTACAAAACTTGTGCGATACGGTTTGGCTCCGTGTCATCCGAAAACTGATGAGCCTGTTTTGGCAATTGAACAACTCTACTATCTAAAGGGCGCACCTTACTTGCGACAGCCAGACCTTCTTCTCGCCCCTTCCAAATGTCGGCATAATTATACTTTATGTGATAAGATGACAGAGCTGGTATATCGTCCAATTGAATACTTGAATTACCGAGCGGTGACGGAGACACCTCCTGAAAAGCGATAACGTCTGGTCTTATATTATTTATCAGTCTAGAAAGCCCCGTCATTCTTATCATGTAAGGCTTGTTAGTGTTCCAAAGATTCACTGACATAACCCGAAGCCCAAAATTTTCATTCATCGTCCACTCCAAACTTGAAACTACACTCTTTAGAGTCCACCATTTGTGAACAGTCTCGAGTTTTGAATTCAAGTTCTATACGAACGACTATAGGTGAGTATGTTGTTACAGGAGGTAAAAGAAAGTCTAATCGTGTAGGACCCTCTACCGCGTTGATCTTCTGGTGATATTCCTTTCCTCCCACAAATAGACTGACATGAGCAGATGTTGACCCTCCAGGTGCCATTTCGTCTATTGTTGCGACAACGCCAACGATTGGCGTAGTTCCGCGGGGAATGATGTATGGCTCCGAATCGGTGCCCGTTCCAAGCAACCCATCATTAACAAAGTCAACCTGTCCCTTTCCTATGCCGCCCACTGGCAAAGCTCTTGCTGGGAGAGGCCAGCTTACGTTGCTGAACGCCTTTCTCATAGTTTCAGTCAAGTGTTTTACCGCCTGACGAGAATCTGCAGGTGTAGACTCAGATGTCTCTAGAATACTAAGACAGTTGGAACACTCCCTGATTCCTTTTACCGTTAGATCCAGTAGGCCTTCCGCAAAGTTATCCCGCAGTGTACTGTTGGCAATCTGTAATGAATCGAGAATATTATGCAACTCCGAGCATTCACGCAATCCAAAAGTGGAGACTTCTCTACGACGCGCCTCAAGCTCGAGAAAGCTTGACAAAATCATACATAGGAGTCTGTTTGAAGTAACATATAGACTTTCTCGCTCTGACAGCTTTTGAATTCCTTGCTGAACATCAAAACTATCTTCATATCGAGCATAAATACTGCTTTGCTTTCTAGCACTTTTAGCCAGATTACGGAAACCTAAAGTCTCAAACGTCACATTCCAGTCATTGAGAATTCGTTGCACCTCTAGCCTTGCTTCGATGAGGTCAAGACGAAATGCTACGGTACTCTCTCCTGTTTCAGGGAGAGCGCAGTCAATTGATCGGAGGAGCGCCACAGCGTTAGAGAATAGTTTAATCGAAGCTCGGCCCGATTGTGTTTCGGCGCATTCATAATTTGCGAGCGCTAAATAGTAGTTTGCTCGCCAGTCATCAAATAACTCATACAACATTCTGAACGCTTTTTCAGCGACATTATGCACCTCAAGTAGTATTGCTAATTCAGCAAGAAACTCTAGTCCCCAAACTACCTCAGGATCAAGAACATCTTTAGCATGGGTGATCTGAATCTGGTTCAAAGTTTCCTGTATGTCAGACACTTCAGTGTCACTTGTATCAGGCAAAAATGCGCATATCGCCAGAGCAATGTATCCTTTAACATCGATGTCATGCGGCTTTTTCAACTCGGCGCTCAGTGAAGCACGGGTTGAATCGGAGATGTTAGGTAAACTTGACAACGCCAACGCGGCATATCGACGAACCGGTATCTCACCTGATTTTATTTGTGCGATGAGTATTGTTTCTAAGTACTCATTTGTCTGCTCAACACGTCTTGCTACTGCTAGAAGAGAGGCAGCACGTACCCATAGCTCTGTTGAAAAAAAACCGTCGAATAACGGTTCCATTTTTATCGGTGACTGTAATCTACTATATGCAATTATAGCCGCCCATCGAACATGACTATTAGTACTTGATATCAACTGTTCTAATGTTCCGGCCGAAGAGTTTGTTCCGAAATATCCTAAATCCTCCACGATAGCTATCTGTGTGTCGATGTCATCGCAGTAGTTGATTGCCTCAATGAGATGACGTTCGGTCATTCGCATAATCGACCGCTTTTGAGCAGCCACAGTTGCAAATGCTCTGATTGCAAGAGCGCACTCTCTTTTCGCGGATGTGCTTTGCGAACCACGGAGTATCTCTAGTAGTTTTGTTAGTGATGACTCATTCCTGTTTGCCAGTGCAGCTTCTATTGCGCGTTCCGATGCTAGATCGTCATGTGTCGAATATTGAACCAGTTGTGGAATAAATAATCCTTGTTTGGTCATATATTCAAGCGCACTGTAGTCTTTGTCGGTTATTGTAAACGATATGGATAGACTTGCTATACTTCTTGTAGAGTTGCTCCCCGCAAGCCAGTACTCTACTTGGCTTCCAAATTCACGTACAACTATGTAACGTAGATAGCCATTCAACGTGGCATCTACGAGTTTTCCGGTTATCGTCACGGGGCGTGCGGCCAGAGGCTCTCTTCCCTTTACTGAGACCTCAGCTTCCATATTGTTTTCTAGCAGTGTCATTGCGAATCTGGTGAATCTCGCACTCTCCTCTCCGGAGAACTCAACGATTTTGATGCCGCGAACGTTATCGCTCATGACAATGCCTGTTCTAGTGCAATGTACTCAATTACTCGTTGTTTGCGATATAGAGTGAAATCAGAGAGATCATCGTCTACACGTGTTGCAGGATGGACAATAAGCTCTTTTGCCTTTGACATCATGGATGTCGTTGAGTGTGTCAACTGTTTTTTAATATAGGATTGCACATGTTGAACTCGAACATTTTCGTTAAATAGTTTATATTCAAATGAGTAGCTTTCCTTATCATCTGCTCGTTTTGCTCGTGATTTCATTCCTGTTGCGTCGAGTACGGCTGCTTGTATCCATTTTAGGCGATCAAGATCTTGATGTACTGAAACATTTATTGGTGCACGGTTAAATAGGCAAATGAAACGCTGCATTTGTGCATGAAACTCTGAAGCTATAGCGGAATAGTGCCGAACATCGAGTTGGGTTAGGTAGTTACTTATTTTCTGCTGCAATGACGCGCCATTATACTGCAATGGTGCCTTAAATGTGTAGTTGCTGTTAAGCAACTCAGATGGGAAGTATTTACTTAGAGGTGATCCAGAAGTGATTGTCAAATGCAAACATAGCTCTGCGCTTCCGGGATCTAAACTGGGAACACGTTCGATCGATGGGCCGTTAACAAGAACGTGCCATTCAGAGATCTTGTCGTAGTTTGCAAGTACAGATGCGGCTTCGTCTATAGAACGAGACGCCCCAATATCATCGATGGAGATACTCATCATGCTATTAACTGCTTCGGTGTATCCGGCAGCGCTTGCTCGAGGACTGATTCCATTGCTGCAAGAGGAGCTGTTTGATTCGTGTAAAGTTCGAATTGTGCGGCACCTTGATGTAGCAGCATCCTCCAGCCAGCAATAGAATCAATTCCGATTCTGTCCGCTCGCATCGTCAACTCTGTGTTTCGCGAAGTGAAGTCTACATCAAATATTCCAGAGGCGTTTGAAATCATTGAATCACTAATTAAGTTGCTTACTGGAGTTGCGTTTATGATAAGATCCGTTTGCGGCATATGGTCGAGATCAAATTGATGGTCGATGTTAAAGTCAGAGGCGATTTTTTTGCGCGCACATTCGTTTCTTGCTGCTATAGAAACGTCTATATCATCGCTTGTTTTCGTAAGCATATACGCAAATGCTCTCGCAACCCCACCGGATCCGACGATAAGTACAGTTTTATAATCTTTAATTTTAGACTCGTATAAGGCTCGATATGCGCCGATCCAGTCAGTATTGTATCCTTTCAGGGTGTTTTCGTTATTTACTACCGTATTGCAAGCTCCGATACTTTCAACTGATGTATCGAGTTCTTCGAGCAAGTTGATGACTTTCTGTTTATGTGGCATAGATATACCTAATCCTCTCACGTTCAAAGTTCGCATGGCGGATATAACTTTGTCGATTTCATTTGATCCGATAGCTATGTACTTGTAGTCTAGTTTAGCTGCGTGAAATCCTGCGTCGTGCATACGAACACCAAGAGCGCTCGGTTTTGCTGCTACTGACCAGCACATGGTTGGGATGGTTTGGTTCATGTTGTCCTCCTAGACTGTTGATGTTGTTAGTTTTCAGTATATCTGATGATGAAACTTTAGTGAATCAGAGTTGGCTGCTCTCCTTTCTGACATAGGGCTTCCCGTTTGCAGTATAGCGGCCCTATAGCTTATTGTTTCGCCATTTATAATTTCGTCTGATGCTTGACCTGCAGGATTTGGTGTAGAGTTGCGGCGTGCTGAGCGGAGATGTTCAGAGGGTACTCGAATTTCAAGAATTGCTTACAGCTCTCGGTCGATCCGGTGTGTAATGCGTTGTAGTTTTGAGTCATGTTTAACTACGAAATTGCATGTCTTTGCTTGTGTATAACGTAGTTTGCCGCCTGTAGGCGCATCTCACAATGCCTACCCGATGATTCTCGATTCTCGCCAATAGGGTTGGTCGTAGTTGTATCAATCATTTTGCGTTTATCCAAAGCGACCGCTGGATTTTCTAGCCGCTCGCTGGTCTATCGCCATCAACCGATGTTTGAGGATGCCTCCAACAGGGGGGGGGCGCTCTACTGATGCGTGGCTGTCTCACTTGCTGAGACGGTCGCCCTTCACCACTCCCAGCCGAACCCGCCGAACAGCCCACCATGCACATCACGCTGGGTAAGGATGGCGCGTTGCTGGGCATCCAGGTGGGCGCGGTTGTACTGGTTGGCGGCTTGGGGACGGGCGAAGGGGCTAGCACCGGTGAACTGCCAGATGCTGGCTGGCACCTCCCCGACGAAGCGCACCTGGATAGTGGCCAGCAGTGAGCGGGCGTGGAAGGCCCGGCTAGCCAAGGAGATCGGCGTGGTGGGTTCCTCGCCCGGCAGAGGCTCGGCCCGGAAGCCGAGGTCGTAGCGCGTGGCGTCGTGCATCGGCGTGCGTCTGCCGCTGGCCGGGTCGATATGCCAGAAGTGGTCATTCCACCCAGCCCCTTCGACAGGGCGGCTGTTGACGCTGAACTCCCCGCCCGGCTGCGCCGTGACATGGGCGGGGTAGGAGCGGGAGATGGTGACGAAGTCCAGCTCGCCGGCCATGTTGGCCAGCCGGTAGTGCTCCACCGTGCCGCGCCACTGACGCTGCTCCACCACGATGAGCGTGGTGGTCTCCTCATAGACAATCCCGCCGTGCATTTCTGGCACATCCAGCACCAGCGGTGCCTGGGCGTAGCGCCCGGCCACCAGACGGCTGTGCAGCAGACGCAGGCCGGCCTCCTCCCGCGACGCGATCGTCTCCATACTGCACCCCAAGCGGCTCGCCATCGCCCGTCGCCGCTCCAACAGGCTGCCACTACCCGCCGTCTCAGGGCTGAGCGCAAAGGCTGCCAGCAGCACACCCACCAGCGGCTCATCCTGCTCACTCCCGCTCTCACTTAGGCTGCGGATGGCCGAGATGAAGCGGTGGCGTAGCCGCTCAAAGGAGTCCTCCAAACTGCCCCGCAGCACCTCATCGACGATCGGGGCCTGCACCAGCCGCGCCGCCGTGAAGCCACTGCGCTTACGCAGCCACGCCAGCTCACGCAGCAAGGACGCCGCATCATCGGCATCGAGACGAGCGCGGGACATGAGCAAGCCTCCTGGGGAGTAGGAGCAGGGCGTGAGTCAGAAGCGGAGATGACGTCGCTGGGGCAGGGCAGCGACGAGGCGACCGACGTGGCAGTGCCGGTACTGGTGAGGCACCTGCTGTGACGGGCCTGCCATGAGTGGCGACTTGGGCATCGGCGGACGGGACGAGCCGCAAGCCAGCCTAGACCGAGCGGTCGGGACAAACCAGGAGATATAGCGGGGGAGTCGAAGAACAGCGGCGAGCCGTCTGTGCCTGGCTTGGCGGACTGGCTCCTTGCCCCAGTTGCTGTGCTGCCTCCCGCAGTGAGGCTGGCTCGTAGCTGCTCGGGTGCGTCAATGGTGGACGCCTGAGCGAGCCCGCTTTTCCAACTTTCTTCCAACTTTGTCGGCGCTGCGGTGCGGCCTGCCTACGGTTCTCGACAACGCCACGAGCCCGGGAGACCAGCGGAGAACGCTGGCTTGGCGCGGCTCGTGGCAGGTAACGCGGCCCGCTCCATCCAGAGTGGCAGCACGGGCCGTCGGCACGAGATGACCAGCCCGGCTGGTCGTCTTTCTCTCTTCCTTCTTCTCTTCTTGAAAGGACCTCTCATGGCTTCTACCAATCTCAGTCTCTTCTCGCCCCAGCGCACTCGGATGGGGGTGGTGCTGGGCAATGGTCAGGCCCGGGTGACGCGGCGGGAGATCGAGCAGGTCGCCGCCCAGGCAGAAGTAGCCGCCCAGGCAGAGCAGGCCCGGGCCTTCCTGACCTCCCAAGTTCTGACCAACATCGCCACGCTGGTCACCCAGGCCGAGGCTCAGACCCGCATCGCCCCCGGTGGTGCTCAGTTCTACGAAGCGATCATCACGGGGTACGCCCTGGGGGCTGGGCAGCGGATCGGGCAGCTGTAGGCGTGGCGGCGGCTGAGCACGCTCACTCTGTGTGCGGTGAGGCCACTGCTGGGGCCGTGTCGACACGATGAGGAGCGCCGCTCATAGCGCGAGCCCACAGGTGACAGGTGGCGCGGAAGCAGTTCTGAACTACCAGGCGGCACCAGCACTGGCTGCTCTGTTGAGCCGGGCTGTCTCCTCTCGGCGGGTCTCAGTACAGCGGGGCCAGTACCGGAACGTCGTCAGCTCAGTGGCGAACGCCCTGTCTTGCGCCTGCTCTCCCTCTCCTCATCTCATCTCTCCTCTCCTCTCCTCTTCACTTCCTTCTCTTCTTCTTTTTCTTCACCTTCGGAGGTATTCATCATGACGGTCGTAATCGGGATCCTGGCCCTCATCGGCTTGGCGGTAGTGGGCGCAATCGGCTGGGCGTTCGCCCACGGGGTGCGCGACGGACTGGCAGCCTGGCGGGAGGCGCCACCAGGCGGAACGAGTCAGCCGGTGCCCGTAAGCGCACCGTCGCTCTCGCTCTCCGCCGCGCTGCCGAGCAGCTACCAGGCCGGCCAGCTCGCCGGTGAGGTCGCAGCCAGCTGGCACTCGGCACACCAGGCGGCCAGAGCAGCTGGAGCACCAGGCGTCCCGGCCGGCTCATCCTGGGCGGCCGCCCTGGCTTTAGGCAGTGAGCTGAGCCAGCAGCGCCAAGAGGCCGGCCGAGCCATGCAAGCAGCGATGGCCCAGGTGCTGCAGGACAACGAGCAGGCAGTGCGGGAGGCAGCGGCCGAGGCTGCCGGAGGAAGACGCGACACCAGCAATGGCGGGAGTGGTGCCAGCAGCGGTGGCGGTGTCACTGACGAGAGCAGTGGCAACGGTGTCAGTGGTAGCGGTGCGTCTTCGGGCACGGAGCCGGATGCATCGGACGGTGACGGCGACAGTGGTGAACCGGCGACTGGAACGACCCGTCCCACCTGGCCGGCTCACGCGCCCTCGCGTCGCCCGCCGCGGCCGCGTCCCAGGCGGTGCACGCAGCAGCGACCGGCTCGGTCGGACGAGCGGC
>ERZ773100.1433-NODE-1433-length-11016-cov-3.009488_pt1 | contig 11016 bp, 19 predicted proteins | sample MGYA00511119_ERZ773100 | MGnify/ENA primary metagenome ERZ773100 (study PRJEB29015, sample SAMEA2738000) | human oral metagenome | biome: human oral; feature: human-associated habitat; material: dental | place: China | collected 2111 ...
AAAAGATGTATTTGCTGTTGATCCTACAACATTATTGTTTTTTGTGGATGTCCCAGCTATATTAACAGTATTATTTAATGATTTACCATTAGCATTATTTGTTATTTTCATTCCATAACGTATTTCCTTAATTGATCCATAATTTAACATTCCACTTAATGATATTTTTAGTTTACCCTGTTCTTTTATTACAGATAAATTACTATCATTTTTCCATAAAGTACCTGATAGGTATTCAAATAGACCTTCTTCAAATATATCTTCTACACTTACCTCATGTACAGAAGCTTTATTATTTTCATTTTCTCTTATCTTAAATTTTATACTATATGTTACTATATCCCCTATCTTATACTCATTCTTAGGGTTTACTATTTCTTTTGTCACATCTATATTTTGTGTTTGTGGTATTAATTCTATTTTTGTTATATCTGATTCATTACCTGCACCATCTATGCTATATATATGCAGATATCTTCCAGAAGAATTTAATTTAATCTTTTCTATATCTTCTGTTGAATTTACCTCTGTCCAAATATTATTTTTTTTATCTGGTCTTTCCTCATTATCTGAAGTTATATAATACTTATACTTCTTTACTCCTGTTGTAATTGTTGCACTTTTTGTTTCACTTGTGAATTCTCTATCACCATCTAATCCTTTTACATAGTATTCATATGTACTTCCGATTATCTTCTGGTTTTCTAAACTCTATTACATCATTTCCTTGTTCATCTACCTTATACACTATGTTTTCAGGCTTATTAGGATCTGCTATATCTCTTGCTGAATTATCTAATACTTCTGTCTTTTTAGTTAATTGTTTTAAATAGAACAATGTATTTGCAAGTACTTTTCTTTCGTCTTCTGTAGAATTTCCTTGACTATGTCCTGTTTGTATCATTGCTGTATTATTCCATGTTGTTAGATAATATTTGTAATTATAATCTGGAGTTTTTGGAGCATTTTCAAAATTTTCTTTTTTCAAATATATTAATCCTAATCTATCATATACTTCTGTATCTACATATTCCATCCATGTATTACCTGTAGCAACATTAACTGCTGTATGTGACTCAGGCACTGTAAGTACTGTACCAACTGGTCCTAAACTCCATGGAAACTGTGTTAAAAATCCTTTTTTGGTTATCTTAACCCTATTTGACATATAACCCCAACTTGCGTCTATATCATATCCATTAGCTGCCCAGTCCCCTCCATAATTACCTATCTTTATCTTAAAATAGTCTCTTATCTTTCCAAATCCTTTTTTGGTACCTGTTATAGCTCCTATAGTATCATGACCTGTAAGTACTCCTTTTCCTGCTTTAATATAATTTTCTATAATATTAATTCCTGAATCGTTTATTATTTCTGAACCATTTCCATCCCATGTTCCTTGCATTACAACATCATAATTCCATATCATATTAGGATTTACTTCAAATTGTGCCTTACTTACATGATCCACCTTTATTATTTGTCTTCCTGTATTAGGATTTTTACCATATGCTCTAAAATTTGTTACTGTACTTCCTTCTGTTACTGTTCCGTCCTTCCATCCATGCTTTTAAAAGTGCAGATTTGGGTATTGTTTCTGTTTGTCCATCTAAATATGTAACTTGAACCCTAGGTATTGATGCTACATCAGGATAAATATTAAGTACCTTTACCTCTTCATCTGTTGCATTATTACTAAAGTCAGTAAGCCCTATTGTTTCAAATTGATTACTCCCTGGCTTTTTTTGGTATACCTTGTATGAACTATTTTGTGGTCCTGTCCATTTAAGGTGTATATTATTTGTTTCTGGTTTTGGAGTAAGGGTTAAATCAGACTCTGCAGCCTTAACTATAATCTCATTCCCATATGTTATAATCATTGATAACATTAATATAATTGTTATACATATTTTAACTATTCTTTTCATTAATTTTCTCCTTGTTAAAATTAATTATAATATTTACAATTAAATCATATATATACTTCTAGAGTTTTTCTATATCTATTACAAAAAAAGCATATAACTTAATATTTCACATAAAAAAGAAGCTAGTATTTAATTACTAACTTCTTTAATATTTTTAAATAATATATTATTTTTTAACTAAAACATCCCCATCCTGCATATTTAGCTTTTGCTCCTAACATTTCTTCTATTTCTAGTAATCTGTTATATTTAGCAACTCTATCTGTTCTTGCAGGTGCTCCTGTTTTAATTTGTCTTGTATTTAATGCTACTGCTAAATCTGCTATTGTGACATCATCTGTTTCTCCTGAACGGTGTGATGCTATTGTTGTATAACCATATGTTTTAGCAAGTTTTATTGCATCCATAGTTTCTGTAACTGTACCTATTTGATTTAATTTAATAAGAATTGAATTACATGCATCTTCTTCTATTGCTCTTTCTAATCTTTCAACATTTGTAACAAGAAGATCATCACCAACTAATTGAATTCTATCTCCTAAACGTCTTTGTAATTCTTTCCATCCTTCCCAGTCTTCTTCATCAAGTCCATCTTCAATTGACATGATTGGATATTTGTTAACTAGGCTTTCCCAGTGTGATATTACTTCATTTCTTGTTAATGTTTTATTAGCTTTTGGTAAATGATATGTTCCATTTTCACCTTTCCATTCACTTGCTGCTGCATCTATAGCAAATACAAAGTCTTCTCCAACCTTATATCCTGCTCTTGTTATTGCTTCTGATAATAAGTCAAATGCTTCTTCATCACTTGATAAGTCTGGTGCAAATCCACCTTCATCACCTACTGCAATTGTCATTCCTTTTTCTTTTAAGATTTTTCCTAATGTATGATATACTTCTGCACACCATCTAACACATTCTTTAAATGTTGGTGCACCTACTGGCATTATCATAAATTCTTGAATATCCATATTGTTTGAAGCATGTGCTCCACCATTTAAAACATTCATCATAGGTACTGGTAATGTATCTGCATATTCACCACCTAAGAATTGGAATAATTCTTGTTCATTTGATTGTGCCATAGCTTGTGCACAAGCTATAGATGTTCCAAGTATAGCATTTGCTCCTAATTTACCTTTATTTTTTGTTCCATCTAATTCGATTAAATCATTATCTATTTCCATTAATGAATTATATAATATAACCATTCCATCTTCTGATTCTGATGTTATATTATCATTTATATCTTCATTAACATTAGCAACAGCTTTTTCTACTCCTTTACCTAGATATCTTGATTTATCTCCATCTCTTAATTCAACTGCTTCAAATTGTCCTGTTGATGCTCCTGATGGAACTTTAGCAACTCCTTTACATCCATTTATATGTGCTTCCACCATAACTGTTGGATTTCCTCTTGAGTCTAAGATTTCTCTTGCATGTACTTTTTCTATATAATAATCTTTCATTTATATACTTCCTTTCTTATCTTAATCTTATACATATATAATAACTATTTATTTTTATTTTTTCAATGTTTTTTTATTTTTTTTAGTTTTTTTTATTATTTCATTAATTCTTCTAATTCTAATATTTTTTCTTCTAAATATTTAAATGCTTCATCATATGTTTTTTCATCTTCTAAATCTACTTCTGCAATTTTAAGTATATCTAAACTTCCGAAGTCTTCCTCCAGTTTTTAACATTTTAATATACTTTTCTAAATATCCTTCTTTCTTATTTAAGATATTTCTTGCAATATATATAGCTGATGATATCCCTGTTGCATATTTATATACATAATATGGACTATAGAAATGTGGGATTCTAAGCCATTCATATTTATGTTTTTCATCTATAGTTATATTAGCAAAATATTTTTTTAATAGTTCTTCATATTCTTTTGTAACATCTGTATATACTGTTGGAATTTCTTTAAATATTCTATCATGTATTTTCCTTTCAAATTCTGCAAACATTGACTGTCTTACAAGTGTTGATGTTATTGTACCTATAAGTTCTGCTATAATCTTTTTTCTTTTTTCTATATCTTTTTCTTTTTTTAATATATTTTCTGCAAGAATTATTTCATTTACTGTTGATGCTACTTCTGCAACCATTATTGTATAATTACTATTATTTACACTTTGTGACTTATTTGCATAATATGAATGCATTGTGTGTCCGAAGTTCATGTGCTACTGTTGATATATCATCAAATCTTCCTTCATAATTTAATAATATATATGGATGTACACCATATACTCCATAACTAAATGCACCTGTTCTCTTATTTTCTTTTTCATATACATCAAGCCATCCTTCAGAAAATGCTTTTTTCAAAACATCTGTATAATCTTTTCCGAAGAATACTTAAATTTTCAAGTATTATATCTCTTGCTTCTTCTATTGTATATTTTTTATTATCATGTGATTCTATTATATTTGCATATAAGTCATATGATGTATAATCTTTACCTAATCCTAATATTTTTCTTCTTAAATCATGATATTTATGATATATTTTCATATTTTTATTTACAGATGATATAAGTGTATCATATACTTTTATGCTTGATTCATCCCCTCTTGTACTTCTATCTAAAAGTGATTCATAATTTAATAATTTAGCAAACTCATTTTCAAGTTTTACTTCTGATAAATATATTTCTGTTGTACTTTGTTCTGAATTTTTGTAATTATTATATAATGAATTAAATGCATTTTTTCTAAGTATTCTATCATTACTTTCCATTAATGGTACATATTTTGAATGTGTAACTTCATAAAGATTTCCGATTCTTATCTTCTGCTTTTTCAAATTTTATTTCATTTTCTATTAAATCATATATATTTGAAAAATTCATTGCACTTCCAATATGATTCATAAGTAATTTTTGCTCTTGTGTTAAAATATGTCCCTTTAAAGAAAACTCATGTCTTAAATTATTATTAAATCTTTCAAATTCCGGATCTTTTAAGATTTCTTCTAAAAATTCTTTATCATTTGCAAGAAGTTCATCTTGTACAAATATCAATTTTTTAGAAAGCTTTTTAAATTTAGGTTCTATTTCAGAATCTATTTTTAACATTTCTAAATCTTTCATATTTTTTTGAAGACTAAGATTAATATATGCTGTAGTCTTTGAAGATATTAATTCTGCTTCTTCATCTAATTTAAAAAAGTCAAATATATCTTTCTTATTATTAAGCTTTCCTTTAAAAGTTGTCATTTTTTCTATTATACTTAATTCTTTTTCTATATCTTTCTTAAGTTCATCTATATTACTATATATCTTAGTTAAATCCCATTCAATTTTTACATTGCTTTGTACATTACCTTGATTTTCTTTGTTTTTTTCCATACTCTTTCCTTTCACTATATTTTTTTTATATCACATATAGTTATCTATTTGTTTTAATTCCAAAAATCTTATTTCTTATTTTTTTAGCTTTTAAAAATATTGGTAATAATTTTTCACCTTTAGGAAGTTCTTTTAATTCTTCTTCTGTTATAACATTAAACATTATTACAAATAATATATATGAAATTATTCCTGAAATTATTGCTAAAATTACAGCTGCTGAATTCCTTAAATATCTTATACTAAAATAATATACTCCATATGCTATAATTCCCATTGCTATAGATGCTAAAAATGTTCTTCCGATTTTTCTTGAATTCTATTCTTGCACCTATCTTTCTATATAATGTTATATATACAATCAAGAACATTATCACCTGACAAATAACAGATGAAATTGCAGCACCATATATATTTATTTCATATATTGGTATTAATATCGAATTTATTACCGTTTTTATAACAGCGCCTACAAACACACCTATAGATGGTGTTATAACATCACCGGATCCCTTGAAGTCCACTTCCGTATTGTATGACTTAAACACATAAATACTGTTGCAACACATAATATTTGCATAAGTACTCCACCTTCTGATGCTCTTGGATACATAAGTTTAAGTAATGGTTCTGATAATACAAATAATCCTACAATTGCAGGCATTATTATAATTATAGATAAGTTTATTGCTCTTTCAATTCTTTCTTTTGCTTTTTGTCTTTCTCCTCTTGCAACAAGTACAGATACAACAGGAACTATTGCTATTGCTATTGCTATTGTTATTGATTGTGGAAGCCCTACTATTGTAGACACTTTTGAAAGTATCCCTTTCATTTCTGTTGCCTTACTTTCCAAAACATCTTTAGCAGTATATATATGCATATATGCTTTTTGTATACCATTTGTTACTGTTATTGTATCTATCATTGTATGTACAATAGAAATTAATGATCCTATTGTTACAGGTACTGATAATTTAAGTATTTTCTTTATTATATATTTTGTAGGCTTTTTATCTTCTCTTGATTTTTCTCTCCTATATATTATAAGTTTATGTTTCTTATAATATGTATACATATATATAAATGATAAAATAACAGAAATTGTTGTTGCTACATTTCCGTGCTGCTGCCATTATATGTGGTTGACTTCCTGTTGCCATATATACAAGTGTTATTGTTAATATACAATTCAAAAGTTGTTCCAATGTTTGTGAAACACTTGTAGATTTCATATCTCCGAAGTCCACCAAAATACCCTCTTATAACAGATGATGCTGAAACAAATACTATTGCAGGTGCTAATACTTTAAGAACTATTGCAGTATCTTTTACATTTAAAATATGTATTGCTATCCAATCTGAGAATACATATAATAATACACTTAATAACAGTCCGAAGACCTGTAAAAAATGTAAGTGCTACCTTAAATATTCTTTGTGCCGCTTTTTTATCACCTATTGCTATTCTTTCAGATACCAGTTTAGATATAACAGATGGTATACCAATACTTGAAAGTGTAAGCATAAGTGCATATACTTCATATCCTGAAGCATAATGTCCGTTCCCTACATTTCCGAAATCCTGGTACATTCACAATTACAACCCTATATATAAGTCCTAAAACTTTTACAAGTATTTGTGCTACTATTAACATAAATACATTTTTTGCAAACTTATTTCCAAAACTTTCTGTCTTTTTCTCTATATTATTATCTTCTTCTATTTTCTTCTCTTTTTCTAAATCCATTTTTTCCATATTATATGTATATCATAATTCCTTACTTTTTTCTATTACTTAAACTTATATTATTCTAATTATTTTCTTTGTATATTATATATATTCATAAATTCTTCATTATTTTCTTCATAACATTTTATCATTATATTTACAAATTTTTCTTCAAATTGTGTTCCAATATTTTTCTTTAATTCTTCTAATCCTTCTTCAATCGTTCTTTCATTTCTATATACACGTTTTGAAGTTATTGCATCAAAAGAATCTGCAACTGTAATTATTTTAACACAGTCTTCTATCTCATCACCTCTAAGGCCATCTGGATATCCTTTTCCGATCTATTCTTTCATGATGTGATCTTACAATATTTAAAATATCATTAAAAACAGTTGCCTTTTTTAATATCTCATAACCAATTACTGTATGTTCCTTCATCTTTTCATATTCTTCATCTGTAAATCTTCCTGTTTTTAATAATACACTATCTGGAATTCCTACTTTTCCGAATATCATGAAGAAGGCCTCCGAACTCTTATTTTTTCAAGTTCGTCTTCTGAATATCCTGCTTTTTTTGCTATCATACATGCATATCCTGATACTCTATCAGAATGTCCGAAGTGTATAATTATCTTTAGCTTCTACTATTTTTCTTAATGTTTCAATACTTTCTATATATGTTTCTTCTATTTCTTTATTCTTCTTTTTTATCTCTTCTAATTGTATTATAGACTTTACAGAAGATTCTATCATTAACAATATTTGTTCAAACTTATTTGTTTTTTCTAAATATCCTTGAATATTTAATCTCCTAATTGTTTCTATTGGTGGTGCTACACTTTTATGTCCTGTAAGTACTATTATATATATGTCTTTATTAAATTTTCTTATTTCTTCTATTACTTTATCACCATTTATAGGCATCATAATATAATCTAATATTAATATATCATAATAATTATTTCTTATATTTTCTATTCCTAAAAGAGGATTTGTTTCTCCTTCTACAATATATCCTTCTTTTCCTAAATATACTTTTAGAGAATCTATAACCCCTTGTTCATCATCTATAACAAGAATTTTTCTTTTCAAATCATTTTCTTTTTCATTAATTATATTTTTTATTCTCACCCTAAATATCCTTTCAACCATATTATAATGGTAAATATATTTTCATTATTGTTCCTCTTTTTTCTTTTGTAATTACTTCTATTCCTCCGATCAAATTGTGCCTTTAATGTAACATTTGACATATATAGTCCGAAGGCCTGTTCCTTTTTTTCCTTTTGTTGTTACCATCTCTCTAAATAATTTTTTTAATACCTCATTAGATATTCCGCACCCCAAAATCTTCTACAGATATTATCAGATTTTCTCTATTTTTATCTGTTTCTGCCTTAAGTATTATCTTCCTATTCAAATCATTTTTAGATATATATTCATAACTATCAATACTATTTTGTATTAGATTCATTATAATCTGGATTAAAATATTACTATTTCCTAATATATTAATATTATTTTCTGTATAATTTTTGATTTCAAATTCAATCATTTCTTTTTGCATTTCATGTTCTATAAGTACTTTTATAGTTTTAAATATATCACTTATAACAATATATTCTTTCAAATCATTTGCAAAAACTGTTGTTTGTCCTTTTACTGCTGTTATAATATCTGACATATATTCTAAATATGTATCTATTTTCTTATTCCATTCTTTCATTTCTCTTGCTATTTCTCTATAATCATTTTTATCTACCCTTTCATCATCTATTGATTTTGAAAGTTCATTTGTAAGTTCTGATAAAGCCATATTTGCTCCAGATATTGAAAAAATTGGTGTTTTTAAATTATGTGCTATCCCTCCAATCATTTGTCCTAATGATGCAAGTCTTTCTTGTTCAATCATCATATTTTTAGCTTTATTTATCCTATATATTTGATTATTATTATTTTTTTGAATCAAATTAAATTCTCTTACAAGTTCTCCAATTTCATCATTTCTAAGAATTGGTAAATTATTTAATACAACATTATCTTTTGCTTTCAATATACTTTTCATACCATTTGTAACTTTTGATATATCTGTTTCTACTATATATCCCATATACCATATATATATACTTGTATATATCATTATTATTCCGCAAAAGCATAAATATATCTGTTGATAAGCTTGTTGTAAATACTCTAAATCCTATACCTACAAATGCATTTCCATTTTCAGTATCTATCTTTAATATACTTATTTGCTTATTTTTAGAATATTCTGTATATACAATATTTTGTTTTTCAGATGTATAGAACATATTAATATATTCTATTGCAAAATTATTTAAATATTCTTTTCCATATATTGGGTTTCTTATATCACTTGTATATGCTAAAACTTTTGTTACATTTTCTTGGCTATTATTTTCTTCTATCTTCTTTAGTTTTGTTGTTATTTCTTCTAAAGTATATTTTTTATCTTCACTAAATTCTTGTTTTAACATTTCTAAATACACCTTTATCATATATTACTAAATAATTTAATATTGAAACCATTAACATTAAAGTTCCTAATATTATTGGAAGTAGTTGTGTTAATAACTTATTTCCTAAACTTATCTTTCCCCCATTTATATTATTTTCTACATAATATGCTGTTTCTATTAATATATCTTCAAAATATTCTTTTGATATCATATATATAATTATTGCTATTAATGAAGAGGCTACTAATACTATAGACATTATTGTAAAAATCATAGGTGTTTCAAGTCCAAGTAATATTGATAATATTGTAATTATAATTGCAGGCATAAAAGATATTGTTCCGAAGTATTATATATGGATAGTTAAAAGCTCTTTTTCTTTTAGCTATAACCTTTTCTCTTTTTTCTCCTTCTACTATTTTTGTACTCTTATATGCAAATACAAGACTTATAATTATAATTAAATATATGGATATTGAAAAGATTATAAACTGGGTATTATATGTAATACCCATAATCTTTTTTTGAAATTCTTCTTCTAAAATATTTTTAGGATAATTTAAGAAAATAGGAAATATATAGTATAGGCTTAAAAGAACTATAATTGTACAAATACTACTTTTAATTAATATTTCTTGATATTTTCTTATATTACTTTTTTTCTTTATTATTTCTCTTCCTCTCATTTCCTATTTTCCTTCCATTTAAAATTATTGTACTGGATTCCATGTTTGTACAACATTTCCATTAACTTTTAAGTAAACCGGTGTTCCTCTACCTGGATTATAGAAATCTAGTAATTCTACATTTACTCCACCTTCTACATTTACTGCTGTAACATCTCCCATTATTCTTACTTCATACCATGTTCCTGGTGTTGGTGCATAATCATTAAACCATATATTTCTATCATTCCAATTTGCAACTCCCCAATGCCATGATATTTGGTGATGTCCTCCTGATTCTATACGAACCTTATGCAATCTATTTGCCGTTAGCCTAAATCTAAGTCCAACAAATCTTTCTACAACATTTGTTCCTGCCCAAGCAGACCACGGTCTTCCGAAGCTTATATTGTTGTACTTCTATTCTCCTCCAAGGTGATTGTCTCCCAATATATGATGACCAATTTCCGTGCTCCATCTACTTGTATATCTCTTATTACAACTCCGGTGTACATGTAGTTTCAATGTTGCTCCGAGGTTCTCCTCTTCCGTGATACCCAATAATGTGATGAATCTATATAATTTATTGTTGGTTGTGGCATTTGTGGTAATTGTTGTACTACCATTCTTGACCATCCGAGACCATGGTCTTCCTACAACTCTTTGTTGTGCTTCTACTACAGCATTTCCTCTTTCAAATCCTAGATGTGTCCACCATCTTCCGGCTTCCATCTGTACCTATTTCTCTTATAAATATTCCGATGGACATGTACTTTTATTGTTGCTCCTGGTGTTGCCCATCCATATATATGGTCTTGTGCTGTATTCATTTGATC
>ERZ773100.1435-NODE-1435-length-11011-cov-3.339266_pt1 | contig 11011 bp, 7 predicted proteins | sample MGYA00511119_ERZ773100 | MGnify/ENA primary metagenome ERZ773100 (study PRJEB29015, sample SAMEA2738000) | human oral metagenome | biome: human oral; feature: human-associated habitat; material: dental | place: China | collected 2111 ...
ATGTCCTGTTTTTCTTCTCCAATGTCCTGTTTTTCTTCTCCAATGTCCTGTTTTTGTTTTTTTAGATTTTGAAGATGGTTTGCATAATGAATATGAAGCTGCCGGTTGCTTAATATATGATTTTCATTAAGTAATAAGTTACGAATAAAAAGCACTAAATATTTCGCTGTTTCATAAATCCCCTCAGTAATATTATTGTAATTTGCACGCACCAAAGCATTACGAAAATACCAAGAATTCTCAGCAAAGTTATCATTGCTAACCTGAAAACCGAGTGTTTTTAGGTATTTGATAAAAAATACCGCAGTAGTGCGGGTATTTCCCTCTTCAAACACATGAATTTGCCATAATCGAGCAATAAAAAATGCTAAATGATCGATGGCTTCGTCAATAGAAATCCCTTTGTAACTAAATTTTCGCTCTTGCGCGAGATCATATTCTAACGTTTCTTTCAATTCTAAGGCGCTGCCGTAAGAAATCGTATCGCCGTTTAAAACCCATTCTTTTTTCGTTATATTGAAAGTGCGAATTTTTCCGGCATGAGGGAATATGCCATTAAAAAGATATTTATGGATTGATAAATATTGCTGTGTATTAAAAGAAAAAGCCGGTTCTGACAATAAACGGGCAATACGAACTGCCACTTTGTCGGCCTCTTCCGTACGATCTTCATCATCAAAAATAGGGTTTTGCTGATAATATTGGCTTACCCAATTTTCAGCCGTTTCTATGGTGATTTCACCTTCAATATTTTTGATGGCGGTATTAATTAAATAATGAGAGGGTTTTAAACCGTCCACATCTTGTAAGCCTATCGCTGTTTTCCATGCGTAGCTTTTTTCTTTTTTTTCCGCATCAATATGGCGAATATATTCTGCAAAGGGATCTTTTATCATTATCTTAGAGTAAAAGTTCGGTAAAAATATGACGTAATTTTATCTTTATAATTTGCATTCAACAAATCTAACCTATAAAAAAACCGCACTTTAAAAAGTACGGTCTTTTTAGAACGAAATGATTGAATTGAATTATTCTACGCCGACCAAGATAGCGGCTAAAATGCGCGGTAGGCGAAGATTAAAAATAATATTGTGCTGAATTTCGTTTTGACTGTTGTTTAACAGCGTGTCAATAACATCTGAGGGAGGAATGGTGTAGCGTCCCCAAGAAAGGGAAAGCAGACAAAGCCCGACAAGTACGACCGAAAGGAACGGAAAATAAAAGGTGTTTTTCGTCATTTAATAAGCAACAGCGGTAAATTTTGAAGGGCTTCATTATATAGAAAAATATATTAAGATCTAGAAGTATTTGGCTGGGGAGTCGGAGAGTCAAAATAGCACCGCATTGAAGCTTGTCCGATAAGCTTTCAATGCGGTGCCAAAATGAACTTACAAGCACTTCGCCGGTTTCGGCAAGCCGGCTAATTTGGTCGCTTGTTTGGCCGGGCCTTCGGGAAATAAACGTTGTAAATAACGGCTGTTGCCTTTATCGGCACCGAGCTTTTCTGCCATCGCTTTTACCAACATCCGAATCGCAGGAGAGGTGTTGTATTCTTGATAAAAATCGCGCACAAAATAAATCACTTCCCAATGGGCGTCGGTTAGTTCAAGATTTTCCGCTTGCGCGATGGCACGCGCCACGTCTTCATTCCATTGCGTGTGGTCGAGCAAATAGCCGTCTTTGTCGGTGGCCAATGCGGTGCTATTTTGGGTGTTCAACATATTAATTCACTTCTTTGAAACGGATCATGTTATGTTCGGAAAAATCCATTTGTTCTTCATCATCAAGTTGCATTGGCGTGATGCGTTCTTGGTCAAACGCGATGTCGCCTTCAAGACCGTCTAATGTCTGGCCACGTTTGATGCTTTTGAAATCGAATAATTTTGGATCAAGCATATGTGACAGGGTGATATTTTGCATTGCGCCGAACATGGTTTCCAAGCGTCCCGGATATTGACGATCCCAAGTATTGAGCATTTCTTTCACTACTTGGCGCTGCAAATTCGGCTGCGAACCACACAAATTACAAGGAATAATCGGGAATTGTTTTGCCTGCGCGTATTTCTCGATATCTTTCTCTTTGCAATACGCCAACGGGCGAATCACGATTTGTTTGCCATCATCGGAAATTAATTTCGGCGGCATGGATTTTATTTTTCCGCCGTAAAACATATTCAGAAAGAGAGTGGCAAGCATATCGTCGCGGTGGTGCCCCAATGCGATTTTAGTGGCGCCAAGCTCCGTTGCGGTGCGGTATAAAATGCCGCGACGCAAACGGGAACAAAGGGAACAGGTGGTTTTGCCTTCCGGAATTTTTTCTTTCACGATGCCGTAAGTATTTTCTTGTACGATTTTGTAATCTACGCCGATACTTTCTAAATATTCCGGCAGAACATGTTCCGGAAAACCCGGTTGTTTTTGGTCAAGATTTACCGCGATGATATCGAATTTTATTGGTGCGCTTTGTTGCAGATTACGCAAAATATCCAACAATGTATAACTGTCTTTACCGCCGGACAAACACACCATAATTTTGTCACCTTCTTCAATCATGCCGAAGTCGGCAATGGCATTGCCAACATTGCGACGTAAACGTTTTTGTAATTTGTTGAAATTATAATTTTGCTTTTTTTCTAATTGAGTTAATTCGGTCATGTTTTTTTCGCTAATTTATGAAAAGCGCACATTATACGTGAAAAACAGGAAAAGTGCGGTTGCGCCAAAAGAAGATTTTTAAGATCCGTGAAAAATCCTGTATAATCGGCCACAATTTTTTGTTCAATTTTAATGCGTTACAACTTCAATGATTGAAACCTCCCAAACAATTCCCGAACTCGTGTCTTGGGCAAAAGATCGCGAGTTTTCTTTGAATTTACCCACCGAACGCTTAGTTTTTTTGTTGGCGATTGCGATTTATAACAACGAACGTTTAGACGGCGAAATGCTGGAGGCGGATCTGGTGGATATTTTTCGCCATACGGCAAGTGCCTTTGAACAATCCGCAGATGCCATCGCGACACGCGCCAATAACGCCATTAATGAATTAGTGAAACAGCGTTTATTGAATCGTTTTAGCAGCGAGTTTACCGAAGGTTTAGCAATTTATCGTTTAACACCGCTTGGTGTAGGCGTATCCGATTATTATATTCGTCAGCGCGAATTTTCCGCTTTGCGCCTTTCCGTGCAACTTTCTATTGTGGCGGATGAAATTCAGCGCGCATCGGATTCCGCGGAAGAGGGGGCAACGAATAGCGAAAACGAACATTATTGGCGCCGCAACGTGTTTGCGCCGTTAAAATATTCCGTAGCGGAAATTTTCGATAGCATTGATCTTTCCCAACGCACGATGGATGAAAATCAGCAAAGCATTAAAGAAGAAATTGCTGAACTTTTAACCAAAGATTGGCAAGCGGCAATTTCCAGTTGCGAGCGTTTGTTAGATGAAACCTCCGGTAATTTACGCGAATTGCAAGATACCTTAAATGCGGCGGGCGATAAGCTGCAAGCGCAATTATTACGAATTCAAGATTGCGTCATCGGACGTGACGATTTGTATTTTATCGATCAACTGATTACGGATTTACAAGCCAAACTCGACCGAATTATCAGCTGGGGACAACAAGCCATTGATTTGTGGATTGGTTACGACCGCCACGTGCATAAATTTATTCGTACCGCCATTGATATGGACAAAAACCGCGTATTTTCCCAACGTTTGCGCAATTCCATTCACCATTATTTCGATCATCCTTGGTTCTTATGGACGGCACAAGCCGAGCGATTAGTGGATTTGCGCGATGAAGAAATGACGCTGCGCGAAGACGACGCGCTGGGTGAATTGCCGGAAGAATTGCAATACGAATCCCTTTCTGATTTACACGATCAAATTGTAGAGCATATGCAAGGCTTACTGATTGCTTATCGTGAAAATAATCGCCCAATTGATTTGAGTTTGGTTTTAAAAACACAATTGGAAAATTATCCGCTTTCCCGTCATTTTGATGTGGCGCGGATTATTGTGGATCAAGCTGTGCGGCTAGGTATGGCGAACGAGGATTTGTCGGGCGTTTATCCGAATTGGCAAAGCATTAATCAATGCGGTGCCGAAGTACAGGCACATGTGATTGATAAATATTAAATTGTAGAGGCGAATTCGATTCGTTTTATCAGGATATAAATGCGGCAAATGCCATCATTTGCCACGATAAAAAGCAGAGAACAGAGAATGACAGACAACCTTCAAGATGTAATTTCCCCAAAACTTGCGATGGCAATTGCCAATCCGTTATTTCCGGCAGTGGATAGCCTGTTGCGGAGCGGTCGCCATATTGGCACGGAATATTTGGACAATCACGCTTTCTTAATGGATTTTCAAAATGAATTGGACGGTTTTTACCGCCGTTATAACGTAGAATTGATTCGTGCGCCGGAAGGCTTTTTTTATCTTCGCCCGAAAGCAACTACGCTGATTGCGCGTTCGGTGCTTTCCGAGTTGGAAATGTTGGTGGGAAAAGTGCTTTGCTATCTTTATTTAAGTCCGGAGCGTTTGGCGCAACAGGGGATTTTCAGCACGCAAGAAGTGTATGACGAATTATTAAACCTTGCCGATGAAGGAAAATTATTAAAGGCTGTGAATCAACGTTCTAGTGGTTCCGACTTGGATAAACAAAAACTTGCGGAAAAAGTGCGCGCCGCCATCGGGCGTTTGCGCCGTTTGGGGATGATTCAAACCGTAGGTGAACAAAATAGCGGCAAATTTACCATTTCCGAAGCCGTGTTCCGTTTCGGTGCGGAAGTGCGCAGCGGTGATGATGCCTTAGAAGCGCAAGCCCGCTTAATCCGCGATGGGGAAGCGGCTACACCGGAGTCCTTGATGTTAGAAAAGCAAGCCCAAACCACCGAAAATGATGCCGAAAATGCGGATGAAATTGACGAAGAATTTGACGGAGAACCAGCATAATGTCCGATATTTTAGAACGAGAAAATGAAATCGAATTAGAGCAAGAAGAAAACGTAATCGAGACTGATGCCGAAGAAATCATTGAAACCAGCGTGCCCAGCATTACACAAAATAACGGCGTAGAACGTGGCAAATTTCGTTCTTTAACCTTAATCAACTGGAACGGCTTCTTTGCTCGCACTTTTGATTTAGACGAATTGGTCACCACGCTTTCCGGCGGTAACGGGGCGGGGAAATCCACCACGATGGCTGGTTTTGTGACGGCATTAATTCCGGATTTAACTCTTCTCCATTTCCGGAATACTACGGAGGCCGGCTCTACAGGCGGTTCGCGCGATAAAGGGTTACACGGCAAATTACGTCCAGGAGTTTGTTATGCGGTATTGGATACGATCAATTCCCGTCATCAACGTATCCTTGTCGGCGTGCGTTTGCAACAGATTGCAGGCCGCGATAAAAAAGTGGATTTAAAAACCTTTTCCCTTCAAGGCATCGAATTATCACAAAATCCGACCGCACTTTTTACGGAAACCGTGGGGGAGCGTCAAGCGCGCGTGTTGAATTTAACCGAACTAAAAGACAAAATCGAAAATCTCGGCGCGCAATTCAAGCAATACCATTCCATCACCGATTATCACGGAATGATGTTCGATCTTGGCATCATTCCGAAACGCTTACGTTCGGCATCGGACCGTAGCAAATTCTATAAACTTATTGAGGCCTCCTTATACGGCGGTATTTCCAGCGCGATTACGCGTTCTTTACGGGATTATTTGCTGCCGGAAAACCTTGGCGTGAAAAAGGCCTTTCAGGATATGGAAAGTGCGTTACGCGAAAACCGGATGACCTTAGAAGCCATTAAAGTGACTCAGTCGGACCGCGATTTGTTCAAACATTTAATCACCGAAACAACCAATTACGTGGCGTCCGATTATATGCGTAACGCCAACGAACGGAGAGGCAATATCAGCACCGCATTGGAGTCGCGCCGTGACTGGTACTAAGCCAAGTCGGCGCAGGTTTTGTCGCAACATCGTTTCATTGATTTAAGTCGCGAAGCAGCGGAACTGGCCGAAAGCGAACGCACGTTGGAAGTGGATCACCAAAGCGCGGTGGATCACTTAAATTTAGTGCTGAATGCGTTACGCCATCAAGAAAAAATCAGCCGTTATCAAGAAGATGTGGCAGAGCTTTCCGAGCGTTTGGAAGAACAAAAAATGGTAGTTGAAAACGCCAACGAACAATTGGAAGAAAGCCAAGCGCAATTCGAACAAACGGAAACCGAAATTGATGCGGTACGCACACAATTAGCAGATTATCAACAGGCGCTTGATGCGCAGCAAACCCGAGCGCTTCAATATCAGCAGGCCATTGCTGCCCTTGAAAAAGCCAAAACCTTATGTGGTTTGGCGGATTTAAGCGTAAAAAATGCGGAAGATTATCAGACGGAATTTGCCGCTCATGCCGACGGCTTAACGGAACGCGTGCTTGAACTTGAGCACAAAATGTCGATTTCCGAAGCGGCAAAATCCCAGTTCGAGAAAGCTTATCAATTAGTTTGTAAAATTGCCGGCGAAGTGCCTCGTTCGAGTGCCTGGGAAAGCGCGAAAGCATTGTTGCGAGAATATCCGAGCCAAAAATTACAAGCGCAACAAACACCGCAACTGCGTGCGAAATTACATGAACTTGAACAACGCTATGCGCAACAACAAAGTGCACTCAGATTACTCAATGATTTTAATCAACGTGCTAATTCACATTTAGAAACCGCCGATGAATTAGAAGATTATCATGCCGAACAAGAGGCATTGATCGAAGATATTTCTGCAGAACTTTCCGAACTGATAGAAAGCCGCTCGACACTCCGTCAAAAACGTGAAAATTTAACCGCACTTTACGATGAAAATGCGCGTAAAGCGCCGGCTTGGTTAACGGCGCAAGCTGCCTTAGAGCGTTTAGAAGAACAAAGCGGTGAGCATTTTGAACACAGCCAAGATGTGATGAATTTTATGCAATCACAGTTGGTGAAAGAACGCGAATTGACGATGCTACGCGATCAGCTTGAGCAAAAACGTCAGCAGTTAGAGGAGCAAATTTCGCGTTTAAGTCAGCCGGACGGTTCTGAAGACGCGCGCTTAAATACGCTTGCCGAACGTTTCGGCGGTGTGTTGCTTTCCGAACTTTATGATGATGTGCCGATTGAAGATGCGCCTTATTTCTCCGCACTTTATGGTCCGGCGCGTCATGCCATCGTGGTGCGCGACTTGGATGCGGTGCGCGAACAGCTGATCGATTTAGAAGACTGTCCGGATGATTTATATTTAATTAAAGGTGATCCGGCGGCATTTGATGACAGTGTGTTATCGGCGCAGGAATTAGAACTCGGCGTGGTGGTACAGGTTTCGGATCGTGAATTACGCTACTCTAAATTTCCGGAAATTCCGTTATTTGGTCGTGCGGCGCGCGAAAAACACTTAGAAGAATTACAAGTTCAACGCGATGAAATTGCCGAAGAATATGCGCAAATCGCCTTCGACGTACAGAAATGTCAACGTTTGCATGAACATTTCAGTCAATTTGTCGGTTTACATTTAGCCCTTGCGTTCCAGCCAAATCCGGAAGAATTAATGGCGGAAGTTAACCGCGAACGCAATGAAATCGAGCGCGAATTAAACCAATTCAATAGCGGTGAGCAACAATTACGCATTCAATTGGATAGTGCAAAGGAAAGAATTCAATTGCTCAATAAATTGATTCCGCAATTAAATGTACTTGCGGACGAAAATTTAATCGATCGCCTTGAAGAGTGTCGCGAGCAGTTAGATGTTGCCGAACAAGATGAACATTTTGTTCGCCAATACGGCGAGACATTATCACAATTAGAATCGATGGCCGAGAGTTTACAAAGCGATCCGAAAAATTACGAAGGTTTAAAACAAGAATTAACCCAAGCCATTGAACGCCAAAAACAAGCACAACAACGCGTATTTGCTTTGGCGGATGTGGTGCAACGTAAACCTCATTTTGCTTACGAAGATGCAGGGCAAGCAGAAACTTCCGAGCTTAATGAGCGACTTCGTCAGCGTTTAGAACAAATGCAAGCGCAACGTGACGCCCAGCGCGAACAATTACGCCAAAAACAAGCGCAATTTGCACAATACAATCAAGTATTTATTGGTTTGCAAAGCGCTTACGACAGTAAACTTCAGCTGTTAAAAGAATTGATTGATGAAATCGGTCAACTTGGCGTGCGTGCGGATGAAGGCGCAGAGGAACGTGCTCGTATCCGCCGCGATGAATTGTATCAACAGCTGTCAACCAGTCGTCAACGTCGCGCTTATGTGGAAAAACAATTAACGTTGATTGAAAGCGAAGCAGAAAACTTAAATCGTCGAATTCGCAAAGCGGAACGCGATTACAAAACTCAACGCGAATTGGTGGTGGCAGCAAAAGCCAGTTGGTGCGTGGTGCTACGCCTATCGCGTAATGCCGATATGGAAAAACGCCTGAATCGCCGTGAATTGGCATATTTATCTGCCGACGAATTACGTTCCATGTCGGATAAAGCCTTAGGTGCGTTGCGTACTGCCGTAGCGGACAATGAATATTTGCGCGACAGTTTACGTGCGTCGGAAGACAGCCGCAAACCGGAAAATAAAGTACGCTTCTTTATTGCGGTATATCAACATTTACGCGAACGTATTCGCCAAGACATCATTAAAACCGATGATCCGATCGATGCCATTGAACAAATGGAAATCGAGCTTTCACGCTTAACCGCCGAATTAACCGGTCGTGAGAAAAAACTCGCGATTAGTTCCGAAAGCGTGGCGAATATTATGCGGAAAACTATACAGCGTGAACAGCACCGCATTCGAATGCTTAACCAAGGCTTACAGAATATTGCTTTCGGTCAAGTAAAATCAGTACGTTTAGTGGTCAATATTCGCGATACGCATGCGATGTTGTTGGATGCGCTTTCCGGCCAGCAAAACGAATATCAAGATTTGTTCAACGACAATCGGATTACCTTCTCAGAAGCCATGGCGAAACTCTACCAACGCATTAACCCGCATATTGATATGGGGCAACGCACCGCGCAAACTATCGGTGAAGAATTGTTGGATTATCGCAATTATCTTGAATTGGAAGTGGAAGTATTCCGTGGTGCGGACGGTTGGCTACGGGCGGAAAGTGGTGCACTTTCAACCGGTGAAGCCATTGGTACCGGGATGTCGATTCTGTTAATGGTGGTGCAAAGCTGGGAAGAAGAAAGCCGTCGTATTCGCGGTAAAGATATCGTGCCTTGTCGCTTGCTATTCTTAGATGAAGCCGCACGTTTGGACGGTAAATCCATCTCCACTTTATTTGAGCTTTGCGAACGTTTGGATATGCAATTATTAATTGCCGCTCCTGAAAATATCAGCCCGGAAAAAGGAACGACCTATAAACTGGTGCGTAAAATTGCCGGTAATCAAGAACACGTTCACGTGGTCGGCTTACGCGGTTTCGGCGCCACGGAATAGAAAATAAAAGAGCAGTGCGGTCAAAAATTTTTGAGTCCTTCAAAATTATAGCTGTTGTACAAGGCTGAAATGACCTCACCAAACAGCACCGCATTGGAAGTCACTTCAATGCGGTGCTGTTTTATGACTTGAACTCATACCTCAATCGGATGGTTTTGTGCATTGCGGCATAATACCGGGATTCTTGAGCGTAGTTTAATTATGTAAGGAACAAAAATGTATCATCTCATTCTCGCCATTCTTTGTAGCGTTGCAGTTTCCGTATTATTGAAAATTGCGCGCAAAAAAAATATCGTTATCGACCAAGCCATCGCATTTAACTATATTACGGCAATCACATTTAGTTATTTCCTGCTGAAACCGGATTTCAAAGGACTGGCATTTATTGATTACATCGCGCAAAGCGAAAGCATACTGATTTTCTTGGCATTAGGGATATTGCTCCCAACGGTATTTCTTATTATGTCGAAAGCGGTGGAGTTCGCCGGTATCGTGCGCTCCGACGCGGCGCAGCGTCTCTCCTTATTCTTACCGATTTTAGCTGCTTTTTTGATCTTCCACGAAACCCTAAGCCGCTCCAAAGTTCTTGGTATTACCTTCGCGTTTATCGGTTTATTTTGCTTATTAAGTAAGCCAAACCAAGACAAAAGCGTGATCAATTTTAAAGGCATATTAGGACTTGTCGGCGTATGGTTCGGCTACGGCATTATTGATATTTTATTTAAACAAATGGCCAAAAGCGGCGGGGCGTTCCCGGCGACCTTATTTATTTCATTTTCCATTGCGGCTTGCTTGATGTTTATCTATTTATTATTAAAACGTACCCAATGGACAGTGCCAAGCGTATTCGGCGGTATTATGTTAGGCGTGTTGAATTTCTTTAATATTTTGTTTTACATCAAAGCACATCAAAGTTTCGGCGGTAACCCTACATTAGTTTTTGCCGGAATGAATATTGGCGTTATTTGCCTCGGTACGATTACCGGCGCGTTAATATTCAAAGAAAAAATCAGTAAACTTAATTGGTTGGGTATTATGTTTAGTTTGGCTGCTATTTTCAGTTTGTATTATTTAGATAAAATTATCGTATAAAAAAGAGGAATTATGACGAAAGATTTCAGCTTCTTTATTTACGATTACGAAAGTTTTGGCATTAGCCCGGCGAACGATCGCCCAGCGCAATTCGCCGGTATTCGGACAGATGCGGATTTTAATATTATTGGCGAGCCGGTAATGCTTTATTGCAAGCAAACCAATGACTATTTACCAACGCCCGATGCGGTGCTGGTGACGGGGATCACACCGCAGGAATGTAATGAAAAAGGTATATCTGAACCGGAATTTGCAACAAAAATCCTAGCAGAATTTTCTCAGCCAAACACTTGCGTGATGGGCTACAATAACATTCGCTATGACGATGAAATGACACGTTACACTTTTTATCGTAATTTTATCGATCCTTATGAATATAGTTGGAAAAACGGTAATTCACGTTGGGATTTACTGGATTTGGTACGAGCTTGTT
>ERZ773100.1437-NODE-1437-length-10991-cov-3.717081_pt1 | contig 10991 bp, 8 predicted proteins | sample MGYA00511119_ERZ773100 | MGnify/ENA primary metagenome ERZ773100 (study PRJEB29015, sample SAMEA2738000) | human oral metagenome | biome: human oral; feature: human-associated habitat; material: dental | place: China | collected 2111 ...
TACCGCCGTGAAAGGGCGGCGTCCTAGGCCGCTAGACGATGGGGGCCTAGTCGATCGAACAGGTTCAGTTTTCTTCATCCCGTCGTTCGAACCTCCACTAGTCTATGTCAGGTTTGCGGAGGCGCGCAAACCGTTTTGTTCGATTTTGCCCGATTTTGACCCCCATTTTCGACCATTTATTGCCTGGCACATATGCGTTTAAGCTTGTCAATGATGATTCAGAAAAACTTCAAAAAATTTTAAAATTTCTTCACAACACCCCACATCAGGGGCTTTTGGAGGGGTTTTAGCGGCTTTTGGGCACCCGTAGAAGCTTCGAGGAAGCCCTATTTTCTCCTCTGACTTCTACAGATTTTCTTCAAAATCTTCCAAAATTTTGCTTCGAAGAGAGCCCAGAGGTAGCCCGAAGGTCCTTGAACAGCCCTTCGCAAGAGTTCCGAAATCCACTCCTCCACCCCTCACCCACCTCACGGCCGCCCAAACACGCGCAAAATATCCCCGAAAATTTTCAGTAATTTCTACAACGCCTATATAAGGTGCACAAGCAAGCATTACCCAGCTAGCACTACCCTCAGCTAGCACTACCCGGAGTGCAAAAACCGCAAGAGAGCGCACGGCGGATCCTGCGGTAGATTCTGCGGCGGATTCCGCGATACATCTTTGATGAATCCTGCAGTGCACCTTTCAGCCGCATCTTTCAGCGAGGCTCGCCCCGACTTCGCTCTGCCCCCTCAGCCCAGCTTCATCGAGCATCCCCGGAGCCCAAAAAATGTGCCGTGCAAAGCAACTACCCGTCAAGATGCACCAAAATGAAAATATTCACTCCGGGGAATACAATAAAACGGCTTGTCAGACGTGTATTTTTCACTTTATGCAAGTAAATACAGAATTATGACAACACAGAAATATAAAGATTTGATAAACCTCTGGCGATTGACAAGGAGAGATGAAAGCCAGCTGAAAATGCCCCCTGAATTGGCTTGAAGCCCCCTCTTTGAGCACCGTACTATAGAGGGCGTGAGGTCACTTCCGGACCTTGCAGCACGGGGCCACTTCCGGAGCCCCAGACGTAAAGTCACCGCACATTACAGCACCGATAAACCGCATAGAGATCCGAAGGAGGATCCAGTGTCCGCAACGATGAACCGTCGCACGGCATTCCGCGCGCTCGGCGTAGGCACCGCAACCATCGCTCTCGGCTGTGCAGCTGCACCCGCGGCGCAGGCACAGCAGATGGCACACCCGCAGAAGGCAATGACTGCCGACCAGCAGCTCAAGCTGATTCTGCGCCGCCTCGAGCAGGTACCTGCCCGCTTGAAGTATGCGAAGCCTGGATCCTCCAACCGCGTTAATAGCGGCATTGAGAGCGCACTGGGCAACCTGACCACCGTCCAGGGCACTGACGCAGGTCGTCAGATTGCAAGCGCGAAGGCCGCTGTCCGCAAGTCTGATGGACGCGCCCACGCAGCGATCTCCCCCGTTGGTGTTATTGCCTGCGTTGTCAGTATTGCAAAGTTTGTCATTCAGCTGGGCATCGCCATTTACAAGCTTATTAAGGCGCTCGTTAACGCCTTCAAGCAGTGGAAGACCTTCAAGAACATCGTGAAGGCCGTCATTTCTGGTGAAGCCCGCAAGAAGCTGGGTACTGAAACTGAAACCGTACTCAAGGCCATTTTGGGCATTGAAGACGTCCTCAAAAAGTGTGCATAGTCTACACACCGTACGGCTATGCGCTTGTTTAGAGAGCTAATCTTGGTGTTTCTTTAGCTTTCTAGACCCCGTTAAGGGATGCGCCGCACGTGAAGCCACTGCATGGGCTCGCTGCGCGTCCGGGTAGCCGGAGGGTATGTCCTCGAGTGTCTTCGGCACCTACCCAACCCACCCCGCATGACCTCATGGTGCGGGGTGGGTTTCTTTAACCGCTCTTTCGATAACTCTTCCGGGCGAGCACTTTCCGAGAGCCCTCCCCGTTACTCCCCCGCTTCCTTATATATAGACAAAAATCGACCCCGCACCGGCTCACGGTACGGGGTCGATTTCTATGTTCTACGTACTACACGTAAGGATTACTCACCGCGGGAGATGTTGATCATCTCGTCGCGGTCCACAACCTTCACGCGGGCGCGAGGCTCACCGGCTGCATCCTTGGATGCTGCGCCCAGTGCCTTCTCGTGATCGTCCAGGCGGTGCCAGCCTTCCCAGGTGGTGTACTTGATGCCCTTGGAGTCCAGGTAGGCGCTGAATGCCTCTGCGTCCGGCTCAGTTGCGGTGTAGAGGTTCTCGCGGTCCTCGAGCAGGTGGGTGATGGTCTCGAGTGCGTCAGACTTGGTGGAGCCGATCAGGCCGACGGGGCCGCGCTTAATCCAACCGGATGCGTACAGGCCGGGAACGATCTCGCCGTTCTCGTCCACGACGCGACCCTCAACGTTGGTGATGACGCCGCGCTTGTCGTCGTAACCGATTTCGGGCAGTTCGGAACCGAAGTAACCGATTGCACGGTAGACAGCCTGTACGGGGTAGTCCACGTACTCGCCGGTGCCGATGATGCCGCCCTTGCCGTCGAGCTTGTTGCGCTCCATGCGCAGGCCCACGACCTTACCGTCTTCGCCGAGGATCTCGTGCGGGGACTGCAGGAAGTGCAGGTGCAGGCGGCGGGATGCGGTCTGCTCGTTGTTCTTCTGGTCCAGCCAACCGCGCAGGGTCTTCATCATGACCTTGGTCTGTGCGTTCTTCTCCATTGCTTCTTCGGAAGCCTCGTCGAACTGGAAGTCCTCTTCGTACAGGACGATGTCCACGTCGCGGGAGTGTGCGAGTTCGCGCAGCTCAAGCGGGGTGAACTTCATCTGTGCGGGGCCGCGGCGACCGAAGACGTGCACGTCGGTCACGGGGGAAGCCTTCAGGCCCTGGTAGACGTTGTCGGGGATTTCGGTGACGAGCAGGTCGTCAGCGTGCTTGGAGAGGATGCGGGAGACGTCCAGGGCGACGTTGCCGTTACCGAGCACTGCAACCTGCTCAGCTTCGAGCGGCCAGGTGCGGGGGTAGTCGGGGTGACCGTCGTACCAGGAGACGAAGTCTGCTGCGCCGTAGGAGCCGTCCAGGTCGATGCCCTCAATGTTCAGGGGTGCATCAAAAATCGCGCCGGTTGCGAAGATGATGGCGTCGTAGTGTTCGCGCAGGTCGGCGAGGGTCAGGTCCTTGCCGTATTCGACGTTGCCGAAGAAACGGATGTCGCCGCGGTCCAGGACCTTGTGCAGTGCGGTAATAATGCCCTTGATGCGGGGGTGATCCGGTGCCACACCGTAGCGGATCAGGCCGAAGGGGGCGGGGTAGCGGTCGAAGATGTCGATGGCGACCTCGACGGCGCCGGTGCGGACCTCTTCAGACTTGGTGAGGATGTCGGCGGTGTAAATACCGGCGGGACCTGCACCAATAACGGCGACGCGCAGGGGGCGTGCTGCTTCAGACACGAAAATCTTCCTTTCGAAGTTCACCGGCCGGCGCCCGGTGCGGCGCGAACAGGCGGTGAGCTTAGTGTTCACTTCCTGCCTATTTTACCGGGGATTGACGGGTGTTCGGGGGCTTATATGTCTTCGCCCACTAAATAGGACAATTTTCTGTCACCTAATCCGGGCGGGGTGGTACATCCAGCCCCGGGGGCTATGTATATAGGGCCTAAACATACAACCCGCACAGGGCTGCACAGACTAGGAGGCGGGTACCGCCTCAAAGGTTACAACCAGTTCGTCGCGCTCGCCGAAGCGGACCAGGTGGCGGTCCAGCACATCCGCCAGGCGGGCTGCCTGCTCGTCGCTTTCAGCGCGCACCTCCATAATGAGGGCGCCCTCGGTTTCGCGCAGGTCGCCGTAGCCGCGGAAGATGCCGTCGCGGTTGAAGGTGAGGCGGATGCCGTCGGGCAGTTCTGCGGTGCCGAGCTTGCGGCCCATGTGTGAGCCGAGCTGTTTGATGTATCGGGCGGGGCGGTCGGTTGCTACGATGGCGCGCTGGCGTACCGGCAGGGACTCTGCGGCGGGGTAGCTTTCGGTGGGATTGGCGGTGTTTTCCTGAGGGGTTTCAGTCACGGTGGACTCCTTACTTATAGGTGTTCTTATAGGTGCCGAGAAAGGCTCACCACACGGAACCCTGCATTCGGCGACACATTATTTCACCTCGAATATAGCAGGAACTTAGGGTTCACTAACCTGATATGTCATCGTTGTTCGCGCAGGGGCGAGAGATCGTTACCCCCCATTACGCCTCCCGCAAAAGGCCCCTAAACGAAAGCTGGGAGTTTCCTGGATTAACGCTTAGAGAAACTTTAACCGTAGAATATTTCGGTAACAACAGTGTCACCTCCCCAACACACCGGGAAGTGGCACTTTTTTATGCGGGCTCGGAACCCCGGTGCCCGCCCCGACTATGAGTATCTACGGATTTTCACGAATGTCTTCTGAGAACACCGCGGCTCCCCAGACCCCCAAGGCAGAAGCCAAGGGCGCACTGGACCGTTACTTCAAAATCACTGAGCGAGGCTCCACCATCGCCGCCGAATTCCGCGGCGGCCTCGCCACCTTCTTCGCGATGAGCTACATCGTCGTGCTGAACCCCCTCATCATCGGCCTCGGCAAGGACGCATCCGGCAACGACCTCGGCGTACCACAGGTCGCAGCAATGACCGCACTGGTCGCAGGCGTCATGACCATCCTCATGGGCGTCATCGCCAAGCAGCCCTTCGCCATGGCGGCAGGCCTCGGCGTGAACGCACTGCTGGCAACCACCATCGCCTCCACCCCCGGACTGACCTGGCCCGCCATCATGGGCCTGGTCGTATGGGCTGGTGTGCTGATGACCATCCTCGTGCTGACCGGCTTCCGCACCGCAGTGTTCAACGCGGTCCCCGAATCGCTCAAGGTCGCAATCGTCGTCGGTATCGGCTTCTTCATTGCGTTCATCGGCCTCGTCAACGCAGGTATCATCCGCCGTATGCCCGACGCAGCAGGCACCACCGTGCCCGTCTCCTTCGGCGTGAGCGGCCACCTGCTCGGCTGGCCCACCCTCGTCTTCCTCTTCGGCCTGTTCCTCACCATTGCGCTGTTCATCCGCAACGTGAAGGGTGCAATCCTCTACGGCGTGCTCGCCTCCACCGCCCTCTCCATCATCCTGGAGAAGGTCGTGCCCTCCGGCAGCTCGCTTGAGTCCCCGACCGGCTGGTCCCTGAACGTCCCCGTTTGGGACTCCAACACCAGCAAGCTGCCCAACTTCTCCCTGTTCGGCTCCGCTGACCTGTTCGGTGCCTTCGGCACTCTCGGCGGCATGGCTGCAGTTCTGCTGATCTTCACCATCCTCATCTCCGCGTTCTTCGACGCAATGGGCACCTCCGTCGGTCTCGCAACCGAAGCAGGCACCATCAAGGACGGCCAGATCGAGAACGTCGACAAGGTTCTGCTCGTGGACGCCCTCGGCTCCGTAGTCGGCGGTGGCACTTCCTCCTCCTCCAGCCAGATTTTCGTGGAGTCCGCAACCGGTATCGGCGCGGGTGCACGCACCGGCTTCGCGAACGTCGTCACCGGCGCGCTGTTCCTCGTCGCAATCTTCCTGTCCCCGCTGGTCACCATCGTGCCCTTCGAAGCTGTTGCACCCGCAATGGTGTTCGTTGGCTTCCTGATGATCCGCCAGGCAGTGAACATCGACTGGAACGATTGGGGTCTGGGTATCCCCGCGTTCATGACCATCATCTTCATGCCCCTGTCCTACTCCATCGCGGACGGTATCGGCGCAGGCTTCCTGTCCTACGTCTTCATCCGCCTGGTGCAGGGTCGCGGCAAGGACGTGCACTGGCTCATGTACGTGGTTTCCGCAGTGTTCCTCATCTTCTTCGCTAACGGCCTGATTACCGGCTGGATGCACTAAATACATCGAGTGCCTCACCCTCCACACGTGGAGGTGCGGGCACCAGCTGGGCGGGGTATCGGCACCTTTGGGGTGCCGGTACCCCGCCCTGCGCTATTCTTCCCCAGCAGCCGACCTAACTACAGGAGCGGGGAAATACCACATCACCGACTGAACCGCCGCACACAACGCGTTTTAACGGCACAAGCTACGCGGCGGCGCCTACAATGGTTGAACCATTGTGGCGCCCGACCCGGGATCTACCCCGTGAGCCTGGCCCGTGAAATTCACCCCGGGCTTCACCCGCGAGCTTTGCCCGCGAAACCGGCGGCGCAACAGTACACACCGAACAACATCAACGGATCCTCACATGTCTGAACCCCAGAAGGCGGCAGCACCCACCGGTGCGCTCGACCGCTACTTCAAGATTTCCGAACGCGGCTCCTCCATCGCCGCAGAATTCCGCGGCGGCCTCGCCGCCTTCTTCGCCATGAGCTACATCGTGGTGCTGAACCCCCTCATCATCGGCCTCGGCAAGGACGCATCCGAACGCACCCTCGGTATCGCACCCGTCGCGGCTGTGACCGCACTGGTTGCCGGCGTGATGACCATCCTCATGGGTGTTATCGCCAAGCAGCCCTTCGCGATGGCGGCTGGCCTGGGTGTGAATGCGCTGCTCGCCTCCACCATTGCTACCACCCCGAACCTGACCTGGGCAGACATTATGGGCCTGGTCGTTCTTGCCGGTCTGATCATGACCGTTCTGGTGCTCACCGGCTTCCGTACCGCGGTGTTTGAGGCGGTCCCCGAGTCGCTCAAGACCGCGATTGTGGTCGGTATCGGCTTCTTCATTTCCTTTATCGGTCTGGTCGACTCCGGCATTATCCGCCGCATGCCTGACGCTGCCGGTTCCACCGTGCCGGTGACCCTCGGCGCGGGCGGTCACCTGCTCGGCTGGCCCACTCTCGTCTTCCTCTTCGGTCTGTTCTTCACCATCGCCCTGTTTATCCGTAACGTGAAGGGCGCGATTCTGTGGGGCGTGCTCGCCTCCACCGCGCTGTCCTTGATTCTGGAGGCGGTTGTCCCCTCCGGTTCCGTGAAGGAGGCGGCAACCGGCTGGTCCCTGAACGTGCCTTCCCTAGCGGACATGGAGTTCACCACCCCGAACTTCTCCCTCATCGGTTCCGCTGACCTGTTCGGCGCATTCGCCCACATTGGTCCGCTGGCTGCCTCGCTGCTGGTGTTCACCATTCTGCTGTCCGTGTTCTTTGACGCGATGGGCGTTTCAGTGGGTCTTGCCACTGAGGCTGGCACCATGAAGGACGGCAAGGTTGAGGACATCGACAAGGTCCTGCTCGTGGACGCTTTTGGTTCCGTTGTTGGTGGTGGCGCGTCCGGTTCGGCGAACCAGATTTTCGTGGAGTCCGCTACCGGTATTGGTGCGGGTGCACGCACCGGTTTTGCGAACATTGTGACCGGTGTGCTGTTCCTGCTGGCGATTTTCATCTCGCCGCTGGTCACCATCGTTCCTTTTGAGGCGGTTGCTCCGGCGCTGGTCGTGGTCGGCTTCCTGATGATTCGCCAGGCTGTGAATATTGACTGGACCGACTGGGGTCTGGGTATTCCGGCGTTCTTGACCATTATTTTCATGCCGCTGTCCTACTCGATTGCGAACGGTATTGGTGCCGGCTTCGTGGCGTACACCTTTATTCGTCTGGTGCAGGGCCGCGGTAAGGACGTGCACTGGCTGATGTACCTGGTGTCCGCGGTGTTCGTGATTTACTTCGGTATGGGCATCATTAACGGCTGGACTAGCTAAGTCCAACAGTCTACATATTTGCTGAGGGCAGGTTCCTGAGGCGGCTGAGAACGTAAGTTTTCAAGCTGTCGAAGGACCTGCCTTTTGTGTATCTGGTTCGCTCATGCACGTTCCTTATCGTGCCTGGGCGCGGGCGAAAATTTATGGCAGAATCATTCCGTTTCCGGTATGATTCTGCCATGATGTCCGTTCAAGAGTATGCCCAAGAAGCTCAGGTTTCAGAGCGAAGCGTGCGCGCCCGCCTGGAACGCGGAATGCTCCAAGGGCGTAAATTGGGAAGCCGCTGGGTTGTCGACGCTCTCCCTGCAGCGCACCGCAGTAATGCTGGCCGCCCTATTTCCTTCGATGCATTCAACGCTTTGGCGCGCTACTGTGACGGGCAGTCGTCTGTTCTATCTGCTGAGGAACGCCGCAGGGCAAAAGAACGCGCCTCAGCAATTCAGGAACAGGGCTCAAGCTCCATTGAGCGCTACCGAGCCCGCCGCGGTCTGAAAGTGCATCATCTGCAGGCTCCTCCCGCTGAGATTCCGGCAATTTTGGAAGACCCTGCATTGTCGCTTACCGGCATTAGTAGCGATATTTCGCAGGTGTACGGCTCAATGGTTGATGCATATGTTTCAAGCCGGGATTTAGAGAGCATCATTTTTCTCTACAATCTGCTTCCAGCTTCCGCGGATTCAGCGAACGTCATCTTGCGTGAATGCGATGAGCCCCCTCATATTCTGCCTTTGCATGTGGCGGTAGATCTTCTAGATTTGGGGGATCCGCGAAGCACCGCTGAGGCAGACCGTATTCTTCAAGATTCTGTTTTCAAGGAAGCGTCTTAGTCATGACTGCATCCCCTATATTGATTCCTGCTATTGGGGCAGAACGTGCCTCTTGGCTTGGTCTGGCTGATATTTCAGATTGACTTTGAAAATCTTCTAAAAGACAGAAGCTAACTAAAACAAGAAATGGCAGAATCGTTCCGGTTTCGGAATGATTCTGCCATTTCTTCTATGCCCGCCTTCTACACGTATGAGAGGCAGGGAAAGTTACGAGACTTAGCGGACGTCACCATCCACGTAGAACCAGGCACCGCCCACCTTCTCAAAGCGCGACAGCTCATGCATGCTGCCCTTCACCCGCTCCTCCGCAGGAACACCCGGCACCGAACGGTAATACGCAACGAACTCCACCGTACCGGACGCATCAAACGGGCCACCCGAAGCGCCCAGAATATCCAGGCGATACCAGCGGATATCATCCTCCAGATCCAAAGCGGGCGGGCGTGTACTCGGATGCCAGCTCGCCAGCAGGTACGCCGCATCCCCGGTCGCAAACGCGGTAAAACGCGAGCGCATCAGCTGCTCCGGCGCGGGAGCAGTCAGCGTGCCGGAGGCGGCAAACTCGCCCAGGAACCTGCCGCAGCAGGCGCCGTACACCTCGCCGCTCGAGCAGGGGCAGCGGTCATCATGGTTAAGTTCAACCTGGTTCAGTTCAGTCATGCCAACCAGTATAAAGAACGCGCCACATCAAGAAAGCCCGCATCAAAAAGCACAGCGCAAAGAAACGCCCGCTCCGCCGGGGATACAAATCCTCCAGTAGAACGGGCGTTCTTATTTTCAATCGTTAAGTTTGAGCGAACCTACACGGTACGCTTCAGCGGCAATGCTTATTCAGCGATTGCGCGAGCCGGGGTGTCAGCAGCCGAAGGCTTGCCCACGTATGCGCCGCGGTACTTAGCAGCCGGGTGGGAGTCAGCAACCTTGGTGTGGCCCTTACCGAAGATATTCTCACGCAGGGTGTTGCCCTCGTACTCGGTGCGGTAGCGGCCGCGCTTCTGCAGCTCGGGAACAACGTACTCGATGAAGTCCTCGAAGGAACCCGGGGTGACGTGGTACGCCAGGTTGATGCCGTCCAGGCCGCCCTCGTCGATCCAGCGCTCCAGCTCGTCAGCAACCTGAACCGGGTCACCAACGATGACCTCGCCCATGCCGCCGAGGGTGACGTGCTCAGCGATGGCCTTGCGGGTCCACTTCTTGTCCTTCGCCTGCAGGGTGAAGGGGGTCAGGAAGGACTGAATCGACTCGGTCTGCACGTAGTTCAGGACCTCGTCCTCGTCGAACTGGGACAGGTCAACGCCGGACCAGCCGCCGAGAATGGTCTGTGCAGAGTCGAGGTTGATGTACTTCTTGTAGTCCTCGTACTTTGCCTTTGCCTTCTCCTCGGTCTCATCCACGATGATCGAAAGCATTGCAAGGATCTTCACGTCGTCGCGGCTACGGCCCTGCTCCTCTGCAGCGGCGCGAATACGGTCGGTCACAACGCGGGTCAGGTCCGGGCGCAGGGCGCTAATGAACACAGCCTCAGCGTGCTTACCGGAGAACTGCTGGCCACGGCTGGATGCTCCAGCCTGGAAGATCACGGGGGTGCGCTGCGGGCTCGGCTCGGTCAGGGAGATGCCGGGCACGGAGAAGTACTTGCCCTTGTGGCCAATCGGGTGGACCTTGGAGGGGTCAGCGTAGATGCCGCGCTCGCGGTCCTTGATGACTGCGCCGTCTTCCCAGGAGCCTTCCCACAGCTTGTAGCAGACGTCCAGGAACTCGTCAGCGATGTCGTAGCGCTCGTCGTGCGGGATCTGGGTGGGCAGTCCCTGGTTCTCAGCAGCCGACGGCAGGTAAGAAGTCACAACGTTGAAGCCGACGCGGCCCTCAGTGAGGTGGTCGAGGGAGGCGTAGCGGCGAGCCAGGGTGTAGGGCTGCTCGAAAGTAGCGGCAGCAGTCACGCCGAAGCCGAGGTGCTCGGTCACTGCAGCCATTGCAGAAATCTGGGTTGCGGGGTCATTCACGGGAACCTGAGCGGCACCCTCAATGGCGGGAGCGGCAGAGTTCTTGTACACGTCGTAGATGCCGACCACGTCAGCGATGAACACGGCGTCAAACAGGCCTCGCTCAAGGGTCTTAGCCAGGTCAGTCCAGTACTTGATGGTGTTGTACTCGGTTGCACGGGAACTCGGGTGACGCCAGAGGTCGAAGCTCTGGTGACCAATGCAGGTCATCTCGAATGCGTTAACTACGATGCGCTTCTTCTGCTCAGCCATCGATTTTCCTTTCGCGAATGATCGGGGACGATCGGGTTTGGACCCTGCACCCCGCGCGCCGCCTCCTGATGCCTTCTGCGTTCGGTGGTGGCCTTCGTGCAGGTGGCGCGTTCGCGCCGTACTTGCCTCATTCCGTTGAGGCCAGATCATCATCTGGGGCACCCCGCTACGGGAGAGGGTTGCCGCCCGGCTAGCCAGAGCTTA
>ERZ773100.1438-NODE-1438-length-10988-cov-3.629379_pt1 | contig 10988 bp, 9 predicted proteins | sample MGYA00511119_ERZ773100 | MGnify/ENA primary metagenome ERZ773100 (study PRJEB29015, sample SAMEA2738000) | human oral metagenome | biome: human oral; feature: human-associated habitat; material: dental | place: China | collected 2111 ...
GCCCTGATAGGCCCCTTCTCTCCACGCACACCAAATTTGCTTCATACAAAGTTGAACGAACCAAGCAGGAAAGTGGAACGGAAGTAGGTTTCGACCTTATCGCGCTGGGTGAGCTCGGGAACTTCAACGAGCTCGACGTTCTTGTTCTCAGTCATGATGATGCTCCTTACTCGAGCTCGTTATCGAGGTCGTTTGCTGCGGTTGCCGGTGCTACGGCGGGTGCCTCGCTCTTATGGAAGAGCGGGTTCAGCTGGGTGTACAGCAGACCCAGGCAGGCGCCCACAATACCGATAGCAACCAGGTTGAACTGTGCCTGACCGGACAGGGTTGCGACAAGGTCCTTCGCGCCCTCGGTGCCAGCAATCGAAATCGACTGGGTTGCCGGGATAGCGGCAGCGGCAATGAAACCGAGGAAGAAGAAGGGCATGAGAGCCTTCGAACGCATCATGTTGATGACCATCGCGAAACCGACCACGGTGATCATGCCACCGGCAATACGCAGACCAACGGTCACCTCAGTGGGAATCATGTTCAGCAGGCGGGTCAGCTCTTCGGAGCTAATCAGCGCCACAATAGCGGTCGGGATAGCCACACGCAGACCCTGCAGAGCCATACCGCTAATGTGCATCAGCTCAATACCGCGGAAGTTCGCGGTTTTCGCGAAATTATCAGCCTGATGTTGGAAGAACACCGTAATGGTACGAACGAAAATGGTCAGAACCTGACCTGCCGCAGCCAGCGGCACAGCAATAGCAATACCGGTGGTGATGTCCTGGTGACCCTGAATCACAACAACAGCGGAGATGGTGGATGCCAGAGCCGAGTCGGGAGCCATAGCCGCACCGACGTTCATCCAGCCCAGGGCGATGAGCTCCAGTGCACCACCGAGCATAATGCCGGTAGTTGGGTCACCCAGCGCAAAACCCATCAGGGTACAAGCGACCAGGGGGCGGTGGAACTGACGCTCGTCCACCACGGATGCGACGCCCGCAATGAACGCCACGAGAACAACGAGAATAAACGTCAGGGCGCTCATGCGTCCAGGCCTTTCTGCTTGAGGATCTTTTCCAAATCAACCGGGGAGTGGTTGGGCAGCTGCTGCACCGTCAGCTTCACACCGCGCTTAATGAGTTCGCGGTAGGCTTCCAGGTGCTCCTCGGAGGCGTACACTGCGTCCGAGAGCTGAACCATGCCGGTCTTGAAGGTGACGCCACCAACGTTCACTTCGTTGATCTTGACGCCTTCGTCGAGCAGTCGCACCACGTCAACGGGGGATTCTACGACGAACATGGTCTTCATGCCGGTGTACTTGGGGTTGTTGTACACGCGGCCAGCCTTAGCGATGTCCAGGACGTTGGTCTTCACGCTGGTCGGCGCGACCTGCAGCAGCAGGGACTTGCGCAGCTGATCGTGTGCCGCATTATCGGATGCCGCGATGAAGGTCTGCGGTGCGATATGCGGAACCCAGGTGCCTGCCACCTGACCGTGAATCAGACGGGAGTCGATGCGGGTGAAGATAGCGTCCATGGTGCCGCCGGGAACCTGCTGAGCAGCCGGAACCTCGACCGCCTTGGTCTCTGCGGGCTTCGCCTCGGCGGGCTTGGCGGCCGCGGGCTGGTTCGCCTCCTGGAAGGAGCGAATACCCTTAGTGCCAGCCTTGTGCGCCTTAGCGACCAGGGACTTGAGGGTTGCGTTCTTACGGCCTGCGCCGGAGATGACCTCAATAAGCATCGGTACGTTGACACCGGAGACGACGTCGACGCCCTCGCGGGTGGCTGCGAACTGCGCACCGGCGTTGTAGGGGCTACCGCCGAAGAGATCGACCAGCAGCAGGGTTTCTTCTGCTTCAGACGCCTCAACGATGCGGGTGTACTCTTCGACGAGATCTTCGGGGCCCTGACCCGGCAGGAACGTGACCGGGTGGACGTTTTCGAAGTTACCGAGGATCATGCCGGCGGTCTTCAGCAGAGCCTGAGCCGACTCGCCGTGTGCCGCCACAATGATAGTGACCATAGTGGTCCTCTCGTGTTCGTGACATGGTGTGTAGTGGCCCCGTGAGGAGCCTCATAATTCTCAGATAGTAACACGTTGTTTTTGTGTTTTGTGGGTTTTTTCTGAGCATGCACACTTTAGGTTCTTGTGACATTTTTTCAAGTGTTGGAATATGGGTTTTTGATGTCAAAACACGTATTTATTGCCAGGGTGTAAAAAATTTAAACAGAACACCGAAAAATGCTTGTCTGCGCGAAGGGGTTAGCGTTACTCTCGCGAAAATTCGGGAGTATTGGCGTCTTGCTGATGGACTGGCGAGGTGTTTGACGTGGAATATGTGGAGCGCACGAGTGCGAGAAAATGATTTACAAAGAAAATACCGAGCAAAAAATGAGTGTGCGAATCAAAAGATGTGGGATTAATAAAAAACCCACATTTTCCTGCGGTCTGTCCACAGAATGGTATTTCTGGAATACGCCGCTATAAACCGTCATTTCAAAATTTAAATCGACGCGCTAACGCGCGAAGGAAAACCCGGGAAAACGACAATTTAGTGACAGGTTGTATATATAAATAGCAACCCACCTTTAACGGCCACGTTCCGCCCGGCGCGCCCCCAAACCTGGATACAGAAAAGCGGCGGATACAGAAAAGCGGCCGGAGTACCCTCCAACCGCTTTCGCCCCTGCATTTTTTGGAAGCACCAACGCTAGGCGTTAATGCCCCACATATCCCGCGCCAGGCGCGCAATATGAATCGTCAAATACGTCAACTCATCACGAGTCAGGGTCTGCTTCAACTGCATCTGCAGCACCAACAAAACCTTCTGTGCACACGCGTAGGCGCGCGGTGCATCCGCACGAAGAGCAGCCAACAAACTCGGCTGCGACACCTCATCAATATCCTCCGCACGATTTGCGGAGGCGCGGCTCGCCCGCACAAACAGGTACCGCAGGTGCGTCACAAAACGTGCCGCACTCATGGAATCCGGGTCGAGCTTGCGCTCGTAGCTTGCCTCAATAATTTCAAAAACCTGCGCGAAAACCTCAGTCATGCGGAATGCCTGAGACATGTCTGCCGTCGCAAATTGTGCATTGACCAGGTGCAACGCGAGGGGGATAGCCTCGTTCGGGTCCAGCTCAACCTGCAGGCGCTCGCGAACCATCGCCAACACTGCGCGGCCGTACTCCACCTCGCGTGGGTAGAGAACAGTCACCTCCGGGGCGAGCGGATACTGCACCCGCACCCCGTCACGCGCACGAACCACCGCATAGTGCAGGTGATCAGCCAGCGGAAGAATAAACGAGTTCGACAGCTCCAGCGCACCCTCGGCGCGCACCTTCGACTCCAAAAGCGTGGCAATCGACAGAATCTCCGCCGGAATCTCAGACAGAGTCATACTCAAACGCTCACCCGACATGCCCTGCTCCGGCACAAACGTCTGCTCCACCGCAGACGGGTCAATCAGCTGACCCTTACGCTTACCAAAAGCAATGCCGCGACCAATCATCACGGACTCCTTGCCCAAATGATCCACAGTGAGGACAACATTATTGTTATAGATACGGCTAATGCGCATGTGTCCTCCTTTGCGGGTGTTGGTCGCCGGAACAGAAACGGCAAATTCAAAAGATACGCAAAGGTGATTGAGCGTTACCTAAGCTAGTACAAATTCTACCGAAAGTTTGAAGCTGTCATGAAGGGTTGACGCGCAAATGCGGGGTAAAGCTGTGCCCCAGCTGTGACGCGGGCAAGCATTCCATAAGTTTGCGGCTGAAAACCGGCTCCCGCCTCACCGCGAACCCTAAATCGCGATACCCTTAATCACATGAGCAGCAAAGCAACCGAAATCGCAAAGAACCTTCCCACACTAGAGCATCCGGACGGTAGCCCCATCCGCGCCCTCGTTGTTGATGATGAGGAGATGCTCAAAGAACTCGTCAGCATGGGTCTGAAAATGATCGGCTGGGAGGTGCAGTCCGCAGGCGACGGCCCCTCCGCGCTCGCGATTGCGCGCGATTGGCGCCCCGACGTGCTTGTGCTGGATATTATGATGCCCGGCTTCGACGGCCTGGAGTTGCTCTCCCGTATCCGCAAGTTCTACCCCGAGGTTCCCTGCCTCTTTCTGACCGCTAAGGATTCGGTTGATAACCGTATCGAGGGCCTTGCCGCCGGTGCGGACGACTACGTGACTAAGCCCTTCTCCATGGAAGAGGTCATGATCCGTTTGCACCGCCTGGTGCAGCGCTCCGGTGTTGCCTCCATTGATGATGCTGAGCTGGTCGTTGGCGACCTGGTGCTGAACCAGGACACCCGCGAGGTGACCCGCGGTGGCGAGCAGATTAACCTCACTGCAACCCAGTTCGACCTGCTGCGCTACCTCATGGAGAACGCGAAGCGCGTGGTCTCCAAGAGCCAGATTCTTGATAACGTCTGGAACTACGATTTTGGTGGTCAGGCAAATATTGTGGAGCTGTACATCTCGTACCTGCGTAAGAAGATTGATGTGGGTCGCGAACCGATGATTCACACCGTGCGCGGTGCCGGTTACGTGCTGCGTCCCGCCGTCTAAGTTTATTCTCTGCTCTTCATATGGCGCGGTATAACACCCGGTTATACCGCGCCATATCAGTTATATTCTGTATTTCGAATATAGAAAGAAAGGATGTTCGTGGGCTCCTACTCACCCGGTGAAACCGCCTCCCCGGATAACGAAGCAACCCGCCCCCTACGTGCGGGTTCCCCCGCACAGGACGGCGCCGTGCGCTCCCCGGGGAACCCCTTCGTGCGCCTACGCGCCGCCTGGAAGAGCATGCGGAACCCCGAGGCATCCCCCGAAGAACTCGGGTACGTACCCCACCTGCGTTCGCGCCTCATTGCAATCCTCGTGGTGGCCCTCGGCATTGCCTGCCTCATCATTGGTCTGTCCACCTACGTGACCCTGCAGAACTCTCTCTACCAGCAGGCACAAAGCGACCTCAAAGAAACCAGCCACCGCGTAGTGCAGCCGACCTCCCGAGACGGCAAACGAGAAGAAGTGGACTGCAGTGACCTGCAGAAGAGCAACTCCCTCTTTGCACCCGGTCAGGCTTCTGGAACTATCATCACCTGTGTGGAATCCGAGGGTGCCGTAGAAATCGCCAGCAAGCTCGCCAAGGATGGCACCGTGCAGAGTCTCTCCGCCAACGACCAGGTAACCCTCGGAACCATGGCGCTGAACGCCACCAAAGAAGAAGTCCGAGAGGTCAAGCTGGAATCCGGTCTGTACCTCGTGAAAATCACCCCGAAGGCTAATAGCGATGCCGACGCCCAGGTGGTCGGTATTCCGCTCGCCAACATACAGCAGACCCTCACCATCTTCGTGATTGTTGTAGCCCTCGGGTCCATCGCTGTGATGGTTGGTGCCGGCGTGGCGGGCTCCTACATTATTCGCGGCACCATGAAGCCCCTGGAGCGAGTCTCCGCGGTGGCAACCGATGTGGCGCACCTGGACCTGGAAGAGCACACCATCTCCTCGGCGGTACGCGTGGAGCCGCGTGATTCCGATCCGCGCACCGAAGTGGGTGCCGTGGGCTACGCCCTCAACCAGCTGCTCGATAACGTGAACTCCGCCCTTGAGGTGCGCGAACGCACCGAACACCAGATTCGCGCCTTCATTGCGGACGCCTCCCACGAGCTGCGCACACCCCTTGCCGCCATTAAGGGCTACTCCGATATGCTCCGCTGGACCGAGCCGCTCAGCGAATCCGGTCAGTCTTCCCTGGCGCGTATCGACTCGCAGACCGAGCGCATGTCGCGCCTCGTGGAGGACCTGCTGACCCTCGCCCGCCTGGACGAAGGTCGTGAACCCAAGTTTGAGCTCGTCGACCTGACCGAGCTGGTGCTTGAATGTACCTCCGACATGCAGGCGGCGGCGCGCACCCACGAATGGCACCTGAACCTGCCCGACGAGCCGGTTGAGGTCGTGGCGGATCGCTCCCAGATTCAGCGCGTCATCTTGAACCTGCTCTCGAATGCCCGCAAGCACACTGATGAAGGTACGCGCGTGACTGCGGGTCTGGCCGTGGATGCTGCACGCCGTGAGGCTGTGGTGACCGTGACCGATAACGGCCCGGGTATTGCCCCTGACTTCTTGCCGAAGATTTTTGACCGCTTCACCCGCGCCGATAAGGCACGCTCCGGTTCGGATGGAACCACCGGCCTGGGCCTGGCGATTGTACAGGCGATTGTGCAGGCGCACGGCGGTTCGATTCAGGTGCAGAGCCAGCCGGGTCATACGGTCTTTACGGTGCGTCTGCCTTTGGAGGCGGCGCGCGCCTAATGCGCTCACTCGGTGGTTCACTGGGCGGGTAGTTGGGTGAGTGTCCTGGGTAAGTGTTTGAGGGGGTGGGGTGCGTTGTGCACTCCGCCCCTTTGGTTTGCATTTTTGGGCTGTTATAGCGCCCTGACGTGCCAAAACACTTAATTGCTTGTTGAGTAAACATTAAATCTGCACTTCAAGTTTATTGCCTTGAGTGCAAATATGTGGTGAATCTAACCCTCGAATAGTTACTCCCGGTGAAACATTACGCGTATTGTAAAAAGCATGGCTAATCTTGTTGAATCCCCCGCAAACATCACGGACAAGCGTTCCGCCCGCAAGGCTGAGAACCGCATCGCAATCGTTGAGGCAGCAGAATCCCTCATCCTCGAGGGCGGCTACGGCGCCCTCAACGCGGAAGCGCTCGCAGAACGCGCAGGCGTCTCCCGCCGCACCATCTTCAACCACTTCGCCTCTGTAGATGACGTGCTGGTCACCCGCATGAACCAGTACTTCAACCGCATCTTCGAAGAATGCGACTTCACTATCTCCGGTGAAAACGCAAGCATGGAAGCCGAAATGCTCTCCATCGCCCGCAAGGTCTTCATGAGCAACACCCTCGAAGAGTACATCGCACCCTTCGCGCACCTGCTCTACGCCCTCGAAATGGACAGCCCCGCGAAGTTCGAAGAATACTCGCACGTCATCCTCGAGCGCACCTACGACATCTTCCTCGAACAGTACCTCGCGGCATACCCCGACCTGCCCTACCTGCGCGTGGCAGTCTTCGCCTCCAACCTCTCCGAAACCATCGGTGAAGGCGTCTACTACTACCTCACCCGCGCCGAAGAAATGACGGCCAAGGTCGCAGCGGAAGCCCCCGAAGGTACCCACCCCGAAGCACTCGCCATTGAAGCAATGCGCCAGTGCGTCCTCGAAGCACTCGACTACCTGGGTCGTCTGGTCCAGGGCGAATTCGCAAGCTAAGCCCCATAGCGTCACCGCTCCAACACTCTCGCTTCGGGCACCTCACCTGCAGGTGCCCGGGGCGGGGTGTTTTTTGCCCAAAAACAGGCAATAGTGTTCGTCATGCAGGGCAAAACTACAGGGCAAACACCGCACACCCAATACGCCACTCCCTACTCTTCACTCACTCAACTTCAAAAGGACTAATTTATGGCTACATGGCTCTACCGCATCGGTGAAGCCGCCGCCCGCCGCGCATGGGCTGTCAGCCTCATCTGGGCACTCATCATTGCCGGCGTAGCGGGTGCCTACACCGCGTTCCACGGCAAGCTCAGCAATATCTTCACCATGCCCGGAACGCAGACCCAGCAGCTCTCCGACGAGCTTGCACAGCGCTTCCCCAGCGCCAACCGCGGCTCCGGCCAGATCATTCTTACGACCGGTGACGGCACCGCCCTCACCGAAGAGCAGAAGCAGGCATTCTCCGCCGCGCTGAGCGCACTGCCCCGTGAGGTGCCGTCCGTGGATGCGGTCACCGACCCCTTCACCACCACCTCCAAGCTTGCAGAAGCAAAAACCCAGCTCGACGAGGCGCACGCCAAGATCGACGCCGCCCCCTCCCAGATCGAGGACGGCAAAAAGCAGCTGAATGCTGCCGCCTCGCAGCTTGAGGACGGCATGAAGCAGATTGCCGACAACGAGAAGAAGCTCGACGACTCACAGGCGCAGATTAGTGCAGGTCGGGAGCAGCTCGCCTCCGCACAGAAGCAGCTGGACGACGCGCAGGCACAGTTGAAGGACGGCTACGCCAAGGCGGAGGCGGCAGGCTCACCCGCCGCCATGATTGAGCAGCTCAACACCCAGCAGGCGCAGCTGACCGAGCAGCAGGATGCCCTCAATCAGCAGCGTGAGACCCTGACCGAGAGCCAGAAGCAGGTTGATGCGGGCCGTGCAGAAAGCGCCTCGAAGAAGGACGAGCTGGCTGAGGGTCAGAAGAAGCTGGAGGAGCAGCGCAACCAGTTGCAGAAGACCGAGAATGAGCTGCCGGCGCAACGTGAGCAGTTGGAGCGTCAGCAGAAGCTCTACGACTTCGCTTCCGGCTACCGTATGGTCTCTGAGGATCAGTCCACGGCGATTGCGACGGTCTCGTTTAAGAAGAAGGTTTTTGAGGTTCCGTCCGCCGAATTGCAGAAGGTCATGTCCGATCTCGAGTCGGCGAACCTGCACGGTGCGACCGTCCAGTTTGATGCGAACCTGAGTGAATCCGCGCTTGGTGGCGGCTCGCATACCGGTGAGGTTGCGGGTATGGTCATCGCCTTCATCGTGCTGATGATTATGCTCGGCACCCTGGTGGCTGCCGGCTTGCCGATTCTCATGTCTCTGGTGGGTGTGGTGGTGGGTGTGCTCGGCACGCTCTCCCTGTCGTCCATTGTGGAGATGAGCTCCACCGCCTACACCCTGGGTCTGATGCTTGGCCTGGCGGTCGGTATCGACTATTCGCTGTTCATCCTGAACCGTTACCGCACGAACCTGCTGGACGGTATGCCGAAGGTCCAGGCGATTGCCCTGGCGAACGGCACGAGCGGTAACGCCGTGGTTTTCGCGGCGAGCACCGTGATTATTGCGCTCGTGGCGCTGAACGTGACCGGTATTCCCTTCCTGGGTGTGATGGGTAATGCCGCCGCGTTCTGCGTGGTGGTTGCCGCCCTGATCGCGGTGACTCTCACCCCGGCGGTGCTGTCCCTGGCGGGTACCAAAATCATGCCGAAGAAGCTGTGGGCTTCCATCGATACCCCGCAGAAAATTGCGGAACGCCGCGCACAGGATGCTGAACGCACCGAGAAGCCGAACGGTTGGTTGCACCTCGTGCTGGCGCGTCCGCTGCTGACTCTGGTGGCCGGTACGCTGGCGCTGCTGGCGGTTGCCGCCCCCATGTCGCAGATGCGCCTGGGCCTGCCGGATGCCTCGAACTACCCTTCCGATAGCGCCGCGTACAAGTCGTACGCGCTGGTCAAGGAGAAGTTCGGTGAGGGCATGAGCGCTCCGCTGGTTGCGGTCGCGCACACGCCCGCGAACATGAGCGAGGAGCAGGCTCAGCAGGCGCAGATTGATATCGCTTCTGCGGTGAAGGAACGCGGCGGCGCGAACGTGCAGGCTGTGGTTCCCGGCGGCATGACTGATGACCGCACGCTCATGATTTTCCAGGTGATTCCTGCCCACAGTGCAAGCTCCGTGGAGACTGAAAATCTTGTCCACGAGCTGCGAGCCGTGACCGTTCCGGTTCAGGGCTCTGAGGTGTCTCTGGGCATTGCGGGTCAGACCAGCGGCAATATCGACGTCTCCGAGGTGCTTGCCCAGAAGCTGCCCCTGTACCTGGGCGTGGTGATGGGCCTGTCCTTCCTGGTGCTGATCCTGGTGTTCCGTTCGATTATGGTTCCGCTGGTTGCCTCGGTGGGCTTCCTCTTCTCGGTGCTGGCGAGCTTCGGCGCCGTGGTGTCGATTTACCAGTTGGGCTTTATGAGCTCCCTCTTCGGCGTGGACCACCCGGGCCCGGTGCTGTCCTTCCTGCCGACCCTGCTGATCGGTATTCTTTTTGGTCTTGCCATGGATTATCAGATGTTCCTGGTGACCGGCATGCGTGAAGCGTACGTACACGGCAAGGATGCGGCGACCGCCATTGTGAGCGGCTACAACCATGCGGTGCGTGTGGTGGTGGCTGCCGCGATCATCATGATTTCGGTGTTTGGCGGCTTCATCTTTGCTGATTCGACGATGATCCGCCCGATGGGCTTCGGCCTGGCGTTCGGCGTGCTCGTGGATGCGTTCATTGTGCGCATGACGCTGACCCCGGCGATTATGGCTCTGCTGGGTGATAAGGCGTGGTGGATGCCGAAGTGGCTGGATCGCCTCACTCCGAATATGGATGTTGAGGGCGCCGCGCTGAGTGAGAAGATGGAGCGAGAAGATTCAGCATGAACGCGAGTCTGCCGCTACTGACTCGGGTAACAAGCTCGGGTAACAAGCTCGGGTAAGGGTAAAGTATTTAGTGTGCGCTACGGCGCGCTCTAAAGACTTATGCGATGCGAAAGGGCAGGTGCACGGTGATGAGGAACCGCGCGAGTATCCGACAGTGGATAGGAGCCGTTCTGAACCGTGTGCCTGTCCCTTTTCTTGTCTTTTTGGGCGGCGGCACGGGGGCGCTGTGCCGCGTGTACACTCCCGGCGGCGTGCTGGTGGCGAACCTTTTGGGCTCGTTCACTCTGGGCCTGCTGACGATGGTGTGGAATGCGTACGCACGCCGTGATGGTGAGGAGCGGATTCATTCGTTCCGCCTGCTTTTTGGTGCCGGCATGATGGGCGGCTACACGACCTATTCGTCGATTGCGGCGGTTTTGGCGCAGACGATTTTTCTGCCGTACACGGTGCACGAAGGGTACATGACGCTTGCTCTTCTGGTGTTGCTCGTGGGTGGTTTGGTTGCCGCCGCGGCGGGCATGCTGACGGGTCGTTTTGTGGCCTCCCGTCTGGTGCCTGCTCGTGATGTTGAGGAGGGCCTCTAATGTTTTTTGCTCTGATGGTTTTCCTCTGCGGCGGTTTGGGTGCGATGACCCGCTTCTTTGTGGATAAGGCGATGTCGCCTCGCCTGCGTACGGAGTCGTCGATTATTAGCCCGGTGTTCGTCATTAATCTGGTGGGTTCGTTCCTGTACGGGCTGCTGATTATGCCGGTG
>ERZ773100.1440-NODE-1440-length-10974-cov-5.120249_pt1 | contig 10974 bp, 7 predicted proteins | sample MGYA00511119_ERZ773100 | MGnify/ENA primary metagenome ERZ773100 (study PRJEB29015, sample SAMEA2738000) | human oral metagenome | biome: human oral; feature: human-associated habitat; material: dental | place: China | collected 2111 ...
TTTACTTTTAGGGTATCGTTCGTATGTCCAAAAAAGTCGGTGAGCGCATTAGGGAGTGCTTCTATGCGGTAGGTCTCGTCGTTCTTTTTATCGAATAGCACATAGTATTCTAAGCGATTAGGCGCTAATTGTGTTTTAAACGGAACAGCTACTGCCGTAGAATCTTTGCCTGCAAACACTTTTAGCTTAGTGCTATCGGTCTTTACTATGGGAATATTACTCCTAAAACCAAAGTCTTTGTACATCGGCAAATCACCCGAAAAAAGGTTCTCTATCTGCAAACTGTCGTTCTTCATTTCCTTTATACGGACTTTAAACGTATCAATTTTTTTCTGTTTTGCTACTGTAAATACCAAAGAATCCTTCTGTTTAGGGCTATACCACAGGTTAAGCGTATCTTTCTTGGGGTCTTTGGAGACAATATACTTAAAATCTTTACTCACCGGTGATATCGGCTTGATGCTCACACTATCGGTTTTACCTTCGAAGCCAAACTGTATATGGTTGCCCGCCACTTGTGTAGGGCGGTGTGCTTTATAAGGGGGCACTTCTTTGAACAAGCGCAATTTGGGGTAGAACCCCTGTGGATTCCCCTTCAAATCGGCGACGGTGATAGGTTCTTCCATAAAGGCAATTTTGTCGTCTTTGGGATTGAACAGATAGTTGGCACTCTTCTCTTTCAGCGCAATGAGCTTGTATTTGCCTTCTTTGAGGTATTCAAGCACAAAGCTATCGAGACTATCGAGCGTATTGGTGACGTAAGTAGGTTGCGTTTTGTACACGAGCGAATCGTTATACTGCTCATTATAGGGGTAGAGCATCACCGTTACAAAGTTATCGGGTTTAGGGGCAATGGCATCGGCAATATCACCTTCATACCAAAGCGAGTCGAGCGCATCGCCAGTGGAAAACACGTATTTAAAATCGGACAAAGGATTGCCTTCGTTGTAATCCTGAATGCTATTGCCGAAGTTCAGCACGTAGGTAGTATTGGGTTTTAGGGTATCGATAATGTTTATTTCCAACCATTTCGAAGCTGAAGTAGGCGAAATAGTAGGGAAGGTTTTCATCGGGGGGGAGATGATAAGCTGTTTGCGCACGTCTTTGGTAACCACAAACTCGTCGAACTGCAAACGTATTTTCTTGCCGTGGAACTTCATTGCTCCCGACCTTGGCACCGACTGCAAAAGGACAGGTGCAGTAGTATCTTTGGGACCTCCTGTGGGCGAACCACGACGGGCGCACTGCCACAGCAGTAAGGCGATGAATATAGTGAGCAGTATGGGGAATCTATGTTTCATATAATGAGTTACAAGGTAATTTTTTGCAAAAGTAGTAAATAATTAGTGAATTGGCAAATTCAGCTAATAGTACACTGACAAATCTATCCATTAATAAAAATGTTAATACTTGTTAAATGCTTGCGTTTTTTTCAGATTTAAGAGCTGAGTATCTTAAATATTTTTAAAAACTATAAATATATAATAGTCAATATATTGCCTTTATTTTTATATTTTACTTTTTAGCTACTTTAACCGAAGGTAAGACGAACCTAAGGCGAATCTAAACCGAAGCTAAGGCGAAGGAAAGGCGTTAGAAAACTGAATATCAGATGGGTAAAAAAGGCTGAATTTTTTTGAACAAAATGCAGGTAAAAGTGGTTTTTTAACAAAAAAACCGCAAAGTATTTCATCTGCAAATTGTCTATTCTGTTAATTAGAAATTATTCTTACCTTGTTCCTCACAAGCTTTTCATTATTCAAATATTCAGTTTTACCTTTTAACTATGACGCTTTTGCCTTTAGAAAAACACTTTATTAAATATGTTTTTGATGAAACTGAACAAATAGCCAAACTCTGCTTATTAACGAGAAAAACCTCAAAAAGAAGGTGAGACTTGTAAGTAAAATTAGGGAGAAAATTATTTGTCGTTAGAAAAGTTCCACTAAAACCTGATAGTTAAACCCTAACCTCTTTTCTTCAACATTCCTTTTAAAAAACTGAACAACAAATAGAAGAATAACATTGGTACAATCAGTTCGCCGAATGAGACTAAACTAATAGTAGCATTCTTGTCCCATAAACTTTTGAGGAAATGATATAAGTTCTGTGGAAAGTTTAATATAGAATGTGGGTTTTTAAAGAGTACGTAATACACAAACAGTACAATAAAACTATAGCTTATTAAACCGTAGACTAATAAGAGAAAATCTATTTTCGTCCATTGTACTTTTTTACCTTTGATCATTCTAAAAATATCACCTATTTTGCGGAAAGAGTGTTGCAAAAGGTTAGGTTTATTTGTAATATCTGAGAGCATCCAATAGCCATCGCTTCTGAGAAATGGATTGAGATTAAAAAAAGTGTGTAAGCAAACGATAATAGCAATGAGGGTCAGACTTATTTGTCCTAACAATAACCCTACTAATGAGAGCAAGGTACAGAAAATGATTTCAAAATACATTCCTGCACAATTTACTACCACCCGTTGCCATTTTTTGAGTCGCCATACATCAGTAACATCGGCAAAATAAACGGGAGTAAATAGGTAGAAACCACCGCCAATTCCTCCGTGTTCTGCCCCAAAATGGCTTGCTGCGGTAGCGTGCCCCAATTCGTGAAAGGTAACACTCATTGCCATTACCACAAGAAAGAAAATAACACTTTCTTGCACTTTAAAACTCTTATAGCCATCTAAAAGTAAATAAAGCTCTGTACCCATCACCATTGTACAGACGAATAAGATAAGCCAAGCAATTTTCTTGCGAAAAAGAAAATGTAGTGAAGGGGTGATTTTGGCAATAAAACGCTTGCTAAAAATGATAAAACTCAGCTTGAGATAAGAAGGTTTTTGATAAGGTTTTATTTGTTCTTCTTCGCCTACTAAGAGTCCATACTTCGAGAGTTTGTCGTAAAGAAGAAAGTGCAGAGCATTTACTGTAAGTTCCTTTTCAGATTGCTGGTTGTGTAGTTCACATATCTCTTGAAGAGAGCGCTCATTGTCTATGAGTGAAAGGAGGTCATAAGTATCTTTATTAATTTTCAAATAATGCTTATGCAGGGTGTTACAGAGAATAAACTCGTTATCGCTGAGCTTATTGAAAGTAATAGAGGGATTAATATGTGGAATTTTGTTTTGCATTAGAAGCAAAGGGCTTTAAGGGCGTAAGCAGTAGTGAGTGTCTCGCTTTTATAAGGTTCGTACGCTTTGGGTTTGATAAAGTTCATAGCTTCCCACCCTCCTGAGGTATTTTGAGTAGCAAGCAATTCTTCTTGTAGGATTATAGCAGTTTCATCAGTGTAGAGCCCCACTGTTTTTAAAGTGAGTAAAGCCAATGCTATAGAAAGGGGTTCAGTAGGGAGATGGTTTTTGATATAATTGACAGCACGCTGTATCTGGTTTGTATATTGCTCACCAAAGCATTGCAACAAGCGCACACAAACGTAGGTACCGTAATAATTGTCGTAATACCAACGACTCTCCCAATAACCTTCTTCTTTTTGTTGAGAGAATAAATAACTAATTCCTTTTTGGATAACAGACAAATAGGCTTTTGGGTCATAAAGATAGAGCGCATACAAGAAGTTAGCTACTACCTCCACATCGGGACCTGTCCCCCATTTGCTTTCGTTAAAATACTGTTGCTTTTGCTGTAGAGGTGTTAGGTTGTGCTTGGGGAGTATCCACGTTTCAATGCCCCCATTCACACAACTTCTACTATTAATAGCCGTATCAATGGCTTTTTGGCACTGCTTAGCAATCTCATCTTTTTTGCCAATATGAATAAAGAACTGCATTATTTGCGCCAAATCGTCAATATCAGGAGCTATTTCTTGTACGGTGGAGAAGTATTGCCAAGCGCCTACTTCGGGATTGATACGCTCCATAAAGTAGTGGAATTCCTCCTCAAAGAAAGATGTAATGGGCAACTGGTATCTTTGAGCAATAGTGTAAAAGCAATCGTCTAATAGTGCACGTTGGAAAGTATCGGAAGTATGTACCTGACAAGTGCTCTCAAAGCCTTCAGCATTACCTAAATACATAGTATGTTTCAGCTCAGCGTAATGCTGACGAAAATCTCGTGCCATAAAAGCTAATCCTCTGTGGATAGCCTGCTCTTTTACAGAAGAAAAATCAAAGAAAGGCGCGGTGTTTTGTTCCTTTTTAAGAGCAAGGGTAGTTTTTAGCACAGCCAAATAACCTTCGGTAGTTTCCAAATAGCTTTGGATAGTGCTAATCATCTGCTCAATAGTTTGCAACCACCCGCTGGGAATATTCAGCTCAGTTACTACAGCTTTTGCCTTTTCAAACTGCACAATAGCTTCTTTCAGCAAGTCTTGCCCCACGCCTTTTACAAACAAATATTTATGAAGGGTATTAGGCTCGTGTTGTGCTTCTGCAAAATCTACTTTTTGTTGTAACTGATAGACTGCCCAATTGAATTGCCCACGACGTACATCTCGTGCAAAATCCTTTACATCGTCATAGAGCTGAAACCCTACTGAAAAATAGCGATGCGACAATAATAATTTTTCGTACACAGCCTTGTTTTGAGTGTTGCTTTGTACCCAAAGACTATCTATAGCTATTTTGCCAAAAGCCGACTTATCATCTGCTAAGCTACTGTATTGTTCAAATGACACCTCAGGAATAGTAAGCAGGCGTTTTTCGGTTTGTATAGCCTTAAAGTACTCCGCTTTACGCTGTTGCCATAGTTCCCAAAAGGGCGATTTATAACCGTAAATACTTGTGAGAATCTTAATTGTTTCCTCTTGCAAGGCAAGCATCTCTATTAGCTGTTTAGTATCCCCTTCATCTACTAAGGCGTCTAAACAAAGCACCGCATTATAGTAGGCATAGCCCGCTTTACAGAGCAAGTGCACCGTTTCCTCGCTAACTGTCGGGAAATAAGCGTGAAACAACGCAGGGTAATGCTTATAAAACTCTGGAGACTTCTCGGTGATAGGCATAAGGGTTATTGGTTTATAAAATCTTGTTCTTCTTTAGTAAGTAAAAACTTGGCTTCACCTTGTTTGTGAGGGGTAACATATTCAAAGAAAGGTTTTTCTACGTCTATTCTATCTTCTTTTTTGATATGTTTGTTTTGTATACCTGTGCGTAAAAAAGATTGCTCAATATTAACATAATCTTGCTTGTTTTCATATTGAAACATACAACTCATTTTTGCAGTAAATGAACTGAATAATAATTTATTGTTGAAAGAGGTAAAGGTAAGTTCCCAAGTACCTTTGTTATTAATTGTCTTGTAAGGTATCTTTTTCTTTTCTGACACTCCGCCTCCATTTATAGGTTTTTGAGTGAATGCAATTCGCTTGATAGCATTAGTAGTATTATCAAAATAAATTACTGAATTTGCAAACTGTATTATTTTTTTATTGGAAATAATGTCAGAATCAAAAGTTACAATAGTATGCTCTTTATCCTTTTCTACTTTTTTGATTTGTATATTCTTAGCATTATACAAAAACACTAAATATGGATTGAGATGAAGATACTGAAAAATAAAAGCAGGTTTAAAAAATGCTGAGTTGGTTCCGTCTTCAAGATTAGAAATCCTGGAATAATCAGTATTTTTAAGATGTATTTGTACATTTTTATTTAATGGTTCTTTAGGCTGATATACATAATTCTTACTCCACCAGTCTAATTGTATTTGGTAAAGTCTTCTTAGAGTATCATTTCTTATCATCTTTTCTCGATAGGTACACTCTAATATCTTAGCCTTAGTGTCATACAATTTGAAGTAATTATCTAAAACATATTTCACTTTCTTCTTCAAATCAAAATTGTACAACACTACTTCGTCAAGTTGTATTTCCTGAGGATTGAGATAAACTGTTGCTTTGGCAAAGGTTTTATCTGTAAAAATCTTTTTAGTTGCATAGCCTATATGGCTTAGGGTAAGGGTATCGTTCTCCACCGCAATGCGCAGTTTGCCTTCCTCATTGGTAATAGTGCCATTGAGAGAGCGTGCATAATAGGCTTCAACATTGGAGATGGGCTGCTTTGTAGAGGCATCAAGCAGGGAGAGTTCGGCTACTTGGGCGGGTAAGGCTGTGGCTGTGAATAATAGGATAAAAACTAATAATCTCATCTTTGATATTTCTTTTTAAAGATAGGATAATTAGTAATATTAATTATCCTATCTTTTGAATGTTTTCAGATGGTTAGAAAAGATCGAATTGTCCACCTGCTTCTCCTCTTAGATCTCCTTTGAAATCAGTAGAAACTTTAGCAGTTACACTACCATGTTTAATCCAACCCATTTCATAGCGTTTTTCGAGTTCTTCAACTTCAAACGCATTTACTAAAGCTTTTTCGTCAAGTTCGCAAACTTGCTCTTTGTTGAATTTTGTTTCCATAACTATTTATATTTTAATACTGGAAATCAAACCTTCTTTGGGTAAGGCATCGGTTACTTCCTTTTTATAGCGCAAAGATATAAAAAAAAAAAAAAAACGTGTCAATAGGTAAGTGCAATTTTAACAAAACTTTAACTATGCTAACGTTATAAATCAATACGTTACAATCTTTGTACTACAATTCCTCCTTTAAACTGTTAATTTTCTTTGAAGTGATTGAGGTATTGAGAAGTGCTTTTTGCTTATTGAAGCTTTAGTATTCTAACAGTTAAAAATTAGAAATTACACGGTATTCTTATTGGGTAGTGGGCATTATGGTTATTGGTTTATAAAATCTTGTTCTTCTTTGGTAAGTAAAAACTTGGCTTCACCTTGTTTGTGAGGAGTAACGTATTCAAAGAAAGGTTTTTCTACGTCTATTCTGTCATTCTTTTTTATTTGTCCTTTTGTTACACCCGTACGCAAGAAAGATTGCTCTGTTTGAAGATTATCTCTTTTGTTATTATATTCAATACCTCCTTTAGCTTTTACATAAAGACTGCTAAACAATAATTTGTTCTTATAATTACTGAAAGTAATATCTAAGGAAAAACTATCTGAGATAGATTTAAAAGGAATTTTGCTTTCCTTTGAAATACCTTCACTTACAGAACGCTTGGTATCATTAAAAATAATACGTTTCACTGCATTAGTGTGATTATCAAAATAAATAACCGAATTAGTTAATTTAAGACTGAGCTCTTTTTTGATAACAATGTCTGCATTAAAAGTTACCTTGGTATGCTCAGTGTCTTTTTCAACTTTTTTAATTTCAATATTCTCCCCATAATACTTTATGAAAGATAAATAGCTGTTAGGATAAAGATATTGAAATAGGTTTTTAGGATCTAAAAAAGCTCCTTGCGTTTTAGTTGTTCCTTTTTTAATATGTGAATAATCAGTATTTTTAAGTGCAACAGCCAACTGTTTATCTAATGTTTCTTGTGGGATAAATAAATATTGTTTGAAGTACCAATTTAACTGTACTTGATAAAGCCGTGTAAGAGTATCATTTCTTATAAACTTTTCTCTATAAGTACATTCTAATGTTTTAGCATTAGTTTCATAGAGTTTTTTGTAGTTTTCTAACACGTATCCTACTTGTTTTTTTAAGTCAAAATTATAAATAACTATCTCATCAAGCACAATTTCTTCAGGAGTTAAATACAGAGTACCGAGAGAAGTGTCTTTATTTATAATTAATTTCTTTTTCGCATAACCTACACAACTTACAATTAAGCTATCTTGTATGCTAAAATCTATTTTTGCTTTCCCCTCTTCATTAGTAATTGTTCCTTTTTCAAGATTAGGCAAGTATAGATGTACATTACTAATAGGTTGTTTGGTTGCATTATCTAAAACATTTATAACTCTCTGTTGTGCAGAAAGAATTTGAAAAGAAATTAGTAGTAAGATTGTTGTTATACGTAATTTTAGTTTCATAAGTTTGTTATGTTAAATGTTTAGATATTATGCCTATTGGTTTATAAAATCTTGTTCTTCTTTGGTAAGTAAAAACTTGGCTTCACCTTGTTTGTGAGGAGTAATGTATTCGTGGAAAGACTTTTGAATATCTATTCTATCTTCCTTTTTAATATGTTTGTTCTGTACTCCTGTACGCAAAAAACTATGTTCAAAAAAGAGTTTATCTCTTTTCCCTTTATATTCAACAGCTCCTATGAGTCTTACATAATAAGAACTAAATAGTAGTTTGCCTTTATAGTCAGTTAAAGTGAGTTCCAAGCGATAATTATCTGTAATAGACTTATAAGGCTTATTAGTTTTCTCAGAAACTTTATCCTTCGTACCTCGATGTATGTCGTTAAAAATAACTTTTCTCACAGCATTGGTAGTATTGTCAAACACCAATACCGATTTTTCAAGTTTTAGAACTAGTTTTTTATTGATTACAATATCAGCATTAAATGTTACTTTAGTAACATCTTTACTTTTCTCTACTTTTTTAATTTCAATATTTTCACCAAATTGATCTATAAATGACAAATAGGTGTTCACAAAAAGATACATAAACATTGGTGTTCTTTCTAAGTGAACAGAACGAGCCGCGACTTCATCTTCACTTAACATTTTAGAGTAGTCAATATTCTTAAGTCGGATTTGTAATAGTTTTTCTAAAGGTTGCTTGAAAGAAGTATAACGATAAGTCTTACTCCACCAATCTAACTGCACTTGGTAGAGCCTTGTTAAGGTATCATTTCTTATTAACTTCTCACGATAGGTACACTCCAATATCTTAGCCTTAGTATCATACAATTTGAAGTAATTATCTAAAACATACTTCACTTTCTTTTTTAAATCAAAATTATACAGTACTACTTCGTCAAGTTGTATTTCCTGAGGATTGAGATAAACTGTTGCTTTGGCAAAGGTTTTATCTGTAAAAATCTTTTTAGTTGCATAGCCTATATGGCTTAAGGTAAGGGTGTCGTTCTCCACCGCAATACGCAATTTACCTTCCTCATTGGTAATAGTGCCGTTGAGAGAGCGTGCGTAATAGGCTTCGACATTGGAGATAGGCTGCTTTGTAGAGGCATCCAGCAGGGTAAGCTCAGCTACTTGGGCGGGCAAGGCTGTGGCTGTGAATAATAGGATAAGGAATAGTGTTTTCATATTGTTATATTTTTACATTACTTTAAAAATTAGATATCACACGGTATTCTTTTTGGTTATGAGTTTTATTGATAAAGTTCCGCATTTCATTGGTAAGAGGCAATTGGTTTTGGGTCTCCCAAAATTCTTTGTTATAGGGCACCTCTAATTTAAACAGTTCTTTTTTACCATTTACATTGGCTTTAAAAGTACTGAGGTCTGAAAAAGGGTGGGTAACAATGAGCTCGAAACTTACATCATATACTATTCTTTCTTCGCCTACATATCCTTCTACTTTTGCGTTAACTATGGCATTGGCTATAAAATACTTGCCTTTTTTAGTATCTTTCTCAAGCTTATTTTTACAATAATAATCAATAGTTCTATACTTTATAAAAGGCTTTTTAGTATAGGGTATTTTATGAATAGTTTTAGGGTTGGTTTTATAAATACGTTCTTTAATAGCATAATCATTAGTATTGATGATAAAATATCCTATTGATTTTTGATAATCATCTTCGCTTTTAGGTGTATATTCTATCTTCTGATGTTGTTCATCTACAGTTTTAGGTCGTGAAAAATGATAGTTTTCTTGATTTAAAAATAGAATATTGCTCCACCATTGAAAAACATCATTTAAGGAAGGGATATTAAAATCGTCTGCTCGCATACCTTTCTTTTCTATACCAAATTTACGCATATTTAGCAATTGAAAGGTGAAATTTTTCTTGGCTCCTAATAATTTATCGCGCTTGATACGCCCACTGAAATCTTCTATTTTCACGAGTTCACCATTGCGTTTGAGCACACAACGCAAAAAGAAATCTTCAACAAAAGGTTCCATAGGATAATTGGTGCTAGCGTGATTATAGGCTTCTTGTATAATGTTTTTGTTAGAAAGGGTTACTTCGTCTAACTGAAAAGGTTTTGGGGTAAGGTACAAGGTGTCTTTTGTACGACTCAGCGCTTTGAAAGTAGTTTTGAGGGTTTCATAGCCTAACATTTTTATAGTTACGCTATCGTTGGCTGAATAGAATACAAAAAGCCCGTCATCATTAGTGATAGTATAGTTACTTGCATTATGGATAGTAGCAGACCGTAAAGGAACTTTAGTATCTTTATCTAAAAGATACTTTGAGGTAGTGTGCTGTGCCACTACGCATTGACTACAAACCAAAGCTATACATACAACTGCTTTCATATAAATTATTTTATTATATTTTTGCGCCAAAGATAGTAATAATTAGTAAATAATATACCCTTGCACGACAAGCTTTTGCTAAATATCCCTATACCCTAAAAACTATGGTCTATGCTTTATTGAACTTGTCCAATGCAAATCCCTTTCCCTTTACTACCGAAAAACAAATGGTATAAAGTTACGAACTCACCAAGCACAAAGATTTTCTCGAGTTTCTCAAAACCCAAAATCATAAACTGTCTACCGTACTACTGTTGCCCGTGCGGCTCGCACTTGCCTGTGTGGCTCACACTGCCTATCGTGTTGCGATCTACGGCTTAAATAAGAAAAAAGCTCCTCTTATAGGAGCTTTTTCTGAAAGAAATTTCAAACACAAATACAATGTAAAATCTAACTAATATGTGAATTCTATTGTTTTTACTTCTTTACCATTTTCCTTTACAGTAGCTTTAAGAGGATATTCAGTTTTAAAGTAACTATAAGTGGTTTCTTGCTCGTAACTACGTCCTGTTGCACCAGAATCCTTTACCGTTTTCTTGGTAATGTTATTTCTAGCGTATTGTTCATCTAAGAATACTTCGGGGTGAGTAGCTCTATAAGACAAATGCAAAAACCAAGGATTGGTTCTACCATCATACTGGTAGGTTGTTACCGAAGTCTTATTACCTGCCGTGTGAGTGTGTTCTCTTACCGTTTCGTTGTAGTTCAACACATAAGTATCTGTAGCAGTAGTAGTAGCG
>ERZ773100.1443-NODE-1443-length-10933-cov-3.879206_pt1 | contig 10933 bp, 10 predicted proteins | sample MGYA00511119_ERZ773100 | MGnify/ENA primary metagenome ERZ773100 (study PRJEB29015, sample SAMEA2738000) | human oral metagenome | biome: human oral; feature: human-associated habitat; material: dental | place: China | collected 2111 ...
AGCAAGCGATTGACGCCCGCGAGAACGAGAAGAGATTAGGAGTTTTGCGCGAGGAAGTGAGGGAGTTTTGTCGGGCATTACAATTATCATCAGTATAACTTTAAGTCTATTACAGCAGAAACGTCCTAGCACACGCCAGGACGTTTCTATTTTCAACTTAATCTTCTATAGTTATTTAGCAGCCAGAACCAATCTTTCGCTCTTTTGCCTTGCTCGCTGTGTAGTCATAGTAAGTGATTTTTGCGCCAGTGGCGGGACTACCACAAGTCGCATAGTTCAAGACGTTCTCTTTGCTTGGCTTATTCGCATCAGTAATAGCAGTACTGCTTACTGTCAATGCATTGGTATCCACGTGCCAAGGTTTACTAGCATTAGCCGGGTCAACCATTTTACCTGGAGTAGTCGTCGAAGAATCTAGGTCGGCAGGTTTTGGATAGTCGCTCTCATTTGTGAAATAAATCTGAACCTTATCAGCCAGCGTCTTCGCGCTTGATTCTGCAGTTGTTGTACGTGCCTGGTTCTGAATACCATTATAAGCAATCAGTGAAATCACCGTCAAAATCGCGATGATGACGATCACAATCAAGAGCTCGACAAGGGTGAAACCTCGGTTTTTAAGTTGTTTTGTTGTCACAGTAATGTGCCCCCTATTTATTATGTTAGTTAATTGTAATTTGATAATACTACACCGATAACGAAAGCGCAAGTGGTTTTTTAATAGATGTAGCGGTTCTGCGTCGGGCGCAAGAATAATGACTCGGTCGGTGCGCGGGCATCAATATGGGTACCGTCACCAATCTGCCCGGCGTCATTCAGACCCCAGCAATACGAGTGTCCGTTTTCTACCACCGCGCATCCACGGTTAGCGCCAGCAGCCAGATCAATTATCCGCTGCCCTGCCGGAATTCCGCCTGGGCCAACCAATATCTCTATCGGTTTTACCGATCGGTTGTTGGGAAGCGCGCCAGGAGCAAGGTTCGCCCCTAAATGACCATAAGCATTAGTCCCCCAGCAGAACACTCTACCGCTATTCATAAGCATGCATGAATGCCAAATGCCCACTTCAACCTTCTTCACTTTATCTGACGGCGACAAGCCTGCTGGCCGATCAACTTTAACTGGAGTAGCCTTTTTGGCAATATAGCCGATATGCGCCATACCTAATTGCCCAGCGCGACCATTACCCCAACAATAGGCTTCGCCATTAGCAGCAGCACATACGTGAGTAAACCTGTCTGCCTCGCCGCTTTGAGCCAAATATCCATCCTGTGATATATTCGTTACATTGGTCAAACCAGAAACTCTCATAGGACTATAGACTGGCTGAGTGGCAGGGCTAGCAGATGTATTATTGCCAATCTGACCAACATTATTCTGACCCCAGCAATAGGCAAGACCATTCGCTATAGCACACATATTCATCGAGCGCGTACCACTGGTCGCTAATGCGGTTGCTGTATAGCTATTCGGCAGACCGCCAGGAACACCCGATCTAACCAAAGTCGGCCATGGGCGCACCTTTGTATTGTCACCAGTACCAGTCACGCCGTGAAAACCCTCACCCCAGCAATATATCTTGCCGCCAGCGATAGCACACGAAGTATTATACGAACCGCCGATACTAGTTACCGTTTTACCAGCCAGCGCCCCCTTAACCTCGATAGGAACATTTGAATGTTCTTCTTCTCCAGATCGTCCATTACCAAGCTGACCAGTACCGTTATAACCCCAGCAATAAACTTTACCTTCAGCCAGAGCGCAACTATGATACTGGGCGGTAAATAAATCATCAATTTTCTTGCCGTAAAGAACTCCTGTTTGTTTAACTACTTTGACTGGTATATCGGAATCGACGCTAAGCGCAGCTTTTGCTGGATTGCTTGGGTTATGACCAACAGACCTCCCGTTGCCCAACTGGCCATAACGATTCCTGCCCCAGCACCAAATACTATTGGATAGAATACCGCACGTTCGATAAGTACCGCTAGAAGACTTCGTAGCAATCAGACCGGGACGAGTGATAAGTTTTTTGACCGAAACAGTGTATTCTCGCAAAACTGTACCGCCAGAGTCAACAAGCTGCGTTTTGCCAACAGCCGAGACATCCGAATGATGATCATCATGAAAATTAAGATCGCCAACGGTGAAAATTGTACGGATCGAACCTTCGCTCATAACGTATTTATTGGTCGGAATCTTACCGTCTTGACCTTTGCAGTCGCTGCTTGGCGTCAGATACAAGCCAGCAGCCCCAGCAACATGACCCCATGTTTGTTTCCAGTTGTTTATATCTAGACACGCATTAGCTGCCGCCGTCCCCGATTCGCCAGCTTCTTGAGCCAGCTTATAATAATACTCCTCGCGAGAATAAATATACGAACGCGTAGTAACGCGATATGCAGCCGCTAGCACCGCCAATATAAATGTTGTCATTATAATCATTACTGCTAGAGAATAGCCCTTATCAAAGCGAATCATTCTTCATTTCCTTTCCGAACAGTTAATGACTGAGATATTTTAGACACTCCTCCCACAGGAGGACTAATTGTTATATCAATTTTAACCTTGTTAGCATTTTCAAACATATGGTCGGAGCTGTGAGCAGCATCGTACTGGTTGGCTATTGGCGTATCATCCTTAAAATATTGAACATCAAATGCCGAAACGTTGCGAGCAATTGTTTCGTCGCGATAAAGCGATCGCCCTGGCGTTGCACCGCCAGTAAATTCGGACGACTGCGGAGGTATGGATTGTACTGCGATCTTGCGCCAAAATTCGTTATTTTCATCGCCGGTACCACATATAGCAGAAGCGTTAACACCAAGGGCTTTATATCTTTCGCTTTTTATATCATCAAATATAACCCTTCGATACAATGTATTGTCCCGCATGAAGTAGATCACCATCTGTCTGTATTTTGGTTGGAGACGTCTTTCTGTACTGCAATTAAACCTTTTTGTTGCAGCATAAACTACCTCGCGAGAGCCTGCCCCGCGCCGCAAATTAGTCGCATATTGTATCAGGAGTAAGGCACGCCTATTACCACCTCCGCCAAAATATTTCCAAGTTTGCAGAGTAGGTGCAGGAGTACTCACCGCGCCATATCCATACCGATCGATCATATTCATATCACCCCTTCTAGAAGTAGAGGCAATCTCGACTGAAGCCAAAACATCCATTTCGATAGCGTCCATCGTCACGTGCATGTCACGCGTCATTGAAGCAAGCGCATCTGCTGCTATAGCCTGGCGGTAAGATGCTGATATAATACCGCCAAATATTACAACCACTATAAACATAACGGCCGTCGTCACTATTAGCTCCACGATAGTGAATCCAGATTGGTTAGAATGCCGCATATGCAACATGAGTTACCCTCTTACCATTACCATATGTTACTACAGACTCAACACGAATCGGCATACCCAAACTGCTGACGGTGTCGCCGCAACCATACGGCGCCGATGCCACAACTTTTTGCTTGGTAGTTCCGGGCAACTCACTAATATGCCCTTCTGAATCAAGCAATACCTGCTGCACAGCGCCTGGCAGCTGACTGGTACACAAAAACCAAGTTGGCGGAGCTCCGTTGACATATTTACGCATATTATCGTACGCTAAATAACTAGCCTTTTGATCCTGGCGGTTGATAATCGAGAGTATACTAACCTGGGTATGCATCGTTAATATACCAAGCGATATTATCGAAATAAATAACAGCGTAACTACCACTTCAACAATTGTAAAACCTTCGTCCGTTCTCACCTTGACCATATGCTATTCACCTGATGAAGCGCATTATCTGATTCGCTATAGTAATATATTCTGAAACCGACGCAGACATCCCTACCCGAAGCGCCGTAAATTTTATCGCAGTCGGATCTCTCTCTGTCTTGAGCGCAATACCTATAGAGCATTTTCTGCTCGTCTGTCCAGCCCCAGCTAGCTGGTATCGGGCCAGCCGCTGGGCAGCCCTTGACTAGCCTATTACCAGAACGGGAGGGATCTTGCACAACTGTAGTGTCACTAAAATATTTGCCTATATCAGACAGTAGAGCGTTACCAGTTGGGTACTCATGCCCCCTGGAAGTAGTGTTGTATTTATAATAACGTTCAAGATCTAGAGCCATGGCTTCAGCACGAGCTCTACGGGTTGCATCGCGACCTTTCGCCGTCAAGCCGTTGAACGTAGCCATAGCAATTATCAGCAGCACACCGATGACGGTAACTGCAATAACCACTTCAACTATAGTAAACCCGCCCTCTTTACGCTTCATGACTTAATTGTAGCGCACAATTTATAAAATGGCTATGCTTTTTCTGAGTTTTTGCCAGGTATCTCTAACGGCTCTTGCTCAATGGTGATACCAAATTTTTGGTAAACGGTGTCAATGATTTTTTGGCGAGCTTGCGCTAGATCTTCATAGCTCTGTGCCGACTCATTGATAAGGACTAGCGCGTTTTTGTCGTGGACGCGCATACCATAATGAAGCGTACCTTTGAGCCCGCATTGATCAATTAGCCAGCCAGTTGGAATTTTGTATGTACCATGCGACATATCATAATGCGGGACATCAGGATACTTCTGCTGCAATTTAGATAATTTATCAGCCGAAACAATAGCGTTCTTGAAGAACGAACCAGTGTTTGGGCGGGCTTTCGGGTCAGGCAACTTATCAAAGCGAATCTTCATCACAACTTCGCGTAATGTTTGCGGTGAATAATCGTGAATATCGTGCTCGTCTAAATAACGCTGAATCGCTGCATAAAACGGCGGTCGAGATTGATGCCGCGACAAGTTAAACGTTACTGATGTTATAATATAGCGCCCCGCCCAACGACCGCGAAAAATACTATGACGATACGCAAAGTCACACTCAGCATTGCTAATAGTTACAAATTGGTTATCGCGCGTATCGTAGGCATTGACCGAGACAATCGTTGAAGCAGCCTCTTGGCCGTAAGCACCAATATTCTGTACAGGCGCCGCACCGACCGTACCAGGAATCGCCGACAAGCATTCCACGCCGCTGAGATTCATCTCGACCGTCCGCCGTACGAAGTCATCCCAAACCTCGCCAGCACCAGCTACAATCGTCACCAAATCGTCAGTTTCGTCAACAACTTCAAAACCTGGGATGCGATTGAGTATAATAAGTCCGTCGAAGCCCTCGTCATGCGCTAACGTATTACTGCCACCACCGAGAACGTATATATCCAGATTGTGCTCATGAGCATAGCGTACTGCTTCGGCGATATCGGCGCGAGTTCTAGCCTCGACAACTTGCCGAGCCACGCCGCCGAGCTGCATAGTTGTAATCTTTTTGAGAGAGATATCCTGCTGTATGTTCATAGTTTGATTATACAATATGTGATATAATTGCGATAGGCGCCCGTAGCTCAGCGGATTAGAGTACTTGGCTTCGAACCAAGGGGTCGCAGGTTCGAATCCTGCCGGGCGTACCAAACGTGCCCCGTTAGCTCAACTGGATAGAGCGTTGGTTTCCGGTACCAAAGGTTGCAGGTTCGATTCCTGTGCGGGGTACCAAAGATAGCAGCAATGACAGCTGTCTATTTTTTTGATCGATTGATTCGTTATTTGACTTTCCATATCGCCTATGCTTAAATTGAAGTATTGTATTCTGAGGAGAGGAATATGGAAAACCAACAAGCAAACCATAGAAAGATAAAAGTTGTTATCGGGATATTGGCCGCTATACTAGCAGCAGTTTTGCTGTATTGGCTGTTTACCAGTTTGATTAGCATGAACCAGCATAATCAGACAAATCAAGGACCTAGCCATAATACTACTTCTCAAGCAGACGACGAAAATAACAAGCCGCAGCGACCAGATTCGGATTCAGTACCAAGCTCGAACCCGGACGGCAAGAACGAGACTAGCCAGACCAAGACTGACGAGTCCACGAACAGTTCACCTAGTGATTCTACCAAGACAACTGGAAATGGCATCTCGGTTGTCAGAAATCACAATACTTATCATTACCGCCAAATAGCGTCGCCAGGCAGACCGTCAATTCACAATGCTGCTAACCATCAACCTGCGAATACTCCGTCCACTAAGCCCAGCAATAACAAACCAACTACACCGCCCAATCCGTCCAAGCCGCCTAAGCCAACACCCGAACCTGCACAAGCAGCTGTAAAAATCGTCGGTGCAGCAGAAGTCGGCTCAACCCTAATCGCGCAAATCGACGATCCCGACGGATTGAAAGACGGCGGCATACGATATTATCAATGGTTTGCTGACGGCGCGGCTATTCCTGGCGCCAGCTATTTCTCGTACAAGTTGACACCAGCCGAAGCTGGCAAAAAAATCACTGTCAAAACAACTCATGCTAACAACAAAAACGTAATGAAAGATTTAATTAGCTCAGCTACGATAGCTGTCGGCAACGCCGCATCAAATAATAACCATGGTAGCGTCACCATCGACGGAATTAACCGAGTCGGACAAGTATTCACTGCTCACATTATCGATGCCGATGGCGTACCAGAGAGCGGTATTACTTACCGATGGTACGAATTTTACGGCAAATTCTTGGGAACTGGCAAAACTCTCGCGCAAACCAAAGACCACCTCGGTATGCAAGTCATAGTTCAAGCCAGTTACACCGACAAAAAAGGACATAAAGAGAGCGTCACCAGCGGATTTAGCGGGTCGGTCGTCGATAATTCAAGCGGCGGCACTGGCGCTGGAATAATTAGCCCTATTTCGACTGCGCCAAAAATTACTCTTCATGGACCAGCCAGCGTCAAAGAAGGAGAGACCGCTGTTTACACGGCAACTTTAGACAAAGCAACCAATACTGATGTTAGCGCGGATATCAAAATCACGCACAATACTAGCAATCCGAACAATCTCAATGTCCGTTGGGACAGCCAGCGAGTGGTTATTAAAGCCGGAGAGACTAGCGCCAAATTCTACATTGACACCAATGCCGACACTGGCGGTAAAGGTAAAACTTACACCGTTTCTCTTAGCAACGCTGTCGCTGGTATGGTTAATAAAACAAATACTAGCCCTTCTACTGCAGTCAATGCTCAATCGATCTTTATGTTATCGTACGTTTATCCGCTCGCTGAGGCTGGCGGCAGCGAGTTCTCTGACTACTGGAAAGCGATTCATGCAGCAGGCAGCAGCAAAATCCCGTATACACTCATCATGGCAGATGGCGGCCCTGACGCCAAGCTCGACCCAGGCTATGTGCGGCTGCTAAAAAAGAACGCCGAGCTTGGTTTCAAAACTGTCGCTTACATCCGCACTATTCATCAAACTCGCCCGATTGCCGAAGTTAAAGCCGCCATGGCTAAGTTCATTGAACTTTACGGAGCGGACAAAATTCACGGATTCTACTTCGACGAGATATCATCCAGAAATAACGGCGCAACGGCTTACATGGCAGAATTATACAACTACACGAAAAGCACCTACGGCAACAAGTTAGTCGTCGCCAATCCTGGTACGCACATCACCGACGCGATTGCACCATACGCCGATATTTTCATGACTAACGAAGGCACTGCTGACGAATATATTAATAACTATAAGACCGCTTACTCTGCCTTTGAGAAAGACCCAGCTAATTCCCATCGTATTTTCCATACGATTTATGCCGCAAAGGCTAGCGATTACCAAAAAATAATCAATTTATCGCGCCAACGCAATGCCGGCTGGGTATTCATCACTACCGATAGTACGATACCTGATGGCAGGCCGTACAATGATTTGGCAAAGAATTTCCCTAGCCTGGTTGATAGCGTCAACAATTTAGGCCGCCAGCCGCTTGATCCGAATAGAGCCACGGAACAACCTTTGCTATCCGGTGCGATAATCAGCGGATCATCTGTTACCACAACTATACTTAGCCAATAATCGTATCGGTATGCTACACTATGTTTATGGTTACCAAGGCAAATAAATCTCCCAAGAAGACTCGCAAGCAGCGTGTCAAACACATTACAAAAACAGACACTCACTTCATGGTGCGCCGAAGCTTACTGGTGTATGCGATATTGGTTTTTGTGCTTTTTTGGCTAACAGCTATGAGCGTATATCTAGTCGACAGAATGGTCGTAGAATACACCAACACTGCCCGCTATAACCAAATTCATAGTATCTATAGCAATTTGAAGCTAGATAAATCGTATAGACTGGCGGTTTATAAAAGTAATATTTCAAATGATAAGTCTATCACTACAGAGTATGGGCATAATGCTTCCGTAAGTAAAACTCGTATGGATTTAACCGAAAAAATTAAAGAATCTGGCTTCTCGCTTATCAATACAAAAGATAAAGATACTATCGTTCAAAGCGATACGTTCAAGGATACTAACGGCCATATTTTATACCTGAGCGTTATACCGCAGGCGCTGCATAAAGATTATACATACGGCACCTCCGAGATAGCCAAGCCGTACGCCAAAGTAGACGCCAATAAATTCGACCACGAGCCAACTAGCTACGTCACTATCAAAATAAGCCTTGGCGACTAGTGGGATAATTGCCGGCAAAAATACGAAACGCATGCCTTGCATTAGATAATTTTTCGTGTTATAATATAAGTATGGAGACTAAAGACAGCGAGTTGGATTTTGGCAAACTTTCAGAATCGACCGCGCAAGCAATTCGCGATGGATTTTATTCTCTTGCCGCAACGCTAGCGACAATGGCGTACAATACAACGTCAGATCCATCCGAAAAGGCTCGGATGGCGCGCGACGCGGGTAATGCCTATAGACATTTAGGCAAGTACGAAGAAGCTGAAAAGTGACTTACTGAGGCAGTTAATCAACATGAAACTTTAGCCGAACAAGAACCAAATCGCAGCACGCTGCGCGAGCTGGGAGCTAGCGCAGCCATGCTGGCAACCATGCAATTGTCGCGCATAGCAAGCGATGAATTTGATACTCCAGAAAATAATACCAAGACTGTTGAAACTTTTCGTTACGGACTAGAGAAACTCAAGGATTCGCACAAACATGCCGACGGACTAAATCGTGAAATTGATCAATATGATATTAATTTTACCGCTCGAGCCAGCTACGCCGAGACGCTTGCCGGCAATAAAAAGCGAGGCTTGGCACTCGGCGTCAGAGCGGTGCGGCTAGCATTCTGGTCCGAGTCGCCGCAGCTTGATACCACTAATACGTCCCTCAGCAAAAAAGAACGCTACAAAACCAAAGCACGGGCACTCGTGCGCGGTATTGGCGCGCTAGCCGTTGGTATTGTTGCACCTATCAATCGCCGCGCCGCTAAAACTCTTGTTAGAAAACTTTCTTAAGCTTGGTTCTGCTGGTTAGGCACATCGCCTTGCAATGGAGCTACTTGCGATTCAGATTCTTCAAAAATTCGCCGTACTTGCTCGACATCAATGTTCACCGAATCGCCCGGATTGACCGCCCCCGATAGCATGAGCTTAGCGATAGTATTCTCCACCGCTTTCTGAACGACGCGGCGCATCGGCCGAGCGCCTAGCCGCGGGTCGTATCCTTGCTGAACGAGAAGCTGTTTCGCGTCGTCATCAACAGTCACTGACACTTTTTGCGGCAATAGAGTTTTGTTGACGCCAGCCAGAATCAGATCAAGCACTTGCACCAACTCGGCAGGCGTAAACGGACGAAAGAGCACAATTTCGTCGAAGCGATTGAGAAACTCTGGCCGAAACTGGTTCGAACTAATCAATTCGTTAATAAACTGCTGTTCAAACTGCTCAAGCCGATAGCCGCGCTCGATATATTCGCGGATCCTATCAGCGCCAGCGTTACTAGTAGCAATTACGATGGCATCGCGAAAGCTGATCTCACGGTTCTTGGCGTCGCGCAAAATCCCTTCGTCGAGCAACTGTAGCAGTGTAGTCAGCACTTCTGGCGCGGCCTTCTCGATCTCGTCGAGCAACACCACACTGAAAGGCTGTTTCATTACTTGCGCAGTCAAGCTCATCGGGTCGTCCGCTCCATCAGCGATTAAACGCGCGACATCCTCGGAGCGAACAAACTCATTCAAATCTAAGCGGATTAACTTGCCTTCGCCGCCAAAGTATACGTCGGCCAGTGCTTTTGATAGCTCCGTCTTGCCGACACCAGTCGGTCCCAGAAACAGAAAGGTACCAATCGGCCGATTCTCATTGCGCACGCCCGCGCGAGCGCGGCGCAGAGCATCGCTAACGACATTAACGGCGCGAACTTGATTAACCATTCGTTCATGAATTAAATCCTCCATATGCAGCAGCCGTTCGCGGTCTTCGGTGGTATTAGCTACGCTAACTTTAACGTCCATTGTCCGCTCGATTGCTTGCTGTACAGAATTCATAGTCACGATACCCGACTCGCTGAAACTGGCTGCCGACTCTAGCAATTTAAGCGCCCGGCCAGGCATAGCTATATCGTGAATGTAACGCTGGCTCAAACGATAAGCTTCGTTAATCGCTTGGATCATATAAGTAACTTTGCGGTTGAACTCAATTGCGATCAACTGTTCTTGCAAAACCTTTTTAGTCTCTGTTTCATTGGTTTCGGCGACATTAATACGGTTAAGCGAGTTAGCTAGCGACGGGTTGCGGCGGCTAATTTCGAGATAGCGCTGTTCGTCCATGCTTAAAATTAAGCGTAGCCTGCCAGCGTCTAAAATCGGCTGTAAAACATTTGTTAAATCTACCGACCCTACGCCCTCTTCGAAAAATAACTGCGCATCATCAAGGCAAACAATGATATTCTTAGCATTGTAAGCTTCACCTAGAACCTGCATGATTAAGTTTTCAAGCTCGCCGCGACCTGGCGCTGCCGCAATCAACGACGCCGAGTCGAGAATGAAGATCTGGCGGAAACGAAGATTTTCGGGTACATTTGCATCAGCATCCAAAATTCGTTCCGCGAAAGCGTGAATTACTGATGTTTTACCAACACCAGCTTGGCC
>ERZ773100.1445-NODE-1445-length-10929-cov-3.948133_pt1 | contig 10929 bp, 10 predicted proteins | sample MGYA00511119_ERZ773100 | MGnify/ENA primary metagenome ERZ773100 (study PRJEB29015, sample SAMEA2738000) | human oral metagenome | biome: human oral; feature: human-associated habitat; material: dental | place: China | collected 2111 ...
GCCAAGTAATCATAATCGCCACAAAATAGAAGAATAAATACTTTTTAGTTACATAATCTCTAAGCATAGCGTATAAACCTCCTGAAGTTATTTACCAACTTAGATAGTCGTTTTTTTCTAGACGGGGATATAATAGGAGCCTGAATATTTGAATGAAACTATTAAATGTAAGGCTACTTTACAATCTTTCGAAAAAAGAACTGAATAAGAAGTTCGAAGCATATCAATTTACTTTTATTTTTTAATCAAAAATATATCTAACACATCTGCATAGCTAACAAAGGGAGCTGGAAATACTAGTCCAGAATAAAATAGCATTATGGTATTAAATAAATTCAATAAGACGGAGACTCGTTTAAAGCGTTCTGTTAACTTAATTGCTATGGTATATAAGGCAAAAAATACAGCATAATTAAGTATTGACATCAAAATCAAATCCACTAAATGTAATGAGGGGATAAAAAATTTTCCATTAAAAAACATATGCGATAGAATGATTGAAATCAAAAAAATGAGTGTTGACCAAATAAAATAAGTTGTTGATCTAGCAATATAAATCATCATTGGTGTACGTCTAGTTGTTTTGATATTTGTATATTGATTAGTGCGAATTTCAAATTCCAACTCCTCATTAGCAAGTAATATCACGTTAGTTATGGAATAATAAATAAAAAAATAGAGTAAATTTATCAGTTTATCACTATTGAAAATAATAATGATTCCTGTAATAAAAATCATGGAATAAATCACTTCGCAAATACTATCAAACGTGTATCGAACTCGATAATTAAAATATCTTCTTAATTCACTAAACATGGAAAAGGCTCCCTCTTTTTTTAGCAATGTTCAATAAAGTGAAAAATAGGAAAGTTCCAGCTGACCAATATACTGCACAATAGACTATAATAAAAAAGATACTCTGGTAGGACGGAGAAATAATAAAATTTCTCAAGGCATAGTAAGGGAAAAGTTTTCCTATAAAACCAAATAAACCACCTAGCGGTGTTAGTATGCCAGTAAAATACAGCATGAAATAAGAAATTAACGATGTAATGCTAGAAGTACGATTAAAAATGAAGCAAAGGCTTGATAGGCAAAAACCTAAACCATATATGCTAATAATAGTTAGCATACATGCAGCGAGACTCGCAACTAACTTTAAGATACTATCCGGAAAATCAATATCATTTAACGTGGATAAAACGATAAATATAGGTATAGCTTTGACTAGATCCACCAATATCTGAACAATAATTTTAAACATTAAGACATGAAAAACACTCTTATTACTCTGGATTACACTAATCAAAGTTCTATCATAAAGGTCATCCTCAATAAAAAAAGTTGGATGCGTAATACTATGACTCGTAAAATACCAAGTAAATAATAAACATAACAATAAAAATTTACTTTGTGTATTTTTAAAATATTGAAGATAAGCTGAAACCATTATCAAAATTCCAAAATTTGAAAAAAATAAATTAAATTTAAACTGCATCATCTCCTGCAGCTGCCTCTTTAACTCCCTCCTTATTTCTTTAATCATCATTGATAACCTCATACAATATTTCTTCGATGCTTTCTTCAACTTCTTCAAAAAATATCATCTCAAAATTATTAAAGATATTATTTTTTACCTGACTATCTTTTACTTCAACAATCAACCTTTCGTTTTCTACTTGATAAGATAAATCAGGAAACAGTCTCTCAAAAGCATCTTTTTCAGAATCTGAAATACCTATTTTATATTTAATCCACCTTGTATTTTTCCCAAAGATTTCTGAGAAACTACCTTGCTGGATTATTTTCCCTCTACTCATGATACAAATTCTTGTTGATATTTCTTTTGCAAAATAGATATCATGAGTCGTCATGAGAACAATGGTTCCTTTTTCCTGACTGAGAGTTAGTAACAATTTCGCAAACTGCTTTTTGGCAATGACATCCAGACCATTGGTTGGCTCATCTAAACACAATACTTTTGGCTTACAAAGTAAAGCAATAATCAAAGACAATTTTTGTCTCGTTCCCTGTGACAATTCGGATACCAATACATCAATATAGGGATGGAAAGCTAATTTATTAAATAAATCCTCCAATTCATCCTTAACCTGACCACGCGAAATTTTATTCAGATGTAAAAAGTAATCAATATTTTGATTTGCCGTCAGATATTCGTAGTAGCCCCTACCGCTTTCTAGTACGAGCTTAACATTGTTATGAATATCTTTCGAAGTATTCTTACTACCAAAAACAAACACATCACCTGCATCTTGTATCATTAAGCCAGAGATAATTTTTATGAAAGTTGATTTACCTGCACCATTGGTGCCAACTATAGAAACAATCTCTCCTGAATGCGATCCAAAGTTAGGAATGTCCAATACAACTTTACCACGAAAATTTTTCTTTAGATTGCGTACAATAATTTCATTCATACTCGCATTAACCTATTTCGATTACTAATACTTACACTGCCAAAAATTTAAAAACAAGGATTTTTAAATTACTTTCACTAAAACGTTCCTACGTTTTCACCAGCAAAGCTACACACTCAGCGGTTCAAATTTTCCGTATCATCTCGTCGGTTTCCCTCCTCATTCTACGAGTCCTATACCCCAGGGCACCTTCTCGACCTTCGGTCTCACCTTGTCGCATGGGCGGAACATCTGCTTCTACTTCGCTGAAGTCTCAGCTCGAACAAGCAGTGATACCGCCTCAACATGTGGTGCTAGCAAACTTCTATATTATAGAACGATAAGGTAGGCTACTCGTCTTTAGAATTATAATATTGAACGAAATTATCTATTCCTCTTTATAATAATTCCAGCAATCATCACATAAAAATGGCTCATCATCACATGTTGAACCTAAATCATAGCGGCCACAACGCTCACACTCTGTTACTTTATTGATTTCTCCACAGTTCAGACATTTACCTAAATCTGTGATATTTTTATCAATACATATCCACTCCTCTCCACACTCTTCACATGGTAAATCTAAAATAGGATCAGAGCCCCCATCTTTGATAATAGAATATTTGGAACTTTCCACTATTTCCTTATAATCTGTGAATTCAGTGTTTATTAGATCAATTAATCTTTTTCCTAGCCTAGACAGATCGTACTCTGAAATGCCATCCATTTGGACAGGCATATAAGTACCTTGAAACTCATCAAATTCAACAACACCATAAGTATAGGACACTCTTCCAATTTCTTCTATACTCGGACTCCCGTCTTTTTTATACCCTAAATATAGGAAACTTTGGGAACCTTCATAGTCGTTAATATCAGTATTAGCCTCAAAACTAATTACGTAACCATCAATTTTGTTTTCAATTTCGAATACAACACTATTTGAATTACAAATCTTTAGTTCAGTATAATCGCTGAAATTCAAATACTCACTGAATCTGAAGGATTCCTCAATCGAATCATAAACTTGACTCAATTTATCATTGAATAGAGCTAGAATCTGGTTACTATTTCGAGTTGTTACCCCACTCTCGCTTTCCTTCAATTCAAGAATTCTTTCCGACATTAACTCGTCAAACTCAAACTCTTCTTCCTTGCGCACCTCCTCCGATTTTAACTCTGATGACATCTTTTGTATACCACAAAGTAAAGCTTCCTGAACAACATCTATTGAATGTAATATACTCTTATAGGCTACTTTATCTATCAATTTATTGTGAGCGATATGATTTCGATTTGATTCAAACTCTTTGAATTCGGACAGAAAACTTTCAGGCAAAAGAGGGGAAAAAATCGTTTGCCACCAATCACTATATACAACTTGCTGTCTTTGTAGAATTTTAGCCAAATTTTCCGAGTGTAAATTAGGTTGAGTCAATTCCTTTATATTCTCTTCGGAAGACTCCCACTTCATCACTTTATTTGATAATATATCGTGCAAATCACCTGTATCAATAGACATCAATCTTTCATCTACATCTTTGAAATTATCAATTATTGCTTTGTAACCACCAAATCTATTTTTGTGTTTTTCTTGAATTTTTAATGATACAAGTCTCCACCAATGAATACCAAATTTTCGATTCATGACCAATGTAATAAATTTTCTAGCTAAATTTTCGACAGTAAAAACTTTAGGGTATAAATCGGTTGCTAAAAATTCGAACTCAGAATCATATAGCCAGAATATTTTCTTGTGCTTTTTTTTTATAAAATTTTTGACTATTCTCTTTAATCGCTCAAGATATTCATTTTCTAAACTAATTTTATAATTTTCGCTTTGAATTGAAACCATAAGTTCATAATTTTTTTCATAGGTACTAAATTCGACACCAATACTCCAAATGCAGTCTTCAGAATGAAAATCAATAACATAAAATGGTACTTCAGTTAGGCTATAAAATTCATTATCTACATTCTCAGTATCAATTACTCCTGAATCGACCAAGAAATTTTGAAATTCCATCAAATAACTATCGAAATTATCAACAACTTTTTTCTCTGCAACTGCAACAAATTCAACTAACGTCTGCAAATTCATATTACCTCCAAATTATAATACTATGTTAATTATACCATAAAAGTCAAAAAAGACTGCAACTTCCCAGTCACAGTCTCTTATAAATCTACCGCAGTTCCTTCAAGGAAAGTCACTACAATTTGTCCAGCTTCTGAAATACTGATGTGGTCGAGAACTTGATTCATGATAACTCCATCAAATTTATCTAAATCTAGTATCTGATACATCTGATTTGCATAGTGCTTATGGAGTAGATTTATTCCTTGCTCTAGCTTTTGGCACTTAACTATCACTTCTACTCACTCCAAAAAATTTCTCACTTCGATACTCCCCTAGCACATAAGAAAAATCCTTGCAATCAAAGCTTTTCATTAATACTTCGTTTCAAAGTTTTAATTCTTTTATAAGCAAAGCTACACATTCACCGGTTCGGACTTACCGTATCATCTCGTCGGTGTATCTCCTCATTCTACGAGTCCTATACCCCAGGGCACCTTCTCGATCTTCGGTCTCACCTTGTCGCATGGGCGGACTCAAAAGGTTCGGGGAACCTTTTGAGGATTAGCTACGTTTCACTAACAAACTTACCGCCTCAACATGATGCGTCTGCGGAAATAAATCCATCGGCTGTACTTTCTTCAATTCATAGCCCAACTCTTGGTAGAGTTTGATATCACGCGCCATGGTGGCAACATTACAGGAGATATAGGCAATGCGGTCAGCTCCTGTTTGGGCACTTGCTTTGATGAAGCTGTCAGTCAAGCCCTTGCGGGGTGGGTCGACAAGGATAGCGGTTGGCTGAATTCCTTCCTTGAGCCAATTCTTCATAGCATTTTCAGCCGTGTCACAGACATAGTGGGCATTGATGATGCCATTTATACTAGCATTCTTCTGGCTATTTTCTACTGCTTCTGGGATGACTTCTACTCCATAAACTTCCTTAACATGCTTAGCAACAGATAAACCAATAGTTCCAATTCCTGAGTAGGCATCGATTACCACATCGTCTTCTATTAACTCCGCAAAGTCAATGGCTGTCTGGTAGAGTTTCTCTGCCATTTCTGTATTGACCTGGTAAAAGGCTGCTCCAGAGATTTGGAAATCATTACCTAACATTTGGTCCGTAATGTAGTCTTGACCATAAAGCGTTCGCCAGTCTTTTCCGAAAATCGCATTGCCGGGCTGGTCGTTGATATTTTGCATGACAGACACAATCTCTGGAAACTGCTTGATTAGCTGTTCAATCAGCTGCTCCACTCGGAATATTTTAGGGCGTGTTGTCACCAGAATTACCATGATTTCCCCTGAATAATGGCCACGGCGAACAACTAGATTGCGAATGAGTCCAGTCTTTTCCTGCTCATCGTAAGGCTTGAGGTCAAAACGACGCAGCAAATCACGCGTAAAGAGAATCACTTGATCAATGACTGGGTCCTGAATATAAAAATCTTCAATCGGCAGGAGGTCATGGGAATTTTTCCGGAAAAATCCTGTTTCCAGCTGGCCATTGACACGGCGGACAGGCACTTGAGCCTTATTGCGGTAACCCAGCGGCTGCTCCATACCAAGTGTCGGCGGCACCTCAACATCAGACAAACCAGCAATCTTATAAAGACTGTCCTTGACTTGTTTGCGTTTGAAGTCCAGCTGGGCTGGGTAGCTCAAATGCCCCAAGTCAGCAATCCCCGTACGCAGATAGGCCATATCAAGATTTTCATTGCGCTGGTCTGAAGTACGGAGAAATTCCTCCACCTTGCCAAAGCCGATTTTTTTGTTGACCTTGAGTACACGCATGCGGATGAGCTCACCCGGCAGGGCATTCTCCACAAAGAAAACCAGGCCTTCTGCCTTGGCCACCCCTGCTCCCTCGTGGCTCAGATCCACGATTTCAACTTCAATCATATCATTCTTTTTTAACATATTTTTCTCTTTCTGCTTTATCGCTCTGCCATTTACCAAAAGAAAAGGCAGGACATCGTCCTACCTTTCATTATATCATATATCTTATCTGAGACCCATTTGCTGCAGTCTTTCTTTATAGGCTTCAAAGTCAATCAATAGCCCTTGGCCACCGTACATGTCATAGGTATCCACCCAGTCGCCATTTTCCGGAATCGTCAGGCGCTCAACTCCATTGCGGGAATCTCCAGCCATAGAGAGACCATTGGTCAAAAGGAAGCTGTAAGGTACATTGGTCGAAGTCAAGGCAAAGACCTTACCAAGAGCCTCTGACCCGGTAAAGAGCTTAGTCGGATCCTTGACCTGCTGGAAGACAGCCGTCAAAACTTCCTGCTGGCGGCGGGTCCGGCCAAAGTCGCCCTCATCATCCTTACGGAAGCGAGCGTAGTTGAGCAAGGTCCGACCGTCCATCTGCTGCTGACCGACCTTGATTGTTTGGTTGGGTACCACACCGTCCTTCATATTCAGGTCATCTGGCACTTCAACTTCTGTCACCTTTTCCCCATCAATCGTTGAGAACTGGGCATTCATGCTGACGCCATTTGGGAAAAGGGTGTCAATAGCTGTCGCAAAGGTCTGGAAATCCACCAGTGCATAATATTTGATGTCTAAATCAAAATTATCTTTGAGCATCTGGCGGACATAGTCTGCACCGCGGTTGTGGTTTTGCTCCCCAATCGTATAGGCAGAATTGAGCTTTTGGTCATAGTAATCTGCCTGCGACGGATCCGTGTACTCATTGCTGACGCCGTCAATGTGAATAAGAGTATCACGCATAAAGCTGACCAATTTCACCTTGTGGTCCTTATTCCCAACATTCAAGACCATAATAGAGTCGGTCCGCGTCTCAGTCGAGTCGTCACCAACCCGGCCGTCTGTTCCAAGAATGAGGATATTCACTCCATCCTTAGTATCCTTGCCGTCAAAAAATTCTGTTTCTGCTGGCTTAGAATTGCCATTATGAGCTGTGGTCAAGCCTTTGACAAACATGAAAATCATGCCCCCCAAGACCATCAGCAGGAAAATCCCTGCCCAAAGCAGAATCCGTTTCAAGCGGATTTTTTTGCGAGGCTTCTTGGGCTTGTCTTGTCCCAGACCAGCTCCTGCCAGAGCTTCCGGCTCCTTCTTTTGCTTTCTGCTGCGAGAAGAACGCTCAGGGTACTTGGGCAAGAGGCCAGAAGAATCCATTTCCACAGACTCTTGCTCATAGGCGTCACTAGGCCTTTGCGGCTGCTCGTCATGGTCAGGCGCACTGGCTGAACTGCCAATCCCCTTGGACTTCTGCCGCAGATAGTCAAATTCTTTCTTTTCTTTATCGTTTAGATAATAATAATTTTTATAGAGATAATCTAAGCGGAGTTGTTCATGATGGCTAAGATTTTCTGGTTTCTTCATCTCTTCTCCAATCTACTGCTACTTGTCCTGAATCAGAAACACACTGTAGCTACCAAAAATTTTATAAGTAATTCCAAGACTTGTCAACTCTTGATAGGCAAAATCCGCCAATTTTTTCTGCTCGTTGTCAATGTCAATAATGAAGAAATACTCTCCCAGAGCCGTTTTTAGAGGCCGGCTCTCAATCTTGGTCAGGTCAATCCCACGCCAAGCGAAGGTCGACAAAGCCTTATAGAGGGCACCTGGCAAATTGTCCGGCAGGGTCAAAGCCAGTGTCTGCTTGTCTCCTGTCTTGGTCAATTGAAGCTTAGGAACCTCATGACCCAGAATCCAGAAGCGGGTATAATTTTCTTCCATTTCCTGAATATCGCTGGCCGCTACTTTGAGCCCGTATTCTGCTGCAGCCGTGCGCGGGGCAATAGCCGCAAAATTCTTTTCAGGATGTTCTGCTACAAAACGAGCTGCATAGGCAGTACTAGCTGTCACCTCAATAGCAGCCTGCGGATAATGCTGGCGGATGTATTTTTTCCCTTGGGCAATAGCCTGCGGATGAGAAAATATCTTCTCGATTGGTTTCTCCAAATCCGTCACCAAGAGCTGCTGCTTGATGGGCTGGACTATTTCAGCCACCGCCTGAATGTCTGCTTGATGAAAGAGATAGTCCAAGGTCTCGTGGACACTGCCCTCAATGGAATTTTCCACCGGAACAACCGAGTAATCCACTTCCCTAGCCTCATAAGCCTTCATGACCTCGGTGATATTCTGATAAGGCACCAAGTCCTGGCTGGGAAAAGCAGCTTGGGCTACATGGTGAGAAAAGGAGCCTCTGGGACCTAAAAATGCTATTTTCATTGAATTTCCTCAATAATTTCCTTCGGGCTTTTAAGCCTCGTATCGACAATCTGGGTCGCTACTTCCTCATACCAAGCCTGACGCTGCTCAAAAATCTGCTGCAAGTCTGATTTGTTCTGATTTAAGAATAAAGGCCGCTCCTGCTCAGCATCCTGCTGGATTCGCTGATAGAGCGTTTCAAAATCAGCTTTCAGGTAGATATTATCAGCATTCTGAGTCAGTAATTTGCGATTTTTAGGGCTGACGACTACACCGCCACCCGTTGAGACGACCAAGTCCGTATCGATCAACTCAGCCAAGAGCTGGGCTTCTGCAGTCCGAAAGGCTGCTTCACCATGCTGGTCAAAATAGTCCTTGATTGACATGCCCAGCCGCTGGCAGAGCAGTTCATCCATATCAACAAAGTCTTGGGCTAAGCCTCTGGCCACTGTGGATTTCCCGGCTCCCATAAAGCCCAGCAATATCTTAGCCATGCATCAAGCCCTCCAAATCGCTGAAGAAGCTTGGATAGCTGGTTTTAATGGCTTCAGACCGTTCAAGTTCTACCTGACCGCTTTGAGCCAACAAAGCAGCAATCGCCGTCATCATCCCGATGCGATGGTCACCAAAGGTGTTGATCTGTGCGCCGTGTAGAGGTGTTTTCCCTTCGATAATCATGCCGTCTTCCGTCGGGGTAATAGCTGCGCCCATACTATTGAGAGCGTCTGCCACTACCTGGATCCGGTCGGTTTCTTTGACCTTGAGCTCCTCTGCATCACGAATGACAGTCCGTCCCTGAGCCTGAGTCGCCAGAAGCGCAATAATCGGCAACTCATCAATCAAGCGTGGGATAATCTCGCCGCCAATCTCCGTGCCCTTAAGCTCAGAAGTCTCAACGGTGATGGTTGCAGACTTGGCTACCGGATCAATATCTGACAGCGTCATCCGTCCGCCCATAGCCTCTATCACTTCTAGAATTCCTGTACGAGTTTCATTGATGCCGACATTCTCTAAAACAATCTTAGAGTCCGGCACAATCAGTCCAGCTACCAGCCAAAAAGCCGCACTGGAAATGTCACCTGGGACCGTCACTTCCTGAGCAGTGAATTCCTGACCGCCCTGAATGCGAATTTCCTTGCCTTTAACCTCAATCTGCCCACCAAACTGAGCAATCATATCTTCCGTATGATTACGGGTGATTTCCTTTTCAATAATAACCGACTCTCCCTGAGCCTGCAGGGCAGCAAAAATCAAGGCCGACTTAACCTGAGCAGAAGCCACTGGCAGCTGATAATGAATAGGCTGCAGTTCCCTGCTGCCCTTCATCTTGAGCGGTGGTAAATCACGCTCAGTCCGACCAGCAATCTCTACTCCCATCTGCCGCAGAGGAATGGTTACCCGATCCATAGGCCGCTTGGATAGACTGTCGTCACCAAACATCTCCGCCTCGAAATCCTGGCCAGCCAAAACACCAGAAATCAAACGGATAGACGTTCCAGAATTCCCCATATCCAGCTTATTTTTCGGTGCTTGCAAACCTTCAAATCCTACACCATGTATCTTGACTAGATTTCCATCGTCCTCAATCTGCACGCCTAAGTCACGAAAAACCTGCATAGTAGACAGCACATCTTCTCCTCGCAGAATGTCGCGAACAGTAGTGACTCCCTGAGCCAAACTGCCAAAAATAATGGAGCGGTGGCTGATAGACTTATCTCCCGGTACGCGGATACGGCCCTTCAGGCCTTTTACATTGGTTGATAATTTCATAGATGACCTCGTACTTTCCTTTGTTGCTTCTTATTTTATCATAAAAAGACCAGAAATTCTTAAAATTTCTGGAATCCTGACTAAAGCAAAAAGAATCCAGGTATTCAGCCCAGATTCTCCTTTTTTATTAGCTTACTTAAGCAAATCCTGCACCGGATCAAAGATGATACGCTCAATGTCCGCCAGATAGATGGACAGTTGTTGCTGCTTATTGAAAAATTCAGAAAGAACAGCATTGTCCTGAATCTTCTCACCAAAGGAAGTCATCTTGTCCTGCACCTCCTGAGTCGGTACCTGACCAGTCTGAACCAGCTGTTGCAACTCCTGCTGGAAAGCCAGATAATCTGTAAAAATAGCCTTCGCTTCGCTATCAGCATCCACTGCTTTCTTGCTTTCTGCGACGGCCTTGTACTCAGGCAACTCACGCAGATTTCTGCTTAGTTCATTGGCTAAATCATAAATATTTGACATAGA
>ERZ773100.1446-NODE-1446-length-10924-cov-2.951974_pt1 | contig 10924 bp, 9 predicted proteins | sample MGYA00511119_ERZ773100 | MGnify/ENA primary metagenome ERZ773100 (study PRJEB29015, sample SAMEA2738000) | human oral metagenome | biome: human oral; feature: human-associated habitat; material: dental | place: China | collected 2111 ...
CTATTGCGCGTGCTATTGCCAGTGCTCGCTCTTTGTTTTGCAGGTGTCTATTTACAAAATGCGCACGCTTTTTCGATTATAGGGGGTGCATTTGCAACTATTTTTGAGGTTGGCGCTTGGGAAACGTTCGAATTCGTGGTAACCGTCACGAGCCACTATTTCTGGACGTGGAGTGTTCCTTTTATCGTTCTAGGAGCTGTCTTTTTCTGGAGACGTCATTCTTTCAAGAAGGAATTTAATGCTTTAGTGGAACGAGCAAAGGAAGAGATTGCTCTCGGGAAAAAGAAACCACTCGAGACAAATCGCACCCTTGTAAAAGGACTAGAAGGCTTTTTAAAAACATTGCAAACGGAATATCAATTTGAACAAAAAATAAGGTAAGAATGTAAAGAGGTTAGGTAGATGATTTACAAAACATTACTATTTGATTTGGATTCGACGGTGTGGGATTTTCATTCGGCGGAGAACTACGCGCTGACGAAATTGCTCGAGAATCATGGGGTCGGTGATATAGAGAAGTATATTGAGGTCTACATTCCGATGAATCGTGCGATGTGGCGCTCGTTGGAGAAAAACGAAATCACCCGTGAAGAGTTAGTGGGGACGCGTTTTGCCAAGTTATTCGACCATTTTGGCTTGGAAAAAGATGGACACGAATTAGCATCCGAATATGAGTCCATCCTCTCCACGCAAGGGCAAACGATCGATGGTGCGGAGGAAATGTTACATACGCTTAGGGATGCGGGATATCAGCTCTACGCAGCTACGAATGGGATTACGACAATTCAAAAGGGGCGCATGGAGCATTCTTCGGTTACGAAGTATTTCAAAAAAGTATTTATCTCGGAAGAATTAAAAGTCGCAAAACCAAGTCCGCTCTTTTTCGAACGAGTAGCAAAGGACATACCGGATTTCGACAAAGATACAGCGGTGATGATTGGAGATTCGCTCACAGCCGATATCCAGGGCGGGATTAATGCGGGCATCGACACGATTTGGATGAACCTGGCGCGCAAGGAGAACCGAACAGCGGTAAAACCAACCGTGGAAGTCCGTAGCTACGCGGAATTATTAGAATTTTTAGTATAAATGGAAACGACTGCGGGATGTCTTGCGGTCGTTTTTTGCAAACAGAAAAGTTGAGCTTTTAAGGGGAAGCGGGTAGACTACTAAAAAGGGCAAAGACTCTCTACCAGAAAAGAAAGATGGAATTCGATGAAGCAACGATTGAAATTACTAGGAACACTATTTGCGGTGGTCCTCCTAGGAGCGTGCGGACTGCCAAAAGAAAATGCGGAGGCTCCTACGACAATAGCCGTAGAGGAGACAACGCAAGCCCCGCGCGTGGAAGTGAAAGCAGACGGCACGTATACCGTGAAGGAGTACACCTTTGTTAGTAACGGCAAGAAACTCTATGCTAGAGCGTTCATTCCAGATGCCCAAGGATCCGTTCCTTTAGTCGTCTATAGTCATGGACTCGGAGCCAGCGTGGAGCATGACGAAGAAGTACAGAAAACCTTGGCGAAGTCCGGGGTGGCGGTGTTCAGCTTTGAATTCGCTGGCGGTTCGTCTTCCACCTCTCCAAAAAGCGAAGGGGACACGACGGAAATGTCCGTTCTAACCGAAGTGCAAAACTTGCGAGACGCCTTGCAGTTTGCGAGGTCTTTGCCGTTTGTCAACACGGACCGCCTCTATTTAATGGGAAGTAGTCAAGGCGGATTCGTCTCGGCACTCTTGGCGCAGGAAGTGGCGAATTTAGCCGGAGTCTTCTTGCTCTATCCAGCATTCTCCTTGCCGGACGATATCAGAAGTACCTTCCCAAGCCTAGAAGCAGCCCCTGAAACCTTTAACCTCTTAGGGACAAACATTAGTAAGAAATACTTAGAAGACGTCTATCCAATCGACGCGTATGAGGGACTGGGCAAGATTAGTGCACCCGTCCATATTTATCACGGCGCGGATGATTTTATCGTCCCCATCACCGCTTCCAAAAAAGCGGTGAAAGCCCTCAAAGACGCACGACTAACCACCCTAGACGAGACAGGCCACTCCCTCACAGCAGAGCAGCAAGCACAAATCGGTGCCAAGATTGCGGATGAGATTTTTAATGGGATGAAATAAAGTGGTATAAAAAATTTGAACACAACAAACATGAAAAACCGGGGCTCGGGCCCCGGTTTTTTGTATAGAGTTATTAATTACCCGTATAAAGGTAGAAGTTGAGATGGAAAAATAAATTATATAAAAAATAGTATTGAAGTTAGAAGTAAATAAGATGTAAAATGAAGCCAGAAAGGTGATGATATTTTGCGTAATTTTTATAATAATATTCAAGAAAATTATTCTAAGCTAAATGAACTAGAAAAAGAAATACTAGACTTTATAAAGAAAGAACTTTCTAGTAGAGATCATCTTTCTTTAAATGAGGTTTCTAAACCATTTTTTGTTTCACCAAATACAGTTGTTAGATTAGCAAAAAAAATGGGATATACAGGTTTTGTTCAATTAAGAGAAGATATCATTCATTCAATTATGCCAAATCCGAACGACCAATCATTAAGTGTAGATAATCAATTAGTTCAAACAAAAAAATTAATTAAGAATGAAACAATAGATGAGATTATAACATTGCTAGATACTAAGAAAGAAATTCTATTTTATGCGCATGGATTATCAAAATATCCATGTGACATAGCTGCAGATAAATTAAGAATTCTTGGGAAGAATGCAAGAGTTTATAATGAGAGACATTTAATGTTACATTCAGCAGTTCACTCGAATAAAGATACATTAATATTTCTGGTTTCAATGAGCGGACAAACTAAGAATCTTGTTGAGTGTGCAAATGTAGCTAGTGTAAATGGAGCAACTAAGATTTCAATTACGGGACTATCACAAAACCCAATTGCAAAAATATCAGATTTAAGTGTGTTTGTAGATTATCAAAAGCAAGTATTTGAAGGGATGGATATCTCTTCTCGATTTTCAATTTCTTATTTTTTTGAGGTGTTGATAGCTAAATACCTTGATAAATTAAATAATGTGTAAAAATACACGGCGATGTGTTATTTCACAATACTTGTGTAGCTTTGGCGGATACGCCAAAGCTTATTGTTTTTTTGAAAACGGATTCTATAATAAAAGTATAAAGCACATGTGTTAAGTAATTTTATGGAGGAGTCTTTATTATGTTAAATAAATCTGTAAATGTTGTAATCGTCGGTGGGGGGTCTACTTGGTCACCTGGAATTTTGAAAGCGTTGACGAAACATTTAGATATTTTTAAAATTAACGAACTTAAACTGTATGATATTGATGAAAAACGTCAAGAAAAGATTGGAGAATTCGGAAAGATTCTTTTTAGAGAAGAAGCACCAGAAGTTAAGTTCTCATACACAACTGATCCAGAAATTGCATTTGAAAATGTAGATTTTGTCCTTTGCCAAATGAGAACGGGCGGTTATCCAATGAGAGAAAAGGATGAAAAAATTCCATTATCACAAGAGTTAATTGGACAAGAAACTTGCGGACCTGGTGGTTTTGCATATGGACTACGTTCAATTAGAGATATGATTGAACTTGTAAATATTGTTCGTAGAAAATCACCAGAAGCTTGGATTATTAATTATACAAATCCAGCTGCAATTGTTGCAGTAGCTTTGAACAAGGTATTCCCAGATGATCATAAAATCCTTAATATCTGTGATCAACCAGTAAATCTATTAAGATCATTTGGAAGACTTATTCAAGTTGACTATAATCGTTTTGAACCAAAATATTTCGGTTTAAATCACTTTGGCTGGTTTACTCACGTGTATGACAAAATTACTGGTGAAGACTATCTTCCATTGATTAAGAAGACTACCTTAGAAAAAGGATTTTTACCAGTAGATGCGGAACAACGTGACCAATCATGGTTGGATACTTATGGAATGGTTGAAACAATGGTAAGAGATTTTCCAGATTATCTACCAAATACTTATTTGCAATACTATTTGTATCCAGATTATAAAATTACAAAATTGGATCCAAATTATACTCGAGCAAACGAAGTAATGGATGGACGAGAAAAGAGAGTCTTTGAAGAATGTGATCGTATTATTAAAAACAATAGTGCTAAGGATTCTCATATTGTCCATAATGATGCCCATGGAGATATGATTGTTGAATGTGCTGCCTCTATTCTAAACAATACAAGAGATACATTTATTATTATGACACCTAATAACGGAATTGTTTCTAATTTACCTGATGATCTCATGATAGAAGTTCCAGCATTGTTAGGAGTCAATGGAGTAGAACCGTTTGCAGTTGGTAAAATTGGTACATTCTATAAAGGATTAATTGAATCTCAATACGCATATGAAAAATTAACAGTAGAAGCATATCTTGAAGGAAGCTATGAAAAAGCATTACAAGCCTTGACATTGAATCGATTAGTAGTAGATGCTAAGCGCGCTCGTAAGGTATTAGATAGTCTTATTGAGGCCAACTCAGAATATTGGCCTGAACTCAAATGATGAATAGGAGAAGTAAATATGAAATCCGGAAATAGAATTTTAACTTCCTTTCAAAAATTTGGGAAAGTATTAATGGCCCCAGTCCTATTATTACCTATTGCGGGTATCTTAGTGGGAATTGGGAGTGCATTTTCAAACCCAAATTTGGTTAAAACAATGCCGCTATTAGGAAGCCCATTTCTCGCAGCTTTGTTTAAACTCACAAAAGATTTAGGAAATGTGATTAATAATAATATTCCAATTATTTTTGCAATGTCGATTGCTTATGGTTTTGCGAAGAAAGAAAAAGCGACAGCTGCTATTTCAGGTTTTATTGCGTATATGGGAATGAATACCATACTTGGATCATTTCTAATTTTGAATGGAACAATCAATCCAGAAAAATTACTAACGGGTCAGAAAATGATTCTTGGAATTACTACATTAGACACAGGGGTGTTTGGTGGTATTTTAATCGGGTTAATCGTTTCAGCATTACACAATAAATATTATAAAATTGAACTTCCAGCAGTTCTTTCCATTTTTAATGGAACAAGATTTGTGCCAGCAATTAGTTTAATTGTGAGTGGGTTTGTAGGAATTGTATTAGCCTTCATTTTCCCACCTGTACAATTATTCTTAAATAGTGCAGCTGACTTTATCGCAAAAACTGGTGCATTTGGATCGTTTGTTTATGGTCTAGCGGAAAGACTTTTACTACCTTTTGGACTTCATCACTTTATTTACTTACCATTCTTCTTTACTCCTCTTGGAGGGGTCAAGGATATTGGAGGACAAGTATATGAAGGTGCTGTAAATATTCAAAATGCAATTTTAAATACACCAAATGCGATGTACGATATTGATGTAAGTAAATATCTAATGAATGGGAAAGTTATCTTTGCCATGTTTGGTTTGGCAGGGGCTGCATTTGCAATTTATAAGACTGCAAGACCTGAAAATAAAAAGAAGATTGCGTCACTAATGATTGCAAGCACCATTCCTTGTGTAATTATGGGGATATCAGAACCTATAGAATATAGTTTCTTATTCGTAGCTCCATTATTATTTGGTTTCCATGCTGTATTCTCAGGATTAGCATATGTCATCACATATCTTGTGAACTTTAATGTTTCTGGTTCCGCAACCTTTGGAGGGCCATTGCTATCCTTCATATTTAATGGGATTTTAGGAGCAGATAAAGGGTCAAATTGGACTTGGATTTTAATATTAGGGCCAATTTACTTTACATTATACTACTTTGTATTCTCATTCCTTATTAAGAAGTTTAACTATTTAACTCCAGGAAGAGAAACAGAGAAAATTGAAGAAGTTCAAGAAAAGAATGATAGTAGTTTTAACTTAAAATTAGTCGAAGCCCTCGGAGGAGAAGATAATATTTCAGCAGTTGATGCTTGCTTTACTCGACTAAGAGTAACTTTAAAAGATAATGCCAAAGTTAAAAGTGATTCGTACTTTAGTGAAGCGTTGAATGCTAAAGGAGTAGTTCATGTTGATAATGGTATTCAAATTATCTATGGTGCAAAAGCTTCAATCTATAAAACGGAATTAAGAGAGTATTTAAATATTGAATGATTATAATACTTGTTTTTAATAAGATAGAGATAACCGAGGGCAACCTCGGTTATTTTCATTAAGAAGAAATATCAAATATCAACGACGAATTGCTTTATCTAGTAATTCATTACAATTGAATATTGCAATAGGAAAACCAGGGCGAGGACCCTGTTTTTTTACTTTAATTTAATTCCTTCATCAAGTTCTCGGCGCACTGTACAACAGAGGAGTCGAAGTCTTTGCGATAGACGAGCTGGATGTTTCGTTTTGGTGTGAAGCCATCGAGTTCGAGTTTGGAAAGGTAGCCGCTCTCCAAGTCTTTTTTTACAAGAAGCTCAGACACGATGGAGATACCGAGCCCGTGTGCTACGGCTTCCTTGATACTGTACTGGTTATCCACTACAAACGGCTGCCGATTCATAAAGGCCGGCTCCCGCAACTGCTTAAACAAAAACTTATGCAGCGACGACTGACTCCCTTTCGAGATATACCGTTCCTCATTCAAGTCCTCTAGCGTACAGTGGCCTTTCCTAGCCAACTCATGATCCGTCTTACAAATTACAATCAGCGAATCCTCGTAGACCGTCGTACTCGCAAATTGCTTCATATCGACTGGAATATATTCCGAGAAGAACGCCAGCTGGATTTTCCGGGCTTCCAGGTCCGCTAGAATCACCTTCGAGCGGTCGACCTTAATGGATACTTGATGGTCTGGGAAGGCGTCATTTAGTAGCGGTAGGAGGGCAGGGAGAATCGTAGACCCGATAAACGGCGTAGCCCCTATAATAATCGAACAACTCGTCGTATCGGCCAATTCCCTGAGCGCATTCAAGCCACCATTCATCGTTGCGACCACCTTTTTAGCCGTCTCGTAAAACAGCTTGCCGTATGCGGTCAACGTGAAGCTCTTATGCGTGCGCTCAATCAGCGGGTACCCGAGTTCTTCCTCGAGACTCTTGATTTGTTTTGTGACATTTGGTTGTGAAGTATATAATTCCTCGGCGGTTTTCGTGAAACTCATGGTCTCGCAGAGGGTTTTAAAGGTTTGTAATTTATCGATATTCATGATATCCCGCCTTTCTACACTAGTATATCATAATCATTCTAAATTGTTATACAAATGCATAACAAAATGGCATACAAAACGTCAAAAAGTGAATTGGACGTTCCGCGTTATTCTCAGTACACTGTATGTAACGTCAAGAACGAAAAATAAAAAACGAAAGGTGATTATTATCATGAGTAAAGATAAAAACAAAAAATCCGCGCTGTGGGGCATTCTTCTCGCATTAGCAGCATTCCTCATTATCGTATTTATGCCGCCAATGGAAGGACTCTCTGTCGCAGCACAACGTAGTTTGGCTATCTTTGTATCAGCACTTATTTTATGGATTACAAAACCAATTCCAATTTATCAAACATCGATTATAGCCGTATTACTACTTCCATTAATTGGAGTCGTTGAAAAACAAAAAGAGGCGTTTGGAACGTTAGGTTACGACATTATCTGGTTAATGGTAGCCGCATTCGTATTAACATCAGCGATTAGCGAAACGAACCTAGGGAAACGAATTGCACTCTCGATGGTTGTGAAATTCGGACGTACGAAGGTACAGACACTAGCCGTATTACTAGCAGTAAACTTCATTCTAGCGTTCTTCGTACCATCAACAACGGCACGTGCTTCATTAATCTTGCCAATCTCAATCGTATTATTACAAATTTATAATGAACTTCCAGGAGAATCGAAGTTCGGGAAATTAATGATGTTACAAAACGTTCAAAACAATGCGTTCGCAACATCAATGGTAATGACAGCTACATCCGCTCAAGTCATCGCAATCGGATTCATTAACAAACAAACTGGTTCAAGCCTTGGCTACATGGACTGGTTAATGGTATCCATGCCACAAGCGATTCTTACAGCCGTAATCATCTTCTTTATCGGTGTGAAATTATACAAAGTTGGTAAAGAAGCCGGCGAAGAAGCAATGGCAAACGTGAAAGAAACGTTGAAGAAACAATTAGCAGACCTTGGACCTACTTCACCAGAAGAAAAACGTGTAGGAATCATCTTCCTCATCACTTTAATCTTATGGGCAACAGGAGACATCCAAAAGAAATATTTAGGATTCTCAATCTCAACGGAACAAACAGCTGTATTAAGTATGTTACTCTGCTTACTACCAGGGATTGGTGTATTAACTTGGAAACAAGCGAAAATCAAATGGGACTTAATGATTTTCTCTGCAGGAGCATATGCGGTTGGAAACGCATTTGACAACACAGGCGGAGCTGAGTGGATGATCACCAACTTAGTAAACGCCATCGGTTTAGACAAATTAAACCATGCGGCAGTTGCGGTCATCCTTATCTTCATCACTGTCTTCTCACACTTAATCTTCACAAGTAAGACAGTCCGTACAACCATTTTAATTCCAGCGATTATTTCCATCGCAACAACGGTCGGCATGAACCCAGTCTCACTGGCATTAACTTGCTCACTCGGAATTGCGACAACAATCACTTTACCACCACACTCTAAAGTAAATACATTGTACTTCGGTACAGGATACTTCAGCGTGTTAGACGAAGTGAAATTCGGATTACTAGCCTGCTTAGTGCACTCTATCATCCTATCTGGAATGTACTTCGCATGGATTCAATTCATCTATTAATCGGGAGGGGAACCTATGAAAAAGAAAATCATCGTAGCGATTGCGGACGGTGTGGGCGATCGTCCAAACGTGGAGCTTGGCGGTTTAACGCCATTACAATACGCAAAAACGCCTCACCTCGACCAACTGGCTAAAGAAGGAATGACCGGGATTATGGACCTCATCTCACCAGGGATTACGGTTGGGACCGACATGGGACACTTAATCTTATTCGGAAATCCTTCTGTCAACTACCCAGGACGCGGACCGATGGAAGCTGCAGGGGTCGGTATGGACTTACAACCCGGAGACGTAGCCTTCAGATGTAACTTCGCGACACGTGGCGATAACAATATCGTCATCGACCGTCGTGCAGGACGCATTCGTGAACGGACCAGTGAACTGGCAGAAATCATCAACGGCCTACAAATCGAAGATGTCACATTCTTATTCAAAGAAGCGACCGAACATAGAGCGGTACTCGTGATGCGTGGGGAGGGTCTCAGTGCCAAAGTCACAGACACAGATCCAAAAGCGCCAAACGATGGCCATCCATTTAAACAAGCGTTGCCAAAGGACGACAGTCCAGAAGCGGCGAAAACAGCACGTATCTTGAATGAGTTCTTAGAAGTCATCTATCCACTCATGGACCAACATGACGTCAACGAGGAACGCCGTGCCAACGGACAATTACCAGCGAACTTCGTGATTACACGTGGGGCTGGACAGTTCTCTGTTATCGACCGCCTTGGCGAACAATTCGGCTATAAGGCTGCAGTGGTGGCAGGGGAAGATACGGTCCTTGGTGTTGGACGCTTGTCTGGATACGACGTGTACAAGGAAGATTCATTCACCGGAAACATGGATACAAACGTGAGACGGAAAGCTGAAAAAGCACTAGAAATGATTCAAGACCACGACTTAGTCTATGTTCACTTGAAAGTGACAGACGTGAAAGGTCATGACAACAAACCATTCGAGAAAGCCAAAGGAATCGAACTCTTCGATGAAATGGTCGGCATCTTGATGGAAAATAGACCAGAGAACACCCTCATTGCGCTTTGTGCAGACCATTCAACTCCTTGCGAAAAAGGAGAACATAGTGGCGAGCCTGTACCAATCGTCATCTCAGGACCTGGCATCCGTCAGGATAAGGTAGAACACTACGACGAAATCTCATGTGCCGAAGGAGCGATTAACCGCATCAAAGGCCGCGAATTCGTCTGGACGCTGCTTGATTACCTAGAAGTAGTGCCTAAACAGGGGAACTAGAATCGAAAAGAATAAATTTGAGAAACCAGGGTTAGTGCCCTGGTTTTTTGGATTTCCGAAGTTAAAGAGGTAGATTGTTTTGTTAATCTCTAAATGGTATATTTTTAGTGAGAAAGTAAATAAGGTAGTGGTGTAAAAATGAAAGAGTATAGCAAAGAAGAATACAAAGAAAAAATGATACAAGTATACGGTGTATCTGTAGTGAAGGATTTTGAAAAATTTGAGTATAGGAAAAATTCGTCATTTCCTGAAACCTATGAAGATTTTAAGGAAAGAATGGAGCGTTATGTATCTAGAATAGGTAATATAAATGAAGGGATTAAAGAGATTAAACAGGGTAAATCAAGAAAGAAAGTATCAAATTATTATGAAAACATATGAGGTACTATTTGTTATCAATAGAGATTATAAATTTTCTAAATTAGTAATTGAAGCCAATAAAGAAATGACTCAAGAATATATTGATTTAGGTCATTATAGAATTGCAGGAGAAACAATAAGTCGAGCTTTATCCGTGGCAGAAGTAATGAACTATAAAGAGCGTCAAAGAGAGTGTTTACAGTTAGTTGAATCATTAATGAATTTATCAATTGCAAAAGGGGAAAATCAGTTAGGTATTAAACAACTAGAAGTACTTTCTAACAGTAAAATTAGTAATAAGAAAGATATTATTGATGTAATTAATAGTCTGCTACCAAAATTTGATTGTGATATAGACATACTTGAAAAGTTGATTGAAATTCAACTTCGCTTGTTAAATAATGAAACTGAGGTAAGAAAGACTAAATCATTCTTAGCAGAACACTATGAAAAAGAAATGTTGCAACTGATTGAAAAAGGGAATTTTTCTAATGCTGAGAGGGTAGCTAGAAAGGCTCTTTCTCTTTTTCAAGAGTGCTCAAATATTACAAAAGCAAA
>ERZ773100.1448-NODE-1448-length-10918-cov-5.312713_pt1 | contig 10918 bp, 10 predicted proteins | sample MGYA00511119_ERZ773100 | MGnify/ENA primary metagenome ERZ773100 (study PRJEB29015, sample SAMEA2738000) | human oral metagenome | biome: human oral; feature: human-associated habitat; material: dental | place: China | collected 2111 ...
AATCCACGAACACCTTCTCGGTGTGTGTGCCTGCGCGGACCACGTAGACGCCTTGATTCAAGCGTGGGGCGACTTTATGTATTCCTACTTTTTATGCGCATAGCTGTCATTTACTTCTTCTTTTGATGTATGACAATATCCCGACCGAAGACCTTTCCGCAAACGTTTATAACAAGATCTCTATTTCTGCCACTGTCGTTCTCATCAATACGGATATGTTTCAACTCTCCTGTATCCATGATACTGAACCACCCCCCAATCACTTCGATTGTATCGGCCAAATTTGTCGGATTATTAACATTCCAATACACGCAACAGCTATCGGCGTCGGCCGGAATGTAGACCGACCTACTTGTCACCCGCTGCATACTGTATAATCTAACCTCCTTTCGTCCATTGATCCTGACATAGTTTATCAGGGTGCCTATACTCGTACCGACTTCTAATTGATGCGCAGAAGCATCCACATCGAAACGGTTAGGGGTTGTAAAGCGCCAATCTTCCTTATCACATCCCACTGCTGCGAACAGCAGTAGGATGGCAAGTACAACTAATGATTTTGTGTGCAAAGTCAATGATTTCATAATATGTTGTGTTTTGAATTACAGGGGCAAAATTGGCTTCATGCAACAAAAATACAAAACAGAACCCCCAAAAAACAGATCTGCAACCTGCATTTTTAACAATATAAGAACGAAAGAAGAGAAAAACGGGCCCTCACATAATACAAAGGGAAAATCATCACCGTCGATCCCTATCCAGGGTGCCGCTTTGCTCTATCCCGGGCTGGTGATGAACTGTCCCTTCGGGGTGCATCCGGTACGCACAAAATAAGGGCGTCCACAAGGGCCGCCCCCTACGCGGGTACAATCATTCATCCCTGCGGGATGTCTGGAGGGCGTATGCGATACGCCCCTACATGTACCCGGCAAACTTCCCTGCCCCGGCAGGGGCCGCCCCTACACGGGTACCAGGCCTAATTCGCCGGCGTCCGCAGACGCCCCCTCTATCCGGTCGGGGGATAAAAAATGCCGGACGGGCTTCACAGCGGGTCCGGCTCCCATGAAAAAAGTTATAGACATGAATACCCCTCCGAAAAAAGAGGAGATTCTTCTTTGTGTATCGTTTAGGCCTTGTAATCCGAGAGCGACTCCGGGCAGAAGCCCTCGATGAAGCTGCGGATCTGGGCGATCTCAGCGGCGCCGTAGCGGACGTAGACGCGCGCCGAGGGCGTGAACGAGTCGTCCGTGTTGGCGCTCTGGAGGAGCAGGTAGCCGAAGACGCAATGCGTGGCGGCCTCGACTAAGCGGCGCGCCATGAAGTCGAGCAGCTCCGCATCCTTAGGCTCCGTGACGCGGGCCACGAGCCCTTCGTACGTGTCGGTCATCTCCCGGAGCTGCGCGTGCAGGTCGGAGAGCTCGGGGCGATACGTCTCGGCCTCGTATTCGCGCAGGCGGGCGAGGTACGTGCCGGTGGTGACGTGGCGGATGGAGGCCACGACTTGCAGCTGCGTGGTGCCCTCGTAGATGTTCGTGATGCGGGCGTCGCGGTAGAGGCGTTCGCAGGTGTAATCCTTCATGAAGCCCGATCCGCCGTGCACCTGGATGGCGTCGTACGTGTTGCGGTTGGCAAACTCCGTCGACATGCCCTTGCCCATCGGCGTGAAGGCGTCGGCCAGCTTGGCGTAGCGCTTCTGCTCCTTGCGCTCCTCGGGCGTCAGCTTGCGCTCGCGGGCGATGTCGTCGAGGGCCTTGTAGATGTCCACGTAGCGGGCCGTCTCGTAGAGCATGGCGCGGGTGGCGTCGGCGCGGGCACGCATGAGGGCGAGCATCTCGTAGACGGCGGGGAACTCGATGATGGCGCGGCCGAACTGTCGGCGCTCGTTGGCGTACTTGTCGGCTTCGCGCCAGGCGGCTTCGCAGAGGCCCACGGCCTGCGCCATGATGCCGAGGCGGGCGCCGTTCATGAGCGCCATGACGTATTTGATGAGGCCCAGGCGACGCTCGCCGCACAGCTCGGCGGGGGCGTTGTTGAAGACCAGCTCGCAGGTGGGCGATCCCTTGATGCCCATCTTATTCTCGATGCGGCGGACGTTGACGCCGCCGTTGCGCTTGTCGTAGATGAACATGGAGAGGCCGCGGCCGTCGCGGGTGCCCTCTTCGGAGCGGGCCAGGACGAGGTGGATGTCCGAGTCGCCGTTGGTGATGAAGCGCTTCACGCCGTTCAGTCGCCAGCACTGCGAGGCCTCGTCGTAGGTGGCCTTGAGCATGACGGACTGCAGGTCGCTGCCGGCGTCGGGCTCGGTGAGGTCCATCGACATCGTTTCGCCGGCGCAGACGCGCGGGATGTAGCGGCTGTGCTGATCCTCGTTGCCGAACTCGTAGAGCGTCTCGGCGCAGTCCTGCAGGCCCCAGAGGTTCTCGAAGCCCGCATCGGCGCGCGAGACAATGTCGGCGGCCATGATGTAGGGCACGATGGGGAAGTTCAGCCCACCGTAGCGGCGCGGCATGGCCATGCCCATGAGTCCGGCACGGCGCACGGCGTCGAGGTTCTCCTGCGTGCCCGGTGCGTAGGTCACGCGACCGTCCGCCACCGTCGGGCCGTCGCGGTCGACGCCCTCGGCGTTCGGGGCGATGACGTCGGCGCTGATCTCGCCGACCATCTCCAGCACGCGTTCGTAGCTGTCCATTGCGTCGTCAAAGTCGACCGGCGCGTAGTCGTACGTGTCTTTATCTCTGAAGTTACGCTCCTTCAGCTCCACGATGCGGCGCATGAGCGGGTGGTGCAGGTGGTGGCGGAGCGAGGGCGTATCGGTATAAAAGTTTGCCATGATGCTTCCTTATTATTTGCTGTTCTTCTTGTAATACTTGATCATGCGCGGCAGGACGCTCTCCACGGTGCCCGTGATCACGTAGTCCGCGATGGCATTGATCGGCGCCTCGGGGTCGCTGTTGATGGAGATGATGATGGCGCTCTCTTGCATGCCGGCGATGTGCTGGATCTGGCCCGAGATGCCGCAGGCGATGTAGAGCTTGGGTCGCACGGTGACGCCCGTCTGTCCGATCTGCCGATCGTGGTCGGTAAAGCCCGCGTCGACGGCGGCGCGTGAGGCGCCTACCTCGGCGTGCAGCTCCTTGGCCAGGTCGAAGAGCAGCTGGAAGTTCTCCTTCGATCCCACGCCGTAGCCGCCGGCCACAACGATGGGCGAGCCCTTGAGGTTGTTCTTCGCCTTCTCCACATGTCGCTCGATGACCTTCACCACGCAGTCCTCGTCGGTGATGTAGTCGCTCGTGTTGTGACGGATGATTTCGCCGCGATAGTTCGCGTCGCGCACCTCCTTCTTCATCACGCCCTCGCGTACGGTGGCCATCTGTGGCCGGTGGTCGGGGTTGATGATGGTGGCGACGATGTTGCCGCCGAATGCGGGGCGGATTTGGTAGAGCAGATTCTCGTAGGTGCGGCCGGCCTTGCGGTCTTCGTACGTGCCAATCTCCAGAGCCGTACAGTCGGCGGTGAGTCCGCTGGTGAGGGCCGACGAGACGCGTGGCCCGAGGTCGCGACCGATGACGGTGGCGCCCATCAGGGCGATCTGCGGTTGTTCTTCCTTGAAGAGCTTGATGAGCACGGCCGTGTGGGGCAGTGAGGTGTAGGGGGCCAGACGAGCGTCGTCAAAGACGTGCAACACGTCGACGCCGTAAGGCACGATCTGTCGTTCGATGCCATCCAGTCCGCTCCCGGCGGCCACGGCCTCGAGCTGGCAATTGAGCTTGTCGGCCAGCGCGCGCCCCTTGGTGAGCAGCTCCTGACTGACGTCGGCTACGGTTCCTTCTTCTATTTCGCAATAAACAAAGACGTTATTCATAGTGCTATTTCTCTTTATGGATTATGGAATCCTCTCATCGGTCATCCGGCACATTCGATTTCGTATCCGGCCAAGTTGGCAGGCCTCCCTGAGGCCTTGATTTTCTTTTCGCTTCCTTTTCTTGCATCAAGGCAAGAAAAGGAAGAAAGGAATGCACCATAGACCGAAAGGGCGTCATCCGATCGTGTGGTTACTAATTAATTCCTTCATCAGCTCCTCGATGTCAGCGTCGGAGTCCGTCAGCGAGCGACTCTCTTTGGCTTGGAAGACGATGTTTTCGATCGTTTTCACCTTCGTCGGTGAGCCTGAGAGGCCGCACTGGGCCACGTCGCCGCCTACGTCCGCCACGGACCACTCGACGAGGTTCAGGTACGGGCGCGAGTCGTAAAGCTCGGCGTAGGGGAGAGGCTCGCCACCCTTTGTGCGCTCGGCTTTCTCTTGCGCACCCAGCGCGTGCTTGTACTTCTGCACGAGTCGTGCGTTACGCGGCCTGCATGCTGCGGCCGATCCGTTCACCGTGACTACGATGGGCAGCGGCCCTTCGACCGTCTCCACGCCTCCGGGGATCTTGCGTCGCACCGTGATGCGTCCGTCCGTGACGCCGACAATCTCCTCCGCATACGTGATCTGTGACAGCCCGAGCTTCTCCGCCACTTGCGGACCCACCTGGGCCGTGTCGCCGTCGATGGCCTGCCGTCCGCCGACGATCAGGTCGAAGTCACCGATCTTGCGGATCGCCATGGCCAAGGCATACGAGGTGGCCAGGGTGTCGGCGCCGGCGAAGGCGCGATCGGTGAGGAGCACCCCGTCGTCCGCTCCGCGATAGAGCCCCTCGCGGATGATCTCGGCGGCGCGTCCCGGCCCCATGGTGAGGAGCGTGACGGTCGATCCGGGATAGCGTTCCTTTAGTCGCAGCGCCTGCTCCAGCGCGCTGAGATCTTCGGGGTTGAAGATGGCCGGCAGCGCTGCGCGATTGATGGTGCCGTCCGCCTTCATCGCGTCCTTCCCGACGTTACGCGTGTCCGGCACCTGCTTAGCTAATACAATAATTCTCATCTGTCAGAATATTATGGTTTGGCGGCAAAAGTAGGCGCAAGAATGAGATGGCGCCAGCCGGCTGTATATATAAGGTATGCTCCCGAGGTCCGCCTGCGGATGATGGAAGATCAACAATTGCCCGACGGCTTAGGAAGGCTTCCGAGTCGCTGGAATCATTGATTCAGGACTTCAGAAGACTTCCTAAGTGCCGAAATCATTATGCGAGGGGCAGGCGCTGGGCGTCCATGACGCGCATGAAGTTGCCGCCCCAGATGTTGGCGATGTCGGCGTCGGAGAGGCCTTCGGCAAGTAGGCGGAGGGTGATTTGGATCATCTCGCCGGCCGATTGGCAGCCGATGAGGCCGCCGCCGCCGTCGAAGTCGGAGCCGATACCGACGTGATTCGGGCCGACGAGCCGAACGACGTGCAGGATGTGGCGGACGGCGTCGCTGAGGGTGGCGCTGTCGGGATGGTCGTGGTTGATGAATCCGCCATAAAGGCAGATTTGCATCACGCCGCCTTGCGCAGCCAGAGCGCGGATGCGGTCGTCGTCTAAGTTGCGGCGATGGTCGCAGAGGGCGCGGCAGGAGGAATGGGTGGCGACGATGGGGCGTCGGCTGAGGCGAATAACATCGTCGAAAGTGGCATCAGCAGCGTGCGATACGTCGATCATCATACCGATGCGGTTCATCTCTGCCACCACCTCGCGCCCGAAGGGGCTGAGGCCACCCCACTCGCCTTGTCCGGCGGCAGAGTCGCAGAGTTCGTTGTCTCCGTTGTGACAGAGTGTCATGTACGCCACGCCCATGCGCTTGAATGCGTGCAGTCGGGAGAGGTCGCGGCCGATGGCGTAACCGTTTTCGACGGCGGGGATGATGGCGCGTCGGCCCTCGCGCTTGAGGCGGCGGAGGTCGTCCGTAGAGCGAGCGATGTCGAGGAGGTTGGGGTAGCGGATGGCCTGCTCCTCGACATGTGTGAGTCGCTCGACGGCATAGTCGAAAGCCCGGCGGTGCGCCTCGTCGTTACGCTCGCCTTGAGGGAGGTAGGCCGCCATGACGACGGCGTCGAGCCGTCCCTCGCGCATGAGCGGCAGGTTGACGCGACCGCCCTCTTTGCGTCCGAGGTCGAAGGCGTCGAAGAGCATGGGCGTGTCGGTGTGCGAGTCGAGGGTGATCATGGTGTGGTGCAGGCGTCGGGCGTGGGCGTAGCGGCGCGCACGACGGACAAGATGGCGGAAGAGGTTGAGCATCGCCTCGTGGCCGGTGGTGGCGAGCCATTCGGGGTGCCACTGGACGCTGAGGATGGGGGATTCGGGGTGCTCCATCGCCTCGTTGACGCCGTCGGACGCCTCGGCCGTGGCGATAAAACCGGGGGCCAGGTCGCGGACGGCTTGGTGGTGGAGCGAGTTGACGGGGATGGGTGCGGTACGCGTCGTGGCGTCGAGCCCCATCGCGCGCTGCAGCTCGGAATCCGGAGCGGTGAGAGTGACAGATTGTGTGATGACGTCGCGCGCTTCCGCCTGACTATGTGGCAGTACGGGGCTTGGAAACTGCGAGGGAAGGTCTTGGTAGAGCGTGCCGCCAAAGGCCACATTGATGAGCTGATGGCCGCGACAGATGCCGAAGATGGGGAGGCCGCGTTGGTGGGCCAAGCGGATCAGTTGCAGCTCGCTGGTGTCGCGGATCGGATCGACGTCCTCGATCGACGGGTGGGGCGTCTCGCCAAGCAGGTCGGGACTGATGTCGCCGCCGCCAGTCAGAAGCAGGCCGTCGAGACCTTCGACAATCGTGGTGAGGACGCTCAGCTCGGTTGTTGCGGGCACGAGTACGGGGGCACCACCTGCCAAGATGACAGATTGGAAATAGGGGTCGGCCAGGATCTCTTTGCCGTCTCGTCGGTTCACAGAAATGCCTATGCGTGGGCGTGTGGTGGCAGTGTCGACAGCTGAGGCGCGGTCAACCTGCGCAAATAGTTCTTTTAAAGTGAGTGACATGTTGGGTTTGAATAGGAGAAAAAGAAGAGGGCACCTCGCATGGCGATTGCCCTCTGTTGTTTAATGGTTTATGTATAAGACTTCGCAGCGTGGTGCTATGCGAAGTGGCGGTTATGCGTCGATGTTCGCGTATGTCGCATTCTCTTCGATGAACTCGCGGCGTGGCCCGACGTCCTCGCCCATGAGCATGGAGAAGATGGCGTCGGCCTCGATGGCATTGTCGATGGTGATCTGCTTGAGGGTACGGTTTTCGGGGTTCATCGTCGTGTCCCAAAGCTGGTGATCGTTCATCTCGCCGAGACCCTTGTAGCGCTGCGTGTGGATCTGGTTTTCGTTGCCGCCGCCGTAGGTGTCGATGAACTTCTGGCGCTGCTGTTCAGTCCAGCAATACTCCTCTACCTTGCCCTTCTTGCAGAGGTAAAGCGGCGGGGTGGCGAGGTAGACGTACCCTTTCTCGATCAGTCCGCGCATGCGACGGAAGAAGAAGGTGAGGATCAGGGTGGCAATGTGGCTACCGTCCACGTCGGCATCGGTCATGATGATCACCTTGTGGTAACGGAGCTTCGATAGGTTTAGCTCCTTCGGGTCGTCCTCGGTGCCGATCGAAACGCCCATCGCTTTGAAGATGTTTTGGATCTCCTCGCTCTCGAACACGCGGTGCTCCATGGCTTTCTCCACGTTGAGGATCTTACCGCGGAGCGGCAGGATGGCTTGGAAGTTTCTGTCGCGTCCCTGCTTGGCGGTGCCGCCGGCGGAGTCTCCCTCGACGAGGAACAGCTCGCAGATAGCAGCGTCCTTCGAAGAGCAGTCGGCCAGCTTACCGGGCAACCCGCCGCCCGAGAGGGGCGATTTACGTTGCACCATCTCGCGCGCCTTGCGTGCCGCTTGACGTGCGGTGGCTGCGAGGATCACCTTGTCGACAATCGTTTTGGCCTCTTTCGGGTGCTCCTCCAAGTAGTTGCCGAGCGCCTCGCCTACAGCCATATCGACAGCGCCCATCACTTCGTTGTTTCCGAGCTTCGTCTTGGTCTGTCCCTCGAACTGTGGCTCGGCTACCTTGATCGATATCACGGCCGTGAGCCCTTCGCGGAAGTCGTCGCCTTGGATCTCGACCTTGGCTTTCTCCAGCAGCTTAGAGTCTTCAGCGTATTTCTTCAGCGTACGTGTTAGCCCGCGTCGGAAGCCAGAGAGGTGTGTGCCGCCCTCGATCGTGTTGATGTCGTTCACGTAGGAGAAGACACTCTCGTTGTACGACGTGTTGTAGGTCATGGCCACTTCGACGGGGATGCCTTGTTTCTCAGTGACGATATGGATCACATCGTGGATCAGCGCCTCTTTCGACTTGTCGATGTAGCGCACAAACTCCTTCAGTCCTTCGTGCGAATAGAAGACTTCGGATTTGTACGTCCCGTCCGGCTTCACCTCGCGGCGATCGGTCAATGTCAGTCGGATGCCGGCGTTCAGGAAGGCCAGCTCGCGGAGTCGGTTGGCGAGGATGTCGTATTTGTATTCGGTCACGGTAAAGATTGACGCGTCCGGTTTGAACTCTATGGTTGTCCCGGTACGATCGCTATCACCCGTTATCCGAATATCGGCCAACGGCTTGCCGCAGGAGAACTCCTGCACGTAGACTTTGCCGTTACGGTGTACTTCGGCTTTCAGGTGGGTCGACAGCGCGTTGACACACGAGACACCGACGCCGTGCAGTCCACCAGACACTTTATAGGTGCCCTTGTCAAACTTACCTCCGGCATGGAGCACAGTTAGCACGACTTCTAATGCCGATTTACCTTCCTTCTCGTGGTAATCGACCGGAATGCCTCGCCCATCATCTGTCACGCTGATCGAATTATCCTCACGGATCACGACATCGATATTCTTGCAGAAGCCAGCCAGTGCTTCGTCGATGGAGTTGTCTACCACCTCGTAAACCAAGTGGTGGAGTCCCTTCTCGCTCGTGTCGCCGATGTACATGGCTGGGCGTTTACGGACGGCCTCCAACCCCTCGAGCACTTGGATGTTCTTGGAAGAGTATTCCTCGCTTGCTGCTTTTATTTCTTCGTCACTCATGTTGATTTCCTCTCTTTATTCATTATCAAATACGGAAACAAATATAGCCGTTCCCCTCCGAAAGAGCGGGGTTGGGAGATGGCTAACTGCATGAAAAAAAGGCCGAAAGACGATTGACGCCTCTCAGCCTTGATGTAGCCCGTAGGGGAATCGAACCCCTCTTTTGAGAATGAGAATCTCACGTCCTAGCCGATAGACGAACAGGCCTTTGATACCAATATAACAGTGGACTTAGACGTCCTTCTTTTCTTTTTCCTCTTTCAGACGCTTTTCCAGATCTTAAGCCAATGCGTTGACATGTTTGGCCAACTTTGACTTCAGGTTGCCTGCTTTGTTCTTATGAATCACATTCTTTTTCGCCAGCTTATCAAGCATTGCGCATACTTTCGGATACATGGCTGTTGCCTCATTCTTATCTTCTGTGCCACGCAATTTCTTCACCGCATTACGCATCGTTTTGGCACCGTAACGATTTTGTGCGCAGCGTGTTTTTGTCTGACGTATCCTCTTGATAGATGATTTGTGATTTGCCATCGTTATCTATTTCTTCTTTTATCTGATTCGTATTTGGTAGCCCGTAGGGGAGTCGAACCCCTCTTTCAAGAATGAAAATCTTGCGTCCTAGCCGATAGACGAACAGGCCAATTCTTCGCTCAGAAATCACGCCTATCAGACCGTTAGGGCCGCCCGCGTTTTCATTTTGCGAGCGCAAAGATAGAGGCACTTTCGAATCCTGCAAACATCCTTTCTCTTTTTTCTTTCAATAGTTGGCGATGGATGCGTGATGACTTAGACGATGCGAAGACTGTCCACTTTCAGTAGACGGCTCTTTAGGGCGTCCATGCGGCTTTGTCGGATGCGGAGCGTTATCTCGCAGGTGAGCTCGAAGGATTGCGCAAGGACGTCGGGCTTGTCTTCTTTTACGATGCGCATGACGCTGTTGAGGTGAGGATATTCGAAGGTGATAGTAATGGTTTCGTCGACGGTGCGTTCCTCGATGTGGGCGGCGGCGATGGCTTCAGCGGCGGCGGTGCGGTAGGCTACGATGAGGCCGCTGGTGCCGAGTTCGATGCCGCCGAAGTAGCGAACGACGATGATGAGGATGTCGGTCAGGTTGTTGGAGTTGATTTGGCCGAGGATGGGCTTGCCGGCCGTGGAGGAGGGTTCGCCGTCGTCGTTGGCGCGGAAGGTGGTGCGGTCGGGGCCGAGCATGTAGGCCCAGCAGACGTGTCGGGCGTCGTAGTACTTTTTGCGATAGGCGTCGATCAGGGTCTTGACCTCGTCGGGGGTGTGGACGGGCAGGGCGAAAGAGAGAAAGCGGCTGCGCTTCTCGGTGTAGTAGCCTTCGGAGAGGTCGCGGATGGAGCGGTAGGTATCTTCCATGATGGATCAGTCGGGGATGTGGGTTTCTTGTTCATCACGGAAGGCTCGGAAGTCTTTCATGATCTCTTCGATCTCTTCGATGAAGCGTGGGTCGCGGACTTTATCGCGGACGGCTTCGTAGTAGCGCTCGATGGCGGGCAGGGCACAGAGGTCTTTGCCGCGAAGGACGAAGTAGGGTTCGTCGGCCTCGAGGCATTGCTTGATCATTTGGATGGGATTCTTCATTTCATTCTTGTCGATAATCAGTGATAGGAAAGGATCGCGAGATCAGTGGTGGACAAAGCCTGAAAATTGCAATGAACGGACTCGCTGTCCATTGGAAATGGGGTAAAAAACACGTTTTGGGTCTCTTTGTCTGTGGACAATGAGCTGAGATACATGTTTTGCCTGTCTTTGTCTATGGACAATGAGCTGAGATACATGTTTTGCCTGTCTTTGTCTATGGACAATGAGCTAGAATACATGTATTGGCTGCCTTTGTCTATGGACAATGAGCTAGAATACATGTATTGGCTGCCTTTGTCTATGGACAATGAGCTAGAATACATGTATTGGCTGCCTTTGTCTATGGA
>ERZ773100.1451-NODE-1451-length-10885-cov-9.890397_pt1 | contig 10885 bp, 5 predicted proteins | sample MGYA00511119_ERZ773100 | MGnify/ENA primary metagenome ERZ773100 (study PRJEB29015, sample SAMEA2738000) | human oral metagenome | biome: human oral; feature: human-associated habitat; material: dental | place: China | collected 2111 ...
GTGAAAAGGAAAATCCTTATAGTTATGAACGCAAAGTGCTTCCTGCTTGGGGTTGGGCTTATCCTACCTATAGCTTTGAGGTAGCTATTCCTTTTGAAAATATACAAAAAGTAGTGATTGACCCTCTTAGTATCACCACTGATATTAATAGAGACAACAATACTTTCCAACCATAGTAAGGGTATTAGTTTTTTATATTACAAAAGAGAAGCCGTTCCTGATTTTTGGAACGGCTTCTTGTATTTCTGCCCCCTTCGGGGGTTAGGGGGATATTAGAACTTATACCCTACCCCTACTTGAATTACACGGTTGTTGGTATAATTTTTAGAGTCTCCATTTTTATCCAAATTGGCTAATCCCCAGTTATAAGAGGCTTCAAAGAACAAACCATTGTTAGGCAAGTTGTATTCTACACCTAAACCAATACCATAGTCAAAATGGTTGTAAGCATCCTTATCTACAGTGGTTGTCTTATCTCCCAATCTTGCTTGCTCACTAAGAATATAGCCTGCATAAAGTCCTGCTTTAGGGCGGAAGCCTGCAAAGTCGTACTTAAACCATATAGGAAGATTAAGGGCATGCTGTATAGTGGCTGCATCTCCTTCTTTGGGTTTATTACCTTGATTAGAGTAGGTAAGGCCTGCGTCCATAAGGACTACATCATTAAAGGCAAATTCTGCCAATCCTCCTACATAAAAAGCAGGACGGATTTTGGTTTCATCTTTTTTATCATTTGTTTTGGAAGCTACATCAGCAAGGTTAAGCCCTGCGCGAACTCCAAACTTTGTTTGTGCGTTAGCTCCTGCTATGGCAAGGGCTGCAAACGCTACAGTCATTAAAATTTTTTTCATTATTTTAAGTATTATAGGATTTTAGAAATATAGGGTTAATACTATTGGCTATATTTCAATCCTTGATTAACTGACACTAATATTTCAAAAACCGTGCCAAAGTCACTTTTCTCTCTTCCCAATAAGGAATTAGAACTTATACCCTACCCCTACTTGAATTACACGATTGTTAATGTAATTTTTAGCGTCTCCATTCTTTCGGAGATTCGCCAAGCCCCAGTTATAAGAGGCTTCAAAGAACAAACCATTGTTTGGTAAGTTGTATTCTGCACCTAAACCAATACCATAGTCAAAATGGTTGTAGCTATCACTATCTACAGTTCTTGAGTTACCATTTCCTTTTAACTGTTGGCTAAGGATATAACCTGCATAGAGTCCTGCTTTAGGACGGAAACCAGCAAAGTCGTACTTGAACCATACAGGGAGGTTAAGGGTATGGTCTATAACTTTTCCGTCTCCTATTTTTGTCTTATATCCTTGGTTAGAGTAAGTAAGCCCTGCATCCATAAGGACTACATCATTAAAAGCATATTCTACCAAGGCACCTACATGAAAAGAAATACGAGGTACTGTTTCCTGCTTGATATCGTATTCTTTAGCAGCCTGATCCGTGTGGTTAAGCCCTGCACGAACGCCAAATTTTACTTGTGCGTTAGCTCCTGCTATCGCAAGAGCAGCAAATGCTACGGTCATTAAAATTTTTTTCATTATTTTAAAGGTTATAGGATTTTAGAAATATAGAGTTATTAACACGAATCAATAGTAGAAAAACAATTGTATAGTCCAATTCATTAAGACGCAATAAATTGCGTCTTAGACAGTTAGTAAATAATGTTTTAACTATTGATTTGCGTTATTAGCTATATTTCAATCCTTGATTAACTGACACTAATGTTTCAAAAAACGTGCCAAAATCACTTTTCTTTCTTCCCAATAAGGAATTAGAACTTATACCCTATCCCTACTTGAATCACACGATTATTGGTATAATTCTTAGCGTCTCCATTTTTATCCAAATTAGCTAATCCCCAGTTGTAAGAAGCCTCAAAGAACAAACCATTGTTAGGCAAGTTGTATTCTGCTCCTAAGCTGATACCATAGTCAAAGTAGTTGTAAGCACCTCTATCTCTTATTACTGTCCTACCTCCCCATTCTGCTTTACGCTCAACAATATAACCTGCATAGAGTCCTGCTTTAGGACGGAAGCCTGCAAAATCATACTTAACCCATATAGGAAGGTTAAGGGTGTATTGCATATCCTTATCGTTACCTTCTTTAGCCTTATACCCTTGGTTAGAATAAGTAAGACCTGCCTCCATAAGAACGACATCGTTAAAGGCAAATTCTGCCAAACCTCCCACATAGAAAGAAGGACGAATTTTTGTCTCATCTTTTACACCATCTGTTTTAGAAGCTACATCAGCAAGGTTAAGCCCTGCACGAACGCCAAATTTTACTTGTGCGTTAGCGCCTGCTATGGTAACAGCAAACGCTATAGTCATTAATATTTTTTTCATATTCTTGAGAATTATAGATGCAAATCAATAGTTAAAACACTATTCGCTAACTGCCTAAGACGCAATAAATTGCGTCTCTACACAAACGCTGGCCAAGACAACTACTGATTAGCGTAGTCATCCGTAGAGACGCAATTTATTGCGTCTTAACGAATTAGATTATAGAGATATTTTTTAACTATTGATTTGCATTTGTCATTAGTCACTCGTCACTTGTCACTAATTAAACGTATATCTCACTGTAATTCCCGTACGTATGGTCGTCATAGGGAAAGAGGTAGAGATGGCGTATTTCGAGAAGGAATAATCAAAATAGAAGATTCCTGACAGGTTCTTAGAGAACGAGTAATCTGCCGTGAAGCGACCGAGCCAAGAGGTTTGCCCGTTGGTTACTTGGTTGTCGTTAAGCTCCATATTGCGGATCACGGTAAAGTCACGACGTAGGGCAATATCGGCCTTGAGGTTCAGGTCACTCTTGATAATCACATCGTGCCCATTGAAGCGGGAGGCAAAACTGATATCCTTGATACGATAACCCAAGCCCAATCGGTATTCTCGGCGCATAAGCTCGGTGAGATAGTTGTTATCCAAGCTGATAGAGATGGTGCGGTCCCGACGTATTTCCCCCATTACACTCAGAGAGTTCTGCAATTCGGCATCTATACGAATCAGCGGAGAGAACTGCTCTACGAGGTTCACATTGGTAAAGAGCTTTTCGTTGCGGAAATTACCTCCTTGGTCTAACTGGTCTGGATTCTTGACATACTCCAGATTGGTACGGAAATCACTCAAGGCATAGCTTGCACGATAGCCATGGGTGAGGGAGAAGCGACGGAAAGTATTCTTGAAGCTCTCAAGGCGCATCAATCCTGAATAACGTACTGTCCAAGCAGGAATTGGGAAGCTACGGAAAGCACCCAAGGTTACCCCTTCGGCATCTCGCCCGGTATAAGCGGCATAGAAAGCAGGCATCAGCACCGCTTGGTTGTTCTTGCCATAGCCCTTAGGGAAGCCATCGGCATCAAGGTTGTTAGGGTCGGAGAGGTTGATACCTCGCTGTGCGGCCAAGCGCCTTGCAATGACGATTCTATTGTCCTTGAACTTCTCAAAGGCCTTAGAGCTATACTCGTCCGATGCCATGAAAGAGGTCAATATCATATTATCGGAGATCATAAAGTTCCCCGTAGTATTGCCTATTAGCGGATTGTAATACCCTGGTACGGCATTGAAGGTCTCTTCAAAATTGTCTATATATTCACGATCGGCCTTCAGGTCTATTTGCAAATCATTGGCAGGCTGCAAACTGGCCGTTAGGTTAAGCGTCTTGTTGGTAGAGCGGATAAACTGTTCATTGAAATCATCAAAACGAGTGAGCCAACCGCGACGACCTGCTTCGTAACGAATATCATCTTGCCAACCGAAAACAAACGGCAACGAAGGTTGGGAGGTACCGAAGAAGCCTACCTGTGGCAAATACCCTGGGAGCATAGAGCCGTTAGTCTCGGTATAGCTTACCCCAATACGCTTGATCATAGTGGCCAAGCGCAAGAGGTGATCCTTGCCGGTGGATTTCTGGCCAAGTCTCTTGTTCTTCACCCCTAAAGAGGTGTAGAAGCGATCAAAAGTCATATTGGCCGTTAGGTTATGGGTATTGGCATTCTGTACCTTATTGATCTGATGTCCCGCCACTTGGGTCAAGGCCTCAGAGCCTCGTTGCCAATCAAAGTCTCCTGTATAAGAATAGGAGGCCTTGACAAAGGATAAGTAAGGTAGCTTATCCAATGGCAATTCGTAATTGACCTTGAAGGCGGACATGAAGTGGTTCGGTGTTCCTTGATTCCAGAAGTCATGCCATAGGGTGAGCTCTTTGTTCAGCTCTCGCTCACCTATATTATTATAACGGTAATAGTTACGTACTATATTGCTATTGGTAACATCATAGCTTACCTTGAGCGACTTGGTCAGTGAATAGTTGATACCATATTGCCAATCAAATAGGTAATTGCGCTGTTGCAACTCAGGAAGTGGCACCTGTGTATTAGGATTCACGCCTAACGGATACACCTCACGGAAACGCTGACGGGCAAAGGCGCGTGTGATGGTAGGCCCTATATAGATATTGTTCGGCAAGATATTGAAATTCACCTCCGATAGCCACTTGAGGTACTTGCTGGCGCTCACCTGTTGGTTGCCCTTGAAGGGCTCCCATTTCTTCTGCTCGAAGGCATGGGCATAGAGCACCCCTGTGCGTACGTTTTGTTCTCTTTGGCTTTCTATCTCAAAATCATGGTGATCCATTTGGTTATAGGCATAGTTCAGCGTAAAGTTCTCTATGGAATACACCTTAGCTTTCTCTCCTTCTCCGAGGTTCTTCTTCACCCCGATAAGGCTGATACCTCGCCTGAGGGTATAATCCACGGCTTGTTCTTTGATAAGGTCTTTCTGTGCTTGGTTCTGTGCAGCAGCTATGCGGTCTTTGAGCTTAATATCCTCATACTGAGGGTCATACTCAGGAGTAGCTACCGTAGAGGAACGGTTAAGCCCTACAGGCATCTGTACATTCCACTTCTTAGGGAAGAGCTTACCTGCATTGATATTCATCATAGCATCAAGCTGTCTTACTTCCTCACGGCTGCGCTCATTAGGCTTCTGCTCTACAGTACCAAAGCCTACAGTACTGATTTTTCCTGTAACGGACATGTCCATAAAGTCGGCTGCATTGAGATCCACAGCAGCAATACCTGCCCAACCGCCTTTGTTCTCTAACTCGGCCATACGTAATTCATTGAACCATACTTCTCCACAGACGTGGTTGCTCGTTGCGTTCTTAACCCCTACCATGATGATTTGCACATCGGCCAAGGAGGGATTTCCCTTGATCGCATAGCGGTTTTGTCCCATTACATGAGGGGTGGTCGCAGGTGAGGCGATATGGTTCAGTGCTGCATCATAATAGGTAAGGTTGGCCAAGTTACCGCTATTGATACCTTTGGCTTTCATCTGGGTGAGAGCGTCCATAGGAATATCAAAGCTATTGGCAGCAGGCCATATACCCTCGGCCAAGTAAGCTCCTGCGGGAGTTACTTGCAATGGTAATTCCACCTGATAGAAGTTTTCCGATAGGTCTGAACCCAAGCGAACGAAAGCCACCAACTCGCCATCGGCAAGGGGTTGGTTCTTATAGCGCTCGGCATGGACAAACATCTTGATACGCTTGTACTGGCGCAAGTCGGCATGGAGGTTCTTATACACCCCACGAGCATCGCGTGGTGACAAGTCACATACGGTATAGGAAAGTGATTGCTCGTTTTGGCTGACAATCGTATTGTTCTGATTTATTTGCTCGCGATATACTCCAGGTGGCATGCGGTAAGGTATCGGCTGACGAGTACCATTCTCTATGAGATTCACCGAACCTATTTCGGTGCTGGCACCTGCATCAGGAGCCGAAAGATCGTCCTTGAGCGATTTGGTATAGTGTCGCCAGTCGCCTCGTACCAAGTCCAAAGTACCAAAACGGAGTACCACATCGGAGGCAAAGCCTGTGAGGTACATACGGATATGAGTTACCGAGCGTAGGTCTCCCCCGCCACCGTACTCACGGCGATTGGCATCCTTGATAGGAATCTTATACTGTATCCAGCGGGCAAAAATAGGCTGACCATCAGGGGTTTCAGCATATACTTCCTTGATATCACTTACATAGCGGTCTGTACGCTGTACATTGCCATGGATAGGCACACGGTACTCGTAATAGCTATTGACGGTGCTCATGGTGTTGTCCTTATTCACGTCCTCCGTATCTGGGTTGAGAGAGGAAGCTTGGCTATTGCCAGCCACTGGGGAGTTACCTTGTGTACCATTATAATTATAGTATCGGTTAAGCACCCCACCTGAGCGGGAAAGGTAATACTCATAGTTATCCAAAGCTGGGTCAGTAGGCGAATCCACCAAGTTATTGGCATAGATAGCACGTTCCTGCTCATCGGTAAGTCCGTCCAATCCTATATCCTGCAAGGCGCGGTTTTCTTGGTTGCTATCAAAAGCATAGAGCAATGACTGGGATACAGGCGTTTTCCCCCAAGCAGTAGTATGGGTGGGCGACTGTATAGAGAGCCCAGGCAAACCGTTCTCATACTGCTTGCGGCCGTCCTTGAGGATATCCTCGGAGATATTTCCTAAGTCAAAGACCAACTCGCCTGAGGCAGAAGGGGTGAACTCGCCTGAGGTATAAGGGTCTAATACCCAGAATTGTATATATTCTATATTGTTCTCTTCAAAGTTGGTAGCCGAGATGCCACGCATGATACCTCCCCACTTGTCAGAGGCCGCAAGGCTGCTCATCGCTTGTGGGTTGTTGTTGTAAGAGCCTTTGGTATTGGGGTAGTAGGCCAAGTCCAAAGTGTTCTGTACCAGCAAGTCTCCCTGAGCCAATTCTCGCTCTGGGAAGATTTCCTTGACATAGACACGGCGGGTGCTGTTCTTAGAAATCTCCGAAGCACTCACATCACCTGGCTTGTTGTTGCCGTAGAAGACAGGGTCTATACTATACCAAGCCAATTTAGCGCGTCCGTAGCCGTTCTTAAGGTTATCCACATCTTCAGGTGCATTTCCATAAAGGGTCTGGTTCGGATAGCTACCTTGGCCAAACCTCAGTGGCGTACTGGCCAATGACCACGAACGCATACCGCGAATATCCACTGTAGTCTGAGCGGCCTCGAAGTCGTCTAAGTAAGCCGTTGCCTCTCCGTCAAAGTCGGAACTGCTGGGGCTGCTGGGGCGCAAGAAAGCCATCTCTCCACGAACAGAGAGGTTAGAAGCCACATCGCTCTGCAAGGACGGTACTTTATTGAGCAAGCGAGTAAGGAAAGGCAGCTCCGTAGAGTAGCTTCCTCCAAAACCAAAAATGGTGTTATTCACTGGTTCTTGTCCGTAATTAGCCTTGCGGGTATAGGGGCGCTCACGCATGTTGATCAGCGAGGTACCCACGACAAACTTATCACTGAACTTGTGTTCCACATTCACTCCCATAAAGCGGCGACTCTGTCCGCCAAAGATAAGGTTATTCTCTACTGATACCTGTATCGGTAGGTTGGAGTTTTCTATGGTTGGGTCTATGATCTGTACCGTACCTTGTTGGTAATTAACCGTGTAGTCTATGCCCTCCTGTAGAACACGCCCACCCACGGTTACACGTACCGAACCACGAGGAACATTGTAGGCACCCAAGGAGATACCACGCCCGCCCTTGGACTTATAGCGTCCCTTGAGAGAGAATTTGTTGCGCTCGGCATCCTCCAAGGCCTTAGCCTTTATATCGGTATAGAGGGAACGGAAGACGTATTTCTTTTGGTTGGCATTCCATGCAGTAGAAGTAGGCTGATAAGCCGTAGGGTCGTTATAGCGGCTACCCCCGCCCAATTTGTCATAGAGGTATTTCCCGAAAGGCTCCACTTTGGTGAAGATGATTTTCCCATATTCGGGGTCTATGGTGATACCATCGACAAAGTCAAAGAAACCATCTCCCCCATTTTCAGGGTCATTGTAAGCGTTGAGCCTATCAAAGTTAAAGAGTTGAAGTAGTATCTTGCGTGTGAGTTCCCTGTTCCAAGTGGCCTCATCTACAGGGGATATGTAATTCACAGGCGAAGGATCATTGTAGAAGATATTCATGCGGAAGTTATCAGGACTGATCTGCACCGTATTGAGCGAATATACGTTTTTCATCATCAAATTCCAGATAGGATCACCTGTAACCAAACGATTACTCTTGAGCATCTTCAGCACCAAACAGTTATTGGTAATCTTGTTCTGCCCCGCTATATAAGCATTGGTCGTGGCTGAGATTCCATCGTTGGCAAACTCCCCTACCTGATATACATTCCCTTCGTAGGTGTACTGGTAGGCAACAGCCAATATTTCATCGTTATTAAGTCGCTGACTCAGAGAGATATATCCCAATTGCTTATTAACCTTGAAGTCGCGCCCTTCTTCCAATTTCTGAGCGTTTTCCAATACGGCATAGTCAAAACCCTCATTGACCAAGGACGACATGGTACCAAAGCCCGAACGAATAGTCGCCACATCGCGTATCTCCTTGGTAAGTACCGACTGAGGAGAATCCATACGAGTAGGATCGTACTTATTGGCCTCATTGGTAGGTCTATCCCCTATGGAACCACGGAAGAAACCTGCAGGCGCATTGCCCGCTATACGGGTATTCTCTGCCTTGGCTTCCCCTAAGTCCTGCAAGGCCACTATGTTACGAATGTTAGAGGTACGATTGGAGCGGTTGGTTGCCCATACCTCCACACGTACGATTTGCACCTTGCTACGTATATAAGGATAGTTCTCCAAAGCACGATCGTATTGGTCTCTGAAGAACTGGGAAAGGAAGTAGTTGCGATTCTCATCATAGTCAAGCGCACGGATTTCAAAGTCCTGCATAGTACCGCCCCCTTGAGCAGTAACTGTCTGGGACTGAGAGCGCTGTTCGGAAAACACCCCTGTTACAGTAGTACGGCCAAACTGGAGTTCGGTCTTCACCCCAAAGAGGCTCTGCGCCCCTGTGATAAGGGAGCTATTCAGTGGCAAACTCACATTACCCAGCTCCACCTTGCGCACTATATCGTCCTCATTGGGCGTATATTCCAGCTTGAAGACATTCTGAAAGTCAAATGTCGCTTGGGTGTCATACATCGCATTGATAGACAGGCGGGTACCTACCTTCCCTTGTATCCCCAAGCTGATACGCTGGTCAAAATCAATCCCATAGGAACTGCGATATTCAGGACTTATAGATGGGTTATCGTTCTTGGTATAGCGCAACCCCAAATCAAAGGCGACATTCCCCTGCGGGATAATGTCTATATTATTCCCCCCAAAGATAGATTCAAAAAGCTCCGACTTCACATAGAACTCAGGCAGTAAATCCCGCTGGGCATTATTAGGCGCTTGTCCCTGAGCGGTCGGCTGCATAGCCTTACTCTTCTCCCTGAAATACAAGCCCATACGCTCACGTATCACAAGGTTTTCGTACTCCTGAGGTGTTAGGAAAATAGGGGTAGAGATGTCATACTCCCCTACCTTTTCGCTATACACATATTTGTCTAAAGCTGCATTGTACTTATACTTGCGAGAGATTCTGTCGGAATCCTTCAATAACAGACGGCGTAGGGAACGACTGGTTCTGATCGTATCCTTTTTCTTTTCTGTGGTATCTTTTTCTTGAGCAAAGGCCTCAAAAGCATGAAGCATGAAAAAAAAGAAAAATAACTTTATAAATAATTTCCCGTTCATCTTGTTACAATTGTTTTAAGGCTTGTTTGATAAGCTGTTCTACAGAGATTTCTTCACTGGCTTGCGAAAGGATTTTTCCTACTACCCCCTCGGCTGTTTTTCTCGGATAGCCCAATACTTCCAAGGCTGCCAAGGCCTCTTCCTTATGGGGTTGTCCCTGTGGTAAGGCTGGCAAGGTGGGGTCTTCAGAGAGTTTGAGTACCTTCTCCCTGAGATCCAATATAATACGTTGTGCCGTCTTAGCCCCTATTCCCTTAGCCGACTGTATGGTACGCACCTCGTTATTGATAATAGCGCCGCGCAACTGTGTAGGCGAAAGCGAAGAGAGCATAACCCGTGCCGTAGCAGCTCCCACCCCCGATACGGAGATAAGCAGGGTAAAAAGTTCCCTTTCACTCTTGTCAAAGAAGCCAAAAAGAGTATGCGCATCTTCCTTCACCTGTAGGTAGGTATATACCTTAACCCGCTCCGTGTCAGGAAGTTGCGAGAAAGTATTCAAGGAAATATTCACCCAGTAGCCCACGCCATTACAGTCTATAACTATATAAGTAGGCGTTTTTTCCACCAAGCGACCTTCAAGGTGTGTTATCATAGTTTTTTTGCGTTGTTTATCTCTCTGCGTTTAGCAAGCAATATTCGTCATTTTTCTTGAGACTAAGAACAGTTTTAAGAAAAAAATAACAGGATAATGATTAATGCCAGCAATGATTAATGATTAATGATACTCACGTCTCTACACGGACACTAACAAAGACAATTCCTAATGAGCATAGTCCTCCGTAGAGACACAATTTATTGCGTCTTAACAAATTAGACAATACAATTGTTTTTCTACTACTGATTGGCATTAATCATTAATCATTAATCATTAATCATTAACCATTATTCATTATGTAAAAACGCTTTTTTCTGCAAGAGTTCTTCCTCGGTTTCTTTATGGTTTTCGTCAGGAATACAGCAATCCACGGGACATACGGCGGCACACTGAGGTTCCTCATGAAAGCCCAAGCATTCGGTACATTTGTCGGGGACTATATAATAATAGTCATCGCTAATGGGCTTTTGCACCTCATCGGCATTGACATGTTTTCCATTAGGCAGGACGATATTCCCTCTAAGGGCAGTCCCATCGCTATAACGCCAATCATCAGCGCCCTCGTATATAGCATTGTTAGGGCATTCAGGTTCGCAAGCCCCACAATTGATACAGTCATCAGT
>ERZ773100.1452-NODE-1452-length-10881-cov-17.864216_pt1 | contig 10881 bp, 8 predicted proteins | sample MGYA00511119_ERZ773100 | MGnify/ENA primary metagenome ERZ773100 (study PRJEB29015, sample SAMEA2738000) | human oral metagenome | biome: human oral; feature: human-associated habitat; material: dental | place: China | collected 2111 ...
GACGCCTCCTGCTCGCCCCGGTCTCGTTGCGCAGCGTCGGCGACGCCGTCCTGGCCGCCGCCTCCCTGGTGGAGGCCGCCGAGTCCGAGGCCAAGGAGGCCACCGCCGAGCGCGACGCCCGCGAGAAGGCTGAGCTGACCCGCGCACTCGGTCTGGAGAGCGACGGGAAGATCCCCGCTGCCCTGCGCGCCCAGATCCGCCAGCTCGAGGAGGACCAGAAGCGCCGCGCCAAGCGCGCCCGCACCGACGTCCTGGACCGGGCCATGATTGACCTGCTGTCCTTCTACCGTGACGTGCTCACCACTCAGATGGGCAGCGATGTCGAGCGCGTCAACCTCGACCTGTCCGACGCCGTCGACCAGGCCGCCCGCACGACGAGCCCCGAGCAGTCCCTGGCCCGCATCGCCGCCATCGAGGAGTGCCGCAGCCGCCTGCGCTCCAACGCCGCCCCGCTGCTGGCCGTCGAGGCACTCATGGTGCAGCTGCGCCCTCAGGCCGAAGGGCGGTGAGCCCCCTGTCCCGTCCGACCTACGGCGGGACATGGGGTCGCTGTCCCAGGGGCTGGGTCGCTGTCGACGCCCCTTCCGAAAACAAGACGGCTGCGGCTGGGTGTGCAAGAGTCGTGACATGGTCGTGACACAGCCCGGGGTCGAAAACGGCGGCCACTCTGCTCAGTTCCAGCCGATCATCCGCAGGTCGGGCTCGCAGGAGCGGGTCATCGCCTGGGGGCTCATCGCCGTCGGAGCCCTGGGGCTGGCCATCGGGTTGGCGATCATGATCTACGGGCAGTACCGGGGGATGCTCGCCTGCTTCGTCGCGGCGGCACTGTGCCTCCTCATGGGCTACCTGACCCTGCGGCCGCGGACCGTCTTCGACCGGACCGGCATCCGCAGCAGGACGCTGCTGCGCTCCCACGACCTCGCCTGGCCCGGCTCCCGAGACGACTTCGACATCGCCCGGGAGACCGGGTTCGCTCTGCGTATCCACGGCGCAGCGCCGAGCGTGCAGGCAACAGTGCGCGGTGAGAAGGGCGCGGTGGTGCTGCTAAGGGGGATGACCACCCGCGCGCTCACCGAGCCCAGGGCTCGTTACCTCATGGAGGAGGATCTCGATCAGATCTGGGCCTGGGCCGCGTCCTGGGGGCTGGTACCCGATGAGGACCCGAAGAGCAACGGGACTCGTGGGGGAGGGGGCCACGGACCGTCTCATCCCTGAGAGGGATCACACACCGATCGACCGGTTCATACGGTGTTGGGTATGGAAACGAGAACGAAACATCATTCAAGGGATCGGTCGTATCGGTCCTTGCCCGCGGTTGTGGATCAGGGGAGAGGGGCTGGTGGCCCTCGACGCCGTCGGGTGTCTGCTGGGGTGTTGGCGGCTGTGGCGGGTGTGTGCCTGGGGGTGGGGTCCGGTGTGGTTCCTGCGGCTGCGGCGCTGCCCGCCGCGGGTCCGGTTCCGGCAGCCTCTTCCAGGTCGGCGGTGCCCAAGGGGTTGGAGTCGTTCTATGGTCAGAAGGTCGAGTGGTACGACTGTGTGGACAAGGCCGGAGTGGAGAAGTCGGCCGAGAAGACCGGTTTTCAGTGCGCCAAGGTCAAGGTGCCGTTGGACTATTCCAAGCCGGGGGGTCAGACCATTGAGGTCGCGATGAAGAAGCACCTGGCCACCGGTTCGACGCGTCAGGGCACCCTCTTCATGAACCCCGGAGGCCCCGGTGGTTCCGGGGTGGACAGTGTCGGCACGATGGCGACCTCGACCTTCGCCGGCGTGCAGAAGGCCTACGACATCATCGGCTTCGACCCCCGCGGCGTCGGATCCTCCACCGCCGTCACCTGCAGCTCCGACGCGGAGGCGAAGACGATAGAGGGGGTCTCTCCAGTCGATGGCGCCGGCGCCACGACATTCGAGCAGCGAGCCGCAGTCATCTCCGAACGCTTCAAGCAGCTGGAGGCCGACTGCGCCGCCCGCACCAAGCCAGCTGAGCTGCTTGACCATGTGGACACCGTCTCGGCGGCCCGGGATCTCGATGTCCTGCGGGCGCTGTCCGGGGATCAGAAGCTCAACTACGCGGGCTTCTCCTACGGCACCTACCTGGGTGCTCACTACGCCGAGCTGTTCCCGGCCAACACTGGGCGGCTGGTCCTCGACGGCGCCCTGGACCCCAGCCTGACCTACGGCGAACGAAGGCAGGGGCAGGCCCGGGGCTTCGAGCGGGCGCTGCGCAACTATGTCGCCTGGTGCCAGTCGGGGCAGAGCTGCCCCCTCACCGGTGACGTCGACGCGGGCGTCCAGCAGATCGGAGACGTCTTCACCGCGGCCAACCAGTCGCCCGTGCCCTCCTCGGACCCGAATCGTCCGGTGACGGGCGAGGATATGAAGCAGGTCGTGGGATTCATGCTCTATTCGCCGGAGAGCTCGTGGAGTGCCGTGAGTGAGGCCCTGGGGCAGGTCATCAACAAGCACGACGCCTCGGCCTTCAGGACTATCGCGGACCAGATCGACGCTCAGCCCCCGGTCAACACCAGTGCGATGATGGGCATCAACTGCCTGGACTACCGGGTCGAGGGAGACATGGCCACCTGGAAGGCGCAGAGCAAGGAGCTGGAGAGGATCGCTCCCCGCTTCGCCACCATCTCGGAGGCCGGTGACCTCGGCTGCCAGGCCTGGGGGCATACCGGCACCCAGCCGTCCAAGGCGCTCCACGCCAAGGGGGCCGCGCCGATCCTCGTGATCGGGACGACCGGTGACCCGGCCACTCCGCGCGAGTGGGCGGTGGCGCTGGCCGATCAGCTGGAGTCCGGTCAGCTCCTCACCTGGGAGGGCAACGGGCACGCGGCCTACTCGAACCCCGGGCACGGCCCCTGCGTCACCCAGGCGGTCGACACCTACCTGCTCACCGGCACCATGCCCAAGAAGGGGCTGACGTGCCACGGCAAGGAGTGAGCCGCCGAGGAACCGCCGCCCTCGTGCGGGGTCCGCACTGATAATCGTCAAAGGAGTGCTGCGGATGCTCATCACCGTGGTTGGGGCGCTGGAATCAAGCGCCCCAACCACGGTTCCTTCCCTCTCTCAGATGTCTGCCGGTGACACAGACATGTTCCATTTAGTGTTTGTAATATAACGATTATGAGAAATAGCGTGAGTGAATTCTCCGGTCCGGGACGAGTCGCTTCAGGGCGCCGTCGGGTGTCTGCCGGGGTGCTGGCGGCTGTGGCGGGTGTGTGCCTGGGGGTGGGGGGCGGTGCGGTTCCTGCGACTGCGTTGCCTGCTGCGGCTGTGGCTAAGGCGGCGGTGCCCCGGGGGTTGGAGTCCTTCTACGGTCAGAAGGTCGAGTGGTACGACTGCGTGGCCACCGGTGGAATGGAGAAGTCGGCCGAGAACACCGGTTTTCAGTGCGCCAAGGTCACAGTGCCGTTGGACTACTCCCAGCCGGATGGGCAGACCATTGAGATCGCGATGAAGAAGCACCCGGCCACCGGCTCGGTGCGTCAGGGCACCCTCTTCGCCAATCCAGGCGGCCCCGGCTACTCCGGGGTGGACATGGTGGAGAGCAACGAGGCCCAGTTCTCGCCCGCCCTCAACCAGGCCTACGACATCATCGGCTTCGACCCCCGCGGCGTCGGCTCCTCCACCGCCATCACCTGCGACGACGGCGCGGGCCAACAGCCCGCCAAGGCCGCCCAGGGGGGCATGGGAGTCAACGACCCCCTGCCTGGCTCCCTCGTTGCCGACGTCGCCGGCGACGACCCCACTCCCTTCCGGGACGCTGAGAATCCTGCCGCCGACGGCGGCGCGGAGGGCAATGTCAGCTTCCCGTCCCTGATCGACGAGATCAGCAAGGACTTCAAGCAGGAGGAGGCCGACTGCGCCGCCCGCACCAAGCCGGCTGAGCTGCTTGACCATGTGGACACCGTCTCGGTGGCCCGGGATCTCGATGTTCTGCGGGCGCTATCCGGGGACCAGAAGCTCAACTACCTGGGCTTCTCCTACGGCACCTACCTGGGTGCTCACTACGCCGAGCTGTTCCCGGCCAACACCGGTCGCATGGTCCTCGATGGCGCCGTCGACCCCTCCCTGTCGCTGGGGGGCCGGGCCGCCGGACAGGCCAAGGGCCTCGAGACCGCACTGCGCACCTACGTCGAGCAGTGCCAGTCCGGCCAGGCCGTCCAGGAGGGCCAGAGCTGTCCCCTGACCGGTGACGCCGACGCCGGGGTGCAGCAGGTCCGGGCCCTCATCTCCTCGGCGGACCAGACGCCGTTGAAGACCGCGGACCCGAACGTCACCGTGGACGGCGGCATGATCCGCAGTGTCGTCCGCCGACTCCTGTACTCATCCGAGTACTGGCCTTTCCTCACCTACTCCCTCGACCAGGCGATCACTCAGAAGGACGGCTCCTACATCCAGGCGCTCCACGGGAAGGTGACGGCAGGGGGTAGCACCCCGACCTTTTACGCCGTCAACTGCCAGGACATCCCCGTCCAGGGCGACATGACCAGCTGGGAGAAGGAGCACCACCAGATCCTCCAGAGCTCGCCAACCTTCGGCGCCTCCTTGAGCAACCAGGATGCGCGCTGCCAGGCCTGGGGGCACAACGGGACCCGCAAGCCCGCACCCATCCACGCCAAGGGGACGGCTCCCATCCTGGTGGTGGGCACCACCGGTGATCCGGCCACGCCCTACGCCTGGTCCCAGGCCATGGCCGAACAGCTCGAGTCCGGCCGGCTCCTCACCTGGGAGGGCAACGGTCACACCGCCTACGGGCGCTCGGGGCACTGCATCCACAATGCCGTCGACACCTACCTCACCAGCGGGACCATGCCCGTGCCGGACCTGACCTGCAAGAGCGGACAGTGATGCCGGGCCGTCCCCGCCCAGGGGGCCTCGGAGGGAACTTCTGCCCATTCCGTCTCCAGGAGGAGGCCCCTGATGGCCCGGCAGCATAGGGTTCACGTCGTGACTACTGCGACTTCTCCTCGGTCTCGTATCAAGCCTCTGTTCGTGGCGCTCGCTGCGCTTCTGGCATGCGGGGGCCTGACCGCCTGCCAGGGCGAAACCGACATCAAGGCCTCGCCGGCAACGGCGTCGGCCTCGGCACCGGTTCCGGCCGGGCTGGAGAGCTTCTACAGCCAGAAGGTCTCCTGGTACGCCTGCGACAAGAAGGGGATGGATGAGGCGAAGTCGGGGAAGGACGCCGGGTTCACCTGCGCCAAGGTCAAGGTGCCGCTGGACTACGACAACCCCGGCGGCGAGACCATCGAGATCGCGGTGAAGAAGCGGGCCGCCGACGGGGAGTCGATCGGGTCGCTGTTCATCAACCCGGGTGGGCCGGGAGGGTCGGGCATTGAGCTGGTCGACAGTGCCGGTTCCTACTTCTCCAAGAACCTCACCAGCTCCTACGACGTCGTCGGTTTCGACCCGCGTGGTGTGGGCGCCTCCACGGCGGTCGACTGCCTGACCGATGCCGAGCTCGACGCCGAACGAGCCGGGGCGAACGATCCGGCGACCCCCTCGGCCACGGCCACCCAGGAGCGGGCTCAGAAAATGGGGGAGACCTGCGCGTCGAAGACCAGTACCGCGGGGCTCCTGGACCACATCGACACCATCAGTGCCGCCAAGGACCTCGACATCCTGCGTGCGGTTGACGGCCAGCAGGCGCTCACCTACCTGGGCTTCTCCTACGGCACCTACCTGGGGGCCACCTACGCCGAGCTGTTCCCCGCCAACACCGGGCGGCTGGTCCTCGACGGCGCCGTCGACCCCTCCCTGAGCGCCGCGGACCTGGCCCTGGGGCAGGCCAAGGGCTTCGAGGCGTCGCTGCGGGCCTACGTGCAGAACTGCCAGAGCTCCAAGCTGGGCTGCCCCCTGAGCGGGGACGTCGACTCCGGAGTCTCCCAGGTCCGCGAGTTCCTCGAGTCCACGAAGACGGCGCCGATTCCGACCTCCGACAGCAAGCGGCCGTTGACCTACGACCTGGCCGTCTACGGGGTGCTGGGATCGATGTACCAGACCCGGACGTGGCCCTCCCTCACCCTGGGGCTGTCCCAGGCGATGGGCAAGGAGGGGAAGCCGGACGGAAGCTCGCTGCTGAAGCTCGCCGACCTCGTCTCCTCCCGCGAGAGCGACGGCACGTACTCCAATAACGGCGCCGAGGCCCTCATGGCGGTCAACTGCCTGGACTACCCGGTCCAGGGGGACAACGCCTCCTGGGAGGAGAACGCCAAGGCCGTCAAGGAGGCCTCGCCCACCTTCGGCTCCCAGCTGCTCTACCCCGACGCCTACTGCCAGGGCTGGGGCCACACGTCGAGCCGCAAGCGCGAGAAGATCACGGCCTCCGGTGCCGCGCCGATCCTCGTGGTGGGCACCACCGGCGACCCGGCCACACCCTACGCCTGGTCCGAGGCGCTGGCCGATCAGCTCGAGTCCGGTCAGCTCATGACCTGGAAGGGCAACGGGCACACCGCCTACGGACGCTCCAACGACTGCGTCAAGAAGGCCGTGGACACCTACCTGCTCAACGGGACGTTGCCGGACAAGGGACTCACCTGCTGACCATCGCGGGGGAGCCCGGTACGCGCGGCTCCCGCAGACCATGAGATCGGCCCCGAACGACGTTCACGTCGTCCGAGGCCGATTCCTCAACAGGGTGGTGGAGGCGCCGGTGCTGCCGGGCTCCTGATCGCCCGACTCACTGGCCCAGCTCGCCGGCGATGGACCGTCCCATCCAGTGGGCCAGCTCGCCGCCGGCCAGTCCCTGCGAGAGCAGGAACTGGACTTTGGCGTAGGCGGCCTCCAGGGTCATGTCGCGGCTGCCGACGGCGCCACAGCGGGCCAGTGCGTCCCCGGCCTCGTAGTGCCCCAGGAGGACCTCGGACTCGTGGCACTGGGAGGTGACGATGACGGGCGTCCCGGCATCGATCACCCGCTCGACGACGTCGGTCAGCCCCGGCTCCTGGGACGGCACGTTGCCGACTCCGAAGGCCCGCAGGATCACGGCCTCGGGCAGCGGTGTCAGCAGCGCCTCCAGGCGGGCCGCGGTGATGCCCGGGACCAGGTCGACCACGACGACGTCGTGGCGGGAGTAGGGGGCGGTGTCCTTCCAACCGGCTCCCGCCCACGCGGTCTGCGACCACTGCCACGGGGCGCCGATGGTGGCCAGAGGGGCCGCGTTGGGCGAGTCGAAACCGGTGAAGGCCCACGAGGAGGACTTCGTCGCCCGGTTCCCGGCCAGGAGCTGATGGCCGAAGAACAGGGCCACCCCGTCGAGGCGCCCGGAGGTGGCGGCCTGGAGCGCGCCGGTGACGTTCGCTGCGGCATCGCTTCCCAGCACTCCGAGCGGGAGCTGGGAACCGGTGACGACGACGGGAACGTGCAGGTCCGTCAGTGCATAGGACAGGGCGGCACTGGTGTAGGCCATCGTGTCGGTCCCGTGCAGGATGACGAAGGCGGTCTGCGGGTCGGCCGCGGCGTGGGCGCTCAGGTCGTTCACGATCGCCTGCCAGGACAGCGGGGTGGCATTCGAGGAGTCGATGAGCGGCTCCAGCGAGGTCACGGACACCGAGCGCGCCAGGGGCGTGCCCGCCAGCTGCGAGTCGAGCCACCCTTCCAGATCCGCGCCGGGCACGAGGCCGTGAGGGGAGTCCACCATCCCGATGGTGCCTCCGGAGTAGGTGATGTGGACGTGCATGAGCTCAGCCTCCTGCCGGTCAGACCTCGTGCGACGAGGCGGACGTGGACCCGTCCACCTTGTCGGCGAGGACCTCATCGAGCAAGTCGCCCCGGATGCGCCCTCGCACCGCGTACCAGCCTGCCACCATCATGACGATGACGATGGCGAACAGGACCAGGGTCCAGCGTCCGGCCGGGTCGGCCACATTCGAGGCGACGACGACGGTGAAGAACGCCAGGGCCGCATAGTTGGTCCAGGGGGCGCCCGGCATCCGGTAGGCCGGCCGCACCTCCTTGCCCTCCTGCACGCGGCGCAGGAAGGCGAGGTGGGTGATGAGGATGGCTCCCCAGGTCCCGGCGATGCCGATTCCGGCCAGGTTCATGACGATCTCGAAGGCGTTCTCCTCCACGAGGGCGTTGAGGACGACGCCGAGCAGTCCCAGGGCGGAGGTGATGATGATGCCCCCGGCGGGAACCTGATGCTTGTTGAGGCCGGCCGCCACCCGAGGGGCCTCGCCGGCCACCGCCATGGAGCGCAGGGTACGCCCGGTGGCGTAGAGGCCGGCGTTGAGGGAGGACAGCGCGGCGGTGAGGACCACGACCTGGATGATGTCGCCGGCGTAGGGAACACCGATACCGGAGAAGAAGGTGACGAAGGGCGACTCGGTCTTCGAGTAGGACGTGTAGGGCAGGACCAGCGCCAGCAGCATGACCGAGCCGACGTAGAAGACGAAGATACGCAGAATCATCGAGTTGATCGCCTTGGGCAGGATCTTCTCCGCGTCCTTCGCCTCTCCAGCGGCCACTCCCACCATCTCCGTGCCGCCGAAGGCGAAGACCACGCCGAGGGTCAGGGCGAAGACGATCGGGAATCCCTCGGGGAAGAATCCTCCGTTTCCGAGGATGTTATGGGCCCCCGCGGTGATCGCCCCTCCATCGGAGTCTGTTCCGGTGTGAAGCCCGAGAACAATGGCGACGATGGCCGCCACCATGAAGGACACGATGGCGGCGACCTTGATGAGTGCGAACCAGAACTCTGCCTCCCCGAACATCTTGACGTTGAGCATGTTGAGGATGAACACCAGGACGAGCGCGATGAGCGCGAAGGCCCACTGCGGGACAATCTTCAGAGCTGTCCAGTAGTGGAGGTAGAGGGCCACGGCCGTGATGTCGGCCATGACGGTGACCGACCAGTCCAGGAAGAAGAACCAGCCGGTGATGTAGGCGCCCTTCTCGCCGAGGAACTCACGGGCGTAGGACACGAATGCACCCGAGGAGGGTCTGCGGATGGCGAGTTCACCCAGAGCGCGCACCATGAGGAAGGCGAAGATACCGCAGATGGCATAGGGCGAACATCAGGCCCGCCCCGCCGTCTTTGAGTCGGCCGCCGGCACCCATGAAAAGGCCCGTGCCGATGGAGCCGCCGATGGCGATCATCTGAAGGTGGCGGTTCTTCAGCGACTTGTTGTATCCGGCGTCGCCGCGATCCTGGATCTGGTCGGGCTGGGAAGTGCGGGTGGGTGACGGTGAAGCACCCGCGTGTGGCGATGGAGAGGTGGGGGAATGACTGGACGGAGACTCGCTCATGGGGATCCTTACGGAGAGGGAGACCTGTTGGATGACGTGCGGAGAATACCGGGCCCGGTTGGTTCGGGTGAGGTAAGGCGGCTTCTGAGCTCAACCGCGCACCCTTTCCAGGGTTCGCCCTGCCGCTGCCATGATCCAGTGATGAGCCGGGGAAACCTGGGAGTTCTCGGGTATGGGACGGACCTTCGGTCTTCGAGTGCGGTTCTGGTGAGACAAGGAGAAGGTCGACTGTGTTGAGGAACACGGTCTTCAGTGCGACGCTGGATTGCGGTGGCGGCTGTAGGGCCGGTATGTTCAGCTCTGCTGCTTGCGTCAGCGCCGCCTTAGCTCAGTCGGCAGAGCGATTCACTCGTAATGAATAGGTCGTGGGTTCGATTCCCACAGGCGGCTCGTTCAGTCCCGGGAGATCATGTCTTCCGGGACTTTTGTGTTCCGGTACCCGTCTGAGGCCCTTATGTGCCTTCCAGCACATTCAGTGGCCGCGATGGCTGTTCCGTGCCCGCGCTTTGAGGGATGACCGTGTGGTTGAAATCCTTCGCCGTCGGGCGGCTAGGGGTGGGTGGCAGCTCGAACGGGGTGGATTCTCCCGGCTTGACACGATGTGCCCTCGGGGTGAGAACCGTGGTGGCACAGACATTCTCTTCCGGCTGAGAGAATCCCCCACCACTATCTGAGAGTCATCTGGGAGATTGACCGTCTCGGATTGATGGATCGTTGGATACCTCTAGCCGATCGGAGGGGAGGTGGTGGTGTGCCTGGATTGTTCTGCCGGGTCTCGTGGGGATCTCCAAACGGGACCTCAGTGCTTTCACAGTTTTCGTCTCGGTCATCAAGGCGACCAGGGTGGTATGACGCCATGCGTCGCTGTGTGATTAGAGGGGGTTGGTAATGGGGCGGCGAAAACCGTGTTGCATTGAGGGCGGCTATTGTTTAATCTAACGTTGTCCGCAGCGGGATACATCCTTCAGACCCGCTCCCTCCACTCAGAATGAGGAATCATGGCACAGAAGACTCAGGTCATCCTCGTCGACGATGTCGACGGGTCCGAGGCCAATCAGACCGTCACCTTCGCCCTTGATGGCGTCTCCTACGAGATCGACCTGAACGACGAGCATGCAGCCGCTCTTCGTGAGTCCCTTGAGGAATGGATTGGAAAGGCTCGTCGCACCGGCGGCCGCCGTAGTTCCGGTCGTCGTCGTTCCAGCGGTCCCTCTGACACTCAGAAGATTCGCGAGTGGGCCCGTGAGCAGGGCCTTGAGGTTTCTGACCGCGGTCGCGTCTCCGCTGAGGTGCGCAAGGCCTACTACGAGGTCCACCCCGGCAACTGAGGGAACATGGGGTGCCCGGCTTGTATGAGGCCGGTTCCCTGCATCGAATCATTCTCGAGCTGATTGCCACCTCGCACCACGACTCTGGTTATGCGCTCAGGCGCATCACCAGGGCCGTTGTGTTTTCAATACGTGAATTCACTCCGTGACTGGGTGGTTTCGTTGTGAGTGGCGCCGCCGAGCCGATGCATCGGCACCCTCGCCCACTGAGACCGCGTTCCAGGGCGTCGCGCCATGCCTGCGATGCTGGCAGGATAGGGCCATGGCTTACACCCTCGTACTGCTCCGCCACGGCGAGAGC
>ERZ773100.1456-NODE-1456-length-10855-cov-18.095278_pt1 | contig 10855 bp, 7 predicted proteins | sample MGYA00511119_ERZ773100 | MGnify/ENA primary metagenome ERZ773100 (study PRJEB29015, sample SAMEA2738000) | human oral metagenome | biome: human oral; feature: human-associated habitat; material: dental | place: China | collected 2111 ...
GCCCCTTCTCAACGGCATTTTTTGCAGCCTCTTGCTCTGCTAATTTTTTAGAACGGCCTTGGCCTTTTCCGATGCTCTTTCCTTCAACCAGAACTTCTACATCAAAAACCTTATCATGAGCAGGTCCCGTTTCAGAGATAACCTGGTAGCGAATATCCACATCCCCATTGACCTGGAGCAACTCTTGCAGATGAGTCTTGTAATCCTTAATCATTTCAAAGTCACCTGCTTCCACCTTAGGAATCATGACCTGATAGATAAACTCTTTTACCTTAGCCACATCTTTGTCTAAAAGCAAAGCACCCAGAAAGGCTTCAAAAGCATCACCAAGAATGGTGTCACGATTGCGCCCACCAGACTTTTCTTCTCCTTTACCTAGCTTGATAAACTGATCAAACTGGCAATCACGCGCAAAACCAGCCAAACTCTCCTCGCGAACAATCATGGCACGGAGTTTGGACAAATCTCCCTCTGGTTTCTTAGGATATTTTTTATACAGGTATTCTGAAATCAATAATTGCAGAACAGCGTCTCCTAAAAATTCCAAGCGCTCATTGTGTGAAATTTTTAAGAGGCGGTGCTCATTGGCATAACTCGTATGAGTAAAGGCCGTTTCCAGTAGCTTTTTGTCTGCAAATTCGATTGCAAAACGTTTCTTCAGTACAGTTTGTAATTCTTTCATACCAACCTCTTTCTAATAATTATGATCCTTTCTATTATAACAAAAAAAGCCCCCTGAGTCACTTTAAAACGAGACTAAAGAAAATTTAGCTTTTTTAGAAGAAAATTTTCAATTTTAGGAAAAATATAAAGAAAAAAGCCTTATTTAAAGGCTTTCTTAAGCTATTTACATCCACCCTGAGGGAATCGAACCCCCATCTCAAGAACCGGAATCTTACGTGATATCCATTACACTAAGGGTGGAAACTTGTCTTATTATAACAGAAATTTGCTCTAATAACAAGTTTTTTGGGTGGGGTATGCCTCCATTAGTGGGATGCATCACCATTCCAGATAGAGTTTTTCACGATCACATAATCAACGTGCTTGAGGTCAGCAACCTTGCGTCCACCTGCGTAGGAAATGGCACTTTGCAGATCCTGCTCCATCTCAGTAAGGGTATCTTGCAAATGCCCTTTTGTTGGAAGTAAGATGCGTTTTCCTTCCACGTTTTTATAAGCACCCTTTTGATATTGTGAAGCTGAACCATAGTATTCTTTGAACTGTTCGCCGTCGACTTCAATCGTCTTTCCTGGGCTTTCGATATGTCCTGCAAATAGGGAACCAATCATGACCATGCTAGCACCGAAACGGATAGACTTAGCAATATCACCATGAGTACGAATCCCTCCATCAGCTATGATTGGTTTACGCGCAGCCTTAGCACACCAGCGAAGTGCTGCCAACTGCCAACCACCTGTACCAAAACCAGTCTTGACCTTGGTGATACAAACCTTACCAGGACCAATTCCAACCTTGGTAGCATCCGCACCAGCATTTTCCAATTCACGTACAGCTTCTGGCGTTCCCACGTTACCAGCAATGACAAAAGTATCTGGCAATTCTTTCTTGATATGCTGAATCATAGAAATCACACTATCTGCATAACCATGAGCAATGTCAATCGTGATATACTCCGGAGCATCAGCTTTGAGTTGACTAACAAAATCATACTCGTAGTCCTTGACACCAACAGAAATGGAAGCAATGAGCCCTTGATCGTGCATGCGTTTGATAAAAGGAATGCGCCCAGCTTCATCAAAACGGTGCATAATGTAGAAGTAACCGCCTTTAGCCAGTTGCTCTGCGACATTCTCATCCAAAATCGTCTGCATGTTGGCTGGTACAACAGGTAGCTTAAAAGTATGATTTCCAAGTGTGACACTCGTATCCGCTTCTGAACGGCTTTTAATGACACATTTGTTTGGGATCAACTGAATATCTTCGTAATCAAAAATTGGAAATTCATTTAACATATCGATGTCTCGTTTCTTTTGTAATGACCTACCTATGCTTGCGCATCCCTACGTCTTTTACGACGTTTCCTTAATTTATTATAAACCAAAGTACAGATTTTGTCAAATAATTTCAATTATAAAGTAATAAAGTTCGGATTTTATGGTTCGGATATAAAAAGTGGAGAGATTAGTTTCTCCCCACTTCCTTATCAATATTCCTTTTAAAAATTTCTTCGGAGCTTTCCATCATTTCACAAAATTCATTATAAGATGAAGCCTTTTGAGGGATTTGTATAGACAATTTCTTCAACAAAGCTCCATAACCTGCTAGCTTTCCTATCTCATTATCAACAACCTTGTGCTTACTCGGAAAAACAAGACCACCTTTCTCAGCTTTTGAAATATAAGAATAGGAAATCAGCTGGAACAAGTCCTCACGGTTGATTCCTTTTTCAGTAAACTCCAGTTTTTTATATTTAGCATCTAGAACAATCTTTCGTTCTCTATCATAAAAATCCGGATATGCTTTTCGTTTTCCATCAGAAAATACTAGGATACCTCCTTTCTTTTCTTTATTCCGAGGATGTAAAAATCCTTTTGGCAACAGGGTGTAAATATACTCTTCCCAGAGCCAGGAAACATCAAAAAGAATACCATGGATTTTTTGTTCCTGATACCCTAAACCGTACTTTTCTTGATTTAGGATCATCAGACAAAGTTCTTGTAACTTTCTGTACTCATGAAAGTATGCATGACGTATAGGTTTAGATTGATTTCCCCGAATAATCTTAGCACGGTCAACTAATTTATAAGATGGGGTTACACGCACGATTTCTGCCACATTTTCACGACTAGTTAAGAGGTTATCAAGGACCTCTTGCCCAATGCTTTTCTGATTATTAATGTATTCAATAGTGTGACGGATCAATTGCATGAGTGGATTATCATAGGTGAACTCTCTCGTTGTGTAGGCAACATTTCCTGTGAAAGGAAGGTTTTTCTTGAGATGGTTTCTTACATCAATCACTCCCTTTACATGACTGTCGTTATGAGAAAATCTCTGGTATTCCTTATAAAGACCCTTTCGGAGAGCAGCTTGTAGATACTTTGGAAAGAGGTAAACCAAGAGTTGATAGAGCTTATCTTCAGGAGACAGACCGACATCTAAACTAGTCAGATTGATATTGAGAACCTTTTGTAAGAGATAATGCAAAAAATGGTCGTTACTTTCCTCAGAAAAACGAGAGGAAATCGTTAATCTTTCCTGACCATATCCAAGAAAACCAATCACGTTCCCTGTCTTGATTTCCTGATTAACTGTTTCCAAAATCTTTTGGTCCTTGTCTAGATCAGGAGAATTTATCAAATCATTCGGGAAAATAAAGATACGATCCTCTCGAGAAAGGTTATCTAGTGTTCTATCAAGAAGTGCTTGACTTAAATTGGGATATTCTGCGACAAAGTCCTCTTTAGCGATTCTATACTGATTATCAGTTATCCGCATTATTATCACCAGTATCTTGGGGTTCTGTTTGCTCGTTATTTGTCAGATCAAATGCTCTTTTCAATGTATCCAGAGTTTCAGCCTCTTCATAAGAACCTCGTAAGTAATCTTCCAAAAGTGGTTTGAGGTAATCAGACCAGAGTAATTCATAGTCAAAATCTACATCCTTCAACTTAAGGAAATAACTTGGTCCGATATGATAATGACTGTTTAGCTCCTGAACGTTTTCGATAGCAGCATTCAAATTTCTTAGACGAAGTTTTGCTTCTTCTGCATGGATATCTAGTTCTTTATCCAACATAGCAACTTGGCTTTCAGCAGTAACTTCAACAAAACGGAAACGACGACGCATAGCAAAATCAAAGGTATCTACTGAACGGTCAATATCATTCATTGTTCCGATGATGTAGACATTCTCAGGAATATAAAACTTGTCATCCGTCTCATGTAAATTAGCATATTGAGTAGAAACTTCTCCATCTCTACCACGATATCCAGGATCGATAGAGAAAAAGAGTTCCCCAAAAATCTTAGAAATCTCACCACGATTGATCTCATCAATGATGAAAACGAATTTCTTATCTGTGTTGATCTCTGTTGGAGAGATATAGTCTTTCAGACCAAATCTTTTCTTTAAAGTTTCAAGGACTTTTTTTCCTTCACTCTTATAATAATTCTGTTTATTATAATTCGAATCTTTATAAAGTTCGTATACATAATTTCTAGATAAACTCCATCCTGATGTTCCCTTATCATAATTAACGGATAGGTTTTGTCTACTATTTACTGACAGGTAAGAACCCTTTGTTAAATACTCTTTTTCATCCGAATTATTTATATAGGCTAGGTAAGAATCCCAAGCTTCATCAAAATTATCTTGTCCTCCAGTTTTCTGAGCTTCTTTCGCCTTCTGACAGAACTTCTTAAAAATACCGTCTTGAGGCTTAAATCCAATAGATCCGTCCTCATTTGATATTGGTCTCAAACCCTCTACAAAATCCGTATAATCATAAGATGGGTGAAACTGTACAAAGCCGATTTGATCTTCGTTTCCACCTGTTAATTCTGCAGCTATTTCTTTAGCAAGATAAGTTTTCCCAGTACCAGGTGCCCCACGCAGAATGAGGTTTTTTGATTGTAATAAGATATTACTCAAGGGATGATGGATATTATTTTGTTCAGACATTTCTTTCTCTCCTTGTTTATTATCACTGTCTATACAATCTTTTGAATACTCAAATAAAATACTACCCAACATTGAAGATTCTAGTTCTGGATAGGTTTTAGAAAATAGTTTACAAATCTCATGATTCTGACGATAGGGCCCTCCTTGATTACTTTGAGGAATCAACCTATTCCAAAATTCATTCTGACTATTCATATTTACTCCTAAAAAAGAATGGTTCTCAGAATAAATACAAAGTAGTTTTGTTACTACTGCAGAACGCCCAATAAACTCATTCTTTGACTTTTTTATGTCAAAAATAGGATTATTGAAATCTAACATTCTTCCAGCTTGGATGATCTCATACAAATCCGATTTTAATTTGTTAAATCGGTCTTCTAGTTCTGATTCTGGAATGATTTTATTTGCTTGATTTTTGTAGCTTTTGGTATTCTCATTCCAATAAATACCAAATTTTGAAGAACCTCCGCCTCCAATTCCCATAAATAATGATTGGTACTTTCCTGCCTCAAGAGCATAGCAAAAAGAATTACTTTTGGCACCTTTCCCAATTATATATTCATCAATAGACATGGTTAAAATTCTATCAAGTGGCCATTCTTTAAGAAATTCTTCACGTAATTTTTCATTGTGAATACTATATTTAAATGCATCTTCTCTTAATCTTATTTTATTTTCTTGATACCAAGCATAAAAATCATCTAAACTAACTTTCCTTTTCAGCATCAATCGTACTCCTTTTATAATAATGTTCGAATAAAAACTATGTATTTCATATATAGAATATCATATCCTATAGAAAAAGGAAAGAATTTCTAAAGAAAAAGCCTAGTGTAGAGGCTTGCTTACCTCTCAACACTAGACTTCTTTTTTATCCTAATAATACTCACCCTGACGGTAGTCCCATGAGTTAAAGGTATCTGACAGGTGCATCATGATTTTATCAATGTCAAGCCCTTTGCGGATAACCACTGGCGCTGGTGAAATTGAGCGTGCTCCTCCTTGTTCTGGGATGAGTTTGCCGTCTTTATCGACCATAGAGACCATCACACCTTGCTCGTATCGTGTTTCAATCGTTTTGTCAGGCTGGATGGATGCCACGTAGTCGTCTGCTTCGATGACAAGATCCACTGCTCCTTCGATACGTTCTCCAATTCCTTCTACCTTACCGCGGTTTCCTTTTCCAGATGGATTAGCTGATGAGGCGTATACCATCTTGCCTTCTTCCCAAAGTTTGGCAGCCAACTGTTCTCCTGCTTTCCCGAACTTAATCACAAAACAGCTCGTTCCACGCACGTCAGTCATAAGTTCTTCACGGCCATCCCCGTATGCTTTTAGTTTTTCAAAAGCTTCTGGTTTCCATGGGAGGATGCAACCGAGTAGAATGTCTTCATCCCAATGTTTTTGGTAGAAGGCTTCAATTTCTGGATTAAGTTGTGCTAAAGCGCGTAGCTCGTCCATGCTACCACAAAGTACAACTCCTGGTTTGTTACGGTTACGTTCTTTTGCTTCAAACTTGCGTTCAAGTCCTGCCTTATCGCTAGTCATGATGATATATCCGACTTTTGTAGGGCAAACGATACAACCGCCCTCACCTTTTAAAATGTCATAGCCTTCTTGTGAAAGTGTTCCGTTCCATTGAATGTGTTTTGTCATAGTTCAATTTCCTTTTCTATTTTTTCTAATCCTGCCAATAGGCTGGGCGTTGTTTTTCATAAGCAGCAATCAAATCTTCATACTGCAACGTAATACCGATATCATCCAAACCATTTAAGAGCTTGTGTTTCCATTCACTATCAATTTCGAAAGTGAATTCTCCAACTGGTGAGATGATTTTTTGCTGTTCCAAGTCCACAGTTACCTGATCAGTCGGTTTAAGTTGGGCTAGTTTCTCTCTAACCTCTCTAGGCTGAACAATGGGCAACATGCCATTATTGAGTTCATTATTGTAATGAATGTCCCCGAAAGATCCTGCAATCACGACCTTAAAACCATAGTCAGCTAGTGCCCAAGCTGCGTGTTCTCTCGAAGAACCCGCCCCAAAGTTGTCCCCTGAGATAAGGATACTGGCTTTTCGGTATTCAGGTCGGTTAAAGACAAAGTCTGGATCCTCAGTATACTTGTCGTCCAAATAACGCCAAGCATACATGAGGTACTTACCAAATCCTTTCTTATCAATTAACTTCAGAAACTGCTTGGGGAGTATTTGGTCGGTGTCGATGTTATCATTCATGAGAGGAACGGTCGTTCCCGTATAAACTGTAAATTTCTCCATATCCTCTCCTTACTGGGCCTCTGGCATTTGCCGAACATCTACGAAACGCCCTGCAATAGCTGCCGCCGCTGCCATGGCTGGACTGCAGAGATGGGTCTTAGCACCAAATCCTTGTCTGTCTTCAAAGTTACGGTTACTGGTTGAGGCACAGTGGACCCCATCAGGGACCTTGTCAGGATTCATTCCTAGGCACATAGAGCAACCTGGGTCTCTCCACTCAAAGCCAGCGTCTAGGAAAACCTTGTCCAAGCCCAACTTCTCAGCAGCTCGTTTGACAGGACGAGAACCAGGTACTACGATTGCCGTTAGATTGGGAGCTATTTTCTTCCCTTTGACAAATCGAGCAGCTAGTTGCAAGTCACTGAGCCGAGCATTGGTACAAGACCCGATAAAAATATATCCTAGTTCAATGTCCGATGGCTTTTGACCGGGCTCCAAGTCCATGTAATGATAAGCTCGTTCATCGTTCATATCCTTAATTTCTGGGAAGCTACTGTCAAAGTCAACGCCCATAGCAGGATTGGTTCCCCAAGTCACCATAGGAGCCAAGCCAGAGACATCCATCTGGATAACCTTATCATAAACGGCATCACTATCGCTTACAAGCGTCTTCCAGTCGGAAACTGCCTCCTCAAAGTCCTCTGGAACACATTCTCGTCCCTTGAGATAGTCATAGGTAGTCTGATCTGGATTCATAATCCCCATCTTAGAGCCAAACTCGATGGACATATTGCAGATGGTCATTCTCTCTTCCATGGTCAGAGCATCAATCGCTTGCCCACGATATTCCACCACATAGCCAACACCACAAGCAACGCCGTACTTGGCAATTAAGGCGAGAATGTAATCCTTAGAATAAACTCCTTTTTGAGGAACACCAGTGAATTCTACCAGCATTTTCTTGGGTTTGACCTGCCAGAGGGTCTGGGTAGCAAAGACATGCTCAACCTCACTGGTCCCAATCCCAAAAGCGATAGCTCCGAAAGCCCCGTGAGTTGCCGTATGGCTGTCTCCACAGACGATGAATTTCCCTGGTTGCGTCCGTCCTGTTTCTGGACCTACCATGTGAACGATTCCCTGCTTTTCAGAACCGTGGGCCGCATGTTCAATCCCGAATTCCTCAACATTCTCTGCTAGCTTATCAATTTGAGCCTTGGAAATGACATCTCGAATATCATAGATGTTGACCGTTGGTACATTGTGGTCAAAAGTTCCAAATGTCAAGTCTGGTCGTCTCAATCTGCGCCCTGCATCTCGCAATCCTTGAAAAGCTTGGGGACTAGTTACTTCATGAATATAGTGCTGATCCACATACATGAGTTGGGGTTGCCCTTCTTCTCCTGTGATGACATGACGGTCCCATAATTTATCAAAAATCGATTTTCCTGCCATCCATTACCTCCAAATAAAATATAAGGCTACTAGTGTGGTCACCATCCCAAGAAACCAAACCGTTTTAAAATACCATTTTCTAGTCTTGTGATGGAAGGTGATTCCTGCTAACCAAGCACCAAATCCACCACAGACAAGTGCTATAGTCAAGAGAATTTTCTCTGGTATCCGCCAAGAACCTCTCCTTGCCTTGGATTTGTCAATGCCATAAATGATGAAAATCATGACATTCCAAATCACGAGAGTAACGGTTATTCCTTCGTTTATCTTCATAGTCTTTCAATGATAGCTTCCGTCATTTCCTTGGTAGAAGCTTTTCCTCCTATATCTCTCGTTAAAATTCCTGCTGCCAAACTGGCTTCTACAGCATGTTCGATACGCCCTGCATCCTCAGAACGCCCAAAACTATCTCTTAGCATCATGGCTACTGATAAAATCATAGAAATAGGATTAGCAATTCCTTGACCTGCAATATCGGGTGCCGAACCATGAATGGGTTCATAAAGACTTGGACCCTTTTCAGAATGACTGGCTGATGGCATAACACCAAGAGTGCCAGATAAAACGCTTGATTCATCAGATAAGATATCTCCGAAAAGATTCTCTGTCACGATGACATCAAACTTGGCAGGATTGGTAATCATAAGCATGGCAGCTGAGTCCACCAGCTGATGCTCCAAGGTCACATCTGGAAAATCCTGTGCAACCTCCTCAGCTACTCTGCGCCAGAGTTTTGAGGTTGCCAGAACATTTTGCTTATCGATGCTGGTAACGATTTTTCTGCGATTTCTTGCAATCTCAAAGGCCTTGCGAAGAATCCGCTCCACTTCCTCATAACTGTAGTCGTTTATATCACGCGCTTTTCGCTCTTCAAGAATATGATCTCCAAAGTAAATACCTCCTGTCAACTCACGCACCACGACAAAGTCCACACCCGCAATTCGTTCAGGCTTGAGAGGAGACAAATGCTTAAGACTCTCAAAAATCTTAACTGGGCGAATGTTGGCATAGAGATTGAGTTCCTTACGGAGAGCCAGTAAGCCCTGTTCAGGCCGAACCGCTGCCCCATCATACTGGGGACTACCGATGGCTGCTAGGAGAATAGCATCTGCTTCTCTACATGCTTTAAGGGTTTCATCAGGTAAGGGATGTCCTGCTACGTCAATCCCAGCACCTCCAAAGGGTCGCCTATCTATCTCATAGTCAAAGCCTGTTTTTTCAGCTAGGGCCTCAAGAACTTCCAAACCAGCTTCCATGATTTCTGGACCGATTCCGTCCCCTGCTAAGGCAACTATTTTCTTTGTCATAGCTTCTCCTTTACACACTAGGCATATCGCGATAGGAAACGCTTCGTCCCATCTCACCAGCATTCTCCTTTTGAACAAAGGTATTGGCATTGATATAGGCAATAGCCGAAGCCTTCAGTACATCAAAGTCAAGTCCTGCTGCGTTAAAGATGGTCTCTGTATCTCTGTTTTCAACAGTGACCAAGACCCGAGCCTGGGCATCGATTCCATCCGTCACAGCGTCGATAGTGTAGGATACCAAGCGAACAGACTGATTGAAGAACTTATCAATAGCATTAAAGATAGCTTCAACTGAACCTTGTCCTGTCGCATTAAACTCAACCTTTTCACCATCCATATTAGCTAAGCAGACAAGCGCTTCAATGGTATTATCCTCATGGGTTTGAAGTTGTAAATCATCAAAGTGGAAGCCTTCTGGGTTTTCTACCATGATTCCAGCTACCAGAGCTCGAATATCTGCATCTGTGATTTCTTGCTTTTTGTCCGCTAGCGCCTTGAACTTAGCAAAGAGTGGTTTGATGTCTTCTTCTGTGAAGTCTAGTGCCAAATCTCTTAGTTTTTCTACAAAAGCGTGGCGACCTGACAATTTTCCAAGCGGAAGACTATTACTCTTAACACCAACCAATTCAGGTGTGATGATTTCATAGGTAAGAGGATTTTTAAGAACCCCATCTTGGTGAATACCAGACTCGTGAGAGAAGGCATTGCCACCAACAACGGCCTTGTTTTTGGGAACTGGAATACCTGAGAAGCGAGAAACCATTTCAGAAGTATTGATGGTTTCGTTTAGGACAATGCTTGTCTCAGCTTGGTAGTAATCTTGTCGAATATTGAGGGCCACCGCTATTTCTTCAAGGGCTGCATTACCTGCTCGCTCCCCGATACCATTGATAGTACCTTCGACTCGGCCTGCACCATTCTTGACAGCAGCAAGGCTATTAGCGACTGCCATTCCGAGGTCATCGTGACAGTGAGGCGAATAGATAATCTGACGATCTGTCTTGACATTCTCAATCAAGTGTTTGAAGATGGCACCATATTCCTCTGGCGTCGTAAATCCAACCGTGTCAGGAATATTGATGTAAGTCGCCCCCGCATTCACAGCTGTCTGAACAACTTGCAAGAGGAAATCCAACTCTGTTCTAGTCGCATCCTCTGGAGAAAATTCGACAATTTCGAACTTAGAACGTGCGTAAGAAACATGTTCCTTGATAGCTTCTAAAATCTCTTCCT
>ERZ773100.1458-NODE-1458-length-10838-cov-3.001948_pt1 | contig 10838 bp, 7 predicted proteins | sample MGYA00511119_ERZ773100 | MGnify/ENA primary metagenome ERZ773100 (study PRJEB29015, sample SAMEA2738000) | human oral metagenome | biome: human oral; feature: human-associated habitat; material: dental | place: China | collected 2111 ...
CCGCCGGATGCGGTGCGCTCGGCGCATAGGTTGCCTGGCCGGGCTGACCCGGCTGAGCGGCACCCGGCTGGGTTGCGTCGAACTGAGGCGCGGCGGCAGGCTGGCTGGGCTGTGCGGAGGCTGCCTGAGCCTCAGCGTTCGGCTGCGCAGGGGCTGCCTGAGCGGGCTGAGGTGCCTGCTGCGGCTGAACCGGCTCAGACTGAACAGGCTGCTGAGGCGTTACCTGCGCGGCGGGCTGAGCGGGCTGCTGCGGCTGAGCGGGCAGCGAAGCATCCTGGGCGGGACGCGCGCCAGCATCATAGCCGTAGCCTCCTGCTGCGGATGCGCCCTGCGACGGGTTGTTGGGAGTGTTCTCCGACATTGAGATCCTCTCGTATGGTGTGTGGAAGCAACACCTACCGGCTGAATCGGCATCTACCGGCGGCATCACGCTGTCTTTCGTGACAAGACTCTTCAACCCTACCGTACTGAACGCTATGATGCGTCTTCGTTCGTCATTTACTCATTTTCATCACCGTTGATGCATTCCTTGCACGAAAATAAGCACCTCCGAGAGCACGACAAAAGACCACGGCAAGAGGGCGCGAAAAAGCCCCGCCCGCCGACAAGTGGGTGAAGTCGACGGGCGGGGCCGTAGGGAGTGCGGGGCTCGAACCCGCGACCAAGGGATTATGAGTCCCCTGCTCTAACCGGCTGAGCTAACTCCCCATCCGGTGCAGTGACGGCACGCTATGGGTGCCAGCACCATCCTCTAGAGTACCTGAACGGCGGCTGAGAACGAAAAACACTCTACCTACTCAACGCTCAGAATCTAGAGAAGCTTAGCGGCGCGAATCCAGGTAACGCTGGTACGGAGCATCGCTCACGTACAGTTCCTCGAAGGTGCGCCAGGTGTTCTCAGCGCTGTGGAAGCCCACGATGCGGCGGGACTCGCGGCCCATCTGCTCACGCTCAGCGGCGGGCAAGGAGAGCACAGCCTCCAGCTTCTTCGCCAAATCCTGAGCGTTATTCGGTTCGAAGAGGTAGCCGTTCACACCGTCCTCCACCAGGTGCGGCAGAGCCAGCGCGTTCGCAAGCACCACGGGGGTGGAGGCGCTCATCGCCTCCAGAGAGACCAGGGACTGCAGCTCGGCGGTACCGGGCTGGCAGAACACGTCAGCCATCTGGTACACCTCGGGCAGATGCTCATCCGGAACGAAGCCACGGAAAATCACGCGGTCGGACACGCCGCAATCGTGCGCCTTCTGCTCGAGAGCCTCACGCAGCTCGCCACCACCGGCGATATCCAGCACCACGTGCTCGAGGGTGTCGGGCAGCAGGGAGAGCGCCTCGATGAGCACGTCCACGTTCTTCTCTTCGGCAAGGCGACCCACGAAGGCAATACGCAGCTCACCGGGAACCTTGCCGGCGTCAGCACCCTCAGCCAGCTCGTAGTCGCTAATCTCAATACCGTTAGAAACCGGCATGACGGGGCGGTCAAAATGACCCAGGTCGCGCATCGCATCCGCACCGATCTGGGTGGGGGTGGTAACGACCGCGGTCTTGGAGAAGCAGAAACGCATGTCCTTCCAGGTGACCTTCTCAATCACACGCTTCACTGCGGAGGGGAAGGGCAGGAACGGGTCAAGGTTCGCCGGCATGAAGTGGTTGGTGGCAATCACACGGATACCGCGGCGCTTCGCCTGGAAGATGAGGGCACGACCAATAATGTAGTGGCACTGCACGTGCACCACATCCGGGCGGACCTCGTCGAGGATTGCGCCGACCTCGGACCAGATCTCCCAGGGCACGCAGATGCGGTTCGTCTCGTGGGTCGGGGGCAGGTGCGAGCGCAGGCGGTGCTCCACAATGCCGCCCTCTACCTCGGTGCGGTAGCTGGGGCCGGGGATGGGGCTGGCTGCGACTACGTGTACGGAGTGGCCGCGCTTGAGCATGGAGGTGGCGAGGCGGTGACCGAATTGTGCTGCACCGTTGATGTCCGGCGGGTAGGTTTCTGCGCCAATCAGAATCGTCTTTGCCTGTTCCATGACGGGGCTCCTCATCGGGGTGTAGTGTGTCGGTGACTTTGGGGTTTCGGGTGCGACGGTGCGCCGCTCTACCTCTGTCTGCCGCGTGCACCGGGTGGATCCGGTACGTACAGCATTTGTCTATTCTACCTGTGAGCTGCGTCCTTCTCCGATTCGTGGAGGGCGGGTTTTGGCTGGGAGTTACCTCCAAACCTCCCGTTGGGGCAGGAGCCTGCACCCTGCCTGTAGATGCACAAACGCCCCGATACGAGTATCGGGGCGTTTGGACGCTTGGCGTTAAACCTGCGCCGGTTTTAGCGGCGAACAGTCTTTAACGGCGAACCAGGCGGTTCAGGAAGTGCAGGACGGTTGCAATGGATGCGCCCAGTGCTGCGAAGGACTTCCAGCGTGCCTGCAGAACCTCGGGCTTGCGCACGTTCTCTGCCAGGCCGCGGCCGGTAGCTGCTGCACTTGCGGCAACCTCGGAGGGCACTGCCTTGAGAGCGTCCAGAGCCTGCTGGGTGTTGTTCTGAACGTCGCCGGTGTAGGACTGCAGGTCGTCGCGCAGGGCTGCCAGGTGCTGGCGACGCTCTGCGGTGCGCTGCTTGAGCTCTTCGAAGGTCGGCGGCTTGGGCTCTTCCTCACCGCGTGCCTTGCGCTCTTCAGCTTCCTGACGTGCGCGTTCTGCTGCTTCTTCAGCTTCCTTAGCCTTCTGCTCTGCACGCTCTGCCTGTTCCTTCTTCAGGCGCTCAGCGGACATGGCGGTACCTTCCTTGAGTACGCCGAGGTCGAAGAGCAGACCGAAGATTGCGGATTCGGGCTTGAACGGCAGCTGTGCCTTGACCTTCTTCAGACCGACCAGGGCGCAGATTGCCAGGACGATGAGGAAGATGAGGGCGAAGACCAGCGCGGATGCCCAGTAGGGCATGACGGTGCCGAGGCCGAGGATTGCTGCGGCGACCAGCGCAATGATCAGGAACAGACCGAAGACTGCTGCGACGCCGAAGAAGGCTGCGCCCTTACCAACGGCGATGCCCTTGGTCTTCAGCTCGTGCTTTGCGATCTGGATTTCGTCCTTGACCTGGCTGGGGCCGAGGGCCTTGAAGGTTTTGCCAGCGTCGATGATGTTCGCGACGCCGGACTTAATCCCGCTGATGCCAGCAAAGAAACCCTTGGGTGCCTTGGGATTAGTAGTAGTGGTCATGACCACCTCTCCGTGACGTGTTTTTGGAGGCTTCTTTTTCGCACTCCACCTCCTATAGTTTAGCCCCTTATGATACCTGCGCGTGACCGTTTGGGCGGAGGGTTGCCGTATCTCTTCAGGTATTTTTGACTTTCTGGAGGCTGGGTTGAGCTACTGGCGTAGCTTTCTGGGCTTAGTTACGCCTGTGGATTTGCTCTGGAGTAGGCGCAAGAGGGTGCAGGAGGGGCGCTCCCCCGCTGAGCGTTGGGCGGATGCGTGGCATGGGTGGGCGGGGAACTTTTCTGCGCGTTAGATTTCACATTTTTGCGGGGTACATTTTTGCGGGATGAAGCATCTTTGCCTCGCCGAGGGCGTAAGCCCGAGGGCCTGAAGGGAGTGCCCCAGCGCCTGCGTATGGCGGAGTGGTTACTGGTTCACGACGTGGAGAGAACGTTCCGACTGGACTCGAACTAGCGAGGCGAAGATTTTCCGAGCGCGCGAGGAACCAAAAATCTTTGCATCCGCCTACAGATCCCTGTTGCTCTGGACTCGAACCAGACGGAGCCTGGAGCAGGCGCCCCAGCGCCTGCGTATGGCGGAGTGGTTACTGGTTCGAGCCAGAGGAACAGATAAAGCAAGAATCCCCAGGGCGTAGCCCTGAGGATTCTTGCTTTATACGCTCCCCCGACTGGACTCGAACCAGTAACCCTTCGATTAACAGTCGAATGCTCTGCCAATTGAGCTACGGGGGATTATTTTGTTTTCGTTGCTGGTTTCCCTTGCAACGAGTAATAACTATACCGGGGCTGTTTGGGCTCCGCAACTTGAAATGCCGTGAAGTGCATCACTCTTTGGGCTGTGTGGTTGGGTTGCGTGGTTAGTTTGGGTGGCCCGCCCCGGTAACCTGCCGAATACGGGGCGCATTCGGCAGGTTGCCGGGCACGAGCAGAAGAACCGTGCTTAGCCGCGCTGTGCGCTGAGCTGGCGGCGGCGCATTTCCAATTCGAGGAGCTGACGCTGTACCGCTTCGAACTCTTCGTCGTCGGGGTTGGCGCTGAGCTGCTCTAGGCGCATCATCAGGTCGGATTTTTGGCGGGCGATCTGCTGTTCGAACAGAGCGTTGAGTGCGCCGGTGACGAAGTTGGGCAGGTGCTCGTCGCTGCTGATCGGCAGCGGTGAGACGGCGAGCTCCGCGATGGCGGGGTGTACGCCTTCCACGGCGCCGGAGCGCACGCAGTTGATCCACTCGATACCGGGGGTGGGTGCCATGACGGTTGCGGCATGAATAATGCCGGCGGCTACCTCGCGGTGGGTGCGGTAGCGGAACTGCACGGTGGCGAGGTTACGCCACTGTTCTACGCTGATGAGCTCGGGGTGTTGCAGGGCAATTTCGAGCGCCGCCTTTTCGAGGCGGGCAACCGGGTCGCGCGGGTCGGGGGTGAGGAACTCCTCGACGGTGGGGGCGGCCGCCTCCGGCTGGGGTGCGGCGGGCTGAATGCTGCTCGGTGGGTGCGCGGCGGCGTTCTGCCCTGCGTAGGCGCTGGGTGCGGCGTAATCCTCCGGGGGCGGTGCGTCGTAGGCGGGGTCGTAGGGCGCGTCAGCATGAACTGCCCCCTGAATACCCGTATAACCCGGCGCACCCGTATAACCCGGCGCGCCCTGCGGCCCCTCGTTCAGACGCTCGTAACGCGGTGCGGCGGCGGCCTCCGCCTGCTGGGTGCGAGAAAGCTTCGGGTGGTTCTGCGCGTACGCCACGGCACGCTGAATCTCGTCCAGCTCCAGGCCGAGCTGACCGGATACCTTACGCATGTACGCGGGGCGCAGGTCGCGGTCCTTAATGCCGGCAATAATCGGGGCGATAGCGCGCATCGCCAGCACGCGGCCTTCAAGGGTCGCCAAATCGTACTTGGCGAGGGTCGAATCAATCGCAAACTCGAAGAGCGGGCGGCGCGAAGCAATCAGCGAGCGCACGGCGGCGTCGCCCTTGTGCAGGCGCAGGTCGCAGGGGTCCATGCCGTTCTCAGCAACCGCCACGAAGGTCTGCGCGACGAATCGCTGATCCTCCTGGAAGGCTGCCATGGCGGCCTTCTGTCCTGCGGCGTCGCCGTCGAAGGTGAAGATGATTTCGCCGCCGGAGCCGTCGTCGGTAATCATGCGGCGCACCATCTTGATGTGGCCGGGACCGAACGCGGTGCCGCAGGTGGCAACGGCGGTGGTGATACCGGCGAGGTGTGCCGCCATGACGTCCGTGTAGCCTTCCACGATGACGACCTGCTTATTCTTGGTCATATCGCGTTTTGCCAGGTCAATGCCGTAGAGCACCTGGGATTTCTTGTACAGCTGCGTCTCGGGGGTGTTCAGGTATTTGGGGCCCTGGTCGTCGTCGAAGAGGCGGCGGGCACCAAAGCCGATGGTCTCGCCGGCAATGGTGCGGATGGGCCAGATAATACGGCCGCGGAAGCGGTCGTACAGACCGCGGTTGCCCTCGGAGAACATGCCGGTCGCCTTCAGCTCCTCATCGGTGAAGCCTTGGGAGCGAAGGTGCTTGAGTAGGTGGTCCCAGCCGCGCGGGGCGTAGCCGACACCGAACTTGCGGGTTGCGGCGGGGTCGAAACCGCGGGCGCCAAGGAAGCGCTGCGCTTCCTGAGCATCGGCGCTATAGAGGTTGCGTTCGAAGAACTCGGCGGCAATCTTGTGCGCGTCGAGCAGGCGGCGGCGCATACCCGCCTCGTAGCGGTCGCCGGGCTTACCGCCCTCGTAGTGCAGGGTGTAGCCGATGCGCGCGGCAAGGCGCTCCACCGTCTCCACGAAGCTGGTGTGTTCCATCGCCATGACGAAGGAGTAGACGTCACCGGATTCACCGCAGCCGAAGCAGTGGTACGAGCCGACCTGCGGGCGCACATTGAAGGAGGGCGTGCGCTCGTCGTGGAACGGGCACAGCCCCTTGAAGGTGCCTATACCGGCGCTTTTGAGGCTCACATAGCCTTCGATGATTTCGCGGATATCGGTACGGGCGCGGACTTCGTCAATGTCTTCTTTGCGGATTAATCCAGCCATAAACTCAATTCTACGGTGGGGGTCAACAGGTAGCGCCTGCGGGCATTGCAGGAGCGGGAAATAGCGCGCGAACAGGCTCGCAAAAAGGATGCGCCGCGACGCGCAAACAGCACGCCGCGGCACACAAGTGACGGGTTTAGCCGCCGGAAATATCCAGCTCAGCCTCCACCAGACCCAGACGCTCAGCATCGCCGAGGATGCGCGAATCCAGCCAGCCGTCGGGCAGGTGCGGCTGCTTGGGGCTACCGGCGCGGCCGCGCGAACCCTCCACGGCGGCACCCGGGTAACCAATCGAGTGGTCCAGCTGAGCAATCAGCTCACGGAAGGTCGCCAGGTCGGGCACCTGAGCCATCTTCGCGCGCAACTCGCCACCGACCGGGTAGCCCTTGAAGTACCACGCCACGTGCTTGCGGATCTCACGCAGGCCGCGGGTCTCATCGCCGAAGGTTTCCACCAGCAGTTCTGCGTGGCGGTAAATCATGTCCGACACCTCAGTCAGGGTCGGGCGGATACGCTCCGACGAACCCTCAAACGCATTCTGCAGGTCACCAAACAGCCACGGGCGGCCCTGGCAGCCGCGACCAATCACCACGCCATCCACGCCGGTCTGCTCAACCATGCGCACCGCATCCTCAGCGGAGAAAATATCGCCATTACCCAGAATCGGCACGTCCGGAATCAGCTCACGCAGCTGCGCAATCGAATCCCAGTCAGCCTTACCCGAATAATGCTGCGCCGCAGTACGACCGTGCAGAGCAATCGCCGCAACACCGGCATCACGAGCAATCTTGGCGGACTCCAAGAACGTAATATGCTCATCGTCGATGCCCTTACGCATCTTAATGGTCAGCGGAATATCGTTGCGGGACGCCTCCTTCACCGCGGTCTGCACAATCGCCGTGAACAGGTCAGTCTTCCAGGGCAGGGCGGCACCGCCACCGCGGCGAGTCACCTTAGGAGCCGGGCAGCCAAAGTTCAAGTCAATGTGGTCAGCGCGGTCCTCTTCAACGACCATGCGCACAGCCTTACCGACGTTGACCGCGTCCACACCGTAAATCTGGATGGAGCGGATCTTCTCGTCCGGGTCATGCTCAATAATGCGCATGGACTCGGGCTTACGCTCCACCAGGGCGCGCCCAGTCACCATTTCGGTAACGTACAGGCCGCCGCCATATTCACTGCAGAGGCGGCGGAAAGCCTTATTGGTCACGCCAGCCATCGGGGCGAGAACCACGGGAGTATCAACGGTCAGTTTGCCCAGTTTCAGGGGCGGAAGGGTAAGACGGGGTGCTTCAGAATTCACCCCTATATTGTGGCATACGGGGGCAAATCGGGAACCGGACTCAGCTGAGGGGATACAGCGGACACAGTATAGCGGCACGGTACAACAGCACAGCACAGCGGCACGGCGCAGGCTGCGTCAACGTGAGGAAGCGCAGGTACGCACAAGGGACGGGGAAGCACTCCGCTCCCCCGCCCCTTGTGGCAAGCGTCAACCAGCAGGCTCGATGCCGGGAATCTACTCGGTCACGTAAATATAGGTCGGATCGCCCTCCACCGAAGCAGTACCGGCGCGCAGCAGCACGTCGGTCACCTGAACCAGCGCCTCCATAGAGTCATCAACCTCAACCAGCACCGGGTACTTAGCGCTCAGCAGGGACAGCACCTGCATAATCGCCTCCACGGCGCCCTCATTATCGAAGTCGTAGCCCAGCAGCAGCTCGGTGGCGGTGTTCTCATTCACCAGCGCCGCCTCCGGGTCAGTCTCGAAGGGCTGGTAGCTCACCGCAAACGCAACAATCGGGCCCTTCTTGCCCTCGGCGGCCGCCTCACGAATATGGTCGCGCAACACCACGGCGCCAAAAGCACGCACCTCATCCGAAAGGAAGTAGCGGTTCACCGTGCCCAGACCCACCTCGGCGGGAACATCCCACTCGTGGGCGCGGCGGTAGAACTCCCACAGCGCGGCGGTCAGCTCCACCGAACCGGTCGCCAAATCCTCAATCGCCTGAGTCTCGTTACCGTCAGCATCCTGGCGCAGCGACACCGGAGGAATCGCGCCCGGCTCCACACGCACCATACGGGAACGCTGAACCAGCTTAAAACCAGCCGCCTGCGCGAACTCCTCACCGTCACTAAACGGGGCAAGCTTCACGCGCAGAGCAGACGTCTGACCGTGCTTCGCCGCAACCTCACGCAACGCATTCAGCAGGGCGGTACCAATACCCTGACGGCGGTGATCAGCAGCCACCTCCACATACGACCACAGACGCGTCGGATGCAACAGCGAAGCCACCACGGTACCCGCAGCAACCGGCACACCAGAAGCAGTCACCACCAAGGTGCGGCTAAACGGCGCGTCCGTATCCGGGCCGAAAAGGCCACGCTGGCGCTCCTCAACCTCATTGCGGGCAGAGTTCCAAATCTCAAGCAGGGCAAGGTCATCACCCTCCTGCCAGGGGCGAATCTCAAATTTTTCGCTGAGGTGTTCAGCCATGTCCGTGCACCTTTCCTTCGCTCACGTCGATCGTGCCAATCAGTCTAACCAGGGTAGCCCAAATACACGACGGCAGGTAGCCTCTTTCGCTCTAAGAGGCTACCCGCCGACCATGTTATGAAATATTTTTAGCCTGCCAGGCGTGCAGCCAGGTAAGACTTCACCTGATCCAGAGCCACACGCTCCTGGTTCATGGTGTCGCGCTCACGGATGGTCACAGCCTGATCCTCGAGAGTGTCAAAGTCCACGGTGATGCAGAACGGGGTACCGATCTCATCCTGGCGGCGGTAACGGCGGCCAATAGCGCCCGCCTCGTCGTAGTCCACGTTCCACAGGCCACGCAGCTCATTCGCCAGCTTAGTTGCCGGCTCAGACAGTTCAGCCTTCTTCGACAGCGGCAGAACAGCAGCCTTCACCGGTGCCAGGCGCGGGTCAAGCTTCAGCACAACGCGCTTATCCACGCCACCCTTAGTGTTGGGTGCCTCATCCTCAACGTATGCGTCAACAAGGAACGCCATCATGGAGCGGGTCAGGCCGAAGGACGGCTCAATCACGTACGGCACGTAACGCTCACCGGTGGCCTGGTCGAAGTACTCAAGCTTCGCGTTAGAGTGCTCGTTGTGCACACCCAGGTCATAGTCGGTACGGTTCGCAACGCCCATCAGCTCGCCCCACTCGGAACCCTGGAAACCGAAGCGGTACTCAACATCAATAGTGCCAGCCGAGTAGTGTGCACGCTCCTCCTTAGGAACGTCGAAGCGGCGCATGTTATCCGGGTTAATACCCAGGTCAACGAACCAGTTCCAGCAATCCTCAACCCACTCGTTGAAGTACTTATCAGCGTCATCCGGGTGCACAAAGTACTCGATTTCCATCTGCTCGAACTCACGAGTACGGAAAATGAAGTTACCGGGAGTGATCTCATTACGGAACGACTTACCGATCTGGCCAATACCGAACGGCGGGCGCTTACGAGAAGCAGTGACCACATTGTTGAAGTTCACGAAAATACCCTGAGCGGTCTCCGGGCGCAGGAAGTGCAGACCCTCCTCATTATCAACCGGACCCAGGTAGGTCTTCATCAGACCAGAGAAGTTCTGCGGCTCAGTCCACTCGCCACGAGTACCACAGTTCGGGCAAGCAATCTCATCCATGCCCTCAGCCGCGCGGCCCTTCTTCGCCTCAAAGTTCTCCAGCAGGTGATCCTGGCGCAGACGCTTGTGGCAGGACAGGCACTCAACCAGCGGGTCGGTGAAGGTCGCCACGTGACCGGACGCCTCCCACACCGCACGAGGCAGAATAACGGAAGAATCCAGGCCAACCATGTCCGCACGGGAGCGGACGAAACGCTGCCACCACTGCTGACGGATGTTTTCCTTCAGCTCCGCACCGAGGGGGCCGTAGTCCCATGCGGAGCGGGAACCGCCGTAAATTTCACCGGCCTGGAAAACAAAGCCGCGGCGCTTCGCGAGCGCAATAACGTTATCGAGGGTGGACTTTTCAGCCATAGTTACTCCTTCTGCCCCGCCACCGGCTGTGACGTGCGTGAGTTCGGGTTGATAAGGGACGCAACCCAGAACGGGGCGCCCGTATTCGCGCTCATCGGCGCAGTATGCACACTTTTTGATGCAAGACACTAGGGTACCATCACCACCCCGCCCCTGGGTATGCCCACCCTGCCCACCGCTCCCCCATTTTCGGGAAGCCAGGACGTACCCGGCGGGATAAACTAGGAAGCATGGAAGAAATTTTTATTCGCGACGACATGATCCGCCTCGGCCAGTTCCTCAAGCTCGCCAACCTCGTAGAGGACGGCGCGCAGGCACGCGAGGTCATTCAGCACGGCCTGGTAAAGGTCAACGGCGACATTGAGGAAGCACGCGGCAAGCAGCTGCACCCCGGCGACACCGTGACCTTCAACGGTGTGACGGTGAAGGTTGCGCACGAGGGCTAGTAGCGCCTGATTACACTTTTGGGGTCTGGGAACGGTAAGGGGCGGAGTCTGTGAGGGACGGCGTTCGTCCTCGTTCCTTTCCCCCCTACCAGCGGAGGCGGGGCGCCGCATATTTCCTCCGCGCCTACGCAGGGGCACCCG